>VFQQ010003808.1_pt1 | contig 14154 bp, 10 predicted proteins | sample 3512341 | NCBI WGS metagenome assembly VFQQ01 (sample SAMN10412373, study PRJNA504923) | tailings metagenome | isolation source: Relicate 2 Philex TSF1 revegetated site | place: Philippines: Tuba, Benguet | collected 2017-08-29 | reverse complement strand
CATCGTGGAAGCGTCCGCTGCCGAGGCGTTCAAGCAGAAGCGGCAGCATTGGGTCTCGTAGCGAGCACTGCATCCTAGATGCCATCCTGCGGACTGACTGCACCCACCACGATCACGATCACTTCGAGGCCGTCGAAGTGATCGGGGAGTTGTCCCACCGCTGGGCGCTGGGTGACCTGAACGTTGAGGGCAGGGCCGTTTTCGGCAGCGTTGAGGCCGATGCCGATGCCGACGACGTTGGGGTCGGCGGCGAACTGCTCTTCGAACTGCCGCTGGATTGCGGCAGCACGATCGAGGGCGGCATGGTCGGGCATGCTAGAGGAAGCTCAGACCCAGCTGCGACAGCACCGCCGCGATCGGCGAACCCCCGGTGACGCCGAGATCACCCTCACCACCCGTTTCCGAGCCCGCGAACAGCAGCGCGACTGGAAAGCCGTTGCTGTCGCAGATCAAGGAACCGCTATCGCCCCGGCGCGAGAACGAACTGACGCCGCCCGCGCGCGCCTGGAACAGCACCTGGCCGTCGAAACGTGCAACATTGCCGGGTGTCATCGTGACCCCGTAATTGTTGACGTTGACGGCGAGCACCCGGCCTTCGGTATGGCCGGAGGTCATACCGGTCTTGAGCACTTCGAGCCCGAGTCGCGGATCGGTGATGGCGGAAAAGTCCACTGTGCCGACGCCGGTCGGTGGCTCGGCCGTGCCGTAGATGGTGGTGTGGTCGATCGGCACGCCGTCGTCGAGCTCGGCGCAGGCGGCATCGACGGCGTTGGCGACGCCGCCGAACTGGATCGGGATGTAGTTGCTGAGCGTCCCGACGGCGTCAGCCGGATCGGTGCCACCATCCTTGCTCGCCTGTTGCAGGATGCGCGTGCCGATCGCGAACTGGTTGACGCCGGCCAGAACGTGATTGTTGGAGACCACTACGGTCTTGCCGTCGGCATTGCGCGCGAAAAAACCTGTCGTGCCGCGCTTGTCGTAGGGGGCAGGGGCGATACTGGCGCCCATCTTCATCGGTCGCTGCCGTGCCTTGGTCCAGAACGGCTCCTGCCGGCCGATGAACACCACATCGCATTCGTCGCTGGCAATGCGCCTGATCTGGTCGATCGCGCCGCTGGCCATGACCTCGCGGCTTTGCACCAGGACCGCGAGCCGGACGTCATCGCTACCGGCGCCGGGTGCCATGCCGAGTGCCACGTCCTGCTGTAGCCGCGCTGCGTCGGACGACTGCCGGGCCGTCAGCGGATTGAGGAGGAGCGGATCGACGAAACGCGCTGCCGGCGAAAGCAGACCGACGGCGACGTTGGCAGGCGAGGTGATGGCGAGAAAAGGGAGTTCCTGAAACTTCAGTACGTCCCTGAAGATCGTGGCCTGAACATCGTCGATGGACTCCGCGCGCATGGTCTTCCCCTCCAGACTGTCGGAGCGGCGAGCCTATACCGCCACCATGACAACGCCAATATTTGCATTTTGTCATAAACGTTTCGACGAAAGTTCTAGCGACTGTTCGAGTCGCCTGCGCCGCAAAGACGCCACCCAGCAGATTCGGGCTGTTTGCGCTCTCTGCGAAGCTACCGCGTGACCTCGTGATTTTACGAGAGAGCGTCAATTATCACTAAATCGCAATCGTTTGGGTGTACCGCGCCGCATTGACAACATAGTTCTGGTTCGCAACTTGGCAGTCGAACTGGGGTGCGGCGGCAAAAAATGCAGAAACTGCTCGAACGCAGTGCGCCGCTGGATGTACTGCACGCGGTGTGGGAGCGTGCGTCGTCCGGCCGTGGCGGAACTGTGCTGATCGAAGGCGAAGCCGGGATCGGCAAGACGGCGCTGCTGCAGCAGTTCGCCATTGCCCATGATACCGACAGCAAAGTCGCCTGGGGGTGGTGCGAAGCCCTGTTCACGCCCCGACCGCTCGGTCCGCTGCATGATATGAACCGCGCCCTCGGTCCTGGCCTTGCTGTTCTGCTCGAGCAGTCGGCGCCACCTGATCGGCTGTTTCCTGCGCTGCTCAACCGGCTGCAGGATCAGGATGCGCCGCTGGTGCTGATCTTCGAGGATGTCCACTGGGCCGATAACGCAACGCTCGATCTGGTGCGCTACCTTGGGCGCCGCATCTCGCTGCTTAATACGCTGGTGGTTCTCAGCGCGCGCAGCGACGAAATCGGTCCGACCCATCCGCTGGCCTATGTGCTGGGCGACTTGCCCGCGGCCGCCGTGACGCGCATCAAGCTGCCCCCATTGTCGCCTGCCGCCGTACGGGAGCTTGCGGAGGAAGCAGGACGCGGCAGCGACGATCTCTACCGTGTCACCGCCGGCAATCCGTTCTTCGTCACCGAACTGCTGGCCGCGGCGGAAGGCGATGCCGGCAGTGTGCCCGATTCGATCCGCGACGCCGTCTGGTCGAGGCTTGCACGGCTGACGCCAGGCGAGCGCGATGTGCTCGAAATGATGAGCATCGTCCCCGGCAACATGGAGCTGCGGCTCATCAAGGCCCTGCTGGGCGCCGACGCCGAGGACCTCGTCGACATGGCGGTCGCCCGTGGCCTGCTGCGCCGAGACCCCGGCGGTGACATTTCATTCCGTCACGAACTGGCGCGCCAGGCGACGCTTGACCGGCTCTCGACCAGCCTGCAACGATCCATGCACGGCAAGGTCGAGGCGGCGCTGGCCAGCCTGCCGGGACAGGACGGTATGGCCCAGCTGGCGCGTCGGGTGCACCACGCTGCCGGCGCAGAGGATGGCGCCAAGGTGCTCGAACTTGCGCCTCTCGCGGCTCGTCAGGCCTCTCGGCTTGGGGCTCACCAGCAGGCTGCATCCTACCTTTCGACCGCGCTCGCCTATGTGGGCAATGCCGACCCCGCGGTCGCGGCACAGATGCATGAGAGCTGGGCCTATGAAGCGAGCCTCGGCCTCTTCGATTATGACGAGATCATCGCCAGCCACCATCGCGCCATCGCGATCTGGCGCGGCCTCGGTAACCGGGCGAAGGTCAGCCTCAACTACCGGCTGCTGTCGCGTCTCCACTGGAGGCGGGGCGAGGGCAAGGAGGCCCGCACGTACTCAGAACTCGCCGTAGAGGAGGTCGAGGGCACGGGCACGAGCCCCGAACTCGCCATGGCCTATTCGAGCCGCTCGCAACTGCACATGCTGCACTACCGCTTCGAGGACGCCATCGAATGGGGCAATCGCGCCATCAAGCTGGCCGACGAGCTCAACGTCGTCGAGACGCGCGTGCATGCGCTCAACAATGTCGGTACGGCGCTGCTGTTCAGCGGGCGTGACGGCGGTCGCGAGGTGATGGAAGAGGGGCTGGCGCTGGCGCTGCAGCACGGCTTCCACGACCACGCGGCGCGCGCCTACACGAATTTTTCCGAGTACGCGGTGGTCAGCAAGCAGTTCGAGCTGGCGGAGCGGCTGCTGGCGGAAGGCATTGCCTTTGCCGCCCGCTTCGACCTCGACTCGCCCAACCAGTATCTGCTCGGCCGTCTGGCGCATTTGCGGATGGAACAGGGCCGGTTGCGCGAGGCCGAAACCATCGCGCGTGGCGTCATCGCCATGGAACGCCTGCCGGTCGTCATGCACCTGCCTGCAATGACCGTGCTCGGGCGCGTCCGCAGCCGCATGGCGCAGTCCGGGGCGCGCGAGGCCCTCGACCAGGCGCTGGTGGAGGCGCTGCCCACCGGCGAGCCCCAGCGCATCGTACCGGTCCGCCTGGCGCTGACCGAGGCCGAATGGTTGGAGGAGAACCTGGACGCCGCGCAAGGGCATTTGAGCGCCCTGCTCGAGATCGACCTGAGCGGGCTGCGGCCTTGGGACGTCGGCGAGTTTGCCGCGTGGTGGCAGCGCTGCCGGATGCCTGGTGAAGTGCCGCTGAAGCTCACCGACCTGCCGAAGCCTTGGGCGCTGGAGATCGCCGGCAACCCGAGGGCCGCAGCGGCGGAGTGGTCTCGCATTGGTCTGCCCTATGAGGCGGGCGTGGCGCTGCTGCAGGTCACTGGCGATGAGGCAGGTGCCGCACTGAGCCAGGCTGTCGTGGCGCTCGAGGAAATCGAGGCCCGCTCGGCCGCATCGCTGGGTCGCCGCAAAGCGCAGCATCTCGGACTTGCCGGCCAACTGCCACGCACGCGGCGCGGCCCCTATGCCGGCGCTCGGCAGCATCCCCTGGGCCTGACGCAGAGTGAACTGCAGGTGCTGCGACTGATCGCCGAGGGGCGGAGCAACAAGGATATCGCGCGCCAACTGTCGCGGTCGCCACGCACCATCGAGCATCAGGTGTCGGCGGTGCTGGGCAAGTTCAGCTCGGCCAACCGGATGGAAGTGATGCTTCGTCTGCGCAGCGAACCGTGGCTGCTGGAGACCACCGACGGCGCTGCCGCTTAGGTAGCGCCACCCATCCCGCTGCCAAATCTGGGTAGACCGGTTTGCAAACACCGGTGGCCGTACCGCGAGGTACTGGGCACCCCCACCGATTTGCGCTGTTCCCGCTCAGCCTAGCTTCCTCTTGCTCCAATCCCGGGGCATGGAGGAGGAAATGACGAGTACCGTCAATGCTGCGGCCTCTCGCGGCGATCCCCTGTCACGCAGTGTGACGGCGGAAATCCTGTCCCGCTTTCGCGGACCGGGTGGATACTACAATGTCGGAAACCTGATCGGGCTGTTCAGTGGCCTGGCGTTGCAGTTCGCCACTGCCGCAACGTCGGGACTGTCCGGCACAGATGTCGTGGTTGCCTACTTCGTCGGCAGCCCCGCCACCGTGGCGCTGACGGGCGCCACGCTCATCTTCCTGGTCTCAGGCGAGATGTACCACCGCGCCTGGCGCCACGGCACAGTGCCAGATGCTGGTCTCAACCGGCTCGCCGACCTGCTCTCCGCTGCTGGCGGCGCCGCGCTCGCGGTCAGCCTGCTCTATCTCGGCCAACCCATGCTGGCGATTTTCACCGGCCTGCTGACCGTGCTGGGCAAGGCAGGCAGTGCGGTGTTCGGCGACAACGCCGAAGCGGTGCCGTTCTGGCCGTCCGACTGGCCGGACCTGTTCCGCTCCATGGTGCTGGCCGGGCGCGTACCGGCGGTGGCCGCGGCCTCATTGGAACTGTGGCATCAGCTCAGCACTGGAACTGGAGGCGTCTCGGTCCTTCAGCCGGCCGTGCTGGTGCTTTGTCACCTGCTCTGGATGCGCGCCGACTTCCTGCTGTTCCAGGGCAGCAAGGCCAGCGTCGAGCCTGAGCCGGCCTGAGCAAACGCGACCGCGGGTCGCAAACCTGCGGCCCGCCCCTCCCACAGAGCTGCCGAGCAAGGACACAGCCATGACTCTCGACCTCGATCCGCCGCCCGCGGCGCTCGCTCCCCCATCTCTGCCCTTTGCGCCCACGCTGGGCAGCATCGAGGCACGTCTGCGCAACGCGCAGGAAAGCCATCTGGGCAATCCCTTCAATTTGGTCCGCGACATGCCGGTGCCGGCGAGCCTGACCGGTTATCTGATCAACAACCAGGGCGATCCCTATGCAGGGTCATTGCACGGCGCCGATGTCTGCGACCTCGAATGCGAGGTGGTCGCCTGGTTGATGGCGCTCTGGCAGGCCGACAGGCCCGAAGCCTATTGGGGCTCGGTCGGGGCGAGCGGCACCGAGAGCAATTTCTGGGCGCTGTATCTGGCCCGCGAAGCGCTGCCCGACGCAATCGTCGTCTATGCCCGCGACGCACACTATTCGATCCCGAAGTCTGCGCGCATCCTGCGCATGTCCACCCAGGTCGTCGACTGTGACCCGTCTGGCGCCATGTCGCCGGCGGCACTGAAATCGGTCCTGTCGCGGTTGCGCAGTTCGCAGGTGATCGTAGCGGCTACCTGCGGTACCACGGCCAAGGGAGCGCATGACGATATCGGCGCCATCATGCAGGTGCTCGACCAGTCAGGGTTCCCGCAGCATCGCCGTTACGTGCATGTGGATGGCGCGCTCAGCGCCATGGTGCTGCCGTTCCTTGCCGATGCGCCCGACAACCTGCGCCCAAGTTTCCGCCACGGCATCGACAGCATCTCCACCTCCGGCCACAAGATGGTCGGCACGCCGATGCCCTGCGGCGTGCTTGTCGCCCGTCGGCAGCACGCCGAGCGTGTCGCCTCCGGCGCGTCCTACCTGCGCTCGCACGACACGACCTTCATGGGGTCGCGCAATGGTCACGCCGTGCTGGCCCTGTGGGCTCGACTTTTCGGCCATGGCACCGTCGGCTTCCGGCTGGATGCGCGGCGCAGTGTCACCCGGGCGCAGGCACTCGCCGCGGTCCTCGACGAGGCCGGCGTACCGGTCCTGCTCAATCCTTTCTCGCTGACGGTGGTCTTCCCACGGCCCGACGACACCGTGGTCGACCGGTACCAGCTCGCCTGCTGCGGCGACGATGCCCATGCCGTGGTGATGCCAAGCGTCAGCGAACACCTGCTGCAGCGGTTCGCAGCCGAATACCTGGCCTGGTGGTCGAGATCCTGACCTCCCGCCCAACTGAGCCAGGCGGGGTCGGTCGCGGCGACCGACCCCGAGCCAACCAAACCATGCAAACAAGGAGGAACGACCAATGGAATTCGACTGGATCGAAGCGATAGGCTACGCCGGCACCGGCCTTACCATTCTGGCCTATGGCGCCAAACACCTCATCCCGCTGCGGATAGCGTCCATCCTGAGCAGCCTCGCCTTCCTGACCTACGGTCTGCTGTCTGAGAGCTATCCCCTGGTGCTGATGGAGGTGATCCTCCTGCCCATCAACACCTTCCGCCTTCTCGAGCTCCTGTTCAGCCGCCGTCGGGCCGAGGCAGTGGCGGCAAATCAGGCGTAGGTCGTCATGCGCCCACGATTGACCATGAGGGTGGTTGTCGTATCGTCATCGCGAACGACTTCGGCGCGGGGCAAGTCCCGCGCCGCGGCACACGGACCGCATTTCAGCCCGTCATCAATCCGCTCGACCCAATTCGCCAGTACGCAGCGGCGAGAGTTTCGGTCCGGCCGAGGCCCTGCTCGATACGCCAGAATTCCCGCACATTCTGTGCTTGCGCGGCTTCTGCGGCGAACCAGCCGAAGCGGCTGCCCGTCGATGGCCATTCTACGGAGCGGATCGCCTCGACGAGACGTGGATCCTGACCGGCAGCAACACCGTTCCGGTGGATCCATCGAACTTCGATGCCGGTGCGATTGTCGATGGCCTGCTCTTCTGCGGCATCGGCGACCTCGATGATGGCCAGCCCACGCGTAGCAGCGGGAAGCGTCTCCAGCATGCGCGAGACGGCCGGCAGACCGGTTTCATCCGCTCCCAGCAGGTGCCAGTCCGCTTTGGGCACCGGACGGCCGACAGGACCGAGGAGGCCGATGCGATCGCCGACACGGGCGCTCTCCGCCCAACCGGAGCCTGGATAGTCGGTGCCATGCCGGAGAAAATCCATCTCGAACCAGCCGCCATCGACGTCGAGTCGGCGGATGGTATAGACGCGAACGGCAGGTTTGCGGGCCAGGTTTGGCCAGTGCACCAACCCGTTGGCGCCCATCTCCGGCCACACCGGCTCTGGGTTCTCCGGGGTGGGTAACAGCGCGCGCACATGCATGCCGCCCAGATCGGAAAAGCGGTTGAGGTTCTCGCCCGAGAAGCGGAAGCGCCGCATGTGCGGCGTGAGATCGCGGATGCCCTCGACCTGAATCTCGCGGAACTGTGCGAGCCGCGTCTCGCCTTCAAGGTCGCCGCGCCAGACGACCTGCGGGTCTTCCGCCTTCGCGTAGATCTGGATGGCAGTGGCGAAAAGATCCCTGAGCCGCGCCAGACCGTCTGTGGTCTCTGACGAAACACTCACCAGCAGTTGACCCGGTGGCATGTCGAAGCGGCCACTGCCGAATGGAAAGGTGAAGTCGATGATGCGGTCTGACGACACGCTTGCGCCGTTGAAGCTCTGCAACCGGTCGGTGATCTGCGGCAGATAGGCGCCGAGGTTATCGAGTTTGATGTCGGCGTGGCAGTTCAGCTTGCTCATGTGTCGTTCCGGATTCTGGAAAGGGTAGGGGGCGCCCCTCAGCGCCCCCCGGAAATCGGCGGTATTATTGGAGGTCTATCCGCCGATGCGCCCCGTGATCCCGATCTTGAAGGTGCGGCCCTTGCCCTGGAACGACGACGGATTGCTTGTCGCCCAGGCGCTCTGCGGATCGGTGTAGGCGGTGTCGAGCACGTTATCGATGCCGAGGTTGAGCTTCACATCCTCGGTCACCTGATAGTCGGCGAAGAGATTGACCAGGCTGTAGCCCGGGCTGCTCTGCGGCGCTGCCGCGGGGTTCGACCGGCTGGTTCGCGTCACGTCACCCACATACTGGTACTGCGCCCCGACCGTGAGCTGCTCTTCGAGGAAGCGTGCGCCCACTGTCGCCGAGTAACGCTGCAGCGGCGTGTTGTTCAGCCCCTGGCCGGCATAGAGACCGCTGATCAGCTTGGCTTCACCCAGCGAGCCGCTGACATTGACGAAGCCGGCGCCGAAATCATACAGCGCCTCGGCCTCTACGCCTTGCAGCCGAGCCGTACCGATGTTCTTCACCTGCGTTGCGCCGGCGCTCACGAGATCGGCTTCGATGTAGTCGTCCACGGTGGTGTGGAAGACGTTGACCTTGGCGCGGAACGTGTCGCCATCGAAGATGAGGTCGTTGTACTTGAGATTGACGCCGGCTTCCCAGCTGCGCGCCACTTCGGGCATCAGGCCGAGGGCAAGGGCATAGGTGCCGTCGCCATGCGAACCGGCGCCACGGAACATGTTCTGCAGCGTTGGGGCGCGATAGCCTTCGGCATAGGTGCCGTAGATCTGGAAGCCTTCCACCGGCGTCACGCCGAGGGTAACGCGCGGCGAGAAGCGGCTGCCGCCACGCGTCACGTCTGTGACCGGCGCTTTGGTCTGGCCGTTCAGCTGATAGCCGTCGTAGCGCATGGCGACGGTGGCTTCGAGGAAGTCCTGGTAGTTGCCGTCCCACTGCGCCAAGACGCCATAGCCGTGCTGCTTGCCTTCGCCGAAGGTCACCGTCAGCGGTGCACCGGCCGCACTGCGCACGTCGCTGTCGCCGACGAGGTAGTAATAGTCGCCGCCGACAGTGATCGTGTGCTCGATATCGCCGGTGGTGAAGCGCGACGCATTGCGGGTGTTGAAGCCCGTCGTCGACACATCGTAGTAGCGGAACTCGCCGACATTCGCCGCCGGTGACAGGCGAGTCTGATCGGCGCGGGTGTGGTTGTGGTAGAAGTTCACCAGGAAGTCGACTAGCTCGTTGTCTTCCGGCTTGTAGGTGTAGCTCGCCGTATAGGTCTCGTTGTAGGTCAGCGCGTCATACCGGCTCAGCGACGCTGACGACGAGCCGGCCGAGGCCGAGACGACGTCGTCGTACTTCTGGATCACCGTGCCGATCTTGATCTCGTGGCCTTCCGCCGGGCGGAAGGTACCCTTGGCAAAGCCGCTCAGCACCTCTTCACCGGTCCACGGCACCAGCTTGCCGGTGCCGTCGAAGTAGTTGCTGCGGTTGCGATAGGTCAGGTTGCCGATCACATCGGCATTCTCGCCCAGCGCCAGCGCGCCGGTGGTGCTGGTGGTCACGCCTTGGCCATTGGACTCGTAGCCCAGCTTCTCGCTCAGTGCCCAGGTTTCGCCATCGCGCAGCATGTCGCGGGCGTCCTTGGTCTCGAACGCCGCCACGCCGCCGATGCCGCCCGAGCCATAGGCGTTCGACACCGGGCCGCGGATGATCGTCACCGACTTGAGCAACTCCGGCTCGATGTAGAACGAGCCCGACCCGTGACCGGGGCGCGAATAATCCTGCCGTGCGCCATCCAGCGTCACCACCACACGACCTTCCTGCTGCATGCCGCGGATGTTGATGGCCGTCGCCGGATCGTCGCCGTTCATCGATGCGGCAACGCCTGGCGTCGCCTTGAACAAGTCGGCCGGCGTGTTGGCCTGGATGCGGTCGAGTTCTTCCTTGCTGAGGTGGCTCACCGCCGCCATCGCCTCGATGGCTGCCTTGTCCTGCATGTCAGCCGAGATCGTCAGCTTGTCGAGGAATGTGGTCTTTGCCGGCTTGGCGGCCGGCGTGGCCTGTTGAGCGAGAACCGTGCTGCCTGTGGCGAGCAGCAGGCCGAGCGCCGTGCCGGCCAGAAGCGCCTTGTTGCGGCGTGACAAATCGATGCGTGAAAACGCCATTTCGAACCCCCGTAGAGTGCCTGGATATGCTGGCTGTGACGGTGAACCGACATGGCTGGCTAGGTCGGCAGGCGACTGGCGTCGCTGCCTCCTGTGCAGTCCTAATTTAAGTTGACTCTGATAGTCAACATATTTACCCAAATCGTCTCAGTGCCGGCGCAGATGTCGCAGCCGCTGAGGTATCATAATGATTTCGAACAGGATTTTCTCACGCGCCCTGGCGTTCGCCGTGGTGTTGATGCTCGCTTTGACGGCCGGGCCGGCGATTGCAGCAAGCATTGTCGACGCCAAGGGACGCACAGTAGAGGTCGCGTCCACAGCCCGCATTCTCTCGCTCGGGCCCGATGTTACCGAGATCATCTACGCGCTGGGAGCGGGCGACCAGATCATCGCTGTTGACCGCTCCAGCCGCTATCCGGTCGACGCCGACAGCAAGGCCAATGTGGGCTACCGGCGGACCCTGGCGACGGAGGGACTGGTGTCGCTGATGCCCGACGTGATCCTCGCCTCCGAGGACATCGGTCCGCCCGAGGTTGTCGAGCAACTGATGCAGCTCTCGATCCCGATCGTGTTCATTGCCGAAGACAATAGCGGCGAGGGCATCGCCCGGAAGATCAAACTGATCGCCGAAGTCCTCGACATGCCGGATGCGGGGACGACGCTCTCCGCGCAGGTGATGGCGGACTTCGAAGCGGCCACCGCGCTGACGGCCGCCATTCCCGCCGACAAGCGCAAGAAGGTCATGTTCTTCCATGGCCTGGAACGGCTGACCGGGGCCGGCGCCGATACCGCGGCGGGTGCGATCATCGGCTATGCGGGCGGCATCAATCCGCTCGATATCTACGATGGCTACAAGCAGGTCTCGGAAGAAAGCCTGCTGCAGCTCCAGCCCGACGTCATCATGATGATGCCGAACTCGCGCGGTGGTCCCACTGCCGATGAAGTCTTCAGCGTTCCCGCACTCGCGGCGACTCCCGCGGGCCGGAACCGTGCGCTGATCGTCATCGACGGGCCGTACATGCTCGGCTTCGGCCCCCGGACGGCGGAGGCGGTGCGCAGCTTCGCCAAGCAGCTCTATCCAGAGCTGGCCGGGCAATGAGGCAACGCCCGCTTCGCTAGCGCAGCAGGCCGAGCCGCTCGAACTCTGCCCAGCCGCGGAGCTTGAAGCGATCCGGGTCGTCCTCGGTGGCCTCCGATGCGGGCGTGCCCTCAGAGCCGGTGGCCTGACTGCGCGCCAGCTTGGCTTTCCAGGCGGCGCGCCGTCGGTTTTCCGCTGCCGTCGCCGCATCTTCCTCGCGCCACTCATCGATGATACCGCCCGGCGCTGCTTCAATGCGGAGTCCCGTCGGCTATCCCTCAAGCGCATCGAGCTCCTCGCGCTGCTTCTGCATGAGCAGGTGGATGCGGTAGTCGCGGTCGAAATGGCTGAGCGCCTCGGGGGCCGGCAGGCGGGTGCGGCCGGGCTGGGCCATGGCCATGCAGGCCGAGGGCAGGTCTGCATGGAGGCCCGCGGCGGTGGCAGCCACCATGGCGACGCCGAGCAGGGTCGCGTCCTGCGTCATCGGCTCGATCACGGTGCAGCCCGTGGCGTCGGCATAGAGCTCCATCAGCAGCGGATTGCGCGTGTGGCCGCCGGTGACATGCAGCGTGTCGATGGCATAGCCGCGCTCGTTGAGCGTCTCGAGGATGTGCCGCACCTGCAGGGCAATCGCTACCGCCGTGCGCCAGTAGAGTCGGCAGAGCGAGTCGAAATCGCTGTCGAGCGAGAGCCCGGAAATGACGCCGAGCGCATGCGGATCGGCCAGCGGCGAGCGGTTGCCATGGAAGTCCGGCACGATGTGAAGGCGAGAGGCGAGGCCGAGACCTTCGGCGGCACGCAACTCCATGATGCGATCGATCACCCGGCGATGCAGCGTTGGAGCCGGATCGCCGCCCGCGCCGTGCCAGCGGAGGATGTGGTCGAGCAATGCGCCGGTTGCCGATTGGCCGGCTTCGTTGAGCCAGACATCGGGCAGCACGGCGCCAGAATAGGGGCCCCAGACGCCGGCCGTCGGTCGCGGTTCTGGCGACAGCGCCATGACGCAGCTCGAGGTGCCGGCGATCAGCGCCAGGTGCCGGTGGATGGTTTCGGCCTCGCCCGCAAAGGCGGCGAGCGAACCCAGCGTACCGGCATGCGCATCGATCAGCCCGACGCCGACGCGGCAGCGTGGCGTGAGGCCGAGCAGCGCGGCAGCGGCCGGCGTCAGCGGCCCAAGATCGGTGGCGATCGGGCTGGCGCGGTCGGGCAGGGCGCCGCGTTCCAGCATGTCGCCGATGCCGACGGTATCGAGGAAGTCCGGCTGCCAGCTCGGGCTCTCATGCGCGAGGTAGGTCCATTTGCAGGTCAGCGTGCACTGCGAGCGGGCGAGCGAGCCCGAGGCTTTCCAGGTGAGGAAGTCGGCGAGGTCGAAGAAATGGCCTGCCTGCGCCCAGGTATCGGGCAGATGGCGCTTGAGCCACATCAGCTTGGGCACTTCCATTTCCGGCGACATCACGCCGCCGATGAAATCGAGCGCGCGATGACCAGTGGCCGTGCATTCTTCTGCTTCGGCGAGGGCGCGATGGTCGAGCCAGACTACGGTGTCCCAGCGCGCCTCGCCGGTCGTGGTCACGGGCAATGGCTGGCCGGCCCGGTCGCGCACGACAAGCGAGCAGGTGGCGTCGAACGAGATGCCGATGGCTTCGTCGGGGCGTGCGCCCGCCAGATGCATGGCCGAGCGGACCGCGGCGCCGACGGCATCCCAGATCTGCTCGGAGTCGTGCTCGGCGAAGTTGGCGTCCATGCGCTGCATGTCGATGGCGTGTTCGGCGCGGCCAATGACATGTCCGCTCGGCGTCACCACCCCGGCGCGGGCGCTGCCGGTGCCGACGTCGACGGCAACCAGCAGCTTCGCGTCGCCGGCCTCGCGCGCCGCCTGCAGGTCGAGCAGGCCGGGCAGGGCGCGCATGTCTTCCATGATGGCGTCGGGATCGAGCGCCTCGACATCGGCGCGGAGGCCGCTCTCGGCGATGTGCCCGCCGCCCACATAGGCGAAGACCCGCATGCCCGCCGCGCGGGCCGCCATGATGCCGGCGGGAGAATCCTCGATGACGAGGCAGTTCTCCGGCGCCACGCCCATTTGCGCCGCCGCGTGGAGGAAGAGGTCGGGCGCCGGCTTGCCGTTGGCGACCATGGAAGCCGAGAAGATATTGGGTTCGAACTTCGGCAGCAGGCCGGTGAGGTCGAGGCTCAACCGGATGCGCTCGAGCTGGCTCGACGAGGCGACGCAGAAGGGCAGCTCGAGGCCGGCGAGGACATCCTTGAGCCAGGGCGTCGCCTTCAGTTCCTTGCGGTAGAGCGCATAGAGCTGGTCGCGCATGGAGGCGAGCGAGGCGTCGGACAGATGCGTGCCGTGGCTCTGGTTGAGGCTCTCGGAAATCGAAGCGAGAGAGCGCCCGAGGAACGACCGGAAGGCGAGGCTGCGCTCGATCTCGATGCCGGCGTCGGCGATGATCTGCAGCAGCACCCGCATCGCCAGCGGCTCGCTGTCGACGAGCACGCCGTCGCAATCGAAAATGATGAGCTTTATCGGCGCCATGACGTCCTCCCGCAGGTAGGGCTACCTGCGCGCGATGAAGGGCGCAAGACATTGTGCCGGCTGGCACTTCTGCCTCCGGTTCCGGGAGCGACCGACGGCGGAGCAAAGCTCGTTCGTTGGTGCGTATGTCCGGTTGCCCGGACCGGAGTTTTGCTCCGCCGTCGCGACCGGGATTTGGGCGTTCACCGGGAAGTTCCGGGGCGTTTGCGGATTGCCCCACCGCCGCAGGGTCCTTGTCCTGACCAGACCACGCTCTTCACGCTTCTCCAGTCGAACCCTGAGATGGCGCCGAACATGAGCCCCATCGCGGCAGCAAATTAAGGCGGCAGCTCACCT
>VFQQ010003807.1_pt1 | contig 14154 bp, 23 predicted proteins | sample 3512341 | NCBI WGS metagenome assembly VFQQ01 (sample SAMN10412373, study PRJNA504923) | tailings metagenome | isolation source: Relicate 2 Philex TSF1 revegetated site | place: Philippines: Tuba, Benguet | collected 2017-08-29 | reverse complement strand
GTGCGACCCCCGCCACGGCAAGTACATGGCCTGCTGCCTGATGTACCGCGGTGATGTGGTGCCCAAGGACGTGAACGCCTCTGTGGCCACCATCAAGACGAAACGGACCATTCAGTTTGTGGACTGGTGAGTTGGTTGTTCTAAAAAGGTGGGCGTTTGTGTGAGGGCGGAGTTTAGGGCGGTATGACCTGAGTATTTGCACCACACACAGCCATGCCGCCCACTCACTCATCGCGTGCTGCCCACCCCACCTTGCCGCGCAGGTGCCCCACCGGCTTCAAGTGCGGCATCAACTACCAGCCGCCCACCGTGGTGCCCGGCGGCGACCTGGCCAAGGTGCAGCGCGCGGTGTGCATGATCTCCAACTCCACCGCCATCGCCGAGGTCTTCTCCCGCCTGGACCACAAGTTCGACCTGATGTACGCCAAGCGTGCCTTTGTGCACTGGTGAGTGGTTGAGGGGGTGTGAATTGGTGTTTTGGGTGTGGGAGGAGGGGTTGAAAGGCCAAGGATGCGTGGGCCTCGCATGCCTGTGCGCCTGACCTGCTTCCCTTCCCCGCACCCCCGCTCGCCGCAGGTACGTCGGCGAGGGCATGGAGGAGGGCGAGGTGAGCTGGGTTGGGGGTGTGCGGTTGCGGGGTGGGAGCGGTGTGTGCGAGACGCGGTGCAGCGCTGCGCTCGCCGGAATCTGTCGGCCTGCCCTTGCTCAAACCCTGCCCTCACCCCTCCCTCCCTCGCCCCCCACCCTTCTCCGCGCAGTTCTCCGAGGCGCGCGAGGACCTGGCCGCCCTGGAGAAGGACTACGAGGAGGTGGGCGCCGAGTCCGCCGAGGGCGACGAGGACGGCGAGGACGAGGTGCGCTGGTTGGGGGTGAGGTGGGGGGTGTAGGAAAATGGGTGGTTGGGGGAGGTGGGGGTTTTGGGTGGTGGTGGTGAATGGTGTGAGGTGGAATTGATTAAGTGGTGATTGAATTTGTTGTGTTTCTGTCCTGCTGCAGTACTGAGCGGCGGCGGCGTGAGCGGCAGGCGCGCAGCAGCAGCCCCAAGCCCTGCCTTTGCCGTTTTTGCTGTGCCTGTGATTGGATGAGGTGGCTGAATGTAAAGTATGAATGAATTAGAGAGAGACGAGAGAGAGGGGAAAGTGGGGTAGACCGTGAAGCCAGGAAAAGTGGGGTAGACCGTGAAGCCAGGAAAAGTGGGGTACACCGTGAAGCCAAGAAAAGTGGGGTAGACCGTGAAGCCAGGAAAAGTGGGGTACACCGTGAACCCAGGAAAAGTGGGGTACACCGTGAACCCAGGAAAAGTGGGGTACACCGTGAACCCAGGAAAAGAGGGCAAGGAAAAGGGCAACGAATAAAAGAGGGGTAGAACGTCAAGCCACCGCGAATGCGCCGTGAGGCGGCAGCGCAGCGCAGCACGCCAGCCAGTGAAGCCCCGGTAAGAGGAGTATTCACCTGCGGTTGGAATGACTGTCCCTTATCACGCGCTGCCAGGTCCAGCCGAGCGGCGCCGCAGCCTGTGGAGTCCGGAGCCGCTCGGCCTGTTGCAGGTGAGCGCGCGCTGCAGCTGCCCCAGGCCGCGCTGAGTGCTGCAGCATGGGTCCCATGCTGTGTGATCGCGCCCGGAATCCCTGCTACACCACGCACCTCGCCTATCCAAGCCCAAGGCTGAAGATCGTTACAAACAAAAACTGTACAGTTTGATGCCGTCACACCTCCGCACGGCAGCCACATGTGCATTCGAGAATGCAGGAGAGCGGCGGGCGCCTCACGCCGCCGCCTGCTTCTCGTACTTCACAATGAACGCCTGGAAAATGTCCTGCATCACCCTCAGCAGGCCCAGCCGCTGCGCCTCTGGCAAACTCCCGAGCGCTGCCTCCAGCCGCTCGCTCTCCGCCTCCCACCACTCGTACGTCTGGTTCACCACCGCGCCCTGCCTTTTCGTGTGCCTGCGCGTGTGATTGGATGAGGTGGCGGAATGTAAAGTATGAATGAATTAGAGAGAGATGAGAGAGAGAGAAGGGAGGAGAGATTGGTTGGTTCGATAGGACGGTGGTTGGGAAGGAGGGATAGGACGGCTGGTTGGATAGGACGGTGGTTGGGAAGGAGGGATAGGACGGCTGGTTGGATAGGACGGTTGGTTCGGAAGGAGGGATAGGACGGCTGGTTGGATAGGACGGTTGGTTCGGAAGGAGGGGATAGGACGATTTAATTTCAGGATCGGGCGGCCGCCCACAGGTTGAATGGAGCGTGCCCGCCCCTTTCCGGATGCGAAGCCCCCGGGGCGAGCGCTGCATGCCGCCCCGCCTTCCGCCGCCACAACCCTTCCCCTCCCTCGCCCACCCGAGATTTGATTTCTCAGCCCCTCCACCTTTCTCTTCCCTTCCACCATTCTCCTCTCGTTCCTAACGATCTATTTACAAACATCTCAAACATTCTACACTACGAATCGATTCAATCCGGTGTCGCCGCCGCCGCCGCCGCCGCCGCCGCCGCCGCCGCCGCCTCCTCGCTTCTCACTCCGCCGCTCCCTCCTTCTCAGCTTTGGCGATGAAGTCGCGGCACATGCTCTCCACCGCACTCAGCACGCCCGCCCGCTGCTCCTCTGACAGCTTGGACAGGCCCTCGTCCTGCAGCCGCTCGCTCTCTGCTTCCCACCACTCGTACCTCCGTGGGCAGTTGGGAGGTGGCGGGTTGCTGTGGGGTACTTGGAGAAGATTCGAACTCATGTTTACCGCTCACACGGCCTGCACATCAACCCACCAAACCTCAACCCCCACCCACCCTCTCACCCCATCACAATCAGGGCCCGCCGCCTCGCCACCCGCAGTCGTGCACCAGTTCGGCAGTTGGAGCGTCAGACACGGGGGGCAGGTTGTAGACGGTGCTGTTGGCGCAGATGTTGGGCGCGTAGGTGGCAACGCCCCGCTTGGTGTACCCCACGCTGCCAGCCGCCGCCGCCGCCGCCGCCGCCGCCGCCGAAGCGTGCAGCGCTGCCTCCACCTCGTCAATGCCGCCCACCGCCGCCAGCCAGGCCTTCTGCTCAGCTGTCAGCCGGTAGAAGGGCGAGTCCTTCCCCGTGAAGCTGAAATCCAGCCTGCGGTGGCAGGAGGGAGGAAAGGTGGGCAGGTTGGCTGGCCAACTGCAACACAACCTCAGGTGGGTCGCCTGCCAAATGCCGACGCCAATCACGCCCACTGCACGCACTACAGCTGCCCAGTAGCCTGCCATTCCAGTACAATCACCCATACCGGACTAATCGCACAATCCCCAGAACCAAGCTCCTCACAGTTGGTACTCCAGCAGCGCCTGCGCGGGGTCGGTGTAGCCAGCGCCGTAGTAGGTGCGGCTGGGGCGGCCGTCCCGCGGCGCTACGAAGCGCTGCGCATAGTACTTGCCTCTCTTAAAGTTCACACCTGTGGGCACGGCTGCCGAGTGAATGGCCAAGAAAGTGAGGTGCGTGAGAAAACAGCATAAGCGGTTTGCAGGCAAGCAGGCAAGCAGCAGGCAAGGCAAGCAGGCAAGCAGGCAAGCAGGCAAGCAGCAAGAAATTTTACAGCAGGAAGATTTGCAGCAGGAAGATTTGCAGGCAAGCAGGCAAGCAGCATGTGTGAGCACGTTATTGCCGCCCATTTCCTCAGGACTATTCATCACTTACCGGTTTTGTCCGCCAGGCGCTGGTTGTCCGCCACCGGGGGCCGCGGCGGGTGCGCAGGGAAGTCAGCAGCACCTGCAATGAGAGTAAGGGAGCATTTGTTGGCCAAGCGAGCAGTGCAGATCGGCAGGTGCTGCAGTGCAGTATCCCCTTGCTCGCCCAACCTGCGGTCCCCCCCCCCCCCCTGCACACGTGCCCTGCATACGTCGCACCTGCCGGCTGCTGCAGCACCGTCTTTGTCACCTCTGCCGGGTCAGTCATCAGCAGCTGCTCGCTGCCGCCGGCCGCACTGCTGCTACGGCGCATGCCGCCAGCAGCGGCGCGTTGCTTGCCCGCTCTAGTGCGCTGCCGCTGCTGGCGCCGCTCCTTCTCTTGGTGCTGCACGCCCTTCAGGCGTGCCAGCCCCTTCACACACGCCTGCATCTTCTCTTGCAGCAGCTGGCCTGCAGGCAGGTGGGAGGACGGGGCAGCGGAACAAATGGTTGTGCATTGTGCATGCCAGGCGCAAAGTGCGCATGGCACGGCATGCGTACAGGAGGCGCTGCTCCAACCAGAACCTGCCCAGCCAAAGCACAACCTGCTGCAGCGCTGCTAGACGCCTCTGCATCGGCGCCCGCGAAGTTCGGCACCAGCGCTCGCATTGCCTCAAGCTGTTGGGAGAGCTCATCCAGCAGCTCTGCAGTGCAACCAGAGCAGCCAGCGCTCACCAAAGATGCAGGGGCAGTTAGACGTAGGGCAGGCCAGGCTGTCGAGGCAGGGCATCTTACACAGCCACGACACCTGGCGCTCTCACCGTCAATCTCGGCGGCCTGTGTCTCCGAATCCTCATCTTCCAGCTCCAACTGCTGCAGCAGCTCCTCCACCTCATCTGCACACGAGCAGGAGGGCCATGGGCCGACAGGCTTCAGAGGGGATGGGAGCAACAAGAAGAGCGCATTGATCAACTCAAGGACTCCTGCAACTTCCCAACACTGCCGCCCCGCACGGCTTACCGGCCCGCTCCGCCCCGCCGCCCGGCCGCTGCCGGGCGCCCGCCGCGCGCTGCCGGCTGCCCGCTGTGTCGCCGGTCGAGGCGGCGCGGCGCAGCGAGGCGCCGCCCTGGCCTGCCCCACCGCCGCCGCTGCCGCCTCGGATGCCCCCGGCCTGAGGCCCTCCAGTTTGGCAATACCCTGCATTGAGCTTGGTGCAGAGAAAAGGTGGGGCGCCCATAATGCGAAATGCAGGACAACAACACCAGCAGCACCACCAAGCTGGCGGCAGCTACTGCGACCGCTGGCTGCCGCCTCCACCTGCTGGCTGCACTTGGCATCAGCAGGGCTGCTGGCCTGCCAACGCTGGAGAGGCGCCGACGAGCATTGTCGAGGCAACACCGTGAGAGCGCACCCGGAGCGTTTCCCGCAGCTGCGCCACCTCCGCGTCCCTCGCAGCCACCTGTGCGTCCTTCGCAGCCAGCTCCCGCCTGTAAGCCGCCTCCTTGTCCGCCCAGTGGGCTGTGGGGCAGAAGAGCAGGTGGACTGGAGGCGTTGGCTGCTGGAGGCAGCAGGGCAGTGCTGCATTCCGGGATGGCATGCCGTGGCAGGGCAGGGCACAGCGTCGCGCACCCTTACATCATCCCTCATCTGCCCCCCACACCCTCCAGGTATGCTGTGCAGCAAGCAGGGCGGTGCCAGCCACACCCCTTGCATACAGCCCCCACTCACATGTGGCTGCACGCGCCGCCTGCAGGTCGCCGGCCCCGTAGGCAGCCACAGCCCGCCGCACATCGGCCACTGTGGACAGCAGCTGCTGACCGCCATACCAGTTGGGGTGCGACTCCCAGCAGGCCGCCTGCACATCCATCACTTTGGGCAGCACACGCTCAAAAGCCTCCACCTCGGTGCAGCCCAGGTGGCTGGCCACCGCCGGCGCCACCGCGTTCGCCTCCATGCCCGCGTGCACGGCCGCCACCTTGGTCAACTGCTCGGTGGCCTGTGACCATAAGAGGCAGGGCGTATGCAGAGCGGGGTTACAGGGTGGCACAGCTGTGCATCGGTTTATTGCAGGGCTGTGGCAAGTAAGCACGCCCAGCAGCAGCATGTCCAAGCCTGGTGCAACGTGACTCAACACAGCAGCACATCCAGTGGCGGCAATTCACGTCATGCAGCTTGCCACACCTGCGCCCCACCTGGTAGTGCTTTGCGGGGTGGCTCATGCCCACTGGGTGGGATTTCACCACCATGCTGACCCGCCCTGCAAGCCTGCTCTGCACTGTGGGCTCAGCCAGCATGGAGCCCAGCACTGTGCCCTCCAGCGGCACCTCCACGCTGCGCTTGAACTCTGCTGCAGCCTCCGCGGCGGTAGCATCTGCGGCAGCCTGCGCCAGCGCCAGCTCAGCATCGGTGGGGGCGGCCAGGCCGGGCGCTGCGGCTTCCGCCGCCGCTGCTGCACAGGCGCCGCCAGTCTGGCTGGGCCCTGCCTCAGCAGACAGCTGCAGCCTGCGCTCCTCCAGCGCCTTCAGCGCGGCCGCCGCCTCAGCTGCCTTGGCGCGGCTGGCGGCAGCGCAGGCCACAGCATCCAGGGTGCGGGAGACGCTGGTCTCGAGCTCCAGGGTGGACACGCCACCAAACACCACCACCACATGGGCAAAACCGCCAGCCAGCGCAGCGGCCACCAGCAGGGCGGTCTGGAAGGTTGGAGGAGGGGCAGTAGGGCCAGCAGGTACGTGATTGACCCTAAGGAACAGGCGGGCAGGCGGGCAGGCAGGCACGTGTGCTGTCCCTTGCTGTGGCCAATTGCTTGGAATGCAACTCGCAGCTAGGCTTAATCCCTGTTTGATGCGCTGGCGTCAAAATCACCTGCGTCTGGAACACCGGCTGCATGTGGTTTGGCAGGGCGGCGCCGGGGCTGAGGTAGGCGGCTGCAATCACATGCAGGTGTGGCAGGAGTGGGAACAGGACATTAGATCACGTGATGTGGTGCAGCATGGCATGGCATGGCATGAGGTGGCACAGCACAGCACAGCACAGCATGACATGACAGATAACAGCGTGTGCGCTCCCACAGCACAACATGACATGACGGGGTGCAGCATGACATGGCATTGACATGCAGAGTGGCCATGTGGTGGCATGGCAAGGGCTGCTCCATGCAGCCCAGATGCTGGCACACACACACCGTGCCGCCAAAACGCACGGGTATTGGAGAGGTCGACCTGGAAGGCCGCGCCCGCCAGCTCGGACAGGCTAGCCGTCATCTGCTGGATGGCAAAGTTGGGGGCGCCACCGGCAACATGGCTGCTCGGGCTCCGCTCCTGCACATGGGGCAGCAAATGGGGCAGGGCACGAACTGCGTGAAACTTCATGGAGCAGGCAATGGATGCAATGTAGGCAGTGCTGCATGCACTGTGGCCACCCTCACGGCCAGCGCAGTTCATCCTGCCTGCCCCAAGGACGCCATCACACCGACTCAGCTCATCCATCCTCCCGCCCCTACTGCGTGCTGTTTTCTCACAAGGCAAGCCACCCACCTCGGTGATGGTCAGGTCCTTCTCCAGCACTAGCACATTGCTCAGGCCTGCCGTCGCTGCGCTGTCAATGAGCTGCCGGACAAGCTGGCAGCATGCCTGCTTGTGCACGGCAAGCATGCCCAGCTGCTGCCGGTCCAGCCCGTCAACCGCTGCTGGGTTTGCCTGCACTGCCTCTTCCAGCCGCCGCCCTGCCTCCGCCCGCGCCTTTCTAACGGCATCCTCCGCACGGCTGACGCTGCTGCCCGCAAAAACGATGCTGGAGCGCAGAGCGGCACCACACTTCAGCAGCTCTTGCACCAGGGAGCGCAGGAAGGGCAGCTCGGACACCAGCCTGCGGCAACCAGGTGGACAGCTGGCAGATTCACGCGTTATGTTTGGAAAATTTCGCTGGTTGACATCATTGGCGAGTCTTGCCTATTCGAGCTGCCGGGATCCGGAGCACACACCTTCCCATGCAAGCTGCGCCGGCATTCTCACGCACCATCTGCATCACTTGGCAAGCATGCACACTCTGTTGCCACCGTGGCTGCCCTGCCTGGCCCTGCAAGCGCTCACTCGTTGATGCAGGTGAGCTCCGCTACAGAGACGCCACTCCCAATGGACTTGTCGGCGCGGAGCAGGTTGACCAGCATGCTGCGGAGCTCTGGTGGGTACGTCTGCTTGCCGGTGCGGTCGAGCAGCGCTTCGTACGCTTTGGGCGGCGTCAGCGACACGGCGCTCAGCACCGCAGTCGAGTCCATCCGCATGGCTGGCACAAGCTCTGTCCGGACGTTGGACCGACCAGTGCGCAGCTGGGCCGCCTCGCCTACTGTGCGCGGCAAGGCTGCGCTGCCAATGCCAGGCCGGCCGCCCCGTGCCACACCGCCAGGTGGCAGGGCACGTGCGGAGTGCACAGCTGAGCCCTGTCGCTGCGGCTGTTCCTGCCGCTGCTGGCTGCTGCTGCGCGTGCGGCGCCCTTGGTCATGATACCCTTCTGCTGCGCCATGCCCACCGCGGCTGCGGGATGCAGAGCTCCTGCTGCGCCCACCGTTGTAGCCATCAGGGCTGCCGCCACTGCGGCTGCCGCCGTGGCCCCTACGGCTGCGGCTGCTGTCGGGGCTGCGGCTGTGTCCGAACTCAAGATGGGGAGGGCCGTCGTACCTACTGGTAGACCCCATGAACTGCCGGCTGCGGCTGCGGCTGCGGCTGCGGCTGCGGCTGCGGCCCCCAGAGCGGCTGGGGGAGGCGCTGCGGCTCCTGCTGCGCCCGCGCGCTGGGCTGCCGGTGCTGTCATCCGCAAACCTGCGGCTGTGGCTGCGGCTGGGGCGCCGGGGGCTGGCTGGCCGTGAGGCGCTGCCACCGCCGCCCTCACCGCCGCCACAGGCAGGCGTCGCCTCTTGGCTGCCGGGGCGTGCCGCCCTGCCTGCGGGGTGCAGAGGCGGCAGCCCTGCAGAGGGCTGGCGCTCCATCCTGCAGCGCAAGGGGCATGGCAGGGGCTGGAGTGAGGGAGGGCAGGTGAACATGTACAGCAATGGACAGCCAAGGAGCGGCGGCTGAACAAGAGTGGCGGGCGGCCGGCGGCGCGGCACTGCAGCTCTCCATGCCACCGGATCTTGCCCCCCTACCAGCAGCATAGCCCGTTGCTCACCTTGGATGAGGCAGGGAGGCGCCAAGGGTGGAGCGGCGAGGTGCACCAGCACTGCGGCGCTGCCCGTCGGCCGCTGGGGCCCTTGGGGAGCTGCTATGTGTCCAAGGTCGGTGCTGAAGCAAGAGGGGGCCGGAGGACGCGCTGGTGCGCACGATGGCAGGCCTTGTCGCCCGGCCGCTCCTTACACGCACTCAAACGGGTTGCAGGTGCACTTAGATGCGGTCAGAATTGGCAACAGCGGCGCTTGATTGCGGGCAGGCAGCGCTGTCGGCTCCCATCTGCTGGGGCGCTCAGCATGGCGACCCCGCGCGGCACTGTGAAATGTGGCTTGCTTGCAGCAAACTGCCCAGCTGCATTGCTGTCGGCATGCACGTCTGCAGTCGACGCGGGAAGTGCGACAGTGGCAGTGTCACAGTCCACTGGAGGTCATGTCATGAAATTAAAGAAGTGGAGCGGGCACAGGGCCCTTGTGCATTTTGAGCAGGCAGATTTTGGTCATAGGCGGCACTTGCAGGGCAGTGCAGCCTGTCTTGGCTCCATGTCACGGCACATATGGCGGCGCATGGGGGCCCCACCCGGTGGGCGCCCCACCAGCAGTGCTGCGTGCTGGCCCCCATGGCCTCCTCTTGCCGGCCGTGGGCTGCCTGGCGCTGCACAGTTCCCCCAGCTGACATCCAGCCATCATTATCGATCCCACCCCCCCTCCCCTCCCTCCCTTGCATTTGTTTCTCAAACCACCATGCCCTAACCATCACCACCAGACAAAAACCGCCCAACTTCTCAACTCTCAGCTGTCCAACCCAAGGGGAGAAATCGTTACAAATGGCGCAGCTGTAGCTGCAAAACAGGGCACGGGTTCTACAAGCAAACATGGGGCAGAGCGCTGTACAGTATGACGTGGCCGCATCGGCAGGCAGGGGGTGCACATGCAAGGGTACAGGCAGGAGAGCGCTGCTGCTGCGCAGCGGTACAGGTGTGATCCAGCAAGCGCTGCGCATGCGGTTAGCATCAATGCTGCCCAGCGCTGCGCCCAGGATGGTGGTGACCAGCGCCGGCGGCAGCTCAACACCCGCCTCGCGCTGCGCACGCGCCAGGCTCAGCGCAGCACAGCGTGCACGGGCCCGCTCCGCCGGCGGCAGGCGTGACACCAGCAGCGCCGCCTCTGTTGTTGAGCGCGCCAGCACGGCCGGCAGTGCGGCGCTCAGGCCGGGGCAGCTGGGCGGGAAGAGCAGCCATTCAGCGGGGGACAGGGGCACGCAGGTCGCCACAACCGCCATGAGTGATGGCTTTTGGACGCACGCAATCGCCAGCAGAACCGAGTGCGCCGGCTGCGGCAGCTGGCCGACCTCCAGCAGGCAGCGTGCCACACTGGTGCGGCCCCGCATCAGCGCAAAGTGCACCTGTGGGAAGGGGGCGGTGTATGGGTGAGGGTGAGCTTACATGAGGCCATCTGGCATGCATGCTGGTGCTTGAAAGCTAGCGAACAGCAATGTGCGCGATCTCAGGGACTAAGTCCCCCATCCCAGCCACCCTGAAACTGCCCCAAAAGCGCACCGGCAGCAGACCGTTTGCGTCGCGCACTACAGCGGCTGTGGCACGGGAATGCAGAGTGCAGGGAATGATGATCAAGCAGCTGGATGAGGGCTGCACCTGTTGAGCTGCACCTTGTTCCAACCACAATGCAACGGCAGAACCCGCTTGCACACCACACACCCACCCACACCCGCCCGCTACAAATCTCCTCCCCTCTCACCTTCTGGCGCAGAACTGACCAAGAAGCGAACGGTGTCCAGTGGGGCGTGCTCCGCAGCAAAGTGCAGGGGGCAGCCCAGCAGGCTGCCACCGCGCATGGCCAGGGCGGCGGCACCGCCCGCTGCCACCAGGCGGGGCAGCAGCTGTGCAAGGCCGCGCTGTGAGGCCATCATTACGGGCGTCTCACCCGAAGCATTGGCCAGGCAGGGGTCGGCGCCGGCTACGTGCACAGAAACGGACAGAAGGAGGAGGAAGGGTGCGTGTTGCGAATGATGCTGCCATCTGTCCAGAGCTGGCGTTGCAGTTGAGACTCGGACTCGCGGGTGCGGCAGCCACCTGGCACAGCACAGCACCCAGCATGCACGCCCATGCTGCACCACGTGGTAATGCAATGCCAACGCAGCCCACCTTCAAGCAGGCGCTCCGCCACCGCAACATTGCCCCTGCCCACTGCCATGTACAGCGCAGTGCAGCCTGCAAACGGCGTTAGTGGCAGGGTGGGGAATGGAAGTGGGCACTGCCTGTGCTGCGCTATACTGCCACTGGCACAGCCGAATGATACAGAGGCGCGCATGCAAGCCATGCAGCGCTGAGCCCTACCGGTTGCATCCTGCAAATTCACCTGCAAGTGCAAGGCAGCAAGGCACCGTTCAGCACGGCATGGCAAGTCGGCATCAGCTTGCTGGAAGGAACTGCAGCCGGCAGCCAGTCGCACCATCCCAACCTCGCTATTTCCTCACCACCATCCTCTTGCCAACCCATCCTTACCATTTCCTGCCCGCTGGGCCCGCTGAGCAGCATGTTCACCACAGCCAGATGGCCTTCTTGCGAGGCAAAGTGCAGCGGCGTCTGCCCGTCGTTGTTGGGTGTGCACAGGGCGCCTTGGGAGATCAGGCGCTGCACCGCCGCTGCATCACCAGCCGCTGCAGCAAAGTAGAGGGGGCTGCAGCCCCAGGTGTCGCGGCAGTTGGGATCGGCCCCCGCGTCCTGCACAGCACGCATGCAGGTGCTGGTGAGGTAAAACCGGGCAGAGCAGGGCAGCGCCAGCAGTGGCTGGGTGGGCATTGCAAAAGTTGCTGCCGCGCCGCCCCCTTACCAGCAGCGGGGCCACCAGGTGGCAGTGCTGGCCGTTTGTAGCCAGGATGAGCGGGCACGCGCCGTTCACATCTGTCTGATTGACGTCGGCGCCTCGCTGCAGGAGGGCGGTCACAATGCTGGCGCTGCCGCTGCCGGCTGCATAGATGAGGGCATTCCTGCCGTGGCTGTCGATGGCATGCACATCAGCGCCGTGCTGCAGGATGGGGCACACAGGCAGGGATGGGTGGTTGCTGCCAAACTCCGATGCAGGCAGGAGTGCTGCTAGGCACGTGCAGCCGCTGGAATGATCCACACAGCTGGCCAGCAGGTGTGCAGCCAGGCAGCTTGCAATCACATGACCAACACCCATGGCTGTGCACCGCACCTCCAGGAGCAGGGACACCATGTCCGCATGCCCGTAACGACAGGCAATCATGAGCGGTGGGGTGCCGTTCTCTTCTGTGTGGTTCACATCTGCCCCGTGCTCAATGCACATGCGAGCAATCTCCAGGTGTCCGTGCCCCGCAGCAATCCAGCTGCAGCAGGGTCGGTCGAGGAATCCAGCTTTTTTGTGTGTGTTGCAGTTGGTCAAGAAGGAACACACGCACGCCGCAAAGCTGTGCATGGCGCTGTGCAAGCCTGCAAACCATGCCATGCCACGTACATGTACGGTCTGCCAAGCAGAGGCACACAGCATGACACCACCACCAATCAGCCCCTGAGCTTACAGCGCCGTCTTGCCGTCGGCATTCGCGACATTGACCTCCGCCCCGGCCGCCTGCCACACACAAGGTTTCAGGGCTTCTAACAGTGCATGCCAGCACAGATTGTGGCATGGCAGCACATGGCACAGCATGGCATGGCGTGGCATGGCATGGCGGCCTTGACACATGGCACGGCATGACGTAGCATGACTGCACCGGGCTTGGCCCGCCATAGCATGGCATGGCATGACACGACATGGCATGGCATGGCGTGGCATGACACGACATGGCATGGCATGGCGTGGCATGTCATGCCAGCCTTGACACATGCAGGGCATGGCGTGTCTGCAGCAGGCTTGGCCCGGCATGGCATGGCATGGCATGGCATGGCATGGCATGGCATGGCATGGCATGGCATGGCGTGTCATGTCTGCAGCGGGCTGATACCCGGCATGACATGGCATGACATGGCATAGGATCCATCAATGCGTGTGCATCACGCCACACACAACTCCGCCCCAAGCGACCCACCAGCAGCGGCGCCACCAGCGCTGTGTGGCCCTCAGTGGCCGCCAGAATGAGGGGTGTCATGCCAGGGCCGGCCTCCACCACATTTGCAGACGCGCCGGCCGCAAGCAGCGCCTCGACGCAGGTCAGGGAGCCCTTCCATACGGCATAGATGAGGGCGGTGCGCCCGCCGTCGTCCACAGCGTGCACATCGGCGCCACGCTGCGCATGCCATGAAGGGGGAGCGCAGATCAGCAGCGCAATGGCGGCCACACGGCCAGTTTGGGCGGGGAAGATGTCAATTGTGTCTGCCGCACCCGGGCCCCAACCCTGCAACGTTCATGCCTCTAACTTGCCTGCAGCAGCAGCTTCACTATGTCTGGGTAGCCATCGCCGCAGGCAGCCATGAGAGGGGTCTGCTGGCGCCCGATGCCGGAGCCATTGACCGCTGACCCTTGCAGGTGGCCCATTGAGGCTGCGGCCGCAAGCGCGGTGCAGCCGTCGGAATCGGCCGCATCAATGGCTGCACCGGCAGACAGCAGCAGATCCAGCGCTGCACAGGAGCCGGCGGCGCCAGCAAGGATGAGCGGAGTGCTGTCCTCCTCGTCTGCCGCCTCAACATCTGCCCCAGCATCCAACAGCAGCTGCACAACGTCTACATGGCCACCTCGGGCTGCCGCATGCAGCGGCGTGCGGCCGTCAAGGAGGGCGTCCACTGGCACCGACCGAAGCAGCTGGCGGACTTGCTCGACAGATCCCAGCTCTGCCGCGGCATGCAGCCTGGCTGCCTCCGCCCTGCGCGCTGCACACGCAAGGCGGGGGTTGGGACTGCGCAGTCTGTTGGCGGCAGCAGGCGGCGGCGGCGGCGGCGACAGTGGCGGAGCAGCCGCAGCGGCAGCTCACCTTCCAGCCGGCGGTGCGGCAGGCCCGGTAAGCCCTGCAGACAGCGGCAGAACGGGCATAAAGTCGGGGTCGACGACTTCAGTGATTCAGGCCATCGCCCCTTCCGGCGACGAGCTCCGGGCCCCTCCTCACCTTTGGAGGCATACTGGGCGCGATCGCAATCGGAAACAGCGGGGCGATGGCGCGATCCTGCTGTCGGGTAGTCGCGGTGCGCCGCCGCCTGCCCTGCTGGCGGCGGCATGGACTGTGCCCCTCGGACAACAACCAAACTAGCTGCAGGGCGGCCTATTGTCGGGCATGTGCTTACTTTCTATATTTATGACTGATGATCTGAAGCAGTCCAGCATGCATGGGATCCATGAGGCGGCACACGTGGCGGCGCATGGGGGGCCCCGCCTGCTGTGTGCGTGCTGGCCCCGCATGCCCG
>VFQQ010003806.1_pt1 | contig 14157 bp, 23 predicted proteins | sample 3512341 | NCBI WGS metagenome assembly VFQQ01 (sample SAMN10412373, study PRJNA504923) | tailings metagenome | isolation source: Relicate 2 Philex TSF1 revegetated site | place: Philippines: Tuba, Benguet | collected 2017-08-29 | reverse complement strand
GCCACATCCAGCTGGCCGTGCGCAACGACGAGGAGCTGTCCAAGCTGCTGGCGGGTGTGACCATCGCCGAGGGCGGCGTGCTGCCCAACATCCACTCCGTGCTGCTGCCCAAGAAGAGCAAGGGCGCCAAGGGCGGCTCCGTGTCCCAGTGAGTGGTGCAGAGGGGGGACCGCAGCAGAATGGCTGCGGCACCTGGCAAGTGAACTATTTGCCAGCTCAGTTTGTGCGTGGCCAATCCTGCTGATGCGCGCCTCAAGCCACCCCTAACTTGCTAGTTGTCTGATCGGACGTCCATGTGGCCCCATGTTGCAGGGAGTTTTAGAGAGCTGGAGGCGGCCAGACAGCAACGGTCCAGGCATCGTCATCCACTCCAACCGTCCACTCCAACCAAAATAAAAACAAACCATTGGTGTTATTCAACACCACCTACCATATCGGTTCATGTGGCAGCTCTCAGTCGCTAACATGGCGGCCCTTTGCATACCCCCCATCAATTATATATGCCCAACAATTGTTTGTGTCAGTTGAGTCAGCCATCAGATTGCTCGGCACGCAGTCCAGATCAGACTGCACTGTAAGATCGACTAGAAAGCATGTGTGGACGGGCACATCGGTCGACCAAGATGTTGCCCAGAGCCTGCCTGCCGCACACAAGCAGTAGAGGAGTACATGCGCATGAGTGCACCCGAAATGTAATCTCGCAACACGCCCTGCTGCTGCAGCCGCCATTGCCACCACCCATCGTTGTTTACAATGCCATGCGCTGGAAAACGCAATAAGAAGAGCATAGCATTGCAAAGAAAGCAGCGTGTGCTGCGGAAGGGCGCCCATTGCACTAGGGACCCACTCCTGCAGCTAAAAAATGGTCGGCGCAAAATTATCCCACGGGGGGGAGGGGGCGCATTGTGTGCAAACAATGTGGCGCAATGGTGAATGGAAGGCAATTGGAGGCTCGCGCTCGCTCCTGAACATGCTTACAGGAAAAATAAATGGGAAGAAAAGCGGTTCATGTCATGTTGTACAGCGCTTGCCGTGGTGGCACCACAGCATTTGGCGGCTGGCTGCAAACGTCAGGTTGTCGTGCCGTGCTCAGCAGGGCCGGCGATCGCTTGCCGCAGGCAGTGCAGCACTTCCCTAGCGGTTGGTCGCTGCTGTGGGTCTTGCGAGCGGCAGGCCTGAATCATTGCAGCCACAGCCTGCAGGCATGGGGTAGGGGCAGGGCAGTGCATGCATGGGTCCCATGCAATGACTCGTGACTGGGCAGGCAGAAATCAGAGGCTGGGGGGCAGCTAGCCACACAAACGGCAGCCTGGCAGACATGCCCAGCAGACAGGCAGCAGCACAGCATGCACATCATGCACAGCATGCATGCCACGCACCGCAGGGCAGTTGGGCGGTGCATATAGCTGCGGTGCCAGCATCGTCCCCAGCAGCTCCCCGAGACAGAGCACGTCAGCGGCCAGCGCAGCATGCTCAGCATGCGGCCACGGCGCCGCAGCATGCTGGGCGTGTGTTGGGGGCGGGCTGCTCAGCAGTGCCGCAAGGCCGGCATCGGTGACCAAGATGCGGCTGCTATCAGCCAGCAGAATGTTGCTGCGGGGAGGCGAAGGGTGGGTGGCGGGCAGGAGGATGCAACAAGGCTTCAGTGTGGGGCGGGTCCGTTGTCCCTCGCAGCATCCCTAGCATGGGACATGCTATGCAGCCAGGGTGCCAACGTCTTTCACACCAAAACCCTGCCCCTCATCCATTTGGTTTCGCTGGCCCGCCGCACCTGGCTGACAGGTTGCCGTGGGCCATGCGCAGCGTGCCGTGCAGATGGCACAGAGCGTCCGCAACTGCAAGCGCCACCTCTCGTCCCCTGCACACCAGCAGCGGCATGATGCACATGTTAGCTGTGCAGGCAAAGGCGGCAGAGGAGAGGCAGTTGATGAATGTGTGATTGTGCCCTTACGCAGAGACCACACGGCACAGGCACAAACACGGCTGCCCAGCCAGCGCACCTTGCAGCCCAGGCCAGCTGCCGCCGCTGCTCCGGCTGCTGCAGGGCAGCTTGCAGGGAGCGGCCGTGCACTAGGTCGGACACTAGTAGCAGCAGGCCGCCCTGCAGAGGGGTGGGAGGCAGGACGGTGTGCGATGATCAACCGCCACCCAAAGGTTGCGACTGCTCCTCACACTGCTAAAGCAGGATGCTTCGCCAATCTTCTGGTCTCTTGTGCAATTGCAAAGCTGTACGCCCTAACCACCAAGCCCCACACACCTTGGCCGCTGCTGTCTTCAAAGGCAGGATGTGCGAGTGAGTGGCTGACTGCAGAGCCTCCGTCCAGGGCTGTAGCGCTGCGGCATTGAAGCCAGGCGGCGGCTCCACAACCTGCAGGGCAGCGTGCTCAGCATGGTTGCTCCAGCGACCAGCCAAACGGGAGAGGCTTCCCAGGCATGCATGGCCCACGAAGGCAGAAGCACACCACTGTCACCCCATTCAATGCCCCTCTTTTGTTGCACCCTGCCCTGCTGCAACCAACTGCAACCAACTGCCCACCTTTGTGGCCACATCCTGGCCGCCCATCCGGCCGCGGTACGTCACTCCATGCGGCCCTGAGCCCAGCTCTCGCAGCTTGCTTGACCTGCCGGTCGCAAACTGCAGCCCGGCAAGCAGGCTGGGCCGCAGCCCTGGCTGCTACGCCTGCTGTGCCGGCTGTGCCTGCTGCCGCTGCTCGCCTGCTGAGTTCCCGCACACCTCACCGCTGCTCAGCCAGTCTAGAACGCTCTCCACCGCACTGCTGCTGCCGCCGCTCCGCTCCGTGCTGCTGCTGCTCACGCCCGCTGCTGCGCTGGCGCGGCCGCCTGCTATTCGGCTGCTGCCACCGACCGGAAGCGAGGCAGCCCCGGTGCTGCTACTGCTGCCGCCTACGCTGCGCTGCACAGCAGCGCCGCTGGCATCTAGCGGGCTGAGGACGGTGGCCGCTCGCGAGGCCACCATTGGAGTGCCGGGTGGCGGGGGCACGCTGCGTGCTGTGCGTGCTGCCACCGCCGCGCCGTGGTGCCGCCCGCCGGCCCGCGGTGGCGACAGCTGCTGCTGCAGAGCGCGCTGCAGCTCCTCAGGTGCCGGCGGCCGGCGCTGCTCTGACCCGGCTTGCAAGCTGCGTTTGGGCTTGGCATCGCCGCCGCTAGCCCCTGTCCGCTGCTCTCTGCGCCGCCGCCGCCGCCGCTGCTTGGGCTGCACTGCTGCACCCGGCCCCTGGGCCGCAAACTGGTGCGTCAGCGCTGCTGGCAGCGCCTCCGGGGGCAGCTTGCCGAGCGAGCGGCTGCGACGGGTGCCCAGGTGCGCCGCAAGCAGAGCTGCTAGCCGCGTGCGCCGCTCACTGCTGGCGGCACGATGGGGCCGCGCCCGGGCCCCCTCTGCTGCTGCCGCGCCAGCTGCTGGAGCGATGGCCGCTGGTGGCAATGCTGCTGTGCCACCTCTATCGGCCGCTGTGCCAGCTGGGCTGCCGCCGCTGCCGCGCTTGCTACCTCCGCTGCTACCGCGGCCCCAGCCGCACTCTAAATCGGCCTCTTTCAGGCCGCTGTCTACCGCTGCCATGCCTACCAGCTGGTAGCCGCCGCTGCCGGCTGCATGCTGCTGCTCCAGCTGCTGCTCCTGCTCCTGCTCCTGCTGCTGCTGCCGGGCCCACAGCAGGCTCTCTAGGTCGTGCCTGTGCTGCTGGCGCTGCCTGTTGCGCTGGCAGCTGCGGCGCCACGCGCGCAGGCCCACCCAGGCCGCCGCTGCCGCGCCCAGCAGGGCGAGGGCAAACAGGCACATGAGAAGCGGCCGGGGCCCCCGGACGGCTGCCACCGCCGCATCGGACGGCACGGGCACGGCAAAGCCTGGGGACAGCCAGATGGGTAGCTGGTCGGCGGGGCTGCTGATTTCCGGCACATATGGCCCCTCGCCAAGGCTGGGCAAGGGCTGGCCGTCGATGCGGGAGGCCGCCGCCTCCTGTGCCTGCCGCAGCTGCCGCAGGCCGGCGGCAGCCCCTGCAAGCAGCGAGACGGGTGGAACATGCGGCGCTTTGGGCATAGAAGCTGGGGAGGAGACAGAGGCTGGGTTAGCAGTGGCACGGCGAGGTCCTGCCGCGTGTGCCAGGGAGATGCGACAAGCGGGCAGGCACACGAGTGCCGGTACGAAGGGCGCAATGCTCACCTGTGCCCGGCGCGTGAGCCATACCACGGCTAGCTGCTCCTGCTACAGCCGTCAGCAGCACCGCCACCCAGCACAGGGGCAGGGCTGCAGCTCCCCTGGTGTGCGGCATGAAGCCCGCTTGATGCGGCCGGGTTTGAGACCGCTGCCGGCGGCGGGCGGTGGGCGGCCAGCAGGCGGGCAGGCGAGCGCCGACGCTGCGGCTGGCTGTGCTGTGCCACTGCTCCACTGGATGGGCGTCTAGAGGGCCTGCGCCAGGCCGCCCCACGCTGCCACCATGCCAAGCCGTCGGAGCGCGGGCCGCCCGCTCTCCCGCTCGTGTGCTTCAGCCTCTGACACGGACAAGCAAGCTGATGCTGGCGTTCGTTCGAGTCGTCGGCCCCACTTGAGACGCTCGGCTCCCAGCGCCGTCCCGCACGCTGACTTGCGCCTGCAAGGCGCCTGGGAGCCAATGGCTCAGATGCGGAGAGAACGGGGCAGCTCAGTGGCTGGGAGGCCGAGAAGAACTGCCGGGTGCTGGCAGCCTCTCCCGCCCAGGTGCCGTCCCGCCCTAGCTTCGATCTCCAATGATCTTGTGAGCTACAGTCGCACCACTTCCATGCACTGCAGTCGTGTGCACGCCTGCAGCTATGAAACCCGAGCCCACCGGCGCCCACTCAAATGCGACGGGGCTACGAGGGCAGCGGGCGGCGGACAGGACCGAGATGATCCCGCCGGCATGCCGGGAACACATGCCGGGAACACTGCGCAGTGTTCCCGCCGGCAGGAGACCGCTGCAGTTTCATTGATGGACCACTTGCCATGCAGCGCTCTCAGGCATGGGCTCAACACCCTTCCGGGTGGCATGTGCGGCAGGAGCGGGGCTGCAGGACACCTGCAAGGCAGTCCTTGCTGCACCGCCTTCTATCCCCTCGAGGGCAGCTCCCCGAGACGTCTTGTCAACAAGAATGCATCGAATGCACCGCTGCAGCCCCACAGCCAGCACTGCATCCTCCTCCTGCAGCTGCATGACGGTTTCAGCGCCGCTGTCCATTGCAAACTGTCAGTATATTACATGCGAGTCTTGAGATCAGTGCGGCAGGCAGGCAGGAGTGGTCGATGGCCCCAACAAGAGGAGGGGAGGGAAGAAGGAGAAGAAGAAGAAAGAGGGAAAGAGGACACGCCTATGAGAGCAATGTGCACACCGTCGTGTTTCGTGATACAGGCACAGTTGAGCATCAGTGCGAGGGCACGTTGGCACCATGCAGGCGGCATGCCTTGCTGCTAGTGCTTTCGTTGGCAGCCTGGGAACAGAGAGCAGGCTTCGCCCTGACAGGCGGGTTGTGGGACGAATTAATTAGCTGAGCTGCACGGGGGTTATGTCCAGATATGTGATGGAGATGGATGGCTGGCGTGTGAGCAGACAGAAAGTGTGGCCAAGCCAAACCCAAGAAAACAGGCTAGGGAGAGAACGGCGTGGCTACCAGCCATCCCACATTAAAAGGAGATGTGCACGAGGGGCGGTTGGTGGCACTGATAAGATCGCTGAAAGGCAGGTGGGCTGGTGGAAAAGACAAGAGCCCGGTTGGGATGTTACTGATGACCTCGCCACGTGGCAAGGCGCCGTAAGTGCGTTTGGGCACATGCCACCCTGGAAGAGGCAGACATGTGTCGAGCGGCGGCGGCGGCGGGCAGCGCACGTGTGCTGCCGGCTGCCTCCTGAGCTTTCTACCCGAGGGCCACTGTTGCCAGGAAGCGCTTGGCGAGCAGCAGCTCCCCAGCGTCCTCAGCAGGCATCGTGGGCAGGATAAGCGCAAGTGCACGCTGCGCCGCCAGCGGGGCCAGCAGTCGGCGCCTCAGCACGCTCCACGCATCCCTGCGGGGGGTGGAGGGTGGGCGGGTGGCATATTTGTTATGCACAAGGCCGGCGTGCCGGCATGCGCAGGTCCAGATGCAAACATCAGAGAAAGGCATCCAGCGGGCAGTGCACGGAAGCACATTGAGCACTGAAGACCAACCCAAGGCAGATACTCACCCTGCTGCACTCGGCGCGTTGGAGGGTTTGGTGGCCGCCGGCGCCTGCTGCCCACACTGCCCCGTGATGCGCAGCAGGGTGCTGACCACTGCGGCCGGGCAGCCTGCTGTGTGCGCCATGCTGGGCGGTGAGCAGCGTCCCGGCGTGCTGGGGCCCTCACGCGCTGCAACGGGGCTGGGGCGCCGCTGCCGGCGCGCGACCGCGCCCTCCCTTCGACCGAGCTTCAAGCAGCCGCCGTGGACGGACAGCAGCGGCGGGCTGCCCTGCCGCTGCGCGCTGCGCCACTGGGTGCTGCCTGTCGGGGGCTGAGTTGCTGCTGGCGCTGCTGCTGCTGCTGCCGCTGGGCTGGCTTGGGAAGCAGCGGCAGCCCATGCGCCGGCAACCAGCAGTGCCTCCCAGGGGGATGCTGAGGGCGCCCGTTTGCCGGAAGAGCCGCAAGGTGAAGCGGGTGCGTCCGGGCTGCTGACACAAGCAGGAGTGGTGTTGACAGCAGCTGTGCAGGCCGGCAGGCCAGCCTGGAGTGCAGCAGGCTGCACCATGCTGTACGCAGCTGGCCGCCCGCCCCAAGGGCAAGCGGAGGCTCTGCCGCCCGTGGCACGTTGCAGTGACTCCAGCTGGGCCACCAGAGCCGCTGCCATGACACGTGAGCCCAGATTGCGCTCAGCTCTCACCACAAAGATGTCCTGCAGGAGGGCAAGCGGAGAACCTCGTGAAAGGAAAAGCTGGCGAGAGCCGTGGGGGTGGTGCTCGGCGCCACCGGCAGCGGGGGCTGGCGACGCCAGGGCGTCTCCTTCCGTCCACTCCCATGTGCAGCGCCGCCCTCGCTCATCCGCTTTGATATTGCACCTGATGTTCATTGCGGCCGGAGCAAAGAGGGCTGCCGCCCTCTGCAGAGCGCCCGCATTGCAAACTTCCTGCTGATAGCGCTGCAGCCTTTGGGCCGTGCATCAATGCATACCTGGTTGCTGAACAAGTCCGTAGGGCGCGAGCGCACTGGGGGGTCACCCTCAGGAGGAGCCTCGCCTGCCGGGGGCCGCTGCCTTCTGCCTTTCGGCAGGTGCGCGCTGCTAGATGTGCTTGTAGTGTCCGGGGAGCGCAGATGGCGACGCAGAGTGGGTGGGGAGCCCAGAAGTAGGTCTGTCAGGAGGCGCATGCGCTCCGTCGGCCCAGCGGCTGCACTGCTGGCAGCGGGGCCCACGTGGGCCATTCAATCTCTGAACAAATCTCAGCCAGCTGTTATAGTACAGCAAGCCTTCTTGTTGCCAGTTTCAACCCTGGGACGATGAGATGCATGTGAAAACCCCACTGGGCAGTGCAGTGGCACTTGGCTTCCATGGCTTGCGCTCCTCCCAACTCTGCCCCCTCCCGACCAGCATGTGGCAAGCGCACGCCGGCGCCCTCTTCATAGTCTGATTTGAGCTGTGCATGTTTGAATCGTCCTGCTGCTATCAGTGCCTGTGGCACGCATGTACAAAAGAACCCAAGCGGTGCAGGGGAGCAGGGCTGCCAAAGCCTGAAATTCCAGTGGCTCTTTGGGACGCCGGCGCAAGTACCATGCCATCCGTCCCCCGCCGCTACGCAACCAATTGCAAGTCCCATCCAACCAGGCCATGGCACGTAGCCAGCTGCCAAGCTGCCTAGCCAATTGCCTTGCCCACGTCCACAATGCCCTGCACTGCCCCAGCGACCTGCGGGCGCACACCAAAAGGCAGCGAGGCAAGAAGAGCAGCAGTTGGCGAGCGGCGGGCATGCAAGGCGCGGGAGGACGCTTCCCGTGAGCATGGGCTGGGGGCGCTGCCAACAATGTGGCGCATTGCGCTGCGCTGCACATGGCGTGCCTGGCGGGGATGCCCACGCACCTGCGAGGCGCCCTGCACCGCGCCAAGCGTCAGGTTGGTGGCGGCATTGGTGGCGCCAGCCACGATTCCCGCAGCGCCGCTGAGCGCAGCCCCAGCCGCGCCTGTGGCAGTCTGAACACCCTGCAGGGCGTGGCAGCCAGTTGGTCGGTAGTTGGTGCATGGGTTGAGAGCAGGAGTGAGACCAGGCGGCTTTGAAAAGCAAGTGGAGCCATGAAGGAGGGGGTGCAGCCCGTAGCAGGCAGGCAGGGTGCAGTCGCATTGCTGCGGCAGCTGTGGCAGCGGCTGCAGCAGAAGCAGCGCCGGCAGAACTGAGAGCACCTCCACCAGTAGCTTCCAGCAGGGCTCACCTGTGTGCCCTTTGCAAGCGCGCCCTGCACCGCCGCAGCAGGGCCGCCGCCACCGGCTGCCTCAAACTCTGCCGCAGGGCCAGGCACCACGCCGGCTTCTGCTGCCGGAACGGCTGTGTCCGTGGAAAGTCAGGCAGGAGGGAGCGGTCAGCCAGTGGTCAATGATTGCCCACAGATGTAAAGCACAACATGCAAACAGTTAAGCATGGGTGGAAGATACACTTCTCACTGCTGTCCCACCTGCCAAGCGGCGACCAGAGTTGGACACGATCTGACCGATGGTCTCGGCCGTCTGCACCAGGCGCTGCACGGCTGCAGCAACCTGCATTATGACAGCAGGGGCACGCATGCATGCATGAAAGTTCTGTAAAGTTCTGCTCAGCTTCACAGCCGGGAAGTGGCTGCAAGCGGGGCGGGCGCATGCACCAAACACTCTCGAGCTGCACAAGTGGGCAGTTTGACAACCGCGCCCCAACCAACAAGCTATGCCACACCTCGGCTGCACTGCCCACTGCCTGCAGGGTGATGTTGCGCGCTGCATCAGCGGCGCTTGCAACCACGCCAGCGGCGCCACCAACCGCAGCGCTCACAGCACCGCCTGCCACCTGCACGCCTTGCGTTGCTGCCTGCATGGGCTGGTCGAGCAGACATCAGTGGCAGTTGGTGGCATAGTCCAGCAGCATACTGATAGCAAAAGCCGGCGGCAGGTACAAGTTGCAGACACAATACAAGCACGATGTGTTAGCACGCAGGCAGGCTGGTGGACACGCGTCCGAGCAACCGGATGCCAGCATGTCGGGCAACCGTGCGAAAATGAAGAGCTTCAGCCACTTGCCTGCGTCCCTTTTGCAATGGCCTCCTGCACGTCCTGCGCAGCATCTGTGCCGGGGCCCGTGGGTACCTGCTGTGCCTGCTGTGCCTGCAGCCTCTGCCTCAGGAGCGGGCGCCAGTCCTGCAAGTGGGTTGCAGGCAACTCACACAGCAGCAACGTGATGGCACGGCTTGGCGCTGCAGCACAGGTTTAGCTTCCAGATATTCTGCTGTTTAGTCCAAGCATCTGCTGGCCTGCCTCATGCACAGAAGCCAGCCTTGCGCACCAGCCAGCCTGCGCCCCCGGGTGCCCGCGGGAGCACCCAGCTCTGCCGCCAAAGCGGCACTTGCGGCGTCCAGTGCAGCCCCTGCTGCCTGCAGCGCGCCGCTGCCTGCCAGCAGCCCTGCCTCCAGCGCAGCGCCAGTGGCAAGGGTTGCCGTGCCGCTGCTCAGCAGGCTGCCCAGCCCTTCGCTGCACAAGAGGACAGTGGATGGCAGGCAGGGCTTACTGGTCAGCAGGAGCGCAGCTGCTTGTGCTCTCCTGTTACCTTTCATGGTGCATCTGACGGCTGCATCCCATCAACAAGAGCAGGCCCGCCCCACCAGCCATGGTCCCCAGGTGGGCAGCACATGTAAATGCAAGCCTGCGACCAACCTGGCCAGCGCTGCAGCCTCGGCAGCAGGGATGGGCGCAACCTCAGAGGTGCCAGGGCTGGTTCCCTGCAGGAGAGCTGGACAGCTTTTGCTTTGCATGCCAAAACTGCTGATTCGTTTCGTTGCGTCCTAAAGGCAACCCCTGGGACTGCTTCGCAGCCAGCAGAAGAGGCACCGCAATCACCGCCCCTTCTGCTTGCCTGCGCGCGGTACCCGCGGCAGTCGCTGCCACGGCAGCCCACCACGCTGCTGGTGAACCGCGTCTCGCCGCAAGCCGCCCCCCCCTGCTGCAGCCGCCGTCCGACGCTGTCGGAGTGAGTGGCAGCTGGCTGGGCGTGGTCGCCGCTTCGAGTCCCATCATCCGCTTGAGACACAGCGCTCAGAGCACCCATAAAATCAACGGCCTGCTGCTCATCTGCATACAGCAGGAGGTGAGAAATGATGGAGGTTGAGGGGACCAGTGTACAAGGATAAGTGCACATGCTTGCAAGCAGTGCACTGCACGTAATCCTCGTTCCAGCTGGCTGGCTCATTGGAAGCTGCTGTTGACAATCAGAATGCAGTTTGGTAAGGTTCTGCAGCACCGCGCTTGCCTTGCAAGATGCCGCCATCCAGCAGCACACCAACAGTGGCATTCACCAGGCCCTGCAGGCTGGGCAGCACGCTGCCATCCAGAGTGGCCGCCAACTGTCCAGCAGCTGTGTCGTTCAGTGCACCTGCGCGGGTGGGCAGGAATAATCATTAATGGAGAGCGATGCGCAGGCATGTGTTTCAAACAGTCTGTACCTTGCTGGGTGGCCAAATGAAGCGGCAGTGCGGAAGGACGTTGCGCCGGCAATGCAACCCGCCTGCACCCACTTGTCACACCCCCCTGCTCCCCGCTTGCCTTGCGGTCCAAGCGCGTCCCCAATCAGCGCGAGCGGCAGGGGCAGCGCCACCTGAGCCAGCTCTTCCAGGAAGGGCTCAGCTGCTGCCTGCATGGCCGCTTCCAGCTCTGCTTCTTGCGCCGGCGACAGGCGCAGCAGCGCCCGGCAGGCCTCCTGCAGCGCCGCCTGCTGGGGCGGCGACATGAGGGCTGCTGCCGCCGGAGAGACGCCCAGGTCTGCAAGCGTGCAGCTGCCCAGGGACGGCGGTTGCTCCCCGTCTGCCGAGGTTTGGGACAGCGAGCGAGCCGGGCGGCTGGCGGAGCTGCGGAGCTGCAGCAGTGCCTCGTTGCCGCTCAGAGCTGTGACAGTCGCTGGCAGCAGGGCGGCCAGGCGTCGGCCCCGGAATATGCCTGCCACCGCATCCAGAGCATTGGCCACTGCGTTGCCAGCTGTGTCCGCCACAGCCACGGTGCCCTGTGCAAATGAGCCGGCAGCATCCGCAATGCCGCCACCCACACCTGCAAAGCAGGGTGCCTAGGAAAAGCAGATGATGGAAGGCAGGCTGCAATGAAGGCAGGCAGGCATGGTGCCCTGAGGCTCGCCGGGCGCGCTTGCAAGCACCCAGTTCCCATCCGCACCGGCAGCGGCAGACCCAAGCTTCTGGCCCAGGCTCTTCCCCTGCTCCTCCCGCTGGGTTGCAGGCTCGGCAGCAGGCTCGGCAGCTGGTTCCGGCTGGCGTGTGGCAGGAAGGGGTGCGGCGACAGGCTCAGGGAGCGGCGGAGGGGCGGCAGTGTGGCCGTTTGTGGCAGCGCCCGCCGGCATTTGGCTAGCGCTGCGGCCGTCGGTGGCCGCGCCTTCGGTTGCGCTGCCGTTTTGGCTGGCCAGCTGCAGGAAGCCGCCATCAGCTGCGCTGTCGGCAAGGAGGCGGCGAGCCCAGGAAGCTGGCACGGAAGTAGGGCCGCCGGCGGCAGCGGCGGCGGCAGCGGCGGTTGCTCCAGGCGACCTAGGAAGGCGCGTTCCCGCTGCCCCACGCTGAGGGCCTGCAGAGGCCAGGGCCACCAGCAGGCACGCTAGGAGGAGCCCGCCGAGCCGCGGCATCGTCGCTCTCAGGGCTCTTAGGGGAGCGTTTGGGCGCCTGATTCACTTTCTCTAGATGTGTGGAGGGAGGGCAAAGTGGGTGGGGTGGGGCAGACGAGAGAAGGAGAGCAGGCACGCGGCGGCCGCCGCTACGGTGGGGGCAGCGCTTGTTTGCATCATTGCATAGTCAGTTCTTATCTGCAAGTTATGCCCTGTTCCCACAGATAGATAGACGCATGGATATGCGACCAGATCTCCTGCTGTTTGCTGTTTGACGGCATGTGGGTCAAAAGAGGGGTGGCAGGGCAAACGCGCCCAGTGCTCCGAGTTTGGTCTTCACTGTGCTGCTCCGCGCTGCCCCGCTGGTTGTCTTGTCTGGTATGCAGCTGGACATGCGCATGCCGGCACGCTTCCATATATACCCATCCGCCCCAGCCCCTGTGCAGCACGAGAGGGCCCCAGCACGCCGGGACGCTGCTCACCCTCCAGCATGGCGCACATCGCAGGCCGCCCGGCCGCAGCGGTCGGCGCCCTGCTGCGCATTATGGGACAGTGTGGGCAGCGGGCGCCGGCGGCCACCAAACCCTCCAACGCGCCGAGTGCAGCAGGGTGAGGATCTGCCTTGGGTTGGTCTTCTGCGTGCTTCTGTGCATTGCCCGCTGGATGCCTTTGTCTGATACTTGCATCTGGACCTGCGCATGCCGGCACGCCGGCCTTGTGCATACAAAATATGCCACCCGCCCACCCTCCACCCCCCCGCAGGGATGCATGGGGCGCGCTGAGGCGCCGACTGCTGGCCCCGCTGGCCGCGCAGCGTGCACTTGCGCTCATCCTGCCCACCATGCCTGCTGAGGACGCTGGGGAGCTGCTGCTGGCCAAGCGCTTCCTGGCATCAGTGGCCCTCGGGTAGAAAGCTCAGGAGGCGGCCGGCAGCACACGTGCGCTGCCCGCCGCCGCTCGACACATGTCTGCCTCTTCCAGGGTGGCATGTGCCCAAACGCACTTACGGCGCCTTGCCACGTGGCGAGGTCATCAGTAACATCCCAACCGGGCTCTTGTCTTTTCCACCAGCCCACCTGCCTTTCAGCGATCTTATCAGTGCCACCAACCGCCCCTCGTGCACATCTCCTTTTAATGTGGGATGGCTGGTAGCCACGCCGTTCTCTCCCTAGCCTGTTTTCTTGGGTTTGGCTTGGCCACACTTTCTGTCTGCTCACACGCCAGCCATCCATCTCCATCGCACTTCTGGACATAACCCCCGTGCAGCTCAGCTAATTAATTCGTCCCACAGCCCGCCTGTCAGGGCGAAGCCTGCTCTCTGTTCCCAGGCTGCCAACGAATGCACTATATAGAGCGCGGCGGTTACAGGGGTGGGGTACAGAGGGTGAGGGTACAGGGCAGGATGCTACATGTGCACGCGCGCGCCGCTCCTACCGCACACGATGGGTGTGAAGGCAGGTGGGTGGGTGCCCCAGCCGCCTAGTTGCCGCCGCGCAGGCGCAGCACCAGGTGCAGCGTGGACTCCTTCTGGATGTTGTAGTCGGCCAGGGTGCGGCCATCCTCCAGCTGCTTGCCGGCAAAGATGAGGCGCTGCTGGTCAGGGGGGATGCCCTCCTTGTCCTGCGCACATTGAGTGCAAGTTGCAGCCATCAGAATCCACCGAGTCCCCTAGCCATCGCAGGCATGTCATGCTCAGGTGGCAGCAAATGCGCAAGTCCTGCCATGCAGCCCCTATCTATCCACGGGCACATGCAATCTCCATGCCACCATCAAAACCACGCCTGCGTCGCACCTGGATCTTGGCCTTCACGTTCTCGATCGTGTCGCTCGACTCCACCTCCAGCGTGATGGTCTTGCCCGTCAGCGTCTTGACAAAGATCTGTCGGAAGGGAGGAGGTGCGAGGCAGACAGGTTAAGTGAGCAGGCAGATGGGCAAGCAACCTGCATTCAGCAGTGCAAGCCACGTGCCACACATGCGGCATTACGCTTGATGCTGCAAGCTGTGGAACCAGCAATCAGCCAAGCCCACCTGCATGCCGCCGCGCAGGCGCAGCACCAGGTGCAGCGTGGACTCCTTCTGGATGTCTGCGGGGGCGGGGTGGGAGTGCAGAAGTTTGAAGTGTGAGCGATCGCCGCTGAGCCAGCCAGTTGAACACCCTGCTCTGCCAATAACCAGCACACATGCCTGGGCTGTCTCCACCAACCAACCAACCCTGCCTGCCACTCACTGTAGTCGGCGAGCGTGCGGCCGTCCTCCAGCTGCTTGCCCGCGAAGATCAGGCGCTGCTGGTCAGGGGGGATGCCCTCCTTGTCCTGCACAGTGGATGGCAGGAAGACGGGCGTAAGGCAACAAGCA
>VFQQ010003805.1_pt1 | contig 14160 bp, 8 predicted proteins | sample 3512341 | NCBI WGS metagenome assembly VFQQ01 (sample SAMN10412373, study PRJNA504923) | tailings metagenome | isolation source: Relicate 2 Philex TSF1 revegetated site | place: Philippines: Tuba, Benguet | collected 2017-08-29 | reverse complement strand
TGCATTTGGACCATACGGCCCACACGTATCAGCGGGTGGAGGAGTATCGGATCAAACCGCACGAGTTCCGGAGCCTGCCCGACCACACCGCCGTTGTGCGCCACTGCACGAATGGCTTCAAAAAAGTCTCCCTCCGGCCGTCCTAATCGCCTATACTACACTTTCGTTCGATGCCCCCCCCAAAGAGCCCTGAAATCACCGTCCAAACCCTGCTCGCCCTCCGTAAGGAAGAGGACGCCGTCCGGTTGATCACCGAGCGCCTCCGGGTGAAGGAAATGGGACCTGCGGACCACATCCGCACGAAGCACGAGGTGAAGGCGTTCGTGGATTCGGGTGATACCACCGCGGCCAGCACGCTCTTGCGTCGCGTGAATGAGCGCCACACCGCTAGCCAAACGATAACGAAGAGAATCTCACAGCAGCACGGGCAGCGCTTGACCGAGTAATGCATCAGCCGACTTCGCTTCAGCTAGTCGGTCATTGTGAACCAATATCACGGAACCTTGATCAGAGTGAGCATGGCGCTCAGCAGCTTAGCCGTTGCCCTGGCGTCAGCGAGAGCGGTGTGGCGTTCGCGGTTCGATATCTTGACGCCAAAATAATCGAAAGCGGCAGTAGAATTTGGGGAATCTAGGCTGACCCGACCGGCCAGCATGAGGAATTTCAGGATCGTGGCGGTGTCCACGGCGCGATGCGAAAAATAGTCCTCGAAGCGCTCGTTTCCCAAACGAAAGAACCGACGCAGAAAGCCGATATCGAAAGCAACGTTGTGCCCGACCAGTGTGATCTTCTCCCCTTGCGCGAGGGCGGGAAAATTCCTCTTCAGATAGCTGGTGAAGTGGGCGATGGCTTGGTCCACGGGAATCGCAGTCAAAAGATGCTTCTTCGGGTTAATCTGGTTAATCGAGAGCGACTCTGGATCAGTGACGATGGACGCTTCCGCGATGGGTAGGTCGATTTCCTGGCCGAGGGCCCCGTCATCCCAAATCACCGCGCCCACCGACAGGATGCTGAACTCATTTGGATCCAGTCCCCCGGTCTCCGTATCAAGCACTAGCAGGCGATCGTTCATTGGCGGGGTTTACCAAGATGGAGCGGCGGCGATTCGAGCAGCGCGAGTCGCTCGGGGTCGGTAATCTTCTTGCCGTCAAAAAGCGCTCTAACCGCTACATTATAGCCGTGCAGGATGTGTTCGCGGATCTTCTTTTTTGAGAAATCGAGCGAATTGCCCAAATGCTGGCTTGGCTCAATGTTCAACGGCTGGACGTCGAAGCGCTCTGCCTTGCCCCCGAGACTACCCAGCAAATCGTGTGCTTTGGCCTTGATGGCATCCTTGCTCGGCCCGGGCAATTCCTGCGCATCAACCCATTGGTCGAATTCCGCCACCCGGTCCTTCTGCCGCTGCATTTCGTGATTAATGCGTCGCCAGCCACGCACGACATATTCGGTATGAATGTAGTGATACGCATCGAGCGTTCTTTCGAGGATGCGCAGGGAACCGAACTTGAGCTTATGCGCCGCGGCCAGGGAAGGCGGATCCTGTTTAATGCAGTAGACGTCGCCGATGTCGCCAAGACCCAAGCGACGCAGCTCCTTTAAGAGAACTGCCGCATCGGGCGTTGGAGTATGGTTTCCAACTCCACCGTCGATAAACCACGAGGCCTCGGATTTCGATTGGCCCTTATAGAGAATCTTGGCGTCCAAATGAATGGGCGGAAAAAAGATGGGGATGGCCGACGAAGCCAGCAGGGCATTCTCCAGCGACGCCTGGGAATCAATCACACGCCAGTGTTGTAGCCTGGGGCGATCATAGGGGGCCGATTCACCTCCATCGACCAGCCGTTGCAGAACTTCTGAGGTATAGAACGCCCGCAATGTCGCATTCGTGTAGTCTGTTGCCGTGACCACTAACGGATGTTTCAGTTTATCAAAATTGATTCGTGCTTGAATGGTGGTGAGCAGCGACTGGTTCGAATAAATTGAGAACGGCTGCCGGTATCCGAAAATAGCGCACACAGCATGGACCGGTGCTTTTAACGCCGCGCGCAAGCGGGGATAGGGAAACCAACCCAACGTCCTCCAATTGCTAGTTTCCGTCCAAAACTGGATCAACGACCGGGCATCGTCGCTGCAAGCCAGAGTAGCCGCATTCAGCGCCCCGGCCGAGGTGCCCACATAGCAGATGGGGGTGGTGATACCCCGCAACGCCCGATAGGCGTGAATAGCCGCAGCGGCGCCAGCGCCAAAACTACCCTTGGCGCCACCTCCACTGAGGATCACACAATCGTAGGCTGGGGCTTTGCCGGACATCGTTTAAGCAGTGAGCCCCGCCGCCTCGCGACGTGGGCAAGCCTTCCCCAACTCTTGGAGAAATGACTCAATCTCTGTGCGGGAAGTTTCCACCGAAAGGCTAATGCGAATACAGCACTGGGCCTCGGCATGAGTCAGGCCCATGGCCAACAGGACGTGGGAAGGCTGCTGCGCGCCGTGCGAGCAGGCTGAGCCGTTGGAAATCGCGAGTCCAGAGGACGCCAGCTTGTCCACCAGCTCGGTGGCTTGCACCCCGGGGAGAAAGAGATTCAGGGTGTTCGGCAAACGCGGACTTTCAGCGCCCAAGGCGAGTGATCCGGATACGAGCACCGGCACCTGGGATTCAATCCGGTCGCGGAGCGCCTGCATGCCACCAAGCGACTGTTTCCGCACCACCATTTGCTCCATGGCTTTTGCCATGCCCACTACGGCCGCTGGGTTCTCCGTGCCCGGTCGGAGCCCGGCTTGCTGCCCGCCGCCGAAGAATAGCGGCGCAATGGCAACCCCCTCGCGCACAAAGAGCGCGCCAACTCCTTTTGGTCCGTGAAACTTGTGAGCTGAAAATGAGAGCAAATCCACCGCAGCATCTCTACCGCCCAAATCAATCGGCCATTTCCCGATTGCCTGTGTGGCATCGGTATGAACAAGGACATGAGGGTCGTAATTCCTAACCACGTCGGCAATCTCGCCAACCGGCTGGACCACGCCGGTCTCATTGTTGGCCAGCATTACCGAGACCAAGAGTGTATCAGGAGAAAGCACCCGGCTGACTTGATCCGGCGCTACGGTTCCCTGGCGCGACACCGGCAAAAGCGTAACGCGGTATCCTAAAGCTTCCAGATGACGGGCGGTTTCGAGGACCGAAGGATGCTCTATCGAAGAAACTATCAAATGGCGGCGGGCTGGGCATGCGCGGGCGGCACCGAGGATGGCGAGGTTGTTGGCTTCAGTTGCCCCGGAGGTGACCACCAGTGAATCTCCCTCCGCAGCGCCGAGGTGTCGGGCCATGCTGGCTTTGCTCGCCGCAATCGCCCGGCTCGCCCCCTCGAATTCCCCCATGGCTGAAGCCGGATTGGCAAAACGGTCCACGAGATAAGGCCGCATCGCATCTACGACTTCCTCAAAGACCCGGGTAGTGGCGTTGTTGTCGAGGTAGATCATCGCATCCTAGCGAGGGTATTTCCGATTGATGGATTCAACGATGCGCTCGATCTCAGCGTTATCAACAAAAGGAACCTGAGCATAAGTCGGTTCGGAGAGATTGCCCAGAATCGCGAGCAAATGTCCGCGGCCGAGCAATCGCTCTGCCCCGGAGTTCTTGAAGCCGGCGGCAATCTCGGCCGTGCCCACCGAGTCCACTTTCAGCACCAAGCGGTTCAGGAGGTTCGCCCGGAGCACCATCGGGAAAATTGTGTTGTCCGGCCGCTGGGCGGCAAAAATCAGGTAGATTCCGGCTGCCCGGGCTTTCTGGCCAAGCCGGTTGACCAGCGACCCTACGTCGTTGCTGTAATCCTTGTTCTGCGTCCAATCTCCGAATTCGTCATGGATGACCCAGATGCGCGGAAGCATGCCCACCTTCTTCTTTAGGTAGTCATCGATGTTCTGCACCCGATGCTCGCGGAACGTCTTGTAGCGATTCTCCATCTCCGCGACGAGGTCACCAAGGGTTTCAAGCGCGGCGTCGGGATCGGTCACGATGTCGCCTGTCAGATGGGGCAATTTCTCGAAACCGAGGTAGTCGAGCCCCTGTTTGGGATCGATGATGACCAGTTCGGCTTGTTCCGGTGTATTGGTCGCAGCGATGCCGAGAATGATATTCTGAATCAGGACGGATTTACCGCTGCCGGTGCTCCCCGCCACCAGCGTATGGGGTTGCGGGTATGGCGACAGATAAAGCGGCTCGTTATCATTTTCGCGTATGGCGATGAGGATGTCCGTATTGCCCATTGGTGAGGACGGCTGCCAATTACGCCAGGCCTCGGCCAAAGAGAGCGTCCGCCGATCCGGCCGGGCAACCATCATAATGACGGTGCCCAAGCCAGGCCGGATGCTGATGATATCGATGCCGTCGGTGGTGCGCAGTTCCCCGGCCTGGGCTTCAAGCAGCCCCACGGTGAGCCGGTCGGAACCCTTAAATTTCAGCAGCAGCGCATTGGGTGTGCCCTTGGCCTGGATAATGTCAGCCGCCAGCTCCCGTTTGAGCAACGCGTGCCGCACCTTTTGCGTGGTTGCAGCAACCCAAGCTTCTTCGGACGCTTCATTGTGAACGGGCGCGGTCGGGACGACTTGTTGGCCGATCAGCTCACAGGGCTTAGGCGCAGGGTTACCGGCTGCGGGCGCAGAGGGCGCCGGCGCCGCTGGGGGTGGCGGAGGTTCGGGCGAGGTTACGGGTGCCGGTGGATTGCCCGGCTCTTCAGGCGGAGTGTCTTTTTTCGCCTTCTTCATCGGCTCAGGTGCCATGACTGAACGATAGGATTTTGGGCCAGGGGGCATGCCCGAGATGGCAAGCCGGAGTTTTGAGATGGTATCACCGGGTTCTTTCCGGCCGAAGCTCGCGATGATGGCTTTTACATCCCTCCGGTCGAACACTTCCTGTTGACCCGAGCAGCCTTTGATCCCGGAGAACTTCCTCCCCTCGTTTTCCAATTCCGCTGGGGCATGGATGAAGACATGGGATTGACCGCGGAGGCTCAATTTGAATTCGCGATTGCGAATGGCCGAACGCCAAGCCGGAACGTCCAGGTTCTGGCCGAGGCTCTGAATGCCCTCCAGCAGCAGGTCGGAAAGCCGGGCGAGCCAAAGTTCCTGATCGAGGCAAGGCATCTCGCCCATAAGGGCTCGCTCCAACAATACCAAGGAATCCCGCAATTGGCGCCCGGACTCCTTCGCTGCCGACGCGGCCAGCTCGTAGCGCACGAATTTCGCCTCGGTAATGACCACGTCGAGGCATTTGCCTTCAGGCCCATCCCCCGGCGCCAGCAAGATTAGGTCGGCAATGCGCTCCTCTGTTTGTCCGAGCCACTCCGCGTAATCATCCAGCAGGAAACAAAGCACTATCTGGTTGGCTGGAAACTCCGTCTTGATCAAATGGTGGCTCAGAACCAATCCGATCAACTCGTTAGCGTTCGCCCCACGGCGTGCCGCCCGCAGCACGAGATTGCCGGAGATTTCGTTGGCTTCGTCGATGAATGCGGTCACCAATCCGTTTTTCTCCTCCGGACTGAACGTTGCGGGAGCAAGCGCGGAGAGCTTCTGGTGGAGGGTCGCCCGTAGGAGGGTATCCTTGGCCTTCGACGAGATGATCAGATTCCGCCCGCCGACCGATGACTGGCGGTAGCGGATTACGCGGACGTTGCGATGACGCAGGATGCGTCGATCAAGAAGTTCGTCGAAGTTCACCACCCAATTGCCCAACGCGTGCGTATCGGCAAAAATTCGCGTCGTCTCCGGCTTGTCGAAGTTAAGTTTCCGAGCGGGGATGAGGCAGCTGTCGGACTGCCATACCCGCTCCGCGTAATCCCGATCCTTCAGCACCGCGAGGGCATGCAGGTATTCCCAACCATTCTCGGTCTGGGCGGGACACGTAAGGTAAACGACGGAACTGTTGTCGCCGACCACAAGCTGGCGCTTACGACTCCAATGATGCAGGACCAAATTGTTCGGATATTCGGTGGAAGCCCGCGGCACGGGTTCCCGCGAAGGATCCGCATGCCGGGAGATGACGTCCTGACAAAAGACGATATCGGTCAGATGATTTTCGTTGTCGTGAGGCGGGACGCCGAGATCCACAGAGATATTGATACGGACGCGCGACATGAAATCGCGCGAGGACTCGCTGACGTGAAAAGCGTCATCGTCCCCTTCTTGAGCCGCAATGGCTTCATACAGGCTGGCCAGCACCGGGCGCTCCTGATGCGTGAGAATAATCTGACAGGTAGTTTCGCCCGAGCCCTCTTCGTCGGAGGCGCTGATCGACTCCACCACCGCTCCCGGCAGCGTCTTCGAATCGCAGTTATACAGCACGATGGAGAAATTATCCCGCTCATGCGGCTGAAGATCCAAGAAGGTCCGGGCAATTTCGCTGATTTGCTTGGCGGTGCGGGTGGGATTTTCGTTGGTGGTGGCGAGACTGTGCGGCGACGAGGTTGGGGGTTCGAGCAGGGAGTATTCCGCGAGTTCATCGCTTTGGGCCAACAGAACCGTATCGTCGCCGCGCCAGACCAAGGCCACCTCGGGCAATCCTGCCGTCGCCAGGTCGAGCCGTGTGTCGTTCAGGAAGAGATTGCCCGATACGTCACTAAAGACGAGATGGTCATCTTTCACCAACTGCTGAATTTTGTCCGCGAAGCGGTTCTCCGCCGCGACGGTCGACTGCATACGCAGCGGATGCCACGGGCAGACGAGCGCTACAGGGGAACTAAGCTCCGGGTGCTGGATGCAGGCCAGGCCAACCCGCAGCAGCGGTCGCAGCAGGTGAGCCCGTGGCGATTCCGCCTTCACCTCACGTGAAACCAGTGAAAGTAGGCACGCCCAACGCGCGGCTTGAAGCTCAATTGCACCCGCGCTCAATTGGGACGCGCGTAGCGCTTTGATCGCAGCCGTGTAGGCCTCGCAAAACTCCTTGAAGTGTGTGGCCAGGCGCGTGGCTGCTTCCGCCGTCAGGAAACCCTTTTCAAGCGCGGCTTGGACCGCGCTCTTCCAGTCGTCAGCCAGATTAGCCGTCGACATGACGGCCGGCACCAAGGCCCCCAGTTCGGTCCGCTTGGGTGACTGAATCGCCGAGATGTCAGACAAGGTGAAAGTATACTGTCCACTCCGGGAGCTCTTGGGGTTAAGGTCGAGCAGGGTCGAGACCAAGGGAGCAGTCTTGTGGTAATCCGCGTATTTTACGAGACGCGCGAGATCACCGGCGTAACCATTCAGCACCGACTGGGGGTGGAATTCCCAAATCAAGCGAATCTCAGTCGAGGTGCTTTCGGGGTTCGTTTTTGATGCTAAGCGCACGCGGAACGAAAGCTGGTTGGCTTTTTTGCTGGCCGAATTCCGCAGCTTGTCTTTGTCCTTCGTATCAACCTCCAAGGCGGAGAAACTGAACGCCTCGCATTTCCTAAACCGCACCGCGGGCTGCAGGCTGTGCTGCAAATGAGCGAACCGCATTTCGAAATAGCGGCAGGCAGTGGGATTCTTGCGCCGCAGTCGGAGCTTTTCTGATTCGATGCCGATGACCTCGATGAGGGGCTCCCCCTCGATGGCGGTGCGCTCCTTGCGCAGTCGGTGGGCGCATTCAAGCAGGCCGGCCCGGAAATCGGTGCACCGTGTTTCCCCGCCGTAGATGAACCGCTCCCACGCACCAGCCAATGCATTGTCTTCCTGAATCTCCCGAATGCGTTTATGGTAGAATTCCGTGTCGGCGTCCGTGCGCTGGGCATTGGCACCGCGCACCTTCAGGTCATCCACGAATTTCCAATCGTCCGGATCGAAGCGCTCGGCGTCGAGTTGCTTGAAGACCGCCTCGGTGCGTTCACCCAGGGTCTGGCTGCGTGCCTTCGGACTGCCTTCAAAAAACTTCCTCACTTCCGCCCAGTCCAATTTCGCCAAAGCCTCGGACACCGGGGTCCAGCCATCCGGGCTTTGGATGAATTCGCGCACCACATCGCGGACCGCAGGCAGCAACTGGCTTTCGGTCTCCGTGAACATGGACTCGAGCACCTGGCGCGTGAACGGCGCTTGATTCGGCCCGCGCTTCAGCAGGTAGCAGTCATTGCGGAAATGCTTCAGGTAGGCGCGCTGGAATTCCGACGGGCGCCGGAATTTCAATGTCGAAAACACGTCGGCGAGGTTGGGCACCCGCAAACACCAGAGTGAAGCCCCCAACGCGTATAACGGCGGCTGCGTCTTCGTGTGGTTGATGACTTCGATGACGTAGTCGGCGCAGGCGCGCAGCGAAGCACGATCGGTGACAAACAACCCGGCAAACGCCGCTTCAATAATACTGAGCGTTTCATCGGGCAGCGAGGTCGCTTCCAGCTTGACGGCCTCCTCCAGCCAGATCCGGGCCATATCCTTCCGCAGAAGGCTGTCGCGACTGATCTTGCTGACGTTGGCGAGCGACTGAGCCTGGCTATCGTCCACCAGGGCCATCAAGCGGGCGGACTTGATGCAGCGCTTGTTGCGCAGCTCGGTGATCGGTTCGACGGTAAAGAGCGTCTCCGGCAGCCCGGCAAGATCGGGAAAGAAATGCCGCGGTAGCGCAATTTCAACGCGTGACCTGAGTAAAGAATCCTGATGCACCGCACCGGCGATGGCCAGCATGTCCTCGTGGGTCAGCTGGTGCATGACCAGCTTGGCAAACCCTGACGCCGTATCCGCCCCGCCAATTTCCTGAAGGATCGCTCGGCCGGCGACGTTCCCAACAAGGTGAATGGCATTGGCGGCAGGCATGGGTGGATCAGGTCGAGCGATTGGGGTTTTCAACGAACGCCACACCGTCGGAGAGCCGATTGAGCATGCCCATGCTCTTGAGCCGCTCTTCTAGCCCACGCGATTTTCATCTGCCCGGATTCCCACGTAATTGATGCACGGCTCCTCGCCGATATACGCTTCGAATGGCTTCAGCTTCATGTATTCCGTGCACCAGCGACGATGATTGGACGGAAGCATGCCGCCCTTCGTCCGCAGCAGATGGTCAAAAGTGGCGCCAAAGGTCGTGCGCACGATCTTCTTGCCGAGGTAGGCCTCTAGTTTCTCCAAATACTCGTAGGTGTCCGGTAATTCCTTGGCGGTATCATGGAAGATATACTCCATGTCCGGCACCCGGTCGCGCATGTGGATGGCCAAAGCCGCGCTGTCTTTCCCTCCGGACAGGCTAAGAATATGGCGCACCGCTTTGGCAGGTTTTTTGGCCGCTTTTGTCATGATTTCGATTCGTCCTGCTGGAGAGTTTCCCACACGAATTGGGCCGCGGCTGCCATCCCACTGGGTCCGAGTTCGGACATCAAACGCCGGAGTTCTTTTTTAGCACGCTCGACGGCTTGGTCATCGCGCGAATTCCAATGAATAACGCGGTCCACTTCCTGGCCACTGGGCCGAGTCAAGGTGAGACGAACGGCTCGCCCGAGTTTTTCAAGATCCACGGCCTTGCCATTGAAGCCGGCGGCCTCGGTCCGCCCAAATCGACCCGCGAACGCAACCAAGCGTTGGTGGAATTCATCTTCGTCGGAATCGCGCCAGCGTTCGGGGGCCTTGTTTCCAACGTAAGTGGCCACGGACTCAATCCACTCCCGGTCCGCCAGACCGGCATCGGCGACGCGCAGGGCGAACACCTTCAGCTCCCGGTCGGTCAGCGCGTGCTGGACAGCGGCGATGCGACGGGTGAACTGTTCGCGGAACTCGGCGATAGTGCCATCGAAATGGAACGAGACCAGAATCGCAGCACCCAACCGCTGGAGGAGGCGCGGGTAAGATTCGCGCAGATCGAGGATGCCGGCATTAAGTGCCTCGGAAAAACGCCGGGCGTCAGCGGCCGTTGCCTTCGTGTGCTCCGAGAGAAACGGTTCAAAGCCGAGGGCGCGCGGCAGCGCCTCGAACAACAGCGTCGCCGGCTCGCGGGCTTTGAGCAGTTCTGCCCGCACCTTGCGGGTGGAGGCCGCCAGTTGACGTTCCGTGAAAAGGCTATACTCAGGGAGCCGGCCGGCGAAGCGCATCATGGGCCGCACAATCTGGAGGACGTCGGGACGTTGGGCGGCCGGCAGATCCAGCACGGTGGCCACTTCGTTGATCAACTCGCGACGGACGCCCCGAACCGAGCAATGTTGCAGATGGAACGCTTCCGGCTCCTTGGTCAGGCGTTGAAAGACGTTCGTGCCAGGCTTTTCAACAAAGGTCCCATCCTCGTAAACGGCGGTCTGGTCCCACTGCCCGGCCAAGTAAAGCGCAAGCAGTAGCGGAAGGAATCCGTCACGCACGCCGTAGGGCGCCGACCGCAAGGCGGCAAATAGTTCAGTCACGGAACACCGGTTGGCGTCCGCCTTCACGAGCAGCTCATGGATGCACGCGAGACTTGGAGCCAGGCGCAGCGGATCGTCCTCCACGAGTTCGGCAATGGTGCGGAAGCGCCAACCGGTGCGACCTTGCACATGCAGCCCACCGGCTTTGACGACAGAAAGGTAAATCGCAAATTCGGGCGGATTCTTGTCCGAATCGAAGCCCAGATTTTCGCGATCACTCGCGGTGGCAATCGCCTCGATCAAGGTCGAGCGCGCCCGGGAGGCGGCTGAACTGGTAACGCGGCGGTTGATGAGTTCGTTGGGCACGCACGGGCACTTGGAAAACACGCGACGGCAACGCTCGCTAAGGTGGCGAAGAATCCCCTGATTCGTGGAAACGTTTAACCGCCCATGATCGTCATACCAGGCAATGCTGCCCGCCTCGCCAGGACGCAACTGGACCAAGTGGTCGAGATCCTTTTCCAGGGCGTTCTGGCAGCGCTTGATTTCCCGGTTTACGTGCGCGCGCGCATAGGCGTCACCGGCCAGCTCCCGCAGGTTTTTTTTGATCCACTGCCAGCGATTCAGATCCCGCACCGTATCAATTCCCTTAGTTACCGGAGAGGAGATCCCGACCAGCACAAGTGAACCAAGCGGCTTGTTCTTGGCCCGCAACGCAGCCTCGGCATTGGTTACATCGCGTGCGTCGTTGGTGACCACAATGAGAATCTGTCCGTCGGCACCAGAGGCATCCGGCAATCTTGCGTTGAGACAATCGCGGAAATTTTGCCAGTCGAGGTAATGGATGGCGAAGTGGCGCAGATTGCCCGTCTCGATGTAGTGCCGTCGTGCCACCATCGATTGGGGCGGGAGCATGGCGGCAACGGAGCGCGCGGTAACGGCCTGATTGGCGAGCGCCTCGTCAGCCTGCTCGATGGCCGAATCCAAGTTCACACTGCTATGCGGCCACAACGCAAAGCCCTTCGCGTTGCCACGCTCGTGGATGATCGAAGCGGTGGTATGCAGCCGCTTGATGGCCGCGGGCAATTCGGCGTGGTCTACCGCGGCGCGGAGCAAACCCTCGGTAGCCGCCACCGCCGGGTCGTTGATCAGATTGATCAGACCGATGGTCTTAAGAATGGCGAGGTCCGGTTCGCCAAAGCGCTGCGCCTGGGCGACGGTGGCATCGATTACATCCCAATGAGCGGCTTGACCATTGACCAGAGAAGCCGCGAGGTTCGACTTAAAGTAATCGAAGAGATGGGACAGACGGTAATAGTTACCCCCGACCGGATGAGACTCCGCGAATTCCCTGAATCCGCTCGGTTCATGCGAGGTGAGAAAACCAACCAGGGAGCGCTCGTTTTGGCCGAAGCGGCGAAGCAGGCGAACCAGCAGCGGGAAAACCGTCGGGTGTAGCGGGTAGAGGCGAAACGCAATATCCGCGAGGAACTTCTCGGCCGGCGCTGACCCATAGAGCCCGGCGGTTATGGCGGCCTTCATTCCTTTTGCCGACTCGTGCAGGACGGCCGAAGGCAAGTGATGCGCCTGGATTCCTAGCATCTCCGCCACCAGCGTGACGACCTGTTCCACAGGCTGCGCAAACACGATTTCCTTGAAGCGACCGGCCACCTTCTCCCACTCTCGTCTCGCCGCCACGTCGAGATCAGCACTGTAAGTGCTGAGCCCCTGATGGAGCATGGCCACCACCACTAACGGCTTCTTGCCACTGCGGTCCGCCTTTTCCCCGAGCGATTGCATGAGGGAAATGTCACCGCCGGACGCGTGAAACGCAGCATGGTGGAGGTTTTGGCCGAGCTCATCGAGAATGAGCACCATGCCCTCGGCAATTCGATGCCTGCGCAGCACTTCAGCGTGCGCGTCGATCAATTCGAGCACCCCCGCGTTGCTCGAAGAGGTGCGCTCCAACTGTTTGTCCGGTGTCCGCAATACCCGGCGGCGCAGGTCCGAGAGCGCCTTGCGGATACTGATTTCGAGCGGCTCCGGTGCGCCGGATACCAGCACCGGCTCCAAGCGCCGACCGCTTGGCACGAATTGGCGAAGTTGGGGCGGAAGCTGGGCGGATTGACCCGCGGCAATGCGCGCGAAGCAAAGCGCGAACGCGGATTTTCCCGATCCATAATCGCCGGTGATGCGCCAGGCGCGTTCACTGGAGTTAGGTCGTAAGGCCGGCGCGAGGCGCTCAAACAATTCCTGGCCAAATCCCGTTACGACATAGTCCCGGCTGGAGGTGGGGTCGTTGTAGTCGAGCGCGACATTGACCGAACGAAGAAACGCGGCGCGGACATTAAACAGAGACGATATTTTCACGGGTGGTTGCACGCCTGACGGCGACCGGGACGAAACAGAAGATGCTGAGCGACGAGCCATTTTAATCGTTGCGTGCGTAAATGGCGCGAAGGAGATCCGCGGACTTTGGCCGCACCGGCAGACGGCGAAGCTGGCGCTGGTTATTGCTCTCCGTCAGCGCAAACTCCTTCGGCCATTTCGCCGCGAGCGCCTGCAACCGCTCATGAATGTCGCGTTCACCGAGACGGAAAACCCGACCGGGGCTGTTCACGGCCTGGCCGATTTGCCGGTAGCTGCAAGTGATCTCGTCTTTTGCGAACTGGCTCCAACCGTCATGAATGCAGAAACGGAACAACTCGTTCGATATGCCGGGCTTTGGCCCAACGTCCACGGTGTAGGCGTGATCTTTGCCGTGGGATCCGGGGCGCAGTTCGCCCTGCCGAATGAAGCCGAGCACCGCCAGCGGGCTTTCCAGCATATCCTCGGCCACCACTCCGTCGAGCGGGGTAGCAGACCGAACATAGGTCCCGAGGAAAACATCGAGATGCTGCCGGAGTGTCGTGCCCGACAGCGGCCGAGCGTAGCTGTCGCTCTGCGCCTTAAACGCCCGGAGGGCTTCCTCATAGCTGAATTCGTGCTCCGGATGGACGTTGCAGACCCAGTGCCACGCAAAAAAACGCCGGTTGAGGTTGGTGGCGGCCTTCCAGTGGAGAAGCCAAAGGGTTTGTTCCTCTTCCAGAAAAGGATCGCAGCCCTTACGCCCGAAGACCACCTGTCCGAACTCAGTCAGCGCGGGGGTATCCGGACCGCTCAATCGGGCGACGCCGTAAAATTCAGTCCAGCAGCGCAGTGATTCCACCATATTCTTGCCGATGCCCAACTCGCGCATGCCAACGCGCGGGTCGGTAAACGGGTTGATCTCCCGGGTGATGGCGCCGGCCGCCTTGGGGAGCCAGGAAATGCGAAGAGGGAAGGTTTGATGACCAGCGAAGAGGAACCTCTCGTCGGGAGACGCTTCTGGGGCCAGGGGCGGTGTTTCGATGGTGGATATTACTGAACTCAAGGGAATAAGGGAAAAGCGGAAACCAACGAGGGCGGAATACGACCTCGTCTCATGAGTAGGAGGACGCCATGTGCCTGTCTACACAATTGGCTGCCCATCCCGGTTACCCGGATTGGAAGAGAACAAAGCGCGACTAGAGCGTCTGGCCCGACGCCCGTGCCACATAACCCTTAAGGACGATCCTGAGGTTCGACCGTATACTACGGCAATCGCTTTTTTCGATACGTCACAGTGTGACAATGGCGATCATGGATTGCGGCCAAGCCGAAGCAAAACAGAGGAGGTGAGAAGTAACTTATGAGTCGGCGTCTCGCCTTCCCCATTCTAGCGGGGACACCCCGCAACTCCCCGACGCCGGCCAAGGCCGGCTTGGTTAGCGCGAGCGTTACCGGCCATCGCTCCGGTGTTCCGCTCCGACTGCGGCTCCGGCCACTCGCTGCGGGCGGAGACGGCTTGGCTCCGCGCTCACGGCCGCCTCTGGCGATTCGTCGT
>VFQQ010003804.1_pt1 | contig 14162 bp, 24 predicted proteins | sample 3512341 | NCBI WGS metagenome assembly VFQQ01 (sample SAMN10412373, study PRJNA504923) | tailings metagenome | isolation source: Relicate 2 Philex TSF1 revegetated site | place: Philippines: Tuba, Benguet | collected 2017-08-29 | reverse complement strand
CAGCAGCAGCAGCAGCAGCAGCAGCAGCAGCAGCAGCAGCAGCAGCAGCAGCAGCGGTTCCTGCTCACCTCGGGGGTAGATGCGGGCGGCCAGCACCAGCCAAACAGCGATAGCACCCCCGCCGGCAGCAGCAATAGCAGCACCCTCAACCATCCCTGCGCACCTCTGGGCAGATGCGGGCGGCCAGCACCAGCAGGGGCATGAAGGCCACCTGCCCCAGCACTGTGAGCAGCGCAGTGTCCGCCAGTGCAAACAGCTGGTCGCTCAGGCCCAGCTGCCGGTTCACGCCTGCAAGAGGTTCAGAGAAGGAGGCTTTGTTCACGCGATCTGGTGAAGGTGGAACGTCCAAGAGAGCCCAGCTGCCGGTTTATGCATGCAAGGGAGGGCCGCAGCAGGAGAGAAGGGGTCAGTCCATGAGGTCAATGCAACACACGGCTGCTTGTCCAGTGCCGGCTGCCCATTCATGCCTCAGGTCAGTTCAACAGCAGCACCAAGGTTGCGGCTGTGCACATCACATCCCATGCTCGTACTAGCGCCCCTGATGACCACCCAGAAGGCATTTGCAACAGTTGCAACAGCAAGTGACCCAAAGTGGCTCACCGGTGACCAGCATGAGTTGCGTCAGGCCCAGCCCCGTGCCGATGATAGCACTCCAGAACAGGATTTTCCTGCAGGGCAGAGGTGAGTGAGTGAAATTGGTGTTTGAGCTGAGTGGGATGATGCCTGATATGTGCTGGGGAAAGCTACCTGCAGAGCTGCATGCTTCAGCTGTACGTCTGTCGCACCTCAACCTGATTCACGCTGCACCCTACAGTGCCTGCCCCCCTCCCTCACCGCAGCGGCATGTGCTTCAGCTTGAAATTGAAGAGGCCTACGCCCACCAGACTTGCAAGCGCGCCAACCAGCCTGCAGGTAGTAGCAAGGCCAAGGGCGAGCTGATGAGCACCAGCACAGGCAGACAGCGCAGCACAGGCTGGCAGCACTGCAATACTTGCATGGAAGACAGGCCAACCGGGCAAACCCAGGGAAGGCAAGGGGATGCTGCCAGAGTGGACCACCAGCTTCAGCCGCCGCACCATGCATCTGCATCAGCATCCACCAGCATGGCACCTGAGGTCTATACCAACCGGTTTGCGCACCTGATGCGGCCCAGCACCTCGGGTGTGAACCCCAACTTGTTGGTCTCAAAGAACAGCATTGCCGTGTCGGCCGTGGGCGTGGCCTGCGGGCGGAGGAACAAGGGCGGTGAACGGTTGGATTGCCCAGCCAACTTCCCTGGTGCTCCGGGCGCTGCTGATGTGGCGCAAATGCTGTGCTGCGCCATGCTGCAGCATCTCGGCTCGGGTGCCACCTGCAAAATGTCCTGCAACATACGCCAACACAGCCCCGGCCTGCGCACCTGCCACAGGAATACAAAGATGGCGGGCAGCAGGATGGTGCGCTGCTTGGCGGTGGCCCACAGCAGCGTGGCCTGCTGCTTGAAGGCCGCCACTACGCCCTCTGTCGGGGCGGGGCTGGCGCCCCGGGCGGTGCCGCGCGGCCGGGGCGCGCTGCCGGCCATCACACCTGGGGAGCGAACTCGCTCCTCTGGGATGGCAAGTGCTGCTCCGGTGACCAGCAGCGGGAACATGGCTGTGAGGCCAAACACCACTCGGGCGCCGTAGTCACCCACCAGAGAGCCGCTGCACCAAGGGGGTGGGTGGATGCACAACAGGAAACCAATGGCAGGTTAGCAACAACACCCACCGCACAGGGCAGCAGCCCGCCCACATGCGCAGTCTACAAGCAACACGGTGCCGCCAAGGCATCAACAAGGCGGTGCCCTGCACTCAGCCCTCGCCCCAAGAATGAAGCAACGCCCAGGCAGCAGCACCTGAAGTATGCGCTGGCGATGCCGCCCGCCGAGGCCGAGGCCCAGCACAGGCTCTGCAGCGAGCCAGCTGTGCCCTGCACGCACAGCAAAGAAGAGCGCACCACACACGTCAGCGGGTGGGGAGCTGCAGCACAAGCGCGCACTCACTCTTGCACCACCGGCCCAAGGCACTGCCCCACAGCAGCTGCTTTGCCGCCCGGCGGCCGCACAAGCGCCAGAGCAGCAGCGCCCCACACCACTGCCCTGCGACTGCTACTCCCCACACTGCAGCCCGAGACCCTCACCGCCTTGCTGCCTGGCCGCCGCACAAGCTCCACAACCACCGAGTCCGCCACCACATCGGCGCATGCCGTGGATGCGCTGCCCAGCAGCAGTAGCAGCACGACAGCGGTTGGGGTGGAGGCGACCGTGGCCATGCCGCCCCAGCACGCCGCGCCTGGATTACAAGGGTGTTTAGGCAGGCTGGGCAGAGCAGCGGCTGCAGCCGTGTTGGCAATGCAACACGTACGCCATGCCCAGCACACATGGCGGGCCGCAGAGCACCAAAACATAATTGGCAACAGGACAAACAGGCAGCCCATCTTCTGCCGCCTAGGCGCACCTAGCAGGCCACAGAGCACGAGGTAGGAGCAGCGGCGGTAGCCAAATAGAGGCACCGCGTCCGACAGGAAGCCGTACACCGGCTTGATCATCTGCGGATGGGTGAGGAAGGTAATAAATGGGCATGCCTGCTGCGGTGAGCCAACTGGAGTGCAATACAGCCCATGCGCTGTCACGCATCCTCGCGGGCTGCATCCGCAAGTAGCATATGAGCCCACATATGCACAGCAGCTGCTCATATCAGCGGATTTCAGCTGGCACAGCGCAAGTGAATGTATGGGTGCGCACCCAGGGCGCATAGCCGGCCGACGTGATCAGCGCCACTGTGGCGGGCGCCAGTGCCAAGTCATCTTTCAGGAATGTGAAGACTGCCAGCCGCGACAGCCCCAGCAGGCCTTGCACCAGGTACACTGCAGCAGTGCGGCGGCGTGGTGGTGGGTGTTGTCACAGGCAGGTGGGTGTGTAGCCAGGTGGGTGTGAAGCCACCGGGTCCTCAGGAAGGGGCACAAGCCGGACTGGAGCTGCTACGCCACCCCCACCATCCAGATGCGGCAGTGCCCCCTGCTGCCTGCAGGCATGGCTCACCAAGGGCAATGGCCACCAGCTCCGGCTGGGCCTTGCTCATCACCGCCGTCATGTCTGCAAGGCGCAACCGCCGCAGCAGGCGCTGGTGCACTGCCGCCGCCGCCGCCTCTGCCGCCGCCGCGAGCTGGGCGTCGTCCGAGGAGTCCTGGCGCTGCTGCAGGCCGGTCTCGTCTACCACCGGCACCAGCCGCGCTGCCTCGCCCCGGCCCCGCGCCTGCCGCCCGGGAGACACCTCCAGGTCGCCGGCCTCCGGCCTGCCCTGCTGCTCCCTGGTGCTGCTACAAGTTGCGGGCCGCCGGCTCGCTCGCTGGACGGCGCCCCTGCGCCTGCTGCAGTGGTCGGAGGCGCTGCTGCCCGAGAGTCTGCCGCTGGGCCGGGCAGCCACGCTCATGTAACGGGGGCAGCAGGCTGAGTGATGGCGAGGCGATCCGACCGCCGATGGAATGGCTGCGCCGCCGCCGCTGCCGATGCCCGAAGCAGGAGTTCATTGCCGGCCGCCAGGCCAACGAGCTGTGCAACAGCATGGCATTATACACTCAACCGAGGCTCGATGCTGCAGTTTTTGCTTGATCACACTTACTTTTGCGGCGCATGCTTGCTTGCATTGCGCTTACGACAGCCGCCAAGGCGAGGCAGGTGTACAGGAGCAATGGAACCGCTAGTGGCAAACAATGCTGCAGGGGCCCGCCGCACATGTTGCAGTCGCTCAGCGTGCACATGCGAGCTACCAATTTTGATCTGCAGGCCAGAGGGTGCAGCAGAGGCCAGCAGCCTGCCCAGCTTCCATCCCCACCTCGCTGGCCCATTGGCTTACCGGTCAGAGCGGCCCGCTGGAGCCAGCATCCATTCGCTCGCAGGCAACACCCTTCTGCTACGTTGCGCAGGCCTGACTGGGCCAATTCACGTGGTTGCAGTGTTCCAAAATTGCACCGCCCAATCGGCGCCCAGCTCTGCCGTGCCAGCCAGGGAGCCAGCGGCCCCTGTGCCACGGGCATGCCGGCAACTCGACTGCTTGGCCATGGAATGGACAGCCCCCCTTGGTGCTACTGATGACATGCTAGCGAAATGATTCGTCGTGACAGATGCACAGACACTGCCAGCCGACCAGCCTACTGAGGCAACTGCCTGCCCGCATCCGGAAGTTGGGCCGTGCGCGGGCCGCTGGGTGGTTGGGCGTTGGGCGGAACTGCTGTGCAGCCTGGCTGGGCTGCACGACGGCTTGCCGTTTGCATTCCTGGAGCATTGCATGGATCTCTCGGACACCGAAGCTGCAGTGGAGGCAATGCGGCGCCGGCGGGGGTACGCACCAACCGAAAGCCCAGAACCGCGGCACCGCCCCTGCGTCTGGCAGGCGCACGCAGCCGGTGGGCGCTGGTCGAATGCCGTGGAATTGACAACCCATTCTTGATAGCGCCCCCTTGCCTGACAGCCATGCCAATTGAGGCTCAAGGCAGCTTCAACACTGGCGGGCTCACCTACCGTCCCATGCCGCAGCATGGCGCAGCGGGGGCCTGAACCACACCCGCGCGCCGCGTTTTGGCAGCAGTTCCAGGGTGATCACGGCCTTTTGCGCTGGCGTGCAAGCGGTGCAACATGGCGAAGCTGGCGGCCCTGGTGCTCCTTGGCCTGTGCGCCGTGGGCGCGCTCGGCAAGAAGCAGGGTGAGCGCCGCCGCCAGCCCAAGCCTCTGTCCGCACTTGCAAGCCGACCCAGCATTGCGGCTGCGGGCGGGGAGGCGGGTGACACCTGATCGGCCCGAGCGGCCCGAGCTCCACACACCAACGTCACCACCAACTCGCCCCTAGAGGACCACCCGGCCGCCTCCACGGGTCACCCTGTGGCAGTGTAGCGCGGGGGCGGCGCGAACGGCGGCCGCCGCGTCAGGGCCTGGCAGCGCCAGCCCTCCCGCCGCTCCGCCGGCTTCCACTACAGCCCGGCCTGCGTGCCCGCAGCCCCAACCCAATTCCCCACCTGGCCCTGATCTGCCGCAGGCATCTGCGAGACCTACGTGGTCGCCCCTGGCGACAGCGTCGGCAGCATTGCCAGCAAGTTCAGCGTGTCGCAGGGTGAGGGCCGGCGCCGCGCCGCGCCGAACCGCCGCTGCCGCCCCCGCATGCATCTGCCCGGCTGCACCACATGGCCAGCCTCTGCTTGCAAGCTCACCTGGCATTGAACACCAGTTGCATATGTGGCCAGCCTCTGGGCATGTGCGCATAGCTGTGGTAGCAAGCGCTTGTGGGTTGGGCGGCGGCGGCGGAAGCTGCGCCCCAGCGGCCCGCAACCGCCAGCTCCTTGCATGCATCCCAGCCGCCCAATTGGCGCCCTGCGTGTCTTTGCCGGCCGTGCTAAACGCTGAGCTTACCGCCCATGACCTGCAGGCGACCTGGAGAAGGCAATTGCGCAGTGCGATTCCAACTACAACTCGGGCGACTTCCTGCAGGCCAGTGGCCGCTCGCCTTGCACTGCTGCCCCGCTGCCGCTGCACCCGTGGCCCGCGAGATAGCTGCATGCCCGTGCTCTTCATGCACCAGCTATGCCCATAGGGCGGTTGGCTGGCTGGAAAACGCACCGGCCTGGCTTGATGGCTCGCCACAGGCGCGGCACACGCCACCGCCTGAAAAGCTCCCGCACGCATCGCCTCCTCTCTTGCAGGCCAACCAGCGCATCTGCCTGCCACCCACTTTCTCGGCCTGCCAGTATGTGCGCACGTCTGGTGAGTGGAGGAGGGCTGCTGTGGTGCACTGTTTGCGGCGGTCTGGGCGCGTTTGTTTGGACGGCAAGTGCGGACCGAGGCAGCAGTCCGCCAGCTGCCGGGCATCGTGGGGCTGGCTTGCCTGCCACACGCTGGAGCACTACTGCATGTACTGCCCAGCTGCCAGGCTGCACTCTGTTGCGGCCTTTCAGCCAGCCAGGAGGTTTCCTTCATGTCGTGCCCGAAGCGGCATGGCCGGTTCTCCTGCAGGTCACTGACCGGCACCTGCCGCTTCGCTCACAATGCTCACATGCTGTGGCTGCTCGCAACCCCTGGCTTTCCAGGCGACAACGACAACTGCAAGTACTACATCATCCAGAGCGGCGACACGCTGGAGACGATTGCGCTGTCGCTGGGCCTGCTGCGCCTGGACCTGGAGGAGATCAACCCCCAGGCCTCCACCCTGCAGGTGGGTGTTGCTGAACATTACTGTGGTGCTATAGTACTCCGCTCTGGCTGGGTTTTGAGGGAAAAGACGGCCTTGAAGGAGATCACCCCCCAGGCCTTCACCCTGCTGGTGGCACCCTGGACGCACTGGGTGTGGCATGAGCCAGATGCAGCTGCGTCTTCCTTCACATTATCCAACATCCAACAACACTTGCAAGGATCTCCTCATCTCCTGGGCAGTCCCCTCATTCTTCTGAGCACGCTGCCCCTCTTCTGAGCACGCTGCCCCCCTTCTGACCGCACCCTGCCCGCAGGTCAACCAGTTTGTGAAGCTGACGGGCTGGACCAACAGCTGCCCCGAGCCCGGAAACCAGGAGTCGTGCCGCGTGTACGTGGCAGAGGGCGGTGACTCGCTCTCCACGATTGCCATGGCCTTCTCCGTGGACCTCTCGGACGTGCGCTTTGCTTGGTTTTGGGGTTTTAGAGGTCTTAGCGCTTTACTTTTAATGTTGCTGACTGTGTTGTGCTTGGCGGGTTTGAGCTTTTCAGCTGGTAAGAACAGCGACGCCGCTCCCTTCCCACCATCACCATGGCCTTACGGTGCTCTGTTACAAACCCAGGCTATTTGTGCTGGCCCTCACGCCGCCCTCTGCACTCCCTCCCACCTCCCTTGGCTCCCTGTGCAGCTCCAGAAGGTCAACCCCAACCTGCAGGGCACCGACACGGGCGTGATCATCCAGCCCGGAACCCGCATCGCCATCCCGCCCTTCTCCGACTCCTGCGGCGACGGTGCGCGCCGCTGCTGCTGCTGCTGTGCCTGGCTGTTTTTCATGCATGGCTGCCTGTTGACGGCGCTGGGTTGGAGTTGATTGAGTCAGCCGGCCTGCTTGCGTGGCCGCCCGCTGCTGAGGGGAGCTGCTTTTCACCCTACCCGCAACCCACCCGTTCCTGCCCCCTCGCTATTCCTTCACAGGCGTGCCCGTGTCCAAGCCGGTGCTGGGCAACTGCAACGGGTACGAGGTGCAGGCCAGCGACACGCTCTTCTCCGTGGCCGCCATGTTCCAGGTGGGCACACCAAGGGCGGCAATGGCACTGTTTGAACTGGGCAGAAAGGGCAGCAGACATCAGGCCAGTTCAGGCAGGCTCTTCTGGCTGAGGTACCGTTTGGGCTGTGTTCCAGCGCCAGCTGACTCAGTACCTGCACTTGCCTGCTTGAATTGAAGGGCGGGGCTGACCACACACGTATGCGCTTCCATGCCCACCGACACTCACCTCCCCACCTGCCTGCCCTGCTCTGCCTGCAGACCACCACTGAGCAGCTGGTGCAGGCCAACCCCTCGGTCGCCGAGGGCGTGCTGTCCCCCGGCACCGTCGTCTTCATCCCCCCCTAGTGAGCACGTGCTGCTGACTTGTGCTGCTGTTGGTAATGTGTGTCGCCTGTGCCGCAAATGGCCTGGTTTGCCTGCCGTGCCACTGGGCCCTGGTTTCCTGCTGGTTGTGCAGGGAAGAAAGGCCGGCCCACCACCTCGCACACTGTTGCCGCCTGCACTTGCAACCGCCGCCGGCTGCCCAGCTCCTGGCGGCCACCTGCCACCTTCAGCTGGCCTGCACCTGACACCAGGCACATCCCACCCACCCACCCTCACCCCTGCAGCAACCCCGAGGACTGCGTCAACGGCGTGAACATGCTGCAGGCGGGCCAGATCATCTACCAGACCCAGAGCGACGACGCGACCCAGACGGGCGCCCCCGCAGACCTGCCCATCGCGCCCTCCCCGGCGCCCGCCCCTGCACCGCAGTCCCTGCGCCGCCGTATCGCGTGAGCGGCCCGCCGCACGAGCCGCCCGTCCGCTGGGCCCAGCCATGCGCCCGCATTGGGCGAGGGCTAAGAGGCCCAGCGGTGCGGGCGCTCAGGACCACCCGGCACCTGTTGGTACACTGGTGCAGGGACCCGCTCCAGCCCCTAGCTCCCATTTCGTCCCCACATGTTCCCTCTCAGCACCACTCCGCGCGGGGCTGCGCCGCCGCCCAGCCGGCTGGGCAGGCAGGCCGTGATTCCATGATTGTTGGCTTAGGACAGGTCGCACCCCACCCAACCCCACTCCGCTCCGCTCACAGGACTCAGGCAGGCAGGCAGGCAAACCTGAACCCGCTCCTTAAACCCCACAAAGTAACCCAACGCCACAGCTTTTTTTTCTCCCCGCCGCGTGCCACATGGCTGCTCGCTGGCAACTCACTCGGTTTGTCACAGACCTAGAGCACGTTTGTTCCCATTCGCGACCCCCACAGCGAGTGCTAGTTTGTCCCTGATTGCCCGATCCTCTGCGCCGATCCCCTTTCTTCCGCTTTGTATACAGCCGTGACTGCACGCCGCTATGCGTCGGCCCCTGACTCTGCTTGTGTAATTTGTTGACCTGACAACGACTCTCAGGAGCCTGAACGAAAGGATGGTGTTACAGGCCAGGGCAGCAGCGGTGAGGTGGCCGCGGATTCGAATCAAACCGAGGGCTGAAAAAATGGCGGATGGGTGGCAGCGTACAAGGCAGGGTGGGGATGGTACAGGAGAGGCAGAGGCAACAACTATATGAGGCCGAAGTGGGCAATTAAAGGGGGTGAATCAAAGCTGGTGGGGTGTACCAGGGAAAGGAGGAGGCGAGGTGCTTTGCAGGTACAAGCCAGCCGGCGGTGCAGGCAGCGGCGTTGCTGAACATCAGCGGAAAAAAAAGGGGGCGCGAATCATCAGCAGCCGGAGTGGGAGCACAGGATGCGCAACAGAGGCACCCGGCCAGGATAACATGCAGGGTCAGATGAACAGGGCAGCCCTGCATTGTGGGAGGGAAAAAAATGCAATAGATAGCCACGGCGTGGCCGCCGGGCCAGCAGATAGAATGAAATGGACCGAGGGGGATCATGGATGGCAAATGGCAAGCACTGCAGGTGAAATGCTGCACTACGAATGGAGTAGAGGTCGGGACGGGCACCGGCAAAGCTCAGGCAATTTGGTGGATAGCAAGCGTGGGAGTACCTGCTGGTTGGGTGCTGTTGCGAGGGCCTTCCAGCCCTTTGCAGACAGACGCGCTGGCACAGAATCACTGGAGCGGCCAGCCCCTGGGTGGACCAAAGGGCAGTGAAGCTCAGCACAGACGTAGCACGGTTTGGTGGTACACCGGGAACCGGGAGTTGGGCGGTGATGGCACGAGCTGCGAGCAGGCTGCGTGCCGCAGCCTCGGCACCAGCCGCAGACAGCAGTTCAGTGCGCGCGAGTGGCGGGCCAGCTCTGTTTACTGGAAAGCGTCGCACAGGTACTTGAGATAGAAGGCCACCAGGTGGGTGGTGGGCAGGCGGTGCAGCCAGTCCACCTGCGGCAACAATGGGCGAGTGGAATACGAGGTGGCTGGGAATGACTTGCAAGGTGGCCAGACCAGTGCTGGGGTCCTGCATTGAAGCACACTAGCCCTACTGCGGTGGCAGCGGCTCTCAAAGCCCCCGCAGCCCATATCCACCCCCTGGAGGAGGCTCACCCACGGCCGCGGGCTGTACAGCACCTGCGGAGCACGACAGGGGGACGGGAGGGGGGAGCTGTGGGGTGGGAGCAACTCGACCGATGCATGCCCGTAATGGGCAGCAAAAAAACAACACAGCCCCCAACCCAGTCCTTCACAGCAGGCATTCTCGTGCACCGGCTGGCCCGTTGGCAGCAGCCTGCTCAACCGGGTGCTCCCCAGCGCCTGGCATGGCCCACCCCCGCAGCATTGAACCATGCATGCACACCTGCTCCTGCGCCTCGGAGAACAGGCGGTCGATGCGGGCAGCCAGCGCCTTTTCGGCGTTAGCGCGAGCCGCCTGCTGCTGGGAGAGGGTCAGCCCCGCGGCGCCCGAGCCGGCGGCGCACTGGCGCAGCAGCCAGAAGCTGAAAGGCGACATGCGGGGGGCCACCTGCACAAGTGGGCGCACAGGGCAGGCAAGCGGGGTGTGAAGATGCGCAGAGAAGGAGCAGGGGGACAGGCGGGTCGCCACCTGCACATGTGCAGCGGGCTGGCAAGCGGGGCGTCTGCGGTGAGCCGCAGACTGCTGGGATGAAGCCTCTTCAAGACCCATGCAGGCACCGCACAGCAACAACTCCCTGCTGAATGCGTGCATCCATGCTTGCTGCAATGCACAGCATCGCAGCTCAACTATACAACCAAGGGCTGCCACGGCAGCAGCGACCATGGTGCAATAGGGGCCTGTGCCTGGCCCCAACCAAGCCAAGCGCCTCCCACCTGCTTCAGCTGCTTGGTCAGGCGGGGGAGGTCCTTGGGGCCGTACGGGTGCAGCATCATGCGCAGCAGCACGCTCTTGACCAAGCCGCCCAGGTCGCACACGCCTGGAGGTGGAGCAGTGAAGGGCAGATTGCAGGGTGAGGAGGGAACGAGTGAGCTGGTGCGCCTGGGGCATGTGGGTGGCCGCAGGACAGCAAGCAGCAGGGCGCATGGGAGAGGGGTCTAGCACCCTCCCTCACCTGGGGCGGCATAGGCGGCGTGGCGCAGGCCCAGGTAGCTGAGGCGCGCCTCCACCGGAAGCAGGGCAGACAGCATGAGCACCAGCTGCGGCCGCATGCTGCACAAGGGAATATTAGGGAAGGCAGGGCTGGTGAGGGGACAGTGGGATGCATCCCTGCTGTTTCTAGGCAGCCCGACACCTCCGCCCAGCATGCCATTCGATCCAGCAAGTTGCCTGCAACAGCGCAGGCACCTACCTGATGCCAGCTGACGTGGCCAGCGCATCCCAAATGCTGTCTGGCTGCTCCGCCCAGGCGGCTGGGTGGGTGGCGGCACGCAGCACCTGCGGCAGGGGCATGCGCAGGCCAGCTCGCTTGAGTGTCGCTCGTGTGTCACGCAAAACCAAGCACTGTGAGCCAGCCCTTGCATCTGGGCCGGCCCATGCTTGTGCGCAGTATCTGTCCAGCAGCCTGCAAGCCCGCACCCTCCTGCCTCACCGTGTTCAGGCTGGTCAGCCCGGCATACAGGGCATGGTGGGATGCCTCCCCCTCCCGCAGCGGGCTGCTCAGCTCGGGGTGCACTGCGAGCGGCAGAAGGACGATGCACAGGACAGTGGGCAGGGCGGGCCGGTATGGGCAGGAGCAGCGCGCAGCAAAACAAACACCCCCAAAGCAGCAGCCAGCGCACGCCCCCATCCCAGGTCTGCTCAGCAGGTGCCCCCATGACATCACAGGCTGCCATGCCCAACTGCAGTGCACGTGCTCATGCGGCTGCCCTCTGCTCTGCACATGCTCATGCGGCTGCGCGCACCTGCCAGCATGGGCACGCCCAGCTGCAGCAGGCGCATCTCGGCATCCAGCGCCACGCCCCGCACACGTGCTGCGCACAACTCGAATGCGCCCCGCATCGCGCGCAGCTCGCTGGCGGCAGCAGCCAGGTGGCGCCGCGCCCGCTGCTGCGCCACAGCACGGATCGCCTGCGCAGCACAACAGAGGGGTGTCAAGTGGAAAGGATGACAGGGTGCAAGGCGCCTGGATCTGTAGTGCGCCGCACGCTGGCTTGCAGGCTGGGAGCTCACAGCGCACAGCCGGCCATGCACACTCCCTCACATTCTCCGAGCCCTTGCATGCGTGGTAGGCACGCCCATGCATGCATGCCCACCTTTGAGTTGGTGCAGCACAGCAGCGCGCGCAGGTCCCGCAGCGTCACCAGGCCGGAGCGGTACACCAGCTCGAGCAGCGGGTCAGAGGTGAGGACCGCAAGGCCCAGCGCGGCTCCGGCAGGCGCAAGCGCACTGCCGCTGCCGCCGCCGCCGCTGCGTGGCCGCGTGCAGCGCCCATACCCGGCCGGTGCTTGGAGGTCAAACTGGAACACTGCCTGGTGCATGGCTGCTGACGTTGGATTGCCCTGCAGCCATGGGGAAGTGGGCGGTCAGCATTTTGCCGGCGCGCCAAAGCTGAAGCCGGGCGCAGCCGCCGGCGAGCGGCGGGGTTTGAAACGGCAGGCCGGCCGGGGGATGCTGACCGTGTGACAGCACAGTCCGGCACTCGGGAATGCTGGGCAATGGCGATGAAAGCGTGGGAGGGCTTGCACTTGCAGCGGCGCCCAGCCTCCTCTGACCATGCCTTGCCCTGTCGCCGCTCTGGCCCGCCCCACTCACCACAAACGGCGCGACGGTCGATCAGGGGCGGTCAGCGCGGGCTTGTACGCGCTGCAACCCACAATGCTGCCGCTGGGGCTAGGGCTGGCTGGTCAGCAAAGCGGCGCCAGCGATGCCCAGGCCGCTCAGGGACGATGCCGCAAGCGGTAACCGCGCTACAGCCGCGCGGCCTGCGGTGGGCCAGTGTTGGTGGCTGCTGCGGCTCGGCGCCCAGCAGGGCGCCGCCAGATGCGCCCTTCGTTCACGGCATTGCTTACCAGCTGCTGCATGCATCCATGTTTTACGGGGATGAGTGTGCCATCAGTATGGTGCCCGGCAGGGGGGTGCTATGTGCAAGCCTGCATGCCGGCGCCGGTCAAACCGGCCGACGTGCACTGCCCTCGCAGCCATCGGCGCCAAAACTGCATCACTGTCAAGCGCTGCCGCTGCTTGCCTAGCAGGCCGATTGGTCCTGCCAACATCACACCCGTCCGCATGCGGGTCATGTGGAGACCGATGTGTGTGCAGAGCAGCCGCCACATGAGGCAGCCTGGGTGGGTGGGCGCTGGCGCTAATTAGTTACAACTGGTGCACCCTGTTGGCAGGAAGGCACCGAGCCTGGGCACTGTGTGCAGCCCACTGCCAATGCGGCTGCCAACCTCCAGAGCTTCAGCCACGCTGCTGCTTCACAAGCGAATGTGCTGACAACCTTGAGGACCGCCCTGTAGTGTGCCGGCACCATTTCTCATGCTCCAGGATGCAACAGGGCACCGCAAGTTGCGGCGCAAGGGCAGTCGGGCTCTGTGGTGTATGCAGCATGCACCGTGACCATGGCTTCGATCGCCTGCTGTCAACGTCTGCACTGGCAGCACAGGGTGCATACGCATATACTGGGGGCGCCCGCACTGCGTTCGCCAAGCCGGCAGGTGCCGCCCGACCACCTTGTGCCGATCCGTGCCGGGGCTCCTGCTGGCGCTTAAAGTGGCATACACGTCGCCGCGAGGCTGGAACGAGCGGAGCACGCCTGGTAGGTGCCACATGCGGGCCGGAGCTCTTTGCCTGGGCAAGCCACAACAGCGCGCACGGCGCAGGGGTCCTGTTTGCTTCTCTGACACGGCCCACGCATCTTCATATCGACTGACGCCAGTAAGGGGCCTCCTGCAAGCGCAGCCCCGGGCCGACCCTCCTGTCGCCCGCAGGCGGCACCCGGTTCGCGCTTTCCCCGTGCTAGTGACGCTGCCGGGAATGACCAGCGCAGCGTCATCTGTCAGCAGCGCCTCGGCGGTGCAGGCCCGCACACCTCGCCGGCCTGTGGGCTGCCAGGTGCGCCAGTGGAGGCGGCATACCCTCAGGGGTGATGAGATCAGGTGGCCGTCCAGCCCGCCTGGGCTGTTACGCTGCAGTGCCCAAGGGCACAGGTCACCGTCCCGGCTTAGCTCGCGCAGGCAAGGCCGCCGGCGTGCGTGGTGCCTGAAGCCATGCATCCTCCTTCTCCCCGCCCCCACAGGTGCCATGCTGCGGTGCGGATGAGCAGAGCATGCCGGACTACAACAAGCGCGTGCACGTGTGCGGTGAGCAGCCCCGCCGTACGGGCCAGGCGTTGGGCCAAGCATTGCCCTAGCCGTGCCCTGCCGGCAAAGCCGCTGCGCGTTATGACAGACTGCGGATGGGCAGCCTGCAGCACAGATGTGCATCATGGTGCAATTTTGTCAAGCGGAGGCCGGCTGCGCACAGGACTGACACTCTCTGTGCGTCTGCCCCGCTTCCCGCCCGTGCAGAGGTGCACGCAAAGGCCCCCATCGTGCGGGGCGCCCACGGCAACCTGCTGCGCTTCTGCCAGCAGTGC
>VFQQ010003802.1_pt1 | contig 14183 bp, 13 predicted proteins | sample 3512341 | NCBI WGS metagenome assembly VFQQ01 (sample SAMN10412373, study PRJNA504923) | tailings metagenome | isolation source: Relicate 2 Philex TSF1 revegetated site | place: Philippines: Tuba, Benguet | collected 2017-08-29 | reverse complement strand
TCAGCCACGGCCAGAAGCAGTGGCTGGAGATCGGCATGCTGCTGGCGCAGGACCCGAAGCTGCTGCTGCTGGACGAACCCGTGGCCGGCATGACCGACGAAGAGACCGAGCGCACCGCCGAGCTCTTCCTCACGCTCGAGGGCCAGCATTCGCTGGTGGTGGTCGAACACGACATGAAGTTCGTCGACCAGCTGACGCAGGGGCGCAAGAAGGTGACGGTGCTGCACGAAGGCAGCGTGCTCGCCGAAGGCCTCCTGTCCGACGTGCAGAACAACGAGAAGGTGGTGGAGGTCTATCTTGGCCGGTGAGATGGAGCCCCCAACCTCGCTGCGTTCGGTACCCCCCGAGGGGGCCGCTCGCCTACGGACCGGCGGAGCCGGATCCGTGGCTCTTGCTTGGTGCGCGGGAGGCCTCTGTGGCTGAACCCCTGCTCAAGGTCGAGGGCCTGAACCAGTACTACGGCGGCAGCCACATCTTGCGCAACGTCTCGTTCGAGGCCAGGCTCGGCGAGGTCACCGTGGTGCTGGGCCGCAACGGCGTCGGCAAGACCACGCTCTTGAAGAGCCTGATGGGTGTGGTGCCGGTGAAGACCGGCTCGATCACGCTCGGCGGCGCCGACCTCACACGCGCCACCTCCTACAACCGCGTGCGCGCCGGCATGGGCTACGTGCCGCAGGGGCGCGAGATCTTCAGCCGCCTCACGGTGCAGGAGAACCTGCGCATGGGCCTGGCCAGCAAGAGCGGCAGCGCCGAAGTGCCGGCCGAACTGTTCGAGCTCTTCCCGGTGCTCAAGCAGATGATCGGCCGCCGCGGCGGCGACCTTTCCGGCGGCCAGCAGCAGCAGCTGGCCATCGCCCGCGCGCTGGCGCCGGGGCCGCGGCTCCTGATGCTCGACGAACCCACCGAGGGCATCCAGCCCAGCATCATCAAGGACATCGGGCGTGTGATCCGCATGCTGGCCGACCGCGGCACCATGGCCATCATCCTGGTGGAGCAGTATTACGACTTCGCCGAGGAACTGGCCGACCAGTACCTGGTGATGGAACGCGGTGAGGTGGTGATGCGCGGGCGCGGCAAGGACATGGCGGCTGATGGCGTGAAGGAACGCATGTCGATCTGACACAACTCGGCAGCCCGAGCTTGGCGACAATCCTGGCCATGAAACACACCACCGCCCTCGTTGCCACGCTGCTGGCAGCACCCCTGGCCCAGGCCGCCGACTTCAACGCCATCGGCACCCTCACGCAGGCCGAGTTCCGCGCGCTCAGCGAGGACATCGGTTCGGCCATCGCGCACAAGGGCATGATCCCTTCGGAGGGGCTGGGCATCACCGGCTTCGACATCGGCGCCAGCATCGGCGCCACCGAGGTGGCGCACCGCGACGTGCTGCGCAAGGCCGCGGGGGGCGCCAGCATCCCCAAGGCCGTGCCGATGGCCTCGGTGCGCATCGTCAAGGGCCTGCCCTTCGACATCGACATCGGGGTCGTGCAGACGAGCCTGTACGACACCGACGTGCGCGCCACCGGCGGCGAGATCCGCTGGGCCTTCGTGCCCGGCAGCACGGTGCTGCCGGCGGTGGCCTTGCGGGTGTCGGGCAGCAAGCTCTCGGGCGTGCAGCAGCTGGAGATGCGCACGCTGGGCGCCGACCTCTCCATCAGCAAGGGTTTCCTGTTCCTCACGCCCTACGCCGGCGTGGGTGCGGTGGAGACCAAGTCGCGCGCGCCGGGAACCACGCTGCGTGACGAGAGCTTCCGCCAGGACCGTGTGTTCGCGGGTGTCAACCTCGCCCTCGTGCCGCTGGCCATCAACGTGGAGGCCGACCGCACCGGCGAGGCCACCAGCTACAACATCAAGTTCGCCATCCGCTGGTGAACGGCGGGTGGTGCAACCGGGCGGGATAATCCGCCCCGTGAAGCAGGCCAGACCGCCGCTGGTGCGATCGTGGAAACACGGCACTGGAGGAAAGTCCGGACTGCACAGGGCACCGTAGCAGCTAACGGCTGTCCACCGCGAGGTGAGGATCAGAGCAACAGAGACGAGCCGATTCAGTTCGGGTGAAACGGGCAATCTCTACGGGCAGCAACACCAAGTAGGCCGGCATTGAGGCGGCTCGCTGAGCCGGCGGGTAGGTGGCACCGAGCCAGAGGGTGACTTCTGGCCCAGATGAATGGCGGTCACGGGGCGTTCCCGCAAGGGGCGCGCCGCACAGAATCCGGCTTACCGGCCTGCTTCACACTTTTCTTGTTCAGCTCACGCGGGCACGGTCAGGACATGTTCGCTGATCCAGCGCAGGCCGCCTTCGCCGCTGGCCGCGCGCAGTTGCATCGCCAGCGCCGCGCGGTCGGCGGCGCTGACCTGCCGCCACAGGAAGTCGCGCTCGTTGCCCGGGTCACCGGCCAGGAACAGCTGCGAGCTCAGCGCGCCGAAGCTCGCATGCCGCAGCTTCACGTGGATGTGCGGCGTGCGCCCGGGGTAGGGCACGGGCTTGATGGTGCGGAAGCTCACGGCACCGTCCTTGCGGCTCTTGGCCGCGCCGAAGCCCTGGAAGCCTTCGTCGAACACACCCGGCTCCAGCACCACACCCGGGTGGCGGTACTGGCGCAGCGCGTCACACTGCCAGATCTCGACCTCGGCGCCGTCGATCACACGCCCCTGCGTGTCGGCCACCGTGGCCAGCAGCGCCAGGTGCTCGCCGCGTGCGGGCGCCGCGCGTTGTGAGACGCGGGTGAGGTCGGCGTCCCAATCCACCGGCAGCGGGCCTCGTTCGCGCCAGGGGCGCGGCGGGTAGAAGGGGCCGTCGGTCATCGGCGCCAGCGCGCGGCGGCTGCTGGCGAGCGCCGGCAGGGCCAGAACCGATGCCGCGGCGACCGTGGCGGTGGCGAATGTGCGACGTTGCAGGGCCATGCCGCATTCAAGCACGACACCCCAAGACCCGCTCATGGGCACGGATAGACTGCCCCGGATGACCCCCGCTCCCCCCGCTGCCTGGCAGGGCACGCGCTGGAAACTGGCGCTGCTGCTGGCCTGCCTGGGCATGGTCGGCCCGTTTGCCATCGACACCTACCTGCCGGCCTTCGACGGCATCGCACGCGCCACCGGTGCCACGCCGGTGCAGATGCAGCAGACGCTGTCGGCCTACCTCTTCGGTTTTGCGCTGATGAACCTGTTCCACGGCGCGCTGGCCGACGCCGTCGGCCGCCGCCCCGTGATCCTGGCCGGCGTGGCCGTGTTCACGCTCGCCTCGGTGGGCTGCGCGCTCAGCGACAGCATCGGCGAGCTGGTGCTCTGGCGCGCGGTGCAGGGCCTGAGCGCCGGCGGTGGCATGGTGGTGGGGCGCGCCATCATCCGCGACCTGTTCCCGCCCGCCGACGCACAGCGTGTGATGTCGCAGGTGACGATCTTCTTCGGCGTGGCCCCCGCGGTGGCGCCGATGATCGGCGGTGTGCTGTTCTCGGTGGCCGACTGGCACGCCATCTTCTGGCTGCTGGCGGTGCTGGGCGCGCTGCTGTGGCTGGCGAACTGGCGCTGGCTGCCGGAATCGCTGCCGCCCGCGCAGCGCCAGGCCTTCCACCCGGTGCCGCTGCTGAAGGGTTACACGCAGCTGCTGAAGAACCCGCGCTTCGTGGCGCTGGTGCTGGCCAGCGGCATCCCGTTCAACGGCATGTTCCTGTACGTGCTGTCGGCGCCGGCTTTCCTGGGCGGCATCCTGCAGCTCGCGCCGACGCAGTTCTTCTGGTTCTTCGTGTTGTCCATCGGCGGCATGATGAGCGGCGCCGCGCTGTCGGGGCGGCTGGCCGGGCGCATCCAGCCGCGGCACCAGATCCGGCACGGCTTCGTGGTGATGCTGGCGGCCACGCTGCTGAACCTGGCACTCAACGCCCTGCTGTCGCCGCACGTGGGCTGGGCGCTGATCCCGATCGCGCTGTTCTCCTTCGGCTGGGCGCTGATGGTGCCGGTGGTGACGATCCTGTCGCTGGACCAGGCGCCCGACCGGCGCGGCACGGCTTCCTCGGTGCAGGCTTGCGTGGGCAGCCTCGCCAACGGCGTGGTGGCCGGCGTGCTGGCGCCGCTGGTGATGCATTCGGCGCTCGGCCTGGCGCTGACCTCGGCGGTCTTCCTGGCCATCGGCATCGTGGCCTGGCTGTGGGTGAAGCCGCGGCTGGTGCATCAAACCGGCCATCAAGTGGTGGAGGGTGGCGGCCGATAAGGGAGCGAGGAGCCCCCGATGCCTGCCGCCCGCAACCCCAACCCTGCCTTCCGCCCGCGCGGCCTCGTGGCCGCCGCCTTCGTGCTGGCCGCCGCACCGGCGTTGGCCGACATGCCCAACATGCGCCCGGCCAAGCTGCGCGACGACGGCGCCAAGCCGGCCGCCGAGGCCCCGGCGCCGGCCGCGTCAGCGGCTGCGCTCGACCCGCTGGAGGTGCTGCGCCAGCGCCTGAGCGGCCGCCTCACGGCCACCAAGGCCGGTGAAAGCACCAGCCTGCACGAGGTGCGCGTGGTGTCGCGCACCGAAGCGCCCGCGGCGCCGGCCGCCAAGCCCGCGGCCCGGCCCGCCGCAGCCAAGGCCGCCGGCACGGCCGCGGTGGCGGTCCACGGCGCCGGAGCGGCCGCTGCCCACTGGTCCTACAACGGCCCCGCCGGCCCGCAGACCTGGGGCGGCCTCAAGCCCGAGTTCAGCCTGTGCGGCAACGGCCAGCGGCAAAGCCCGATCGACATCCGCGGCGGCCTGGCGGTCGACCTCGAACCCGTGGCCTTCAGCTACCAGGCCAGCCGCTTCGCCGTCATCGACAACGGCCACACCGTGCAGGCCAACGTGGCGCCGGGCAACTTCATCGATCTCGGCGGCAAGCGCTACGAGCTGGTGCAGTTCCACTTCCACCGGCCCAGCGAAGAGCGCATCGACGGCCGCCAGTTCGAGATGAGCGTGCACCTCGTGCACCGCGACGAGCAGGGCAAGCTGGCCGTGGTGGCGGTGCTGATGGACAAGGGCCAGCAGGCACAGCCCGCGGTGCAGAAGGTGTGGAACAACCTGCCGCTGGAAAAGGGCGAGGAGAACGCCGCCCGCGTGGCGCTGGACATTGCCGAGCTGCTGCCCACCGACCGCCGCTACTTCACCTACATGGGCTCGCTCACCACGCCGCCTTGCAGCGAAGGTGTGCAGTGGGTGGTGATGCGGCAGCCGGTGGTGATGACGGCCGAGCAGATCGAGCTCTTCGCCCGCATCTACCCGATGAACGCGCGGCCGGTGCAGCAGGCGGGCGGGCGGCGCATCCTGCAGTCGCAGTGATTCAGGGCGGCGTGCGCTTGCGCGCGGCCACCAGCAGCGCCGGCCACAGCCACAGGCTCGCGAACCAGGTGGCCACACGGCCGAACGAGAGCGGCCGTGTCTCGTGCCGCGCCACCTTGGCGAACAGCACGCCCGCGCCCACCACCACGTAGAGCAGGCAGGCGCCGTAGATGCCCGCGCGCAGGCCGTAGCCGCCACCGAAGGCGTCGCCCAGCCAGCGCCCGATGAGCGCGGCCGCCAGCACCGCCAGCAGCAGCGCGATGCCCACGCCGGCGATGGCATGGCGCAGCTTCCACAGCGGGTCTTCGCCGTACACGTTCATCTTCAGCAGCTTCCCGAGCTCGCGCGCTGCGCCGCCGGTGCGGCGGCTGCGCCGGCGTGATGGTGCCACCAGTGCGCCACGGCCTCGCGCTCGGCGGCGGTGTAGTGCAGGCCGAGCTTGCTGCGGCGCCAGAGCACGTCGTCGGCGCTGCGCGCCCATTCGTGGTCGCGCAGGTAGCGCAGTTCGGCCTCGTGCAGGCCGGGTGCGACCTCGGCGCCGAGCTCGGCCATCACCGGCGTGTCCGCCTGTGTGCGGTCCGCCGGTGCCGCGCCGCCGAGGATGTGGCCTGCCAGCGAGCCGTAGCTGCGCGACCACCGCGCCACCGTGGCGGCGCCCAGTTGCGGCACACGCCGCGCCAGGGCCTGGCCGAACAGTGCGATGTCGGCATCGGGGCGGCCGCTTTGTGGGATCCAGGCCGACAGGTCGGCGCCGGGCAGCGGCGCACCCGCGGTCCAGGCGCGGCCGCGATGCCCGAGGGCGCTGCAGAGTTCATCGCCGGCCTGTTCGGCCAGCTTGCGGAAGGTGGTGATCTTGCCGCCCCACACCGACAGCAGCGGCGCGCCGCCGGCCTCCTGCGTGAGCTCCAGCCGGTAGTCACGCGTGGCGGCTGCGGGGTTGCCGGATTCGTCGTCGATCAGCGGGCGCACGCCGGCGTAGGACCACACCACGTCGGCCGGCGCCACGGGGCGCGCGAAGTAGCGGCTCACCTGCTCGCAGAGGTAGGCCGTTTCGGCGGCGTCGATGCACACGGCGGCGGCATCACCGGGCCATTCGACGTCGGTGGTGCCGATGAGCGTGAAGGCGCCCTCGTAGGGAATGGCGAAGATGATGCGCCCGTCGGCGTTCTGGAAGATGTAGGCGTGGTCGTGCGCGAACAGCCGCGGCACGACGATGTGGCTGCCCTTCACCAGCCGCAGCGCGCGGGTGCCGGCCTGGCCGGCGGGGCCGCGCAGGAACTGCGCCGCCCAGGGGCCGGTGGCGTTCACGAGGGCGCGGGCCGTCAGCGTCGTCGGCGCCGACCCGGCGGCGTCGGCCCGCAGCGTCAGCTGCCAGAGCCCGCCCTCGCGACGCGCGTGGGTGCAGCGTGTGCGCGTGAAGACGCGCGCGCCGCGGGCGGCGGCGTCCATCGCGTTCAGCACCACCAGGCGCGCGTCGTCGACCCAGGCGTCGGAGTAGACAAAACCCTTGGTGAACGAAGGCTTCAGCACCGCGCCCGCCGGGTGCTGTGCCAGGCGCACGGTGCGCGAGCCCGGCAGCAGCTCGCGCCGCGCCAGGTGGTCGTAGAGGAAGAGGCCGGCGCGGATCATCCACACCGGGCGCATCGAGGGATCGTGCGGCATCACGAAGCGCAGCGGCCAGGCGATGTGCGGCGCGGCGCGCAGCAGCACCTCGCGCTCGGCCAGCGCCTTGCGCACGAGCGAGAACTCGAAGTACTCCAGGTAGCGCAGCCCGCCGTGGATGAGCTTGGTCGATGCCGACGAGGTGTGCGAGGCGAGGTCGTCCTGCTCCACGAGCACCACCGCCAGGCCGCGCCCGGCCAGGTCGCGCGCGATGCCGGCACCGTTGATGCCGCCGCCGATCACCACCACGTCGGCCGGTGCGCCCGCCGTGGTGCCGGCTTCAGGCATGGCGGAAGATCAGGCCCGCCAGCGCCAGCGCCAGCGCACTCGCGCCCCACAGCGGCGTGCCGAAGAAGGCCAGCCACAGCAGGTGGATGTAGCCAGCGGCCAGCAGCGAGATGAAGAGCCGGTCGCCGCGCGTGGTGGTGATGCCGAGGATGCCGCGCCGCGGAGCGCCGCCCGGCGCGCGCAACTCGAGCACCGTCATCAGCACCAGCAGCGCCGCGATGGCGCCGAAGAACAGCGCCGTCTGCCAGGTCCAGGCCATCCAGCCGAAACCGGCCTCGACATGGGGTTGCATGTGTCCTCCGCGTTCCGGCTCAGACCCGCCCGAGGGCAAAGCCCTTGGCGATGTAGTTGCGCACGAACCAGATCACCACGGCGCCGGGCACGATGGTCAGCGCGCCGGCGGCGGCCAGCAGGCCCAGCTCGTAGCCCGAGGTGCTGGCGGTGCGTGTCATCGTGGCGGCGATGGGCTTGGCGTCCACCGAGGTCAGCGTCTTGGCCAGCAGCAGCTCGACCCAGCTGAACATGAAGCAGAAGAAACAGGCCACGCCGATGCCGGCGGCGATGGTGGGCATGAAGATCTTGATGAAGAACTTCCAGAACGGGTAGCCGTCGACGAAGGCCGTCTCGTCGAGCTCACGCGGCACGCCGCTCATGAAGCCTTCGAGGATCCACACCGCCAGCGGGATGTTGAACAGGCAATGCGCCAGCGCCACCGCGATGTGGGTGTCGAAGAGGCCGATCGACGAATAGAGCTGGAAGAAGGGCAGGGCAAACACCGCCGGCGGCGCCATGCGGTTGGTGAGCAGCCAGAAGAACAGGTGCTTGTCGCCGAGGAAGCGGTAGCGCGAGAACGCGTAGGCCGCCGGCAGCGCCACGGTGACCGAGATGACCGTGTTCATCAGCACGTAGGCCAGCGAGTTCACGTAGCCCATGTACCAGGTGCGGTCGGTCAGGATCTTGGCGTAGTTGGCGAACGTGAACTCGTTCGGCCACAGCGTGAAGCCGCCGAGGATCTCGTTCGTGGTCTTGAACGACATGTTCAGCAGCCAGTAGATCGGCAGCATCAGGAACACGATGTAGATCGTCGGCACGAGCCACTTGAAGCGTGTCATGGCTCAGCGTTCCTCGTCTTTGGTCATGACCGTGTAGAACAGCCACGACAGCAGCAGGATGATCAGGAAGTAGATCAGGCTCATGGCCGCGGCGGGCCCGAGGTCGAACTGGCCGAGCGCGATCTTCACGAGGTCGATCGACAGCAGCGTGGTGGCGTTGCCCGGCCCGCCGCCGGTGAGCACGACGGCCTCGGTGTAGATCATGAAGCTGTCCATGAAACGCAGCAGCACCGCGATCAGCAGCACGTGCTTCAGCTTGGGCAGCTGGATGTGGCGGAAGATGGCCCAGCGGCTGGCGCCGTCGATGCGCGCCGCTTGGTAGTAGGCGTCGGGGATGGCCGAGAGCCCGGCATAGGCCAGCAGCACCACCAGCGAGGTCCAGTGCCAGACGTCCATCGCCACCAGCGTGATCCAGGCCGCCACCGGCTGGCGCGTGTAGTTGAAGTTGAAGCCCAGCTCGTTGAGCCCCTTGCCCATGAGGCCGATGTCGGGCAGCGCGAAGATGTTCCACATCGCGCCCACGACGTTGTAGGGGATCAGCAGCGGCATCGCCATCAGCACCAGGCACACCGAGGCGCCGATGCCCTTGCGAGGCATGGCCAGCGCGATGGCCACACCCAGCGGCACCTGGATCGCGAGCACGAGCGCGGTGAACAGCACCTGGCGCGAGAGTGCCTCGCGGAAGCGCTCGCTCTGCATCACCTGCGTGAACCAGCGCACGCCCTCGAAGAAGAACTGGTTGTTGCCGAAGGTCTCCTGCACCGAGTAGTTCACAACCGCCATCAGCGGGATGACGGCGTTGAAGGCGACCAGCAGCACCACCGGCAGCACGAGCCACCAGGCTTTCTGGTTGGGGGTCTTGGTGCTCATGCGCAGCTCGTCAAGGGCTCATCAAGCCACGGCCCAGCCGTCGGCGTAGACACGGGTGCGCTGCGCGTCGAAGGCGAGCTGGCCCTGGCCATCGGGCACCGGCTGGCCCTCGGCGACGAGCAGCTTCACCAGGTGCTCGCCGCAGCGTGCATCGACGATGCGGAAGCGCCCGATGTCGCTGGCGCGTTCCACCTGCACCGGGATGCCCGGCTCGCCGGGTGCGGCGAAGCGCACGAACTCCGGGCGCACGCCGAGCTCGGTCTTCTTGCCTCGTGCCGCCGCGAGTGCGGAGGACGCCGTGGCCACCGCGTGCCCGCCGAAACGCGCCACGCCGGCTTCGTCGATCTCGCAGGGCAGCAGGTTCATGCCCGGCGAGCCGATGAAGTGGCCGACGAAGGTGTGCGCCGGCCGCTCGAACAGCTCCACCGGCGTACCGGCCTGCACCACCTGGCCGTCGAACATCACCACCACCTGGTCGGCGAAGGTGAGTGCCTCGGTCTGGTCATGCGTGACGTAGATCATCGTGCGCCGCACACGCTGGTGCAGTTCCTTCAGCTTGCTGCGCAGCCGCCACTTCAGGTGCGGGTCGATCACCGTCAGCGGCTCGTCGAAGAGGATGGCGGCGACGTCGCTCCTCACCAGCCCGCGGCCGAGCGAGATCTTCTGCTTGCCGTCGGCGGTGAGGCCGCTGGCGCGCTGCGCGAGCGAGGCGCCGAGGTCGAGCATGTCGGCGATCTCGGTCACGCGGGCCTTCACCTCGGGCTCGGCCAGGCCGCGGTTGCGCAGCGGGAAGGCGAGGTTGTCGTACACGGTCATCGTGTCGTAGACGACCGGGAACTGGAACACCTGCGCGATGTTGCGCTGGCCCGGCTCGAGCGGGGTGACGTCGCGCTCGTCGAAGCGGATGCGGCCCTGCGTGGGCTGCAGCAGGCCCGAGATGAGGTTGAGCAGCGTCGTCTTGCCGCAGCCCGAGGGCCCCAGCAGCGCGTAGGCACCGCCGTCGGCCCAGGCGAGGTCGAGGCCGCGCAAGGCCCAGTCGGCGTCGACGTCGGCACGCGGCTGCGCGAGGTAGCTGTGGCGCAGCTGTTCGAGGTGGATGCGGGCCATGGTGTGCGTTGCCCCGATCAGGCCGCCAGCCGGCGGCCGGCGGCGTCGAAGTACAGGCAGCGCTCGACGTCGAGCACGAAGCGCGCTTCCTCGCCCACCGGGTGGTGCTGCACACCATGTGCCAGCGACACCCAGGTGGTGCCGCCGAGCGCAAAGTGCACCACGCTCTCGGAGCCGCTGATCTCGCAGATCAGCACCCGCCCCGCCACCGGCGTGGCACCGGGCGCCGCGGCGTGGGCAGGGCGCACGTGGTGCGGGCGCAGCGCCACGGTGATCGGGCCGTCGGGCAGGGCCCGCACGGCCGGCGGTGCGGCCCAGCGCACGCTGTCGGTCAGCAGCACCTCGCTGCCGGCCTTGTGCGCGCCGGCCACGTTGATCGGCGGGTCGGAGAACACACGCGCGCTGGTCAGGTCGCCGGGCTCGCGGTAGACCTCGGTGCAGGGGCCGAACTGCGTCACGCGCCCCTCGTGCAGCGTGGCCACGTGGCCGCCGAGCAGCAGCGCCTCGGCCGGCTCGGTGGTGGCGTAGACCACGGTGCAGCCGCGGTCGGCGAAGAGGCGCGGCAGCTCGTCGCGCAGTGCCTCGCGCAGCTTGTAGTCGAGGTTGGCCAGCGGCTCGTCGAGCAGCACGAGGTCGGCGTCCTTCACGAGTGCGCGCGCCAGCGCCGTGCGCTGCTGCTGGCCGCCGGAGAGCTCGCTCGGCCTGCGCCCGAGCAGCGGCGACAGGCGCAGCATCTCGGCGATGCGGCCCACGCGCGCCTTCAGCTCGGCGCCGGCCACGCCGGCCACGCGCAGTGGCGAGGCGATGTTGTCGAACACCGAGAGGTTGGGGTAGTTGATGAACTGCTGGTAGACCATCGAGACACGCCGCTGCTGCACCGGCACGCCGGTGACGTTGCGGCCACCGAACCACAGCTCGCCGCTGCTGGGCTTGACCAGCCCGGCCATCAGGCGCAGCAGCGTGGTCTTGCCGGCCAGCGTCTCGCCGAGCAAGGTGTTGAAGCCGCCGGCTTTCAACGCCAGCGTCGTCGGGTGGATGTGGGTCGCTGCGTCCACGCGCAGCGACACCTGGCGAAGCTCGAGGGCCATGGTGTGTGCAAAGGAGGGGGCGCCCTTCAGGCGCCCCCGGTCACTGCGCCTGGGTCACTTCGCCGCCGCCCAGCGCTTGACGATCTCCTCGTAGGGCATCGTCACGCCCTTGGGCTTCTCGTTGGCGAGCTTGGCCTTCGGGCCGTCGGGCTTGCCGAGCCACTCCTTCGGGTCCACCGGCTTGTTCAGGCGCGGGCCGCAGCCGCCGTAGGTCTTGGCCTTCTCGTCGGCTTCCTGCATGCGCGCCATCACGAGGTCCATCTCCTCGGCCAGCCGGTCCATCGCCTTCTGCGGTGTGAAGGCGCCGGAGTTGACGTCGCCGATCTGCTGCCACCACAGCTGCGCGAGCTTGGGATAGTCGGGCACGTTCACGCCGGTGGGCGTCCACATCACGCGGTCGGGCGAGCGGTAGAACTCGACCAGGCCACCGAGCTTGGGTGCACGCTCGGTGAACGAGGCGTGGCGCACGGTGCTGTCGCGGATGAAGGTCAGGCCGGTGTGGCTCTTCTTCGTGTCCACGGTCTTGCTGACGACGAACTGCGCGTACAGCCAGGCGGCCTTGCGGCGATCGACCGGCGTGCTCTTGAACAGCGTCCACGAGCCGGCGTCCTGGTAGCCGAGCTTCATGCCGTCCTGCCAGTAGCTGCCCTTGGGGCTGGGCGCCATGCGCCATTGCGGCATGCCGGCGTCGTCGACCGTGTTGTTGCCGTCCTTCTTCGGCGCCACCATGCTGGCCGTGAAGGCCGTGTACCAGAAGATCTGCTGCGCCACGTTGCCCTGCGCCAGCGCCGGCAGCGACTGGTAGAAGTCGTAGTCGGCGGCGCCCGGCGGCGCGTACTTGCGCAGCCACTCGTCCCACTTGGCGATGGCGTACACCGAGGCCGGGCCGTTGGTCTCGCCGCCGCGCGACACGCTCGCGCCCTGCGGGTTGCAGCTGCCCTCGGGCATGCGGATGCCCCATTCGTCGATCGGGCGGCCGTTGGGCAGGCCCTTGCTGCTGGCGCCGGCCATCGAGAGCCATGCGTCGGTCATGCGCCAGCCCAGGTCGGGCGCGCGCTTGCCGTAGTCCATGTGGCCGTAGATGCGCTTGCCGTCGATGGTCTTCACGTCTTCGCTGAAGAACTTGGCGATGTCCTCGTAGGCGCTCCAGTTCACCGGCACGCCGAGCTCGTAGCCGTACTTGGCCTTGAACTTGGCCTTCAGCTCGGGCTTGTCGAACCAGTCCTTGCGGAACCAGTAGAGGTTGGCGAACTGCTGGTCGGGCAGCTGGTAGAGCTTGCCGTCGGGCCCGGTGGTGAAGCTGGCGCCGATGAAGTCCTTGATGTCCAGCGTGGGCAGCGTCACGTCCTTGCCTTCGCCGGCCATCCAGTCGGTGAGGTTCACCGCGCTCTGCAGGCGCGCGTGCGTGCCGATGAGGTCGCTGTCGTTGATGTAGGCGTCGTACAGGTTGCGGTTGGTCTGCATCTGCGTCTGCACCGCCTGCACGACCTCACCTTCACCCAGCAGCTGGTGGTTGACCTTGATGCCGGTGATCTCCTGGAACGCCTTGGCCAGGGTCTTGGCCTCGTACTCGTGTGTCGGGATCGTCTCCGACAACACGTTGATCTCCATGCCGACGAAGGGCTTGGCCGCGGCGACGAACCACTCCATCTCCTTCTGCTGCTCTTCCTTGGACAGCACCGAAGGCTGGAACTCGCTCTCGATCCACTTCTTGGCCGCCTCGGCGCCGCCGGCGGCAGCTGGCGCCGCTGCCGTGGGTGCGGCAGCGCCGGGGGCGGCCGGGGCGCTTTCCTTCTTGCCGCATGCGGACAACAGGACGATGACCGCCGCAAGCGCCAGGGCGCTGGGCGTCGGATGGAACTTCATCGTGGGTCTCCTCGTTCGGGTGTTGTGAGCCGGCCGCCCCGGGCGGGGAGCGGGCCCGAACTGTCTCTCGCAAGGAAATGGCTGTCAATCGCGCACAAACGAAAACAAGCGGTGATGCTCGTAAACACCGAGGTCGTTGCGGCATGTCGGCACTTGCAGGGAATGCGAGGTGCGGCCCTATGATCCGTGACGATCGCGGCGCCGGGCGAATGTTCGTTTGTTTTCGTTTACCGGCGGCCGCACCGCCATGGAGTTCAGATGGCCCCGAAGCCGATCGTCCCCAACCCCCGCCAGGCCGCGCTGCTGCAGGCCGTGCACGAGCAGGGTTCGGCCACCGTCGACGCGCTGGCGCAGCGTTTCCAGGTCACCCTGCAGACGGTGCGCCGCGACGTCGGCCTGCTGGCCTCGGCCGGGCTGCTGTCGCGCTTCCACGGTGGTGTGCGCCTGCCCGGGTCCACCACCGAGAACATCGGCTACCGCCAGCGCCAGCGGCTGAACCACGGTGCCAAGGAGCGCATCGCCGAGGCCGTGGCCGAACGGGTGCCCGACGACTGCTCGCTCATCATCAACATCGGCACCACCACCGAGGCCGTGGCCGAGGCGCTGTGCCGGCGGCGCCGGCGCCTGCGCATCATCACCAACAACCTCAACGTGGCCGCGATCCTCTCCGACAAGCCCGACTTCGAGGTCATCGTGGCCGGCGGCATGCTGCGCTCGCGTGACCGCGGCATCGTCGGCGAGGCCACCGTGGACTTTATCCGCCAGTTCCGTGTCGACATCGGGCTCATCGGCATCTCGGCCATCGAGACCGACGGCACGCTGCGCGACTTCGACTTCCGCGAGGTGAAGGTGGCGCGCGCGGTGGTGGAGAGTTCGCGCCAGGTGTGGCTGGCCGCCGACCAC
>VFQQ010003801.1_pt1 | contig 14187 bp, 17 predicted proteins | sample 3512341 | NCBI WGS metagenome assembly VFQQ01 (sample SAMN10412373, study PRJNA504923) | tailings metagenome | isolation source: Relicate 2 Philex TSF1 revegetated site | place: Philippines: Tuba, Benguet | collected 2017-08-29 | reverse complement strand
GGGCTGGGCAGGCTTTAGGGCTGTGTGTGCAAGCAGATGCCCGAGTTCAAGACATACGCAGCGCAGGTGAGGTTGATCAAGCAGATTGCAAGTTAGGGTTGCTGGGGGCTGTGCATGCAAGCAGGCGCCCGAGCTCAGGACATTTGCAGCGCAGGCAAGCCCAGCAGGCACCCACAGTGTGCACTCCAAGGGCTGCGTAAGGCTGCCTGTCTGCTCACTCATTCCCCCACCAAACTCCCGCCTCCGCGCACAGGTGCGGCGCAACGCTGCGGCCCTGGGCACCGCCCTCACCAAGCGCGGCTACAAGCTGGTGACCGGCGGCACGGGTGAGGCTGGGCTGCTGCTGCTGGTGGTGCCTGCAGGCTTGGTGAGGTTCCACGTGCCCTTCTGCAAGGCGCTATGTGTCAGTCTCGCAGCGCCTTGCGAGCGCATGCTGGTGGCAGTGCCTTTGCAAACAGCATGGTCTCTGCTCTGCCGCAGACAACCACCTGATGCTGTGGGACCTGCGCCCAAAGGGCATCACCCCCCCCACACGAACCACCTGCAGTTGTACCTGCCAACTGCTGATTCCCTTGCACCCTACCCACCCTTGCAGACAACCACCTGGTGCTGTGGGACCTGCGCCCCGAGGGCATCACCGGCAGCAAGATGGAGAAGGCGTGCGACCTGTGCCACATCACCCTCAACAAGAACGCGGGTGAGAATCAACACTCCTGTTTGGTGAAATGCATGTGCGGACCACTCGTGCTGGGGTTGAGTGCGACCTGTGCCACATCACGCTGAACAAAAACGCGGGCAAAGCTAGGTGTTGCAGCAAAAAAGGGGGGTTGGGTCGCTCCGTGTGCTGCTTGGGATCGGGGGTTGACGTTTGCCACACCACCAATTTACTGCTTCAGTGTTCAGTGGTTTGCAGAACTGCATTCACAGTGCTTGCCAATGCCCCCATCCATCCCTGCCACCCCATTTTTCTAATGCGCAGTTGTGGGCGACGTGTCGGCGCTGACCCCCGGCGGCGTGCGCATCGGCTCCCCCGCCATGACCTCCCGCGGCCTGAAGGAGGCGGGTGCGTGCTAGCTGCCTCCTATCCTACATTGCTAGCTAGCTGTGCGGCGCTAGTATTGACAGTGACATTGGACGGTGTCTGGGTGGGATGACCTCTCACGGCCTGAAGGAGGCGGGTGCGTGTTGTGGGTGCTGTGTCTGCTGTGTGCGCTGAGGCAGCTGCCGGTGGGTTGGTGTGGCCTCGCAAGGCGTGAACGAGGCGGGTGCGGGCCGCTGGGCTGCCCATGCTAAGCCTTTTGGGTAGTTGCCTGGCCGGCTTGTGGCCAGGTTGCGCGGGCCTGAACGAAGGCGTTGGCTCCTTCTGCCTATCCTGCGCATTACGCCTGCCCGCATTCTTGCACTGTTGACGTTGACTAGCATCTCGTTGCACCCTACAGACTTTTCGCGCGTGGCCGACTCCCTGCACGGGGTGCTGGCAATTGGCATTCCCACATTGTTCATGGCTACCGTTGATCTCCTTTGTTTGCAGACTTTGCGCGCGTGGCTGACTTCCTGCACGAGGTGCTGGAGGAGTGCAAGGCGGTGCAGCGGCGCAGCGGCAAGAAGCTGGCCGACTTCACCAGGTGGGGCTGAGCGATGAGTAACGCATTGATTGCTGAGCAGCATGAATGAGTGGGTTGCTGCTGCCACAGAGCGGCAAGAAGCTGGCCGACTTCACCAGGTGGGGCTGAGTAATGCTTTGAGTCTGCTCAGCAAATGTGCGAAGCTGGCCAAGTTCACCAGGTCAGGAGAGCGGCAAATTTTCATGCGCATGCTTTGTGTTTGGCTTTTTACCTGTGTGTGTGTGTGTGTGCGTGTCCCTTTGCCGCCGGTGTGCTCCAACTTCCGCAATTGCTGGCATCCATCGCCGCTCTGCCCGTTCCACCCCTCTTGTGTGCAGTGCGATCGAGGCCAGCCCCGTCATCGCCGACATCCGGCGGCGCGTGGAGGAGTGGGCCGGCAGCTTCCCCATGCCGGGGTTTGATGTCGCCGGCCTCTGAAGCAGCAGTGCCCGGCTGCTGGGCGTTGCGGCCGGCAGCTGAGCTCAAGGCGGGCCACTTGAGGCAGCTGCACGTGAATTGAGCGGTAGGAAAGGCCTGTAAGGCGGCAGCACGCGGCACCATTGCTGCGCGCCACAGTGACAAGGCATGAGTGGCGGGGCGAGTAGTGCCCCAGCCCTTTTGTTGTGCTGCAGTCCCATTTAAGCCTTCCCTTGCCGCCTTCGGCCGTGCACCAACACTTGCTTGGCCGCAAGTCGGCTGCCTGGACGGTTGCCCACTGCCAAGCCACTGCCACCGCACCCTCGCCTGCTGGCATGCATGTTGATATCCTGCATCCCTCCCGATTCTTCCCCCGACCCTCGTCCTTCGCCCCTCGCCCCCTTGGGTGAAGCCTGTGTGATCTTGTGTGTGTCCTCCCCACCCGTTCCCAGCTGACGTTCATTTCGTTTATAAGCGTCCTAGGGCCCAGGTCTCTACAGTCTCTCGTCTCGGTGCAGACACGCTCTGCAATGCGATTGTCCGTGCAAGCGCCGGCCGGGGGGTGAGCCACCGCAGACGGGGAGGCAGCAGGCCGAGCGGGCGGCGGGAGCGGCGGCGGGCTGGCCGCGCCGCTGGGCGTGCGCTGCGTTCTACCATTTACAATTTGGATTCTTGACTCGCATCCCTCCTCGAAAGCGCTCTCAATCCCGCCTGCAAGCCTGCCCAGCACCGCTTTCACATGACCGTGGCCGCCTGAGCAGCGGTGTGAGCCCATCGTGCAGCTTGGATGCCCAGCATTCCGATGCTGGGGGCGGCAGGTGAGGCGCGCGGCGTGCTTGCTCGAGCTGCACCGCTATGACCCCCGGTCGCTGCCTGCATCTTACATTGCGCACACACCATATTCCCTGAAATGCAGGGCTCGCGTCGGCGCATGTGCCGGCGCACAGTCCGCACTTGCGGCGCCCGCCGCCGCTCCTGCCGCCGCTGCTGCGGCTATCAGCCGCCCCGCGTGCAGCGCAGCCACGGGCACACCGCAAGCTATCAGCAGCAGCCGCTGGGGATGGGGATCTTATACACAGCAGCAGCAGTGATAGCAGCAGCAGCGCCGCTGCCGGCGGCAGCGGCAGCAATGTTGCCAGCAGCAGCGCCACGATAGGCAGCACTGCTGGCACATCATTGTCACCATTAGAAGCAGCTGAGGCCGCTCTGCAAGCTGCCGAGGCCAGCCTGCAAGTAGACCTCGGCGTGCAGGCAGCCGGCTTGGACGGGGCCGGAGCAGCGGGCGGTGCAGCGGGGGCGGCAGCAGCGCAGGCACCTGCCGATGCGGCGGCTCAGGCAGACAGCATGCGAGCGCTGGCGGAGCGAGCAGGCCAAGTGCGGCAGCAGCTGACCGAGCTAGTTGACCTGCGCAAGAGCCCAAAGCGGTACTTGGAACCGCCGTCAGTCACCAGCCCAGTTGTAGGCAGCGGCGGCGGCGGCGACGGCGGCGGCGGCGGCGGCGGTGGCGGCAGGCGCCGCAGCACGTGGAAAGGCTTGGATCGGATGCCGCACTATGCACTGGAGGACTTGAGTTCTACCAGCCAGCAGGTGTTGTGGCAGCGGCTGCAGCGCATGGAGCAGCAGCCGCCCGCCGGGCAGGCGGACGCACAGCAGGCGGGGCAGGCAGAGCAGGCGCAGGCGGGGCAGCAGGCAGGGCAGCAGAGTCAGCAGGGGCAGCGTGCGCGGCAGCAGGCGTGGCAGCAGCGGCCAGGCGGCAGGCAGCCCATGCTTTCCAGCATGTCTGTGGATCAAGACGATATGGATGCAGGTGCGGCTGCTGCACTGCTCGTCCTGGGCTGCTGCTCAGCTGGCTGCCTTGCTGACTGATGCTATGCATGCCTTGCTGCTGCACTGGCTGCTCGCGCTGCAATTTGCCTGCTGAGCTGGCTGCCCGCCGCGGCGGCTCGGTGGCCGGCTGCCTGACATGAGTGCTTGCTTAGCAACAGCACACTGCCGGCAGCACGACGCTGGGACTGTTCTGGCCCGATTTGCCCGCTGTAGCCGCGCTTGCACACCACCTGCCCTACACCCTTCCTTGCCTCACCCAATCTTGCTTCCTGCAGCCATCGCGCACACCTTCCCGGTGGACCGCGACTCCCCGGCAGCTCCCTGCGAGCGACCAGCCAGCGACAGCCCCGCCCGCGGCACCAGGTGGCCGCCGCGCCTCAAGCGAAAGGTCAGCAGCGTGCTGGTAGTGTCGGCGGCGCTGATGAACAGCAACAACCAGGTGCGGCGCGCTGCGCTGTGCGTGCTGCGCTGTGCGTGCTGTGGTATGGTGTGCGTGCTGCGTGTGCTGTGGTGTGCTGCGCTGTGTGTGCTGTGGTATGGTGTTCTGCGCTGCGCTGTGCAGTGGTGCAATTGGTGCGGTGAGCTGTGCAGGGCTTGCGTCAGTTCTAAGACGCCGCCCGCTGCGCCACCGCGCGCATGCATGCGGCTGCTGGGGTGTGCCTGCTGCTGCCGCATATTTTGCCGCTGATGCACACCTGGCCAATCAACCGCTGCTACGCCCCTCCTTGCCTCGTGAAGGTGCTGCTGGGGAGGCGGATCCGGGGCAGCCGCCGTTTCCGAGGCCTGTACGAGTTCCCGGGCGGCAAGGTGGGCCGTGTTTTGCAGTCAGTTGACATGTTGCATTCAGGCGCTGCTTGAATCTGAAGTTGCCCGCTGTGAACCGAGGCGGGTCCAGGTCCAGGTGTGCGTGACGACAGTGCATTCACGGCTGCAGTGTGCTCTTCCAGCAATGACACACAAGCTGCTGCTGTGCCAAGCATCGTGCGTACGTGGCCTTGCATTGCCAAACACCTGGCGCACGTGTGACGCCCCACCCAATCTCCATCCTCATGTGCAGGTCGAGGCAGGGGAGATCCCGCAGTACGCGCTGCAGCGCGAACTTTACGAGGAGCTGGGAGTGGAGGTGCGTGCCTGCATTCAACGGTTGAGTGTAACGGATCGCTGCGGATGCATTTCACCGGAGCAAGCGGATGCCGCTGTGCATTGCTCCCTGCAGATATGCGCGTTGCTGCTGCTGCCAGGCTCATGGTTGGCTGCGTCTCTCATGCCTCCCAAATGCCTCCTCTCCTTGCACCGCTGGCAGGTGGAGGAGGGCGCGCTGCAGGCCCTCACTTTTGTGAGCCACCGGTACTGGGGCTTCCCGCACAACTTCATCGCGCTGCTGTTCGGTGCGTGAATCAAGCGTCTGGCCTCGACGACACTGCATGCATTGCAGCTCCTTGTGGGCTGTGTCAATGGGTGCCTGCAAGCAGTGCCCAGCCGTGCGCCCCTTGCCGTCCTAAACCATCGTGCCCTCATCCTGTGCTGGCGCCGGGGAGTGGCGGCAGGTGCCCTTGCTCCCAACAGTTCCCTGCCTGCGGCTCATTCCGTGCAATGATTGCGCTGCCCTGCCTGCTGCTTGTCCTGTGCAGTTGCGGAGGAGTGGCGGCAGGAGCCGCGGGGCATGGAGGGGCAGCAGCTGGTGTGGGTGGACTGCGAAGAGCTCATGTCTTATGCAGACAAGTGAGTGGGATATACCCTCCCTTCAGCTGTTGATTTTGAGGTTTGGGAGGGCGGATGCTGGCGTGCATGGTGCTGATTTGAAGGGGCAGCAGCTGGTGTTGCCGGAACCCACAAAGCGCATGCTGGCTGCTGTGGCAAACGGCAGGCACACACCGCTTTGCTCAACCCAACCATGCTTGCTTCTGCCCTTCCACCTGTTTTGCTGCAGGGTGCCGGAGCCCACCAAGCGCATGCTGGCTGCTGTCTATGGCGTCATGCTGCACCGCAAGCGCAAGCAAGAGGCTGAGCGTGCAGCGGCAGAGGCGGCAGCCGCGGCGGCAGCGCAGCGCAGGCGGCGGTCTGAGAAGCAGCGCGAACGCACCACACTATGGCAGGCGCAGCGCAAATCCAAGGGCAGCGCCAAGGCGGCGGGCGAGGGGCAGCGGGGTGCGGCGGCGCAGCAGGGCAGGCGGGCAGCAGCGGCGCAGCAGGCGGAGCAGGCAGTTGAGCTGGAGGGGGCAGCCGCACAGCGCACGCGGCAACGGCGGCCCAAGGCAGCAGATGCTGCTCCAGCAGCCGCTGATGCTGCTGAGGCGGAGCAGGCGGATGGCACACAACGCACACGTCGGCAGCAGCGGCAGCCCAGGGCAGCAGCGGCGGATGCGCCTGCAGGCGCTGATGCTGCTGAGGCAGAGCAGGCGGATGGCACACAACGCACACGTCGGCAGCAGCGGCAGCCCAGGGCAGCAGCGGCGGATGCGCCTGCAGGCGCTGATGCTGCTGAGGCAGAGCAGGCGGATGGCACACAACGCACACGTCGGCAGCAGCGGCAGCCCAGGGCAGCAGCGGCGGATGCGCCTGCAGGCGCTGACGCTTCTCAGCAGGCGGAGCAGGTGGAAGGCACACCGCGCAGACGGCAGCGGCAGCCCAAGGCAGCGGCAGCAGCTGCCTCAGCAGGCGGCGAGGCTGCTGAGTCAGATGCAGCAGCACGCACACAGCGCACGCGTCGGCAGCGGCAGCCCGGAGCAGCGACAGCGGCGTCCGAGGGCGCAGAGGCTGCTAAGCGGCAGGCAGACGGTGCTGCAGAGGATGGCAGGCAGCCTCAGCGGCGGCGGCGCCGGCCCCAGCAGAGCAGCCCAGCGGCAGCAGCACCCGCGGCAGCGGTCACAACCGCAGCGGCGACAGCAGCGCAGGCTGAGGGGCCTGCAGAGGAGACAAAGCCCAAGCTGTCACGCTCCCAGCTGCGTCGCCTGCTGCGCAAGCGTGCTAAGGAGCGGGCAAGGGCGGCGGGGGCGGCAGCGGCGCAGCAGCAGGCGTGAGGGAGCATCGTGGTATTGGATTGCTTAGCACTTGAGAGTTACTGTAACACTTGAGAGTTACATCTGCCATCTTACAAAGGTTTGGGAGTGGATGCAGCGCAAGCGCAGTATGGGATTGTGCCGGTGGGACACGAGCAATCGGAAGAGCATGGGCAGGGCAGCGGTGGATGAGGGAGCAGGGAATCACGAATCGGGCGTTCTTGTGCAGAACAGATGAGTGGAAACACATTGAAGTGCAAGAAATAAGCACTTAAGCAGGGGCCAGGAAGCAACCAAGTGCAGCTGGTGCTGGAGGCGCTTATGGCATGCATGCTTTGAGCAGTGCTCGGTTGTCACGTTGTGCAGGTGCACAGCTTGCACGATGTGGCAAGGCTGTTCCGAGCCAGACGTCCTCAGTTGATTCAGGCGTCCTCAGCACCGGGCTGAGGCACCTCGGGGCTGTCGCCCATCTGCAGGCAAGCCGTCGATGCACAGAGGGCAGGCTCAGCAGTCGGAATGAAGGCCGGCAGCAGCTCCGCACTAACACTTCAGCCTCAGCTGTCTGCTCAGCATGCTGATGACTGCTTGCATCTATTGGCAAGCGCGCGCGGCCGCACATGCAGCACACGTGTGCTGCAAACCCTGAGCAAGCAGCAGCTGCCGATCTTGAAACCTTCCGCACCTGGATAGACACCTCCCACTCGCACTGAGTCACGTAGGGCGTGTCAACACGCAGCTCTGCGGGGGCAAGCGGTGTACGGCCTCTGGATACATTGCAGCACGGCGACACAAACGGCGTGCCCACGCGCAGCTCTGCGGCAGGGGCTCAGCAGGGGACCAGCATTACAGGCATTTGCGAGAAGTGCAGCACTGTGTCGCGTGGGGCGTGTCTGCACGCAGCTCTGCGGCAGGGATTCAGCAGGCGCCAGCATTCGCACATCAAACTGGGCAGAGTGCAGCGACAGCGACATTGTCTTTCAAAAACGCATACTGCAGGATTGGAACCCATCGTGGTAAAACAGCCACCGCTTACCGATGGTGCGGCGCCGGGCCTGCTGGGTGCACACCCACTGGACCTTGCCTTGGGCCTGCATCTTGGGCGGGTAGTCCCGGGTCTGCGGCAGGAAGCAGAACAGCAGGGGAGACGCAGGGAGTTGGTAGGCATAGCGCACGTTCAACCAGGGCCCAGTGGGGGGTTGAAGAAATGCCACCCCGTCAACACCTCAGCGTGCGGCCTCCATTCTCTCTGTCACCATTGTGGCTCACCTTGGAGAAGCAGGCGGACACGTCGGTGATATTGATGTACTTGTAACTGCAGGAACAGTGGAGAGGGAGAGGCACATTTGAGTAGCTCTCAAGAGCTCAGCGACTGTTGCTGGTGCACCAACCCTCCGGCCTGCGCCGGGGCCGTGTGCCATAACATGCAGATGCACTAAATTCAGCTCCCAGGCCCGACAGTGCAAATTAGCTGCCCTCACCCGGGGCTGTCATCGCAGTACCAGGCATCGTCAAACTGCAGGGTCGGGGTGAAGAGCACATTGAGAGTAGCAAAAGATGCATGCTGAGTACGCAGGATGAAGTTGCATGCATGCAGCACGGCTCAGCGCTGCTGTCTGCACGGAAGGGTGCAACAGCGGCGTCGCTGCCTTGAGCTGCACGAGCGCCACCTCCCTTTGAAGCAGGCGCAGCCCACCTGGCCGGCAGTCACGCCCTGGAAAGTGGGGTCGACCACGGTCTCCCACAGCAGCTGGGTGGCCTGAAAGGAGGGGAGCGAGGTGTGGGGCGGATGGATGGGCAGGGCCTCGCAAGCTGCACAAAGTCGTGCTGTGCTGCAAGCTGTACATACGATGCTGTGTGCCGCGCCTCACACGCAGGCGTGTGCAGGCCTGCCGCTGGCCTCTTGCTGCTGAGCGCCGAAGTATGTAGCTGACCGGTCTGTTCAGCTGGCATGGCAACAGAGTGATCAGTGAGATTATCAGCTATTCAGCAGCAGCAGCGCAAGCATATCAGCTGTTGAGCAGCGCACCAGGCCCTCAATCTCTTCCTCGAATGCTGGGCGATAGATGCCGGTGCACTCCAGCGGCTGGAAAGTGGCCTCGTCAAAAGGCTTGGCGGTGCTGCAGGGAGTGGGAGGGCAACGACAAAGCAGGCGGCGGCAGTTGAACAGGGAGTCAAACCGGCGGCAGGCAGGCGGCGGCCAGCACACACACACACACACAGCATCGCCCCTGACGATGCTAGCGCTAAAAAGTCGCCAGCTGCTCAAGCTGCGAGGCGTCACTTACACAGTGCTGTTGAAGCCCTCGGTTTCGACCCAGGTCTGCGAGCAGTTGCTGCTGTTGGTCACCACGTCCATGAAGCCCACGTAATACTTATTCTCGTCGCAGGGGTTCCTGCGGGTGCGCGATAAGGGGGCCACAGGCAGCAGGTGGTGATCCTGTTGGTTGGACCGTTTGCACGGACAGCATGCGGGTAGAAGGGACGGCAGGTTGCAAGGGTCGGCAGCGGGCTGGCAGGTCGCGCAGATGAGGCACAGCAGCCATGAGAGGCACAACAGCCGACTCACTTGGACTCAATGGTGAAGTGATAGACACCGTCATCACTGCATGGGAAGGTGAGTGCGGAGACGAGCTTGAGAAGCATGCAAACAAGCGGCGGCCGCTGATGCCTTAGTGAAGCTGCCGCCGCGTGCACCAGCTGGCCCGCAAGCGGTGCTAGCGGCGGCGGCAGCCGGCGTGCCTCTTGCAGTAGGGCGTCACTGTGGTGTTGTAGTACTCGAAGCCGTAGGCGTTGATGGCTTCGGGGAAGTAGTCGCACCACTGCTGCTTGGCATTGATGGACCAGCTGCACACACATGCAAGGGCGGCGGCACGGTAAGGGCGGCGGCGGGAGGGCTTGACCAGTCAGCGGGAGACGCGCCGCGCCCTGAACACCAGCGATCGGCAGACTCTGTGCGCCTCCCATGCCTGACAGCTCGGGTGCAGGGCTGCAAGCGCGCGGGATGGCCTTCCCCAAAACGCGGCGCTCGCCTGTTCAGCCCGATCTCAGCGGCGGCCTCTATTTCGTCCTCTGAAACGGGTTTCATTCCCTCTGGGCACCGTGCCGCTACCAGAGCGACGAGGGAGAGGAGGAGCAGTGCGCGCATGGTCGCTGTGTGGTGCTGCAGGGCGTTTTTGTTGCTGTTCACTGATATTGAGAAGGAATTGAGGCGATCGGGAAAGGTGAGCGCACCAACGCGCCGGGGCCGCGGGCCCCTGCCAGTACCGTAAACCGCTGGCTGCATGCATGCGCCGCAGCTGCTCCCCCCTCCGAGCCTATTGAGCCCCATCACAGCCCTGTGTTCTTGTTGCATGCATGCACAGGTTGAGTCGGGATGCAACATGATTCGTGTGGAGGCAAGCCAATAGCGGAGGTACAAAGGGGCATGCGCAGCGAGGGGGGAGGGTGATGCCGGAAGGCCGGCACGCTTCAGTCGGAGTCAGCCGGGGCAGGGACGTACAAGGTGCGGTGCTGTCCAGGAAGATAACATACAATACAGAGAGCGGCGGGGCAACAGGGAGCAGGGGGCAATGTGCAGCGAAAGCAGTCGGTCGGCCAGGGGCGCAGGGAGGGCCGGTGCGGCGTCAGGCCAGCAAGTGGCACATGCCGTGCGCTTGTTGACACGCCTGGTGCATGTATGCCCCGGGCGTACAAAGAGACGCCCCCAGCGTGACGAGCGTGCTGAGCACTCGTTCGCCAATCGAAGGCCAGTCGATCATTGGTAGTCGGCGGCGCGGTCGCCGCGCAGCCGCCGCGCCAGCTGCATGTCCTTGACGAAAATTGTCACGCGCTTGGCGTGGATGGAACACAGCTGCAGCCAAAAATAAAGGCAGGTTGGGTGGGTTAAGCGCATTGGATGGAGTAGCAGGAGGTATGAACCAGCCGAGCCGGCTAACCACGGCCAGCAGGCAGCAACAGCAGAGCCGGCACCAGGACAGTGCTTGAGCAGCGGCAGCGGCGGCAGCAGGGACGGCAGCGGCAGCGGCAACAGAGACAGCAGCAGGTACAGCAGCGCGGCATCGAATGCAGAGCAGCAGAGCCGGAGCTGTCCCTGGAGCTGAGGCGGACCTGCGAGTCCTCAAACAGGCCCACCAGGTAGGCCTCGGCCGCCTCCTGCAGCGCCGTCACGCCCTGCAGCACAGCAAATTGCGTAACAGAGTCAAAGGCAGTAGCAGCATGGCAATGGAAGGGCAAGCAGCAGCAGCAGCAGCGCCGTCACGCCCTGCATCACAGCGCACAGCAGGGAGTATAGGCATTAAATGTCAGCAGCAGCATGGAAGGGCACGCGGCGGCGGCAGCAGTGGCGAGCGGCACAGGCTTGAGCCACGAGGGTTGCAGGCAGGGCCCACCTGCACGCTCCACCGGTAGTCGCCGCTCAGCTGGTTGCCCAGAATTTCGCTGCGGCAGGGCAGCGGGAGCAACAGGGCAACAGCAATCAGTGCACATGCTTCACGCAGCCGTAGGCAGGGCTGGCTTGCACGTGCTTGTGCGTGGCGATGAACCGTGGAACTGCAGGCAGCACCGCCAGATTGCAACCCCAAGCTAAAAGCCCGAGCTTCTCATAAGCGATGCACCCTCTCGCAACCCAACCCCAGCCCTGGCTCACCGGCAGAGGCGCCAGAAGGGGGCACGAGGGATGAGGTGCCGGGTGGCATCCGTGCCGCCGCGCTGGTACTTGCGGATCTCTCTGCAGCACATGGAGAAATGAAACCGCACATTAGGGTAAAGTCAGCGAGGGCAGGAGGTGCAACGGCAGTGTTGCGATCTGTTGCGCCCAGCGCCAGCTGCAAGGCGGGTGCGCTTGGTGGGGAAATCGATTGACGCGAGTTGAAATGGTGTCGACCAGCTGCAGCAGCCCGCACATGCTGGTACAGCGGCAGCCAGCAGCAGCAGCAGGGGTAGCCGGAAAGCACTGCGGCATGAATGAAACGTGGGCTGCTGAACGCAACGCTGTGCGGCGACACCTACGCCCCGCTGAATGCCCATCCGCCTGCGACTCACTGCAGCGCCAGCACGCCTGGTCGTCGCCGATGCACGCGTCCGGTCCGCGTGGCCGCCGCCGCTGCTGCCGCACGGGTTTGCCGCGGCCGGCTTGGCCCCGCCGCCTTGGGCTTCTTGGCGCCGGCGGCGGCGGCGCGTGGCTGCTTGAAGCCGGGCTCCCGCTTGACCGTGACGACGTGGCTGTTCTTGCGCGCCGTCGACTTGATGCGCGCCATACTGTGGGAGGCGCTGGAGCAGTGGCCGGTCGGGAGCGGCGATGCGGACTGCTATCAGCCCCGCCGGCTGCGCAGTGGCCTTGGGCACGCTCTATGCGGCAATTGACGCGCGCTGAAGGCGCTGCGAGGCCCTAAAGGACCGAGGTCGGCGGGCGGCGTGTGTGCGCTTTGCTTGGGAGCTTTGCAGACTGCAACGAGTTCAGCGGTAGATGCGCAAGACCGTGGGGGTGCGAGCGAGGCCGCTCGGCCCTGCATCAGGCTCCGCCGCCACGCTGCCGCTGCCGCTGCCGCTGCCGCAGCGCAGCGGTGGGCCCCGCAGTTTTGTCGCCACAGGCAATTTCCCCTCACATCACTGCTTGACATGAGCACGGTGGAAGGAGAGATGCTCGGCGCTGCCCTGCGAGCAAGACTCTAAGCTGCAGGTGCGGCCCCGCTGGCGCCGCTCGCCTCGGCCGCTCGGGGGCCTGCCCTGCTGGCCCGCAGCCTTGCTGCACATGAGTGCCGTGCGTGTCTTCTTGAGACACGAGCCTCTTCGCTGTTGGAAGTAAAGTTACTTCAATGGAGACCAACCAATTGGCAGGCTGCATCCGCTTGCACCTGGAGCGCCGCCAGTTGGCAGGGTTGCATTTCACACCAGATGTGCGCTCCTGCTGCAGCCGGATGCAGCACTGTAGCTTCGTATGCTTCTGGCACTCACATGGTTACATCACGCATCGACTTGCGATGGCACCCACCATACGTTGCAGCAGTTGGTTGGCAGCGAGCTTGCCCCAGCAACGCACGTGTGCTGCTGCAGTGGCTGCCCCCCATTGCAGTCGCCGCTGACCATTCGCAAGGTCTTTGGATAATGTTACAATGCCATCGTGCAGCATGCCATGCCATGCATTCGCGGGGCCAACAATTGGACAGGAATGCAGTGGCAAACTGGCAACTGCTTCAGTGCAAGCTTGCTCATAATGGAGAGCTGCTGCACAGCCTGGGGAAAACGCATGATACAACCTCAAATACATAAGCACTGCATTCAGCAGCGCTGCAGCTAGAACATATGGGGTCAGTGGGTGCGTTCAAGCCTGTTCTTGACGAGCTCGGCTTGGCCGCTGCGCAATTTGCACAGCATGGCGAGCATGCTCTGCTCAGATGTTTCATTCACTCAGCCGCCATAGCGCGGGTTGTCCTGGGGCGCAGTGTACTTGCCGGGGCCATCAGCTGGCTTGTGGTAGGTGGAGCCATTAGGGCTGCAGGACAGAGGGCAAGCGGCGCAGCACATACTGGCTCAGGCAGGGCAGGCGGCGCTGCGGCACCGAGCTGTTGCATTCTGGCTGGGAGGCGCCGCCATGCTGCCGTCCGCCTGCTCCCGCCCCTGTGCCCCCTGCCGCAGCCCCCTTTCCACCCGACAAACTGCACGGAGCTACACCACGGAGGCTCACTTTTGGTAGTAGTAGCCGCCATCGGCGTTGTCGTAGCGATAGCTCCCGCCCTTGGCGGCGCCGCCGCCCAAGTTGACCCAGTGGTTGCCCTGCGGAAGCAAGCGGCCGGCTGCGATCTGTGAGGGTTCTGTTCCAGTCAGCGCTGGGCAATGCTCCTACTGCATGGCTGGCAGGCCGGGAGTGCTGGCTGGTGGTGCAGGCAGGTGCCCATGCTGCTGTGCAGGCCAGAGCGGCGGCGGAGCCGGCGGTGAGGGTGGCTGCGCCAAGCAGCTCTCTTCGGGCTCCTAGATCACCTGGCTGTTGTAGCCGTCCTTCGGAGCCTGGCTCGACATGGTGGGAGGCTGTGATCGCCGGCCTGCAGGAGCACGAAGGCCCGCCTAGGCGGGGAGGCTGTTGTGCGGCTCTTTGCGGCTCCTTATGCCACTGCGACTCGCTGATCAGCTGCTCCGTCGTCCCGGGCGGCGCTGGGGCGAGGGTGGTGCAAGAGCAAGCCCCGTGCGCACCTGCTGTATGCTCACAGGCGTCCAATTTGAACTGCAGCAGCTTTGAAAACAGCGGGGGGCGCCGGGGGCCTCGTCCGTGCATTGCCACTTTGCCTGCGCTGCGCGCCAAGCAGGCGGCGGCAGCTGCACTCAGGTCGACTGAGCTCTTTTGGGGT
>VFQQ010003799.1_pt1 | contig 14190 bp, 16 predicted proteins | sample 3512341 | NCBI WGS metagenome assembly VFQQ01 (sample SAMN10412373, study PRJNA504923) | tailings metagenome | isolation source: Relicate 2 Philex TSF1 revegetated site | place: Philippines: Tuba, Benguet | collected 2017-08-29 | reverse complement strand
AGGGTGCTGAGACAGGGGGTGCACATGGTGGTGACGATAGTGGTGATGCTGCGACTGTGGCGCTCGATGCAACTGAAGTGATGGGGTTGGTTGTCTCAGCTGTCAACAGAATTCAAACTGCCCCCGCCAACACACACAGTATGGGGCTAGTTGACAGTGACACTCACACGATACAGGGTCTGCAGCGTCACAAGGCAGCCTGTGTAGCGCTGCTTACAGCAGCCACAAGCATCGCACCCCTGCTGCCCCAGCCACAGTTGCAGCCTCAGGAGCTGCAGCAGCTGCAGCCACAGCAGCCAGCAGAGGCTGCAACAGCTGTGCAGCTGGCAGCTGCCCACGTGGCAGCTGTGGCAGCCTGCAGCCCAGCCGTCGTGGCTGGCGTGCCGCTGTTTCAGACCCAGCTGGGGTCCGGCGGGGTGGTGGCCTGGGATCTGCAGCCAAGCAGCCAAGCAGTAGAGCTGCGACGGCTTGTACTCGCGTCCCTTAGGTGAGTGACACAAGCACACCATTTCGCGAGCATTTTCTCCCTTCAGAGCTTGCGCATTGCGTGCGTTTTGTACCGGGAGCCTCGCTGCATGATGCTCTGCTCTCTGAGCGCACGTGGTGTGTGTGTGTGTGTGTGTGTGTGTGTGTAGGCGGCTGGCCACAGACTGCAGCGCAGCTGACTATCGTAGCATGCTGCGCTGGTGTGTGCACTCCCTAGTAACCGCCACCACAGCCCTGCAGCAAGGCCTAACCCTACCCTCACACACACCTGCCCTGCTGCTCTGTACCCTCACACTTATAGAAACCGAAGGCAGCCCCAAGAAAACGCAAGCACTCACAACCACCATACCCGACCTATGCAACACACTCAACCAACTCCTAACCACACTAGGCACCCTCACACAACCGCCCATAGTAACGCTTGTTGGGTTATCAGCCTACAATGAGGGGGGCGGCCATGCAACCATGCAAGCAGTGGCTGGTCATGGTGGGACTATGGGGGTACAAACTGGCAACAAGGGTGAGGGTATGGGCCATCAGGGTGGTTTAGATGGGCAGTTGGTAGTTGCAACTGTCGGATATCTAGCGGGTAAATTACTGGAATCAGTTGCAGGTCGGCCGTTGACCTTCCAGCTCAGCGACGCGCAAGTCGCGTGCGCGGTGGGCGCGGCCGGCGCGCTGCTCCCGACGCTGCCGGCGAGCGTGATGCGCGCGCCGCGCGCCGGCGTCGCGCCGCTGGTCGCGACGTGCGCCCTCTTGTGCAGCTTGCTACGGCACCGGTGGCCTGCGTGTCGGCACATGATGCCGCTTGTGGTCGATTGCCTGCGCGGCTGCATGGCGCATATTGTGTACTGGGCTCAATACAGGGCGCAACACAGTAACACCACAGCTGCTACCTCGCTAGGTGTGCAAATCACAACAGCCGCCAACGCTGTATCCAGGTGAGCATGCACGAGCATCTACTGCATTTTCATACTTGTGATGCCCAGAATGCAGTGTTTGCAAGCTTGGTCATGGTCCCTGTATCTGTCTGTGTGTCTGTGTGTGTGTGTGTGTGTGTGTCTGTGTGTGTGTGTGTAGGGTGTTTGAGGGTCTCACAGAGGATAGAGAGCGGGCCAACACTGTACGTGTGTACTGCACACACCTGGTAGCGGACTACATCACACACGTAGCGATGGCGACACCTAGCGATATGGTAAGAACCACATGGCGTATGCATGCTGATTGTGCACGTCGTGCTGACATGCCAGTGTGCAACTACCGTATCTGAGGAGTGTGGTGTATTTGTGTATGTTTATTGTACCATCATACAGCAGCATACGTGCAGCTGAGAAGATGAAGTGTGTGTGCATGTGTGTGTCTGTGTGTGTGTGCAGGGTCTGGCGGACACAGAGCAGCGAGACCTGCTCCCCCGTGACGCAGCCGCAGCCCTGCGTCGTGGTGCTCTGCTGCTCATTGGTGTGCTCAGAGACAAAGAGCTACAGGCATTGCACGTGGCGCTGGGGCCTGGCTGGGACGGAGCGCGCAGGGGCGTGCTGGCTGCGCTGCGCAAGGATTGGGAGAAGCACGTCAAGTATACAGGAAAGGTCTAACACCTTGTGTATGCAGGCTGTCCTTGTGTACCTCTCGCACGCTTGCTTGCATTCTTCATCCTACATTCTGTCCTTAATCCTGCCCTTTCATTCATACTGCACTGAGTTTTGAGCGAATGATACATGTCACAAGCTAGCTATTTATAGCGAAGGCTGAATAGACAGACAGATTGTAAGCTTACATTGAGTGCTCGACAGAACTGCTCAGCAGATTGGGAAACCAGTGCAGGCGCAGAAGCAATCGTGGATGTCATCTCTCGGCTTGGGACACACGCCATGTGCGTACCGAGCTTGCAGCCAGCACTGACTATACAGTACTTTGAATTGATAATCAGGAACAACAAGCCAGGACCTACGAAGCTGCTGTAGGCGAGGAAGCACGTGAAGAGTCCGGACAGTGCGCACGCAAGCTAGCACAACACACGTGCCGCCATGGCTAAAAACGAATGTTCCATGCACGTATCTAATACATCAAACACGCAGGCCCACACCCTGATACGTGGCATCGCACAGAGCCATGACAAACAGTGCTCCTGCCATGGGCTGCTATCCAGCACTTGACCTATCACGGCCCCTGCATAGGCTGTGGTGTGCTACCACGGCTTGCCTCCGCCGAACCCTGCACCACACCCTGCATCGGCTGGGCCGCAGGAGCCGCAGCAGGCGCAGCTGCTGCCGGCGCGGCCGGCGGCGGCGGCGCCGCTGCCGCCGCTGGCGGCTGCGGCGCGCTGACCTTCGGCGCCGCTGCAGGCGCACCACCCCCCTTGTATTCGTCTAGCTGCTTTTTCAGCTCTGCAACGTCGGTTACGAGGGGCGCAACCTTACTCGGCGCCCCGGCCCCACTGCTAAGAGCTGCCTCTAAGCGTGTAGCCAGGTCTGCGATCATTTCTAGGCTCTCCAGCTGCAATCGCTGGTCCTTCATGCCCAAGCTGTTTGCCGTCTCACGACACACACGCAGAGCCGCAAGCACAGACGCACCCTCCCCTTCCGTGCCACACAACGCGTTGAGGGCAGAAAAGCGACGGAGCAGCTTCAGGCTGAGCACACGCGCCTGGCTCGCGGCTTCCGCGGCGGACAGCGGCGCTGGCGCGGCCGGCGCGATAGGGACGATGATCTTGCCGCCGCCGGCGAGCAGGGCTGGCAGCAGGGCTGCTGGGACGGTGGGGATGCCTGTTGCTGGGCCGGTGCTTGTGCCGTTGCTGTTGTTTGCTGCGTTGGCGAGGATTGTCTCGAGGGCGTCCTTGGGGACGAGTGTGTACTGATCTGTGCCCTCGACCTACGTACATAAGACACACACACACAGGTGCTCATACTTGGCTCACCTACCCAAACTCTTCACATGCCAATCTCCAGCTTGTGAGGGCGGGAGATTGTGTCTGTGTGTGTCTGTGTGTGTGTTGCCTCTGTGTGTGTGTGTTCCTGCGCATGACTACTGTGACTTGCTCTGTGTGTGTGTGTGTGTGTGTACTGACCTGTACAAGATGTAGCAGCTCACACGTGCTGCCTGCGTGACTTCCGGTGTCCTGTGTAGCGCTGGGGGCAGCTGGGGCGGTACCATTCGCCCCTGGACCTCCCTCGGACTTGGCCTGTGCAAGCATAAACGTACATGCAGCAGCCAGTAGTCATGTGTGTATGTGTGTGTATGTGGGCACAAACAGATGCGGATGGGCAAAATGCAGAAAAAGGGGCAATAATCTTGGCTGTCAGCGAGGCCTGCAGCACCTGATGGTTCTGCGCGTTGCAGCCCTCAAGACAACGCTGATTATCGCGTAGTGCGCACAGAGCATGTGTGCGTGCTTGCATCGTTGTCCATGTGTGTGTGTGCGTACATGTGTGTGTGTGCGCATCCTTCACTCACTTCACTAGGCTGTGGTGGGGGTGGCTTGGGTAGCGATGCAATGGTCCTCAGTTCAGATAGCTTGACTGACATCATAGCCTTGACTCGCGCCTAAATGACGCACACACACACGCACACACACATACAGACACATCACACCCCGCGGAAGCAGCAAAAAGCGGTCAACTACAAGTACGCACATACATGTATACGCAGAAGCGTAAGGAGTGTCCTTCGCTCCGTCACAGTGCCTCCGCGGGCTCAATGTGAGGACGCAAAGACCACACCGTACGCTAAAACGGCGCCTAAAAACGCCTTCCTGCATTGCCATTCGATATGGCATGCCATGTGTTCAAGCGGGTTGGGCCAATACTGCAGCAGCTGCATATGGGCATGACACGCGGTTAGGTGCGGGTTTATGCACGTAGGTGTCTGTATGTATGTGTGTCACACAGCTCCTACCTGTTCCTTCTTCACAGACTCAGGGTCGAACCCAGGATACGCAGGAACACTCTCCTTCTTGACCTTGGTCGTACCGCTCTTGCCGGCACTGTTGCCCGCAGGCGTCGCAGCGCCCGGCGCGTCCCGCGGCGTCGCCGCCGGCGGCTCGCTGTCCGCTTTCGCCAACCGCTCGCTGCGCGGTTTGCGGTCCGCGGGCGGTGGCGGCGGCGGCAGCACGGGCTTGGGCCGCGGCTGTGTGCGGGGTGCAGGGGGAGGGATGACGCTTGCACTGTCGTTGTCTGACGATATCTGTGTATACACACACACATACACACACACACACGCAAACACACACACACAGGTATACACACATACACGAGTCATCATGCCAACGAGATGCCCGCTTTAGCGCACTGCGCGGACATGCATAGCAGATGTGGTAAGAGAAAGGGATGATCCAACACTTGATGGAATCCGCAAGGCACACAACTGCAAGGGGGTGAGGATGCATGGTCCGGTGCCTGATATGGCACAGCATCACTCATGAATCCCAGCCGTGAGTTCCTTAGGGATTCAATCAAGTGTTGGTTTTGTTCAGACATGTCGGGCAAGCCCTCATAGGTCCTTGCATGCATTCCTGTACAGCGCAGACACAGAACAAGGGTATGATTGAGCAATCACTCACGTCTCCTTTCCCTTCCATTTGACGTTTTCTCTTCAGGTCTGCCGCTGCATCCAGTGCCTGTTTGAGAGGCTCCTGTAGGTTAGGGTTGCGGGTGGTCTCCTCACGCGCCAGGTCCGATAGACCCTTGAACACGCCTGGGATACCCTGTTGACACACATACACACACAGATATACACACAGGCACTCGTCTTCCACCTTCGTCTTGCTGCACATCGTCTGCTCCACCCATGCTTTCGCAGCGCTCTCTCTCTTCTCTCTCTCTCTCTTTTTCTCTTACTTGTGTGTATGTGTGTGCTTGTGTGTGTGTGTGTGTTAGAAACAGACCTGCAGGTAGAGTCTGTGTTTGGGTAGCCAGATGTGCGCGGGTGGACAGCTGGAGTGAACCTTGAGATGAGCCTCAAAGTCAGAGAACCGCTTGAACACCTGTGTTGTTTACACCCACACCCACACACACTCACGTACAGCTTCACAACAGCGCAAAGACAGGCGCCCATCTTGCCATGCATAGATGCTGATGTACGAAGATACCCAGGACCATGCAAGACACGCAGCGCAGCAGCCAGCAGGGCAGTGGGAGTCCCTTGCTAGGCGAGAGCTCTGCGCGTCTTCATGGCCACCCATGCATGCAAGCTATGGTGTTAGCACATGCACCCATGCACTCCTTTCATGCTTCCCAAGTGGAGCTGCGCGCACACTGGTTGTGTACCAAGACAGCATCATGCGTGGGTCATCACAGCCTGTGCACACACATGTCCGCAGTCATGGAACTGTGGCTGACACGTGCACGTACCCTTAGCGTGTACGTGTAGCATGTGTGGCACGCACCTGTCCGCAGTCATGGAACTGGCTTAGCGCTGCAGGAGGCTGTGGGGGTGGGGGCGCAGGGCTAGGGTTGGGCAGCATGGGTGGTGGGGGTGGTGCTGGTGGGGCGAGGCCTGAGCCTGATGACTCGGGTGGCGGCACGGGGATGGCAGGTAGGGTTAGTTGATCTACTGATGTGGATAGGAGGGGCGAGACGAACTGCATGTCCATCTGCACACACACACACACACACACACACGTACAGGCCTTCGTCACAACCCCAGCGGCAAAGTCTTGACGCCCCAGCATGTGCTGTCACAGCTTGCGCACACATGGGTGCAGGAAAAGCCGCCATCTGTGTGTGTGTGTGTGTGTGTGCTTGGGGAGGGGAGAGGGGAAGGGTGGCGGAAACCCCTACGTACCTGCATGTGCGGGTCCTGTAGCAACCCCGTGCCATCCTCCGACCCCTGCAGCGTGCTCAGCGGCGCAGGCGGGGACAGCAGCATCGCGCCGCCGCCCTCCGACCCCTGCATGGTATCCGTAGGATGACTTATCAACGCTGGAGGGTCTGGTGGTGGCACGGCCGTGTCTATCATCATCCCATCGTGCATGCTCAACGAAGACACAGACCCATGTCCATGCCCATGTCCGTGTGAGGACGGTGCAGGGACCATAGGCTGAATCCCGTGGTGGTGGTGGTGGTGGTGATGGCTGCCATGGTGGTGTAGGCTGGACATGCCGTGGTGCGGCAGTGACGCGACGCCCGCAGCGTGCGGGCCGGCCGGCATGGCCAGCGGCGGCGGCGGCGGCGCGATGGAGCCGTCGTGCGCGCCGGGGTCTGTGGGCTTGCGGCAGCGGTTGCAGCGGATCCCGCCGTGGACCATCGTGGCCTCAGAGAGGACCACTCTTGGTCCTGCCGTCTCAACCTGTTGTGTACACACACACACACGCACACAGTAATGAGGCCATCATGGTTCGTGCGCATGTTTACCGCACAGCTTTAGTGCGTACTTATGTTCATAGACTGGTGGTGGTGATATGCATTTGTGTGTGGGCGAATGTGTGTGTGTGTGTGTGCCACTCACGTCTTTATGGTACTCGCAGTGAATACCCGCCACCATGTTACAGTTCAACATAACCTGCGCCCGCCACCTCTTACTATTCGGCGCCACCTGCCTACTCAGCAGCACCGTAGCTATCCTCAGCACCAAAGATCTGCCATCCGCATTGGGGTTCGGCATACCCGGACAGTTCGTCGCATACAGCGCCGCGTCCGCCGGGTCCACGCGGAAGATCCCGTATCGCGACCGCTGCGGCGGCGCGCGCTTGCCGCTGCCCCCACTGCCGCCGCCGCCGCCGCCGGTACGCTGCCGCTTGTGCGCCGGACCGGACCCGACGTCCCCGTCGCTGATTGCCCCTGCGTCTTCGTCTGACGAACTGAAGTCTTCGTCGGTTTTGAAGATCACGCCTGTTGGTAGGGCCAGTACAGGTGGTGGGATCATGCCTGGTGGCAGCATTGCAGCGGAGGTAGTGCTATTGCTGCGTTGGGCGAGGCCAGGAAGGGTGGGCGGGCCGCGGACCGCGCGCTGCTGCTGCTGCCCAGTGCTACTCCCCGCGCCGGTGGCGGCGGCGCCGGGGAAGCCCTGCGGCGCCGCACGCGGCGCCCCCGTCGACTCGCGCGGGCCGAAGCTCATCGTGCGCCCGGCCGGCGGCGGGAGCGCCGGCGGCGTGGCGCGCTTGCGGTTGGCGTCGCGCGCGGCACGCGCCGCGCTGCCTCCCTTGCTGCGTCCCATGGCTGCGGCAACTTGGGCTGCTTTGCCTGTTGCGCCACTTGCCAGGATGCAGCCAGGGCACACCCACTCGCCATCTGGGATGGCCTTGAGGCCCATGCAGTCTAGGTGGTACACGTCTACACAGTGCTCGCAGGCCACAGCGGGCTGTGTGCCCAGCACGAACACGCCGCACGAGCAGCACATGTCGATGGCCAGATTGCCAATCTCCTGCACACACACGCAGACACATACACGCTTTCCTGCCCCTGTACGCCTGCTTTGTCATGTCCTGAGTACCCTGTCTGTATGCTCTGTAAGGCCGATTGAAACATACACACACACACACACAGAACATTTGCTTCCTAAGGCCTGGCTACAATCTTGCCCTGTTATGAAGAAGACGGGCGTGTATGCTGTGACTCCGTCTACCAGCATGTCCCGTGTGCCTGTGTGTGTGTGTGTCGTAGCAGGTTCGTACCTTCATGTTTACGAGCTCTGTCAGCTGAGGCAGGGTGATGCCCAAACGTCTGAGGAACTGCTCTGGCGAGCGCCAGTCACCGGACTTGCGCAGCACGTACTGCAGCTTCTCCGCCACTGCATCCTGAATCACCTGTTGAGGGGATCCACATCACACATACACCCACACCCACACATGCGAGTACATGCCAAGACACAGCAACGGCACACATGTGAGAGCACACAAGGTACCCTTCTCAGCGTGTGCACGGGAGATTGGTAGTCAATGCATGTGGTTGTGCCTGCTAGGACAGGGAGTCATACGTGTCCATCTCCGTGTGTGTCTCTGTGTCACACTGCGTACCTGTGGCGCCACCAGAGCCCGCTCTTGATGTGTGTGTGTGTGTGTGCATGTCAGACACTGCGTACCTGTGGCGCCACCACCTGCAGCTGTTCCTGGTAGGGCAGGGAGGCATACGTGTCCATCTCAGGGAACTCGGAACGAACGCGTGACGCAGCGCGACGCGCAGGAAGACACGACTCAGCACCCTGTGGGACAAACACACACACACACACACACACGTACACATTCATACGTGTGTACATGACGGGCCCCAGCTTGTGACCAGCTATCTCTGGACTGCGTTCTGATCTCCGCTGTGTGCGTATGTTTGTGCGCGCGCGTGTGTGTGTCACTGTGTGCGTGTGTGTGTGCGTGTGTGTGCATGTACATGTGTGTGTGTGCATGTGTGTGTCATCACTCACCGCTACCCCAGGGTGGTCCCTAGACGCCATGTACTGCAGGTACCAGGGCTGCGCCAGTGCCCAGGCAGTGAAGGGCAGTGACGTGGCAGTGCGCGCCCACAGAGGCAGCTTCGAGGCAGCTGACTCGTCCATCACTGGCCGCACAGGCCGCACAAACGCTGTCAGTGAGAATAGCGACTCGTCCTCGAGAATAGCCTTGCCAATCTGTGATGACACACACATACACACACACGCACACACATGCACAGGGCTTCGGCTCAAGACGAAACACATGTCCGGATCCCACTACAGAGCGTGTCTGCTATGGGGTTTGTGAGTAAAGATTGGCAGTCCTACCTCCTCAAATGGCTGCAAGAACTCCTGTGGTAAGCCGAGGTTGTACTGCGCGGGGTCCGAGTACCCTACGTACACACACGCACACAGAAGCAGTACACACCAAACCCCACATTCTGCTAGAAGCAAGGCTGTAGGTACCCCGGTACATAGCTGGATGTTGGTGCTTGTGCCCGCCCGTGTGTGTGTGGGCGTGTCGGGCCTCTTCTTACCTGCCATTGCTGCGCCAATCATGCCTGCCATGGCCTTTATCCTGTCCTCAGGCGCCATATCCACTTCGCACGTGCGCCACCCCTCGCAGCACGCAATGCACGCAGGCGCGTGGCTGGCGTACTGACTGGCAACCATTGCCATGGGATCGAGGGGGTCGAGGCTGCCCATGGCTGCGGCAGTGGCTGCGCTCTGCGCGTGCTGTGCTGCGCTGGCACGCAGCAGCATCAGGTTGTCTGTCTGGGCGACCACCTTGCCGCACACGCAGCGCGCCACGATTTCCTGCGATAAGCACGACGTCCAGAGGAACAGGGGCGCAAACAGCCACTCAGCAGTGCACACAGTCAAGGGCAACGGCAGGGCAGGCCCGTGGTAGCGTTTGCGCAGGCTTGCGCTCAGGCAGGAAGCTGCAGCCTTGGGATGCAGCAGGTCCACAGGGATCAGGGTCTGTGTGTCTCTGTCAAGTGCGTGACCCCGGTCCCTGCCTAGCTGGGCCTCTGCGATACTGACCTTGGTGAACTGCCATGCCTGCTTGTCTACCGTGTGCCTGGCTGTGTAGATCACGTTCATGTGAGAGGGCAGGCCAGGCATGACACCCATCGCTGGCTGGATTGTGATGAGCAGGTTGACGGGGTCAAGCGCGACTGCCACGGCTACCTTGATCTGCGATGACAGGTGTGCCAGGCGCTGCCGGTGAGTGTGCTGCTCGGAAGTCAGCAGCGGTGAAAGGGCTGGGGTGCACTGCTGAGCTGGTGGGCGGGCAACCTCAGGGGCCTGCGAAAGACCACTGACCTGGGCCCTCTGCTGAGGGAAGGTCATGCCGAGCACCTCAAACACCTCATTCATCAGCTCTGGAAGCGCAGCCTGGGCGCTTTCAGTGTCGACGAGCCTGCAGACATGGGTGCAACATCGCAGGGCACCCAAACTCGTGTTCAAAGGAAGTGCTCGCCTGGTGCTTGCGCTGCAAGCCTCCATTGCTGCCAGTGGCTACACCCACTTTGCGTAGCGGGCCATCGTGCTGCTGGGTCCCTTCGATCTGACACTTGGTGTCGGTGGTCTGCTCGGGTGCCGACTCAGAAGTCACCCGTGCCGAAGAGTTTGGCACGTTTCATCTTAGCATGGCCTCGTCGCTGCGCCGGTGCTTGTCGCGAGGACGGAAGGGGCGGTCCGCTGTCACAAGACAACCGCCGTTAACTGATTTGCTTGCTGTGTCGCAACGCTGGACTCTTGGCTGGAAGACCGACTCCGAACTGAAATGGCTGCCATAGTAAGCCACTGTCCTGCAGCGCTATGGGGCGCTATGGGGCGCTTCAGAGTCTTGTATCGTATCCTTACAACACATAATGCGCATATCGAAACGCGAAACTCGCTATGATGAATCGCAAGCCAGACACATACATGCAAACTAGAAATGCATACATGCATATGAAGTCAAGCCATTCGTAACCATGAATGCCAGACAGAAAAGAAGTCCGCCTATGCCAAACCTGCTGACAACCTGCTACAGGCACGGAACCTCGCACACCACACTTCCGATAACGACTCAGGGCCCTATTCTAACAATCTACCATAACCGACATTTCCAAGTCAAGATAGCAAGCCGCAGGCGAGCAGATGCAACACGCTCCTCTCCGCACACGACTGGCAGCGTGCGTAGGCTAATACGGGTGGGTAGCCGGTGGCTGTGCGTCACACCCCACTGTCCGAGGGTGGCCGGTACCCTGCCAGCTTGGGCTTGCTAGCCAGCCTACAGCACGCGCCACACGCAACACAACAGCACCATGTCAACATCACTCGTTCAATCACTCAGTCGCCACAACATTCTACGCGCAAAACTGCAGCTAGAAGGAAGCCGCACAACAAAACTACAGCCTGTGACGCACTCAAACCCTCTATCTGCGCTAGTGGTCATGAAGCCAGCAAAAGGCAAGAAATTCCTGCGTGTAATGGTAAAGGTAGAGATGAGTCCGCAGTGCTGTCTGCACCATGTATGCTTTCTGCGGTATGATGCTTTTCATGCTTAATCTTGGCACACGCATCTCTGTGCTTTATGCATGTAGCAACATTGCTTTTGGTGTGGCATAATGCAGCCGGGCCTTTGGGCATTAAGCTAAGCTGACCTGAAAACCGGAGAAGCAGACCTACGCTACACTTGCCAGCCCGAAGTTCGACCGTTGTACCGTTGTCTATTCAAACCTATCAACCCTACCATCTCACTACCGCGCCCGCCATTCCCCTTATCGCGCCAGCCTAACGCCGCCCCTATCGCGCGCGGCAACAAACTCGGCACACACCTGTAGAGCAGCATGCCAAGGATTGCCACACCGGCCACGCCCACAATCCAGGGGCCCCACAAAGCGCCGCCACGTAGGATATGGTGAAACGGCGTGTGTACCGTTACAACTGTATCTTCACTCTTTGGCGTTATAGCCTCACCACTGCTGCCTGTAGGCTGTTTTTCCGTTGTAGCTGTGGGCTGTTTTTCCGTTGCTTGCTGTTTAGCACCGGCGGGCTCTGGCTGGCTAGCTGAGGAAGGCTCTAATGATGGTCCGGGCTGTGGGGTGGCTGCCTGTCCGTCTGGTTTTGTTATCTGCTGTGTGGGTGTGGCTGTCTGCTGTGTGTCTGGCTTGGCTGTCTCTTGTGTGGGTGTAGCTGTCTCTTGTGCGGGTGTGGCTGTCTGTGGGGCTGAGAATATGGCGTCCTGTATGATTGCTGGGTGTGTGGGCAGTAGCTCGACCAGTCTGAAGATCGCCTTGAGCCAGAGGGTGATCACTTTCTGCACACACACACACACACACACACACACACACACATGCACACACAGATGTTAACATGAGCAGGGCACATGCGTGGATAGGACACAGAAGAAGATACATAGACAGAACGTGGCATAACGAGGCAAGTCACCACACGCCATGTCACAACAAGCACACACTGCCCGCTGTGGACAATGTCGAATCTCGTCCTACCAGCCCAATGTGTGAGCGATGTGTGTGCTAGCTCACTGACCCGCCTCTTGGTGTTCCTTAGTCACAGGCAAGGGTCGGCTATGTGTGAGCAACGTGTGGGATACATGCAGATAGACTTACCTCAAGGTGCTCTTTAGTCACAGGGTTAAACATCCTAAAACAGTCATTGAACGATGCTCCAAAGTCACCGTATATCTCCCATGTGTAGGGTATCGGCACATTGAGCCTCTCAAACATATAATCTGTGGCGGTGCCGTGAGCCAGGTACCTGCAGTACACACACACACACACACACAGGCAGGCAGACAGACATGAGCAAGCCAGGGCCAGGGGCTGCGGGAAGGGCAGGTCCTTCTGTGTATGGCGGCGTGTCGGTCGGACACTGCGTCTTGTGGGCCACTTGTAGGCACACGTACAACCGTCATGTGGGCATGCAGCTGCACTGTGTGTGTGTGTGTGTGTGCGTATGTGTCAGAACACTCACCCCACTGACTTGCCCCCTGAGCCCACCACACAGCTGTCTGTAAACACACTCTCCTTGATGGTCTGCAGAATACGTAGCGCCTCTTTAGCGGCATCAGGCACCTGTGACACACACACACACACACACACACATCATGCACACAAAACCTGCAGACACATGGGTGCGCGCACAGATCACACACGCGGGCCAACTGTCCATGTTAGCTTGGAAAGGAGGGCTGTGTGTGTATATGTGTGTGTGTCTCAGCCCTGCACACCTGTGCTACGTGGTCCCAGGGTGTAAACATTGCCTCCATGCCTGAGTGTACGTTAATCCACACATGTGGCTTGAAAGTCCTGGCGATGTCAAGCACTGTCTGGGACTCTGGCTCACTGCACACACACACACACACACACACACACACACACACACACACACACACACACACACCTCGTGGGCATGCCTGACACACGAGCACATGACAGCAGCCATGCAATTACACAGTAACAAACATAGCTTTTCTTAACGGCTTCAATTCACGGTTTTTATCACAGCCGGCTGGGTCGCTGGAATCTGTGTTCAAAGGGGCACCACATGGCGGACAAGCATAGAAAACGGGCGTACCTAAACGGTTTCAGCCCAGGGTTCTCTTCCTCAGGATCATAGTCTGGCTCCTTCTTGCCCCAGTCAACCTCCCAGTTGCGGTTAGGGTCCACACCACGACCGTTTTTCCGTTCACAGAGCTTGCCTGCTTCAACGAGGTCTCGACCTTTCTCGTTCTCCATGGGAAGGATCTGCGGCGCAGCAAGAGTGCTTCATGACGCTCAGCAGGGGTTCCATAGGCAGCACGCCATGCATGTGCAGGAATGAGGCCCGTTCGAGCGCGATACGGGTAGCCCATGTCAGCCTGTCATGCAGCAGCATACGAGCCGATCATGCTGGTGTTTTTGACACGCACGCGCGCACACGCGCAGGCACACACACATGCACACAACAACAGAGCGTGACCTGTATGTCAGGTATTGGCTCACCTTCCATGTAATGTTTCGCTTGACACACAGACACAGCCTGGGACGAAAACAAGCAGCACAATCTGAGCTGGATATTCAGGTAGTGGCTCACCTTCCATGTAATGTTACCTAGCTGCGCCACCACTCTATCGCCCCGCGCCCCACCGCCCACCAGTGCCTTGATAGCTGCAGGGTTGGCCAGCAGGTCAATGAAACTCAGGCCCAGCTCTGAACTCACGAACTCACGCGCGTGCTCGCCAAAGTCCTGCAATGAATAGCAAGGAGAGTACATATATGTGTTTCCGGCGGTTCATCCACCGCTTGTTGTGTTGGTGTGCGCATGCGCCGGTAGCTTGCCTGTATCGACTAT
>VFQQ010003797.1_pt1 | contig 14192 bp, 10 predicted proteins | sample 3512341 | NCBI WGS metagenome assembly VFQQ01 (sample SAMN10412373, study PRJNA504923) | tailings metagenome | isolation source: Relicate 2 Philex TSF1 revegetated site | place: Philippines: Tuba, Benguet | collected 2017-08-29 | reverse complement strand
TTTTTGCTGCCACCTTTAACCCGAACGACTACAAACCCATGATCGTGCAACTGGTAAAGGACAAGAAACAGCGCACGCTGAATATCGAAGGTGACATCAAGCTTGCTTTCTGGCCCAAGCTGGGAGCTGACCTAGGCAAGATTTCCCTTTCCGAGCATAACAGTGATAAGGAATTTGCGGCTGTAGATGGCCTCAAGGTGTCTGTGACCTTGATTCCCTTGTTGAAGAAGGAGCTTGTGGTAGATGCTGTCTACGTGAATGGTGCGCGAGCCAATATCGTGCGATACCAGGATGGCAGCACCAATTTTGACGACCTGCTGAGTGAGGACAAGGACGAGCCGTCGCAGGAAATCAATTTTGATATTTCCAGCATTAACGTCAGCAATTCTGCCGTGAGTTTTCATGACGAAGCCGCGGGTAGCAGCTATGCGGTCAAGCAGTTCAACCTCAAGACCGGACGCGTGGCGCTGGCTACGCCATTCGACCTTGCCAGCGATTTTGAAGTGAGCGCCAGTGCACCCAAGGTGGCAGCCAAGGTGAAGTTGCAAGGCAACTTCATGGCCGATGTCGAGAACAAGCATTTTGCTGTGCAAAAGCTGGATGCCGTGGTCAAGGGCAATATTGCCGATGTGCAGGATGCGGATATCCGGCTGACAGGCGATGTGGATGCGCGCCCTGACAACATGGAGTTTCTCGTTAACGGGCTCAAGCTTGCTTTTTCCGGCCAGCTTGCCGATGCCAAGCTGGTGGCGGATTTCGCTGCGCCCAAGCTGGTGGTGCGGCAGGATGAGGTATCCGGCGACAAGGCCGAGCTGGCCTTCAGCCAGGAGAAAGCGGCCGATAGCATCAAGGCCCAACTGGTATTGGCAGATATCAAGGGTTCGCCTAGAGAGCTGCAAAGTAGCGGCATCAATGGCGAATTCAGCCTCAAGCAAACCGACCGCAGCGTGGAAAGCAAGTTTTCATCGCCCTTCAAGGGCAACCTGCAAGACCTTGTATTCGAGCTGCCCAAGCTGGCAGGCAAGATAGACATCAAGGATAAGGCTTTGCCGAAAGGTGCTGCCCAGGGCGAGTTTGCCTTCAAGCTGCTGGCTGACATCAAGCAGGAAAAGGTCGATAGCGATTTCAGCCTGAATGTCGAGGATACCAAACTCAAGGGCGATGTGGCTGTGGCTGGCTTTGCCAAGCCCGATGTCCGCTTCAACCTCAACGGTGACAAGCTGGACTTGAACAAGCTGCTGGGCAATGGCTCTGCCAAACCAGCGCAGAAAACCGCCAGTAAGCCCCAAGCGAATGAAGCGGCACCTGATCTTTCTGCATTGAAGGATTTGCTGCTGCAAGGCAATGTGAATATCGGCAGCATTGTGTATGAGAAATTCCACCTGGCTGGCCTCAAGCTTGGGATCAAGGCCGACGGCAAGGCGCTCACTGTCAGCCCGTTCAACGTGAAGCTCGATGAAATTACGATCAATGGCAAGTTTGGTATCAGTCGTTTCGAGCGGCCAATCTACCATTTCGATGTTGATATCGACAAACTGGATGCGGATCGCTATATCACGGATTCCGAAGCTAAGTCTACGAAACCTGCTCCAGCCAGTAAGCCGCAGGAAGATCCCACGATAGACCTCAGTGCATTGCGGCAATTGAATGCGGATGGCGAGTTGCGTATCGGCGCGCTCAAGGTGGCGAATGTGAAAAGCACGAATGTGCGCATCAAGCTAAAGGCGGACTCGGGGGTGGCCGAACTCGCCCCTTTTTCCGCTAGTCTCTACGAGGGCTCCATGAATGGCGCCCTGACGGTGGACGCCCGTAGTACGCCGAATATCGCTATCAAGCAGGAGATGAAAAACATCGCGATAGGCCCTTTGCTGACCGATGCCATCAACAATGACATGCTGCATGGCAAGGGCAACCTGAACCTCGATCTCACGACCAGTGGCGACACTGTCAATGCGCTCAAGAAAGGCCTGAACGGCAAGGCTGCACTCAATCTCAAGGATGGCGCGGTCAAGGGGATTGATATTGCCGGGACGCTGCGTGGTGCAAAGGATAAACTCAATGCACTGAAAGGCACGACCAGTGTGGCTGCAGATAAGAGTAAGCAGACCGATTTCAGCGAAATGTCTGCCAGTTTTAATATCAAGAACGGTGTTGCGCATAACGACGACCTGGACATGAAGGCACCGTTATTCCGCATTGCAGGCAATGGTAGTGTCGATATTGCCAATGAAACACTGGATTACCTTGCCAAGCCTACTGTGGTGGCTTCGCTCAAGGGGCAAGGTGGGGCGGATTTGCAGCAGCTTAATGGTCTTACTGTGCCAATCAAGCTGACAGGCGCGTTCAATAAGCCTGCTTATGCCATCGATTTCGCCGGGTTGGCGACAGCGATTGCCAAGAACAAGCTGCTGGAAGGAGCGGGTGGTGCCAAGGGCGAGGCGGTCAAGAACCTGCTGGATGGTAACCGGGAAGACGCGGTGAAGTCGTTGCTGAACAAGCAAAGCGACAAGAGTAAGGATGATGCTGCCAACAGCGAAAACCCCACATCCAAACCCGAAGACAAGGTGAAGCAGAAACTGCAAAACCTGTTTGGCCGCTGAAATGACCCTGTCGCAATACCTTCCCATTGCTGACAGGCTGATTGCCTGGCAGAAGCAGCATGGGCGCCATGACCTGCCGTGGCAGAATACCCACGATCCATATGCCATCTGGGTTTCCGAGATCATGTTGCAACAGACGCAGGTGGCAGCCGTGATCGGCTATTACCAGAAATTCATGCAGCGTTTCCCCAGCATTGCCAGCTTGGCTGCTGCAAGCCAGGATGATGTGATGCAATACTGGAGTGGCCTGGGTTACTACTCACGCGCACGCAATTTGCACAAGGCGGCACAGCAAGTGATGAATTCGCATGCGGGTGAATTCCCGCGCGATTTCGAGGCAATCCAGGCATTGCCGGGCATAGGCCGTTCCACGGCGGCTGCGATTTCCTCGTTTGCTTTTGGTTTGCCGCAGCCCATCATGGATGGCAACGTCAAACGCGTGTTTGCGCGTTATTTCCTGATTGAGGGCTGGCCTGGATTGCCCAAGGTGGAAAAGCAGCTATGGCAGATTGCTGAAACCATGCAGCCTCAGGCGGAAATGGGTACTTATGCTCAAGCATTGATGGATCTTGGTGCTACGGTCTGCGTGCGTAGCCGCCCACGCTGTGCCACTTGCCCATTGCAGGAAGATTGTGCTGCCTTGTTGGCTGATCGTGTCAATGAATTGCCTGCTTCCAAGCCGAAAAAAGCCATTCCGGAGAAATCCGTACAGATGTTGGTGATGGTGCACAATCACCGCGTCTTGCTGCAAAAGCGCCCTGATAGCGGCATCTGGGGCGGCTTATGGAGCCTGCCCGAGCTGGATGTAGCTGAGGATGCTCAAGCCTGGGGCTTGAAAGCGCTGGGCTTTCAGGGGAGTGCACCCGAAGCGCTGACCCAGCTAACCCATGTCTTTACCCACTTCAAGTTACATATCCTTGCCAGAACGATGGAGGTGCCAGCATTGCCGTTGCAAGCCCAGGAGCCAGGGTGGCAGTGGATGCTGCTCAACGACGCCATCAATACCGGGCTACCCGTCCCTGTGCGCAAGATATTGCAAACCCTGGCCGAGTGTCAGGAGGGTGCTCTGGCTAGTGCTCAGCATCAACTCGCATTGGTTTGAAGCGGATTGGCCCTGGTGCTATTCCTAACCTTTTGATCCACGCGACGCGATTGGCGTTTGCGTAGCCAGATCACAATGCCGGTGATGCTCAGCATCGCAACTACGGCGCCCATCAGCGACACCAGGATGCGCCCCGGCAAGCCGAGGATGCGTCCCGAATGTAGCGGGAACTGCGCCTGCATGAAAATATCGCCTGCACTGCCAGTGCCGGGAATATTCTCTCCGGCGGGGCTACCATCCTTGCCATCGAAATATAGCCAGGGGTTGCCCAGGCCGCCATCTCCATGATCGTTGCCAGCCTCGAAAAAGCCAACGCCATAAAGCCCGAATGCAGGGGAGTAGAATACGGCACCTGCCGGGGCGCTCCAGCCCCTCTGTTTGGCTTCTGCTCGAGCAATGTCGAGGATGTTCTCGCGTGAGATCCCGGGGACCAGGGGTTCATTCTCGGGTCGCGGTGCACGTGATGCAAACGGACTGGGACTGAGCGTAGAAAAAATTTCCACGATAGGCCGCATGACCTGGAAGTTAAGGTTCATGGAGACCGATGTGATTGCCAACATAAGCAGCAATAGCCAGACCCAGACACCACCCGAGCGATGCAGGTCGAAATTTAACTTGTGACCGCCCTGTTGCCAGCGGAAGGCAAATGATTTGCGCCAGGACTTGTAATTAGGGAAGGAAATCCACAGCGCGATGAAGTTGTCGAGCACCCAGATGATAGCGATGATCCCCATGAACAGTATGCCTAGTTCCAATCCCCATGCGTCTGGGATATGCATGCTGTAATGCAGCTTGTAGAGGAAGGGTAACAGGTTCTCGCGCGACAGAGACACTGCGCCCCATTCGCGCTGCCCTTGAATTTCCCCTGTGACAGGATTGAGGGCTATCTGGTTGAAATCAAGCTTGCTGGCTTTTCCTGTGGCAGGGTCCGGCCTGGCACTTACGCTCATGCCTAGCGTGTGGCCAGGTTCTATGGTGAGCGGTACATAATTCACCATCCAGCCTGGTTGATCTTGTTCCAGCTTATTGGCAAGTGTGAGCGGTGCTTGCACGACTCCTTTGTTATCCGCATGGAACAAGGCCGGATTGAGCCATTCATCCAGCTCGTGATCCCAGGAGATCACTGCACCAGTCAGCCCAGAAATGAAAAGAAACACGGCCATGGTCAAGCCAAACCAGCGATGCAGGGTAACAAGATATTTACGCATTGGATGAAATGATGGCGGGTGCCATGGCGATCTATAATAAATAATGATTTTTATTATAAAACAATACTGGTTATCAGTTGATACGGTGATCAATACCAGAGTAAGTCGTCAGTCAAGGTTTGGCTTGAGCTTGCGCCTAATGGATGATGATGAGTGGTGTTGTCTTGTCTAGGTCGATATCGCAACATTGCAATAAAAAAGCCCGCCAAGGCGGGCTTTGGATAACAGCAATGAAGCTTAAATTTCGCCCCAGCTTTCTTCCCACATGCAGTGCTTGATTTTGTGGCGGTTGGCGATGAGTTCATCAATGCTTGGCTCGTCGTTCAGTGCGCGCTTGATTGCCAGCTTGGTCGCTTCGTAGTTGTTCTTGTACATGTCGGCCTTGTCCAGCTTGCCTTCCTTGGCCAGTGGGCCACAGCCTGGATCAATCCATACCAGGCTGACGATGCACAGGTCGTTGACCTGATCCTTGGGGATGATGCCTTCGATCACACAGTCCAGGATCGCGTCAGCAGTTGCTGCTTGCACCACACCGCCGAACAGTTCGATGTTGATGGAATCCTTCAGGGTAACCTTAGGCACCATCATGGTCGCAGGACGCACCAGTTGGTTGATGTCGCGCACGGCGAACATGGCGGAGTGACCCTTGCTTTGCGCCATCATGTTGGCAAATGCCTGGCCAACTGGACCGTCAACGGCACCGATGAGGATTTCTGGCATCGCGGCGGTAACGTCTTTGCCTTCGCTGAAAATAGTGGCTTCACCAGCCTTGAACACGATTTTTGACATCTGGATATCCTTAAGGAAAGAGGTAAATAAACGAAACGCTGTATTTTACCCAAGCGACAAGAGTGGGGCAAACTTCGGCAGTATTTGCCGTGAATTGATATAGACGCTAAATTTCACTCGCACTTTGATCGTTATACCGCTTATCGGTGCACCACTTCCGTTCGTCGGAAGAATTGGCGATATACCAATTGGGCACGGCATGATGCATTCTGGGAAAAGGGGAAGTCCGATGAAATCTGGGCAACAAGGATTTACGTTAATTGAGCTGATGATCGTTGTCGCGATCATCGCTATTCTGGCCTCTATCGCAGTGCCAGCTTATTCACGCTATGTTGCGCGCGCCAAGGTGGCGGAGGCTATTTCACAACTGTCTGATATCCGCAATCGCATGGAGCGTAATTATCAGGACAAGCGCCGCTATAGTTGTGAGGAAGTCGTCATGCCAAGTAGCCCTGCGGTGCAGTATTTCACTTATGCGTGCAGCACGCCTAATGGCGACCAAACCTTCCTCATTACCGCGACGGGCGTTGCCGGGCAAGGAATGAGCGGTTATGAGTTTACGGTTAATCAGGACAATGCCCGCCGCACTACGGCTTTCCCTGATACCAGCGTGCCTGCGAATTGCTGGGTCACCAAACACGGAGGGGGTTGTTAAGTGAACAGGCAGCAAGGCTTCACGCTGGTGGAATTGGTGGTGACGTTGTCTGTGCTGGCAATCTTGCTGGCTGTTGCCGTGCCAAGTTTCCGCGAGATGCTGCTTAATTTTCAGGTACGTGCAGCAGCAGAAGGCTTGAATACTGGCTTGCAGCTGGCGCGTGCCGAGGCGATTCGACGCAATGCCAATGTTGTGTTCACCTTGAGCGGCAATGCCACTTGGACCATAGGTTGTCAGGTCGTGGTTGCCGATGCTGACAGTGATGGCGTGGATGATTGCCCGGAAGTGATCCAGAACAAGGCTGCTACCGAAGGTGCTGTCAGTGTGGCGGTGGATGTTGTGCCTGCAGGCGCAACTACTGTGACATTCAATGGGCTGGGCCGTGTCACCTTCAACAATGATGGCAGTAATGTCATGCGCCAGATCGACATTGCGGCCACTGAAGGCAATGCCAACGGGTTGAGGATATTGATCAGGGGAGGGAGTGTGCACTTTTGTGACCCCAATATTTCAACAGTGGGAGATCCACGCGTATGCGCTTGAGCCATCTTAACCAGCCACGACGCGCTAGTCAGGAGGGAGCCATCCTGCTGGAGGGCCTGATCGCCATCCTGATTTTCTCCATGGGCATATTGGCGATCATCGGCTTGCAGGCTGCATCCATGAAAACCGTCTCTGATGCGCAATATCGGCTGGAAGCGAGTTATCTGGCCAACCGCCTGGTGGCGAGTATCTGGACGGCAGGGCCAACAAAAATCTCGACTTATGGCTTGCCCGGCGGCAGCTCGCCTGAGTTGGCAGACTGGCTCTCGGATGTAAAAAACCGTTTGCCCGGGGCTGAAAACAAGGCACCTACCGTGGTGATTGCAGGCGATGCGACTGCCGGTTTCACCGCTACGGTAACCGTCTTCTGGCAACCACCTGCCGAAACCGAGCCGCATAGCCACACTACTGTGGCTTATATCAATACGAATCAAACGCCATGAAGATGAACGCCTTATTGAAACCACATGCCGGGTTTAGCTTGGTGGAGGTCATGGTTGGCATGACTATCGGCCTGATCGGCATGCTGGTGATTGCCCAGGTGTTATCCGTTTCACAGGATAACAACCGCACCACTAACAGTGGCGGTACTGCGCAGCAGAATGGCGCACTGGCATTACTGGCGATTGAGCGCGATATCCGTCAATCGGGCTACGGCATGAACGTATCGCAAAACCTGGGGTGCCGTGTTCTGGGTACGGATGGCAGCACGGGATATGCCATTGATTTCCTGTTGACGCCTGCGGTGATTACCCAGGGCCTAGATACTGCGCCTGATGCGATCCAGCTTACCTATAGCAATGCCAGCATGGTCACCAGCCCTACTGCATTGATGCAGACGATGGCTGCGGCAACTGCCGATTACGTGGTCTCTAACCGTTTTGGCTTCAATGTCAACGATGTGCTGGTAGTGGCCGCTCCTGGGCAGGATTGCGACTTGGTGCAGATTACCGCAACCCCTGGCAATCCTTATCAAAACAATATTACTCATGCCGCCTCAGGGCGCTATCAGGGCAATCAGATATTCAATAGTGGTGCCCAACTGTACAACATGGGCAGAACACCAGTGAGCAATCGCTATTCCATTGTTGATGGTGGTTTGCAGGTACTCTCGGCACTGAGTGGGGAGGCTGAGTTGATCGCTGATGGCGTGATTGATCTACAAGCAGATTACGGCCTGAATCTCGATGGTGATACCGAAAATACCGTAGATGAATATCGCACATCCCCTGACCTGGATGGCAATGGCGTGGTTAGCTGGGATGAATGGGAAAAAGTGATTGCCATACGGGTTGGGTTAGTGAGCCGCAGCAGCAAACGTGAGTCAAGCAATGTCACCACTGAGTTGCCTCGCTGGGTGGGCGGCACCTTCGGCAATGTTTCCACGCAGGAAAACTGGCAACAATACCGTTACCGTGTGTTCGAGACGACCGTGGTCATTCGTAATATCTTGTGGAAGCCTCCAACATGAAGCAAAAGCTGATGATGCCTGCTATTGCCCCGGCATCACGCCAACATGGCGTGGTACTCATGGTGGCGCTGATCGTGCTAATCGCCATGACATTGGCTGGCCTGGCGTTATGGCGTGCCGTCGATTCCGGCAACGTCATCGCCGGTAACCTTGCCTTCAAGCAATCCGCCACCATGTCCGCAGACCGTGGTTTGCAGGCTGCCCTCGTATGGCTGGATAACAATCGCAATGCGTTGGCCGACAGCAATCCATCTCATGGCTATATCGCCAATACCTTGAGTACCGAGCCTGACTGGTATGGCAACAGCATTTGGAGTAATGCAGTGGATTTAGGTGCTGATGCTGCCGGTAATCGGGTGCAATACCTGATTCACAGGCTGTGCCGGACCACGGGGGCCTATAACGGTGAAGACGGCACAGGTCAGGCCAACTCTTGCTCTACCTCCTTATCCAAAGCCCCGGTGACCAACGCTACATTGGGCAGCAGCTTGCAAATCGGGGCGGCTGTCTATCAATCCAATCCATCCATCTACTACCGCATCACCGCCCGCGTGCTCGGCCCTCGCAACACCGTCAGCATCGTTCAGGCCACAGTCATGGTGCCGGTATAAACACCCCGGGTCTTACAGGGAGAACAATCATGCAACAACATCACACAAGATTCTGGTGGAAAAACCTGCTGCTGATCAGCTCGTTGGTTGGGTATCTACTGAGTGCGCAAGCTGCAGTGACCGATATTTCCAGCAACCCGCTTTCCACTGCTTCGGGTACTGTGGTGCGGCCTAATGTGATGTTTGTGCTGGATGATTCGGGCAGCATGAATTTTAATTTTATGCCGGATTATGTTGGCTATACGCAAACAAGTGGTAAATGTCGAACTGGGAGTACAGGTAGGGCGACTGCTACATGTGTAGGAACCTCTCAAGATGGGTATAACAAGCCTACTACAGGTGGTGATCCACCAGTTTATAGTCATTATTTTAATTCGATTTATTACAATCCTACGATTAGCTATGCTGCTCCTGCAAATCCATGTGATCTATCGCAAACATTACCTGTCATGAACAGTACTAACACTAGTGCATGGCAAGCTGTCAGAATTAATGGGCATGCAATTGATAGTACTAATTGTGCACAAAATTCCACCCAAGCAAATATAGTCAGTCAGTATCCAGAAAGACATTTTTGTAACGGTAACTCGTCATCTGATTGCAAACGCAATGGTAAAGATGCACGCACGACTTCCACGAATAGTACATATGATAATTATGATGGGGATTATGACTGGCCTTATGGAAACTACACTACAGGCAGAACGAGAAATAGCAACCCTCATTATTTTCTGATAAATCCCCGTGAATATTGCACGACCAGCAACCTTGATGTTTGTATATTAAGTGCTACAGCAAGTGCTACGCATACATATCCCGCCTATGTACGCTTTTGTGCAACAAGTAATGATGCCGATCTTACAGCTGTGGTCAGTGGTGCAAACTCCAGTGCAGTCAATCGCTGTCAAGTGAAGCATGACAGTAATCATTTATATGCCCGATACGGAAATTTCGTTCGTGTGGATATTGTTTCGGGAAATACTTATTTCAAGTACACGGATCGTTTGGATTGTGTAGGGGCGGTATGTACTTATGATGAGGAAATGACCAATTTTGCTAATTGGTATGCTTACTATCGTACCCGGTTGTATACCATGAAAAGTGCTGCCGGTTTGGCATTTGCAACTATTGATAATAGCTACCGGGTAGGGTTCCTGACTATTAACCCAGGATCACCCGTATCAGAAACTAAATTCCTCAAAATTGATAATTTTGAACCAACGCATAAGAAGAATTGGTACATCAAATTCTATTCCTCTAGTGCTGAGGGAGGTACCCCTTTGCGGCGCGCATTATCGCGCGTTGGCCGTCATTATGCAGGGGTAACGACGGGCATTAATAATGGGATGGGTACAGACCCAGTACAATTTGCTTGCCAGCAAAACTTCACCATCCTTACGACTGATGGCTATTGGAATGATGCAAATAATGTTGCTGGTATCAAGATTAATGGGGATGCGATGGATAATCAGGATAATCAGGATTCTGGTTATTCTAGAAGGGCAGATGGTGCTTACGATGGGGCGCCGATCACAGTTGAAAGTGACGGCACAATTACTCCGTTGGCGGTGGGGACATTAGCTGATGTCGCTATGTATTACTACCAGACGGATTTACGGCCCAATATGGATGATAAGGTGCCAACTACCAGTAAAGACAAAAATGCGAAACAGCATATGAATACCTTTACCTTGGGGCTGGGGCTAGATGGTGAGCTGAATTATCGCTCTGATTATGAGGTGGCTAGTGAGGGGGACTTTGCTGAGATTAAGCAGGGGTTCAAGAATTGGCCTATACCAATTGCAAATGCCCCCAGTACTCTTGACGACCTCTGGCATGCCGCAGTCAATGGTCGTGGCTTGTATTTCAGTGCCAAACAACCTAAAGAGCTGGTATCGGGTTTGCGTAGCGCCCTAGCTGGTGTATCAGATAGAACAGGTGCTGCTGCGGCCTCGGCGACCAGCAGCCCGAATATCACCCAAACCGATAACTATATTTTCAGCTCGACTTATCGCAGTGTGCACTGGGATGGTGATGTGCAGGCGCAGACCATCAACCCTACCGATGGCACGGTGAGCGAAGCGCATGTGTGGAGTGCGCAAGCGCAGTTGAATGGTAGTGGCCGCAGTATTTTCAAGATTGATCCCAGTTCGCAGATGATAGAGCCATTTGCCTGGGATAACTTGAGTGCCGAGGAAAAGGCTTACTTCAATAACAAGTGTGAGTTGCTATCGCAGTGCAATGGGTTCAATGCCGATACCAAGGCAATCGCCAACTCGGGCGAGAACCTGCTGAATTATCTGCGTGGTCAATCCATCAATAGCGGTGAGCTTGCCCAAACTGAAAAGGCCTACCGCCTGCGTACGCATTTGCTTGGCGATATTGTCAATTCGGCACCTGCCTACGTGAAGCAACCGCGATTCAACTTTATTGATAGCGTCACCCCTAATTATCAAGCGTTCAAGACTGCCCAGGCGGATCGGCATGGCATGCTGTATGTCGGCGGTAACGACGGCATGTTGCACGCATTCAACACGACCAATGGAGCAGAAAGCTGGGCCTATGTGCCGCACTCTGTCATGCCTAATATGTATAAGCTAGCGGACAAGAACTACGGTGCGAATCACCAGTTCCTTGTGGATGGTTCGCCGCAGGTGATGGATGTGTATGATGCTTCGACATCTGCTTGGCGCACCATTCTGGTCGGAGGCTTGAATGCGGGCGGGCGTGGATATTACGCATTGGATGTAACTAGCGAGGGTAACCCCAAGGCATTGTGGGAGTTCTGCCATAGTGAAGCGTATTGCAGCCATGCGGATGCAGACTTGGGGTTTACTTACGGTAACCCTATCATTACCAAGCTACCGGAAGGTAGCGCCAATGCAGGCCGCTGGGTGGTGATGTTTACTTCGGGTTATAACAATGTCTCACCCGGTAATGGCCAAGGGTACCTGTTCGTGGTGGATGCGATTACTGGTGCATTGATTCATAAATTAGGCACAGGCGAAGGTACAGCTGAGACGCCGAGCGGTTTTGCAAAGCTGGCTAGTAGTTCTGGGATTAACGGCAATGCCGATATCAATGCTGCTTCGGTGGCATTGTACGGTGGTGATCTCCAAGGCAACTTGTGGAAAGTTAATCTGGAAGCATCAATACCTACGATTAGTCTCATGGCTAGGCTGACTGATCCGGCAGGTCTCGGCCAGCCGATTACCACCAAGCCTGAAATTGGCAAGGTGCCCAAGGTGACAGAGCCAGTCATTTTCGTGGCCACTGGTCGCTACTTGGGACTAAGCGATGTTACCAACAGCCAGGTGCAGTCGGTATATGCCATTCGCGATAATGGCGTGAGTTACACCGGACGTGCGCTGACAGCCCGAGTCATCACGCATGGCGATACGACTTCCTCGATTGATGGCAGTGCGCTGGATTGGGCAGGTGGTGGCTGGTATGTTGACCTGCCTGAGACGCGCGAGCGCGTTAATCTTGATCCTCAATTGGCGCTGGGCACGTTGACTATCAACAGCAATACCCCGCAGATTGATAACGTCAATTCCGATGGTTGCTCGCTAGGCGGCACGACGCGGGTTTACCAGTTTGATTACCGTACGGGACTGATGGTGCCAGGCGCAACGCATTTTGGCCAGAAGCTGGCTACAGGATTGACGGTGGGGATGGTGATTGTGCGCCTGCCCAATGGGCAGTTGAAAGCCATTATTACAGATGCACAAGGCCGCAAGACCACGATAGGCATTGATACTGCTGCTTCTGATAGTGTATCCCGGCGCACTGGCTGGCGTGAACTGACCAAGTAGCGTTTCCCAGGGGCAATGCTTTAGCAAAGCCAGGGTGTGCACCCTGGCTTTTTATTGTGCGGCGGCTTCCAGCTTGTCGAGTAGGACGGTGGCTGGATTGCAATCCGTCTGTGCAGCAATCTCGACCATACCCGTAGGGCTGGTGACGTTGATTTCGGTGAGATGCTCGCCGATCACATCCAGGCCTACCAGGAACAAGCCTTTTTCCTTCAGCACCTTGCCAACGGTATTGGCGATCTCGTAGTCACGATCGGTCAGTGCTTGGGCAACTCCCTTGCCGCCAGCGGCAAGGTTGCCACGTGTTTCGCCATTTTGCGGGATGCGCGCCAACGCGTAAGGCAGTGGCTCGCCATCAATGACGATAATGCGTTTATCACCCTGCGTGATCGCAGGCAGGTAGCGTTGCGCCATGATGGTCTGCTTGCCATGTTGCGTAATGGTTTCAAGGATGACGCCGAGATTGGGGTCGCCCTGCTTGAGGCGGAAGACACCGCTGCCACCCATGCCATCCAGTGGCTTGACGACGATATCTTCATGCTCAGCAAGGAATTCTCGAATCAATGCTTGTTCGCTGCTGACAAGGAAAGTAGGCGCAAACTGCGGGAAGTTGAGTACTGCGAGCTTTTCGTTCCAATCGCGAATGGCAGCTGGGTTGTTATAGACGCGAGCACCTTGTTTTGCCGCCTGCTCTAGTAAGTAGGTGCTGTAGAGGTATTCATTGTCGAACGGCGGATCCTTGCGCATGAGGATGGCATCAAAGGCTTGTGGTGCCTCTTCTGCAATGTTTCCCAGTGAATACCATGTTGCATCATCTGCAAACTTGAAAGGGCGACACCTCAGGTGGGCTTTGTCGTGACGCAGCAGGAGATCGTGTTGCATGGCGACATGTAGCGAGTGCCCGCGTGCTGCGGCTTCGCGCATGATAGCCAGGCTAGTGTCCTTGTAGGGCTTAAGGCTGTCCAATGGGTCGAGAATAAAGGCGATGCGCATCATTTAAGTGTTAATAGCTCTAGTCTAAGTTGTCCGGGTCGGTTTCTTCCAGTTCGATGGAGGCTGCAAGCAGTGCCAGCCTTGCGACCACGCCGTAAGCATAAAAGCGGTTGGGCGGAGCGTCTGGTGCGCCTGCACAATCTGGTGTGGAGCAGGGTGTTGCAAAGGCGAGGGGCTCAAAGTGCATGCCTGGGGCATTGAGGTTTTCGTCAGCGCCACGTGAAGTATGCACACGGTAGAAACCACCTACCACGAAGTGATCCATCATGTAGATCACAGGTTCGGCAACGGCCTCGTTGAGGTGCTCGAAGGTATAGACGCCTTCTTGCAGGATGACTTCGCTAACCTTGAGCCCTTCCTTCACCACGGACATTTTGTTGCGTTGTTTGCGATTGAGGTCACGCACAT
>VFQQ010003796.1_pt1 | contig 14195 bp, 6 predicted proteins | sample 3512341 | NCBI WGS metagenome assembly VFQQ01 (sample SAMN10412373, study PRJNA504923) | tailings metagenome | isolation source: Relicate 2 Philex TSF1 revegetated site | place: Philippines: Tuba, Benguet | collected 2017-08-29 | reverse complement strand
CTGGGCCAGAAAGACCTGGGACGTGGGCTGTCGTAGGGGTTTAAGGAAGGGGGTAACCCTTGGCGTCACACTCCAATCGGTCGTAAACGACTTGGGTACTTTGTAAAATCGGCTGCTCTGTTCCATGCCTTTGACAGGCTCCTGGCAGGTAGGGCAGTTGTCATGCTGAAACTCTTGCGCTCTAGACTCAAAGAAGTTGCAGTGGGGGCAAACCCAGTAATACCGACTGTCGAGGTTATCAGGCCGCAGAATGCCAACGCTGGTGTGTACCCGGTCATCCACCACAATGTCTTGGCCAGGGGCGTATTCTGCCAGGGCCATGCGCCGATCCCGTTGGAGACGATGTTTTCCTTGGGTAGAGTAAGATTGTCCCCGGCTGTCTTGAGTCAGCAGTTGAACGACATCGATAGGAAAGCCATAAATGGGTAGAACGCTGGCTTTGGCCAATTCTTCATGCAGTTGTCGTTTTTGAATTTTGCGCAGTTCGTCTTCAATGCGATCGCGCTTCACCTCTAATGCCCGGCGCACTTTAGATTTGGTTTCCCCAAGGATGTCGGTTTTAAGAGTCGTGAGCAGATCCGCCAGCCCATTCCAGTCCTTGAGCTGCTCAGATTGAAAATCATCTAGTTCCCTACAGAAATCATCTAAAGTCCCTTCAACTGTTTGCGAGCTCTCAAGTAGCTGTAGCCAAGCGGCCAAGAGCTGCCTAGCAGGTTGGCTGCTTAACCACTCCTGGAACTGCACATTTAGCGCACTACTTGACACCACAGTAATGGGTTGAAAGGCATTGTTGCTTTCTTCATCAGGTAGATCTAGGAAGGCACCGATTTTGACATGTTCGGCACCCGTTTGGCATTCAGATCTTAGAAACTTAGCTAAAAGTTCTGCTCGCAGATGGCGCTGCTGAATTTGAAAATTACCTGTATCTAACCGAGGCACCTGATTACGGCCATTGATTAACTCAGCGGGTTGGTCAAAATAGTAGCGATCGTGGGGGCGACGCTGACCGTACATGAGGCTAATGGCCACCCCATCGGTACGGCGACCTGCCCGCCCGGCCCGTTGTTGGTAGTTGCTCACATGGGGTGGGAAGTTACGCATTGCCACGGCCTGCAATTCTCCAATGTCAACCCCCATTTCTAGTGTAGTTGAACAACTTAGGAGATTAATTTTGCCTTGGCGAAAGCGGCTTTCCCGATGGGCCAGTTCCCCAGTGCCCAGTTGGGCAGTATGCTCCTGGGCGCGGAGGGGAATAATCTCTCGGTTTTGAATGATGTGGCGGTAGTGATGTTCCTCAAAGGTTGACGCCTTCGTTGAGGCGGTGCTCCAGGATTGTAGCTGCCCACCACAGCGGGACGCCAGGCAATGATCTAACGCTAGATCAGAAAATTGTCGAACCTCAGTCAGGCCTGGTACATGAAAGATCTGTTGGCAGGAATCGCACTGATACCAGTCTGTCTGGGTCTGGTGCAAAGAAAAAAGTTCCCAATTCAGCTGCCGACCATCTCCAAACCCCTTGAGATAGCCTTGGTGTTTTAGCTCATCAAATAACCACAGCAAGTTTTCCTCAGCGGGAAAATTGCCGTTGAAAAAATTGAAGTAGAACGAAACAATCTGATTTTGAACCTTGGTTGGCTGCCCCTGCTTAGTTTTTCGCCAGAGAAAGCCAAGGGCATCAGGTGAATCATTTGGATCTCGTCTGAGTTTTATGTATCGTTTCGAACGACCCTGGGGACTCAGTCGAGCTGGTTGGCCACCTTCAACCCCTCCCGTCTCAGGAAAATACCGAGATGCCCCTTCCAGGTCAGTGGCCCCTAGCAACCGGATGATGTTGGTCAAGCCAGTTAGGAAAATTTTGGCTTCAGTCTCGTCTATTCCAAACTTTTGTGCGGTTTCCTCCACCAGGGTTAGATCGTCGTTCCAATCGATATAGCAGGCTAGCAATCCTAGAGCCTCGATGGAAAACCGCTTGGCGGAGGGCAATCCAAACTCACGAAGCATGAGTTCTTTGGCCCGACTACGAGCTCGATTTTCGCAATCCCGTTTATTTTGAGTTTCCTCATTGACAGGATCTTTGGCTACATAACTACGATGGTGAAAGTCTGCCAAGCGGTCAGGATGGGGAATAGAGATTGCTAAGAAACAACGAATCAATTCTTCCTGAACTTCAGTGACTGAGGCGCTGCTATCTTGCTGGACTTCGTCAAAAGCCTGCCAAACCACCTGTCGGTAAAGGGTCTCGGTGTGAGTTCGTTGAAAATCTGATGCAAAGAAAGAGGCATCTTGACGACCATCGGAGAATGTCAATAGCTTGCGCTGGCTGAAGGTGCCATTGGCTTCCCCAGGTTCTGGCAACAGCTCAAATAGACTGTCGAGCATTACCTCCAGCGGAGCATCGGTATAGGAAATAAACCGTCCAATGGCTGACATTTGCGATCGCCCCGCACTACAAGCTGGGCACTTAGTTAAATAACCTCCCTCTAGGTTCTTAGCTTTAGGGGGAACGTGCCAATGCAATCTATATCCGTTTTCACCCTGAGGCGATGCCTCTGGGGTACTACTGCTAGCACCACCAAGCCACCCATCGGTGTGGTTGCCCTGAATCAAAAAACTGCCGATCAGAGCATTTTCAGAATTCTCGCTGTCTTCTGTGACTTCTTCACCCTCATCATCAGTGATGCTGTCTAGGGCTCCTGAGGTTAAAACATAGATGCGATCGCTATTTTCAGCTGCCTCTAACGCACGGGGAACTGGCAGCAGTTCTTTTTGGTGACCATGAAAGGCCAACGCATAACCTTGCCCGCATTTACGACAGCTAGAGAGTTCCAGCACGGGGGCATGGCACGCATCACACTCAGTCTTGCTGCTGAGGAACAGCTTGCCGTAGCGACGAGGGCGATCCTTAAACTGCTCATCGGTTACCGCACCAGGGCAATCGGGATTAATGCAGGCGTGCAACCCTTCTACACTGCGAAACAGCAGGTGAAGTCTGACGGGCAAGAGTGGTAAATCCTCTGAATCCAAACGGGCCAGGGTACCCAATTGCACCAAGTGAGCCAGAGCCTGCTCCACCCTGGTTTCCTCCTGAGCGTCTAGACTGCCATCCAAATGAGTGGGAAGCAGCCAAAGGTGGGGGGATTGAGCCAACCAGTTCCAGGGCTTTGGCCCCTGACTGAGTAAGTTAATCAAGCGGTGGACTACCGGATGACCTTTTAGAGCAAACCAAAGGAACCGATGGGCGTCACCCTCAGCGCCCTGTTCCGCCTGTTGCAGGACATCGTAGGGTACCAAATAGCTCAGACAGTCTTTCCAGGTTTCTAGGGAGTCCTCAAGGGCTGGTAACTCCAGATCGCACAGGTATTCATACAAGTCTTCTTCGGCGAGCCCTTCTGGCAAAGCGTAGGCATCGCCCAGCCGTTCTGCAACAGTGACCCGGTCTCCCCAAATGACTTGTTCAAAGGGCTCGCCAAATAGTTCTTCGGCAAAACCAGTGATTTGGTCAAAGGCTGCTGCGTCATTGCGATCGCCTAAGGTGGCACTGGTGGCGATGCAGCGGATTTGCCCCTTTGCCTTCAATCCTATAGCGGCTTTGAACCGCTTGAGTAGCATGGAAACTTCAGTACCCGTGGAGCCGCTATAGGTGTGAGCTTCGTCAACCACTAGCATTTTGAAGTTGGGCGATCGCTCAAAAATTTGCTCGCGCTCTACCGGGCGAATCAGCATGTGCTCCAACATGGAATAGTTGGTCACCAGAATCTGAGGCGGGTTCTCCCAGATTTCCTGACGGGAGATAGCTTGAACACGCTGGACTCGTTCGACTACGGCTGCGATCAGATCATCCAAACGACGGCGCTTCATCGACTCTCGCTGGCCCTCTGGCAGCAATTTCAGCAGTTCTTCTTTCTCGGTAGCCTGCAATTCTTCCTTCAGGGCAGACAATGCCTCGGCTGGCTCAGTTTGTGTGCGGCTAGTGTAGAACCCAAACCGGATCAGCTCCTGGTCGTCGCTCTGTTGAGAAAGCAGCTGTCGCAGGCGTTTTACCTGGTCATTAACCAGCGCATTCATGGGGTACAAAATGAGGGCCTGCACCCCTGGGGCATGTTCTTTTAGCAGGCAATCCAACATAGGAATCAGAAAACACTCTGTTTTTCCGGAACCTGTGCCGGTGGCGACAACAATATTTTGCTGTTTTCCTACTACCTTCTCAATAGCTTGCTCTTGGTGTTGATAGAGGGAGCGAGTAGGGTTAAAAAGTCTGATCAGTTCGGAATGCAGCAACCCGTCGTCTACCAGGTTCTGGACGGAACAGGTAGATCTGTAAGGCTGTGCCCCCTCAAGGTAAGGCTGCTGATAAATATTACCGGGTGCTTCTAATAGTTTCCTAAACCCAAGACGAAGATGTGGGTCGCGTAAGGGATAGGCAGTCAGCAGGTAGCGAATTAGATCCTCACGGGGTTGCCGCGCTGCGTCTACTGGGTTCAGATACATGACTTCACTTCCTCTTGACTAAACTAGGACACAGCCCAACCGCTCTAGAGCAGCTTTTACCCTGGGTTGGCTTTGAGGCTCAACTAAACGAATACGATTGTGACCAGACTCGGCTTTAGACAAGCGCCAAATCAGTTGGGCGTAGGCTTTTGGCAAATAGGTATCGCGCAAATCTAACCGTCCAGGTTTTGTATCTAGGGCAATCTGAAGGGGCTGATTAACCTGCTGATCGAGCTTGAAGATAGCCAAGTAAGCAGTATCTGGATCAAGCTCGAAAAACTGTCCGTCTTGTAGCCATAAAAATTCTCCTTCAGGGGTTCGTAGCAGATTCAGCGACGAAATGCTGGCCAAATGCTCTAATCCCACAATCGGTTTCCAGCGATCGCGTTGAGCGCCACCGATAGGTTGATAGCCAAAAATAGAGTCAAACCCTTGGTAAGTAGAAAAAGGATTCTCTAGCCGTTCCTGCCCTCTTAAACTCCAAGCTGCGGGTATCTCTGGCAGAGGGAGTTGACTAATCGATTGCTTGATAGTCAGACACTTGATGCCTGCCTTAAGAAGTTGCTCCTGAATCCAAGGAAAGCTTTGTTTCTGGGGCCTCAGCAGGGTTCGAGAAACAGGCTGTCCAGTATTGAGCATTTGATGGGCCAATCTCAAGTAAGCGCGATCACCCGTAAATTTCAGGCCGACCAAATGTTCTGGGCTCTCGACCACAACGGTGGGCCGAGCCATACAGGCCCGTTTACCAATGCCAAGCAGAACTTCTCCCTGAGCTTCTAGGTTATGCAACTCAGTATCAATGTTGGCTGGGGTTAGGCTAGATTCACTGAAAGATGGTGGCTCACTATGTTTTAGGAGTCCCATTAGCTGGAATCGTGTCAATGTCTGTGGTAGATGAGGTCTGCCAGGAGCCCGATGATGGCTTAAAATTTGGATAATTTGCTTATTTAGCATGAGTAATAATTAACGATTTATAAGATTAATTTTGCGGTAGAGTCTTTTTTCGACTGATGAGCATATTTCTTTAAGAACTGGCTCATATTTCTGGTCGCTAAGCCGGACAATCACAAATTCTGAAAGAGCCTTATCATAAGAGATAGAGATTACTCTAGCTAATCCCTCTGCCTGAATTTGTGAAGTCAGCAATTGCTGCAACTGCTTTGCCTTGCTCCTGCCTATCTCGATCCAGTAAACCGATGCCTTAACAGGTGGAACATCTATGGGAGCTGAGGAAGATTTCGATGCAGGTAAATTTTCAGGTTGGCCGAGAGACCAAAGTTCTTTATTAAGGTTAAAAGACAATAACTGATAGCTCTTTCCTTCGCGTAGCCATGTAAGAGAGTAACGATCCGCCTCTGCCAGCACATCCCTAAATGAAGCTAGATTAATTACCACGTCACCCAATCCATCGACCTTTCTTAAGATACTGACTTTATCTTCTCCATTGGTCAGCTCAAAATCTAATTCTTCTAAAGGCCAAAGACCTTTGATAGTTAATTCTTCAAGCCAAAAATCCTGACTTTCTAGACAATCTGCTGGAAATTCTTGGATTGCATTTTTCTGACGATCAAGGATATTGATGTCTTGAACAGAAGGTAAGTGGCTGAGCTGAAAATCTTCCTGGATCTGAAATGTTTCTGACCACTGTGTATTGCTATTCCATAACCGAATATTGTAAGTTCCGGAGGTTTGAATCCACTGGCGCAAATCTATCTCCTGCCAACCTGTGCTAGCTGCGATAGTGATTTGTTCATTAGGTTGGGTAATAGCCTCACGTTGCTTAAAATCTTCAATTAGTATGTTTAGGGTTTTAGCAAGAACCCCTGGAGGATGCCAAAGGGTAGGTGTATTGAGGAAGCTAACGTGATGACTTTTTAGGTGAATTCCTTGCAATTTTGGCTGTAGATGGCTGCTCTGTTGCCAAGATATTTTTTGGGTAACAAATCCTTGCCGCAAGGTAAGCTCTGCACTATTTCCCCTTCGCTGGATAAGATGACCGCGCCAACCTTGGAGACTACAAGGTATAAAACTGTCAATCAGCTCTATGTTTTCTCCGTATTCTCTTTCTACATCGTTAGGGGTGAATAGGATAATCTCAGAAGAAATTTGGAGTTGTTCGGGAGATCGCCATTCCCCCGTATCAGCATCAAAAATCAAACAAAGCTGCTCTGGTTGAATGCCAGGATGATGCCATTCGAGCAAGACTGTATCATTGTGAGACCGTAACTGCCAGGTCCATTGCTCAGCAGATTCAGTAAGGGTCTGCCGTAGTTCAGGGATTTTAACAACTCCAGACCCTAGGTCGATTGACCCTTCCCAGCTTTCCTCAAGGATCGTGCAGTATTCTGCCTGTAATTGTTTCCATCCCTTCCGATAAATTTCTTGCTCTGGCAGCACTAGCTGAATATCAAAAGAGTCAGTGATATCCAGCACGAGAGATAAAGGTTTTCTACGCTGACTAATAATAGATGAACCAACAGTTTTCTTTCTTCGTGGGGTTAAAACATTAATCAGACTATCCCAACTGCGAAGGAAAAACGTATTAGGCAGCGAATAGTTTTGAAGAATTCGAGTTCGCTGGAGTTCATCCCGTAGAATTTCAGGGGATTCGCCTCGCCGCTCAAGTTCATGGGCAACGGAAGCTAAGCCCTGTAGTAAGGTGCCAGAGATTGGGTCGGCTTCTTCTTCATGGTCTTCGGGGCAACTGCTTCTCAAAAATGTGAGCAGTCGTCCTCGTTGGGGGAACCTATGCTGGCATACATCGCAGAGTAGTTGCGCTAAATCAACGGGGTCTGCATGGGCTATATCCCACCAGTCATAATCTAATGCCTGAATCAGGTCTGCGAAATGCCCTAAATTTTGACAAGGAATGCCGCTTTGCAGCCACAAGCTAGATACATAACGATTAGCCTTACTAGATTTGACGAGACCTAGCTCCTTAATGCCTTGCCAAACGACTTGTTGTAAAGCATGAGTAGTTCCTTGCCCAAAAGGAATATCTAATCGATCGCAAAGCCCCTGCCAATAACCATGCTTTCCGTCATCGTAGTAAGCATACTCTGAGAGAGCAAAGGTCAAAAATTTTATCCAGTTTGTTTCATACTCACCAAAATAGTGACGGAGTTGAGTTGATGTTACAGACTCTAATCTGCCGAGATTTCCTCCAACGATGTCTAGGATCTCTTCTGTAAATTCTCTTTTAATTCCAACACTGCCAAGAAAACGTTGCCCTGACGGCAAATCTTGGTGACCCCAGCGGTTTTGAATTTTCTCCCAAAAACGCTTAGCAATGGCCCTATTGGAGAGATTGATGAAAGGTCTTACCGTGACAGAGGTGGAAAGAGTCATGGTGGCACTCAAAAAAATCTGGCCGACGACTCTATGGTCAAAAGCAGAGCATCCATCGGTTGCTTCATCTTATTGAAGGGTGCCCAAGGGTTCCAAAGAAATCACAAGACTGAGATCTTCATCATGACAATATCTCAAGGTCTTGTTAATCAAGGCTTTCTGAAGCTGTAGGCAGCTTACCTGCCAATACTTTCTTTTTATTAGCTAGGGTCAAAGTACAAATTTACTTGTTGCTGGACGGCCTGCCGGTGCTGTTCAACCAGGGATTCTGGCGATCGCACCTGGGCTTGCCCCATAAAGCGATAAACCCAAAAGCTAAATTCTCTCAATGACCGGGGCGGCAGCTTCACCATGTAGTCTACATACTCGGTTCTCCGATTAAGGGGGCCGGAGGGATAGGGCTCAATCTGCTGGCTGGGGTGACGTAAAGGGCCTTCAGCGATAAACCCCATCACCTTTGGGAAGAATCGCACCCTGACTTCAACCAGCTCCAGCTGACCCAGGATTTCTTGCTGTTGCGCCTCCGAATCGCCGAGAAATAGCCCCCACCCATTTTCTAGGAGCTCGTGGGCTAGCCTCAGGTTCCGACGTTGGGTGGTTAGGCTACGGCCTCGGGGGTCAAGGATGGTGCATCGATCTTCTAACCGGTCGATACGCGAAATGGCTAGGTGGCCACTGTCACAGGTTTGATGAATGAGGTACCAGGCGATGTCGTAGTAGAGCAACTGTAGAGGCCAGACATCGAATGACTCAGCCCTGTTCTCAAACCAGGGGCTGGGCTTGCGGTGTAGCCGAATTTTCTGGCCTTTGGTGATGGCAGATTCAACGGTATCTAAACAATCGAAGAGGTTGCGATCGCCAAAAGCCTCAGCAATCTTAACTGGGTCAGTTTCTACAATGGAGCGGTTGAGCTGTGCTCGCACTGGGTAAAACAGCTGCTCTTTAGATTCAATTCCTTTCAGGCGGCGGATGAGACGGTTGTAGAGTTCCTGAGTTTGCACGTCTCGCTGGTATTCGGCCTGGGAGTGGAGGGCGTTGAGGGCCGCTGTTAGCTCTTGTTCGCCCATGACCCCAGTGCCCAGGTAATAGCCCCAGCGGTACATCTGCTTCCCCAAAATGCCGATGGAACGCAGAAATGCCAGGTCTTTGTGAATGCTGTGGGTGGAACACTTAATCGTGACGCCTTCTTCCTGGGCAACCGCTAGCAGATAGGCTTGTACCTCTTCAAGGGCGTTGTGGTGCTTCTCGGGGTGTTCAGGCTTCTCTAGATGCCCTACACCGGGATATCGCAGCAGCGTAGCGATTAAGAGTAATAACCGAGTAAAGGCACCGTCATTGAAATACTTAGACTGCGGCGGCTGTTTTGTGGGCATTCTGTTGTCGTTTGCTCTAAAGCCAGTATTTGAACCTTAGCTTAGTCAGCCCATGTAACAGCCAATCTTTAAAATCCATGGGTTAATTGCTCTAATTTTCTGTAATACCGGCAATAGTTAGCCGCATTTGCTCCGGTTTGGGTAGGCTTGGGAAGAAGGGAAGATACTCCTGGCCATACCTTAGGCTCAGTAGCAAGGCACCTTGAACAATTAACAGAGTGTTTTACCTAGGAAACTATGGCTGACTCTAGCGAAGCAAATGTCCGCATAGATTCCACATGATTACGCTGACTACTAGCGGAGTTGTGTTGATTTAAAGCGATTTTGATGGCGCTGAGGGGCATTAAGGTTCGGGATATCGATAGGGTCCTGGTTATCCTCAGCAAAAACGACCTGTTCCAAAGTAAGGGTACTGATCGGCCCGACTTTCCTAATGAGGCTCAGTTAAGCCGGGCAGCTATGCGAGGAGACATAGGCATTTATGGTGGTAAAGCTTAAGAAGCCCTGCCCAAGGAGCCCATTAGAGTAAGCTGGCTCAAGGGCAGATGCCCTTAACCGGCGTATAACGATGGGTTCATGGTAGACACGCTCAACGAACAGGCTGCTATCGAGGCTGAGGCTGGACAGGAGGAGATTACTGCTATCCCCGATGGGATGCTGCTGGACTACATTAACGGCAAGCCGGTCAAAGACAACAGCAAAGAGCAGGTGCGGCAGCGAATTGCGCGGGCGCTGTTCCATGAGTACGGCATTTCTGTAGAAGACATGGAGCCGGATTTTAGGATGCCGGTGGGGGGCAAGAACAAGAAGGCGGGCATCGCCATCTTTCGCCATGGCCAGGAGCATAAGGTAGAGAACCTGCGGCGGGTGGTGGTGTGTGAGAAGGAACCCACCGGGCGGGGCATTACTAAGATGCGATCGCACGACCAGGCCAAGCGCGACCTAGAAGCGCTGAAAGAATTGATGGCGGCGGCGGAGAACTGCGAGTGGGGTCTGTGGACGAACGGGCTGGAGTTCTTCTTTTTGCAGAAGGAAGTGACCCGGTTTGATGTCAGCTTTAAGCCGGTGGGCGACTGGCCCATGGGGGATGAGACCCTGGGCACCCGTGATGTGGCTTCTATCGCTCGGTTGAGGGTAGCTAATGAAAAAGCGCCTGAATTACTAAAAGTTACATTCCGGCGCTGTCATAACTTCATTCACGGCAACGAGGGAATGCCAAAGGATAAGGCTTTTAAGCAACTCCTCTACCTCATTTTTGCCAAAATGTATGATGAGCAGAATCTCAATGGTCAGCCACCTAGATTTTGGGCAGGGCCAACAGAACAATTTACGCCTGAGGGGCAGACTGCCATCAGTGAACGAATTAAGCCAATCTTTGAAGAAGTAAAACAAAAGTATCCACTTCAGAAAGTCAAAAGAGATGACTGTGACCCAGAAAAAGGTGATGATTTAGAATCAGAAGAAATAGGTTTTTTCTCAGACAGTGACAAGATTGAAATAACTGACCGTGCCTTGGCATTTCTTGTCTCAGAGCTTTCAAAGTATGACTTCTCTCGCTCAGATATTGACGTTAAGGGCGCGGCTTACCAAGAAATTGTAGGTGACAATCTTCGAGGTGATCGTGGACAATACTTTACACCTAAAGGAGTTGTCAAGTTGGCTGTTGCGATGCTAGATCCTCAGCCCAATGAAAGAGCCTTAGATCCTGCCTGTGGTACAGGGGGGTTTTTGATTGCCACAATCAACCATATGTTGAGTCGTTTCCGGAGAGATAAAAATATTAAGACATTTGATGAATCTACCGCTGAGTTTCTGTCAATGAAGGAAGAGCTTAAATGCTACGTTGAGACATACCTCTTTGGTGCAGATTTTGACAATGAACTTGTCAAAGCCTCAAAAATGAATCTTATGATGTCAGCTAATGCCTATGGAAATGTTTTCCACATGGATTCGCTGATGTTTCCAGATGGTCACCTAACTGGCAATAAGGTGGCAGAGAAGAAAATTAAATTAGGGTCGATTGATGTGCTGATGACGAATCCGCCGTTTGGGTCGGATATTCCCATTAGTGACCCGATGGTGCTGAACAATTTTGACCTGGCGGGCAAGGGGGGCAAGCGCCAGGGGGATGGCTCGTTTATTCGGGGGGATGGCTACCAGACAGCGGTGGCTCCGGAGATTTTATTTATTGAGCGCTGTGTGAATTGGCTGCGACCGGGGGGGCGCATGGGCATTGTGTTGCCCGACGGAATTTTGGGGAATCCGGGGGATGAGCCTATTCGCCGTTGGATTTTGAAGCACTGTTGGGTGCTGGCCAGCGTAGACCTGCCGGTGGAGGTGTTTATCGTTGAGGCGAATGTAAACATCTTGACCAGTCTGCTGTTTTTGAAGAAGAAGACAGATCAGGAGATGAAGGCCGAAGCCCTAGGCCAGGTGACGGACTACCCGGTGTTTATGGCGGTGGCCGAAAAGGTGGGCTTTGATCGACGGGGGAATACGCTGTATAAGCGTAGCCCGGATGGCGAAGACCTAGTGGAAACGGTAATCGAAACGGAAACGATTCGTCTCAGCGGTGAAAAGGTAAAGCGTACCCTTCGCCGCAAACAAAAAATCGTCGATGACGATCTTTTAGAAATTGCAAAGGAATACCAAAAGTTTCGTTCCCAAAACCCTGAGCCAGGTTTGCCTACGAGAAAAGTAGCACCATAGCTTCATTATGCAAGTTAAAGGAATCCCAAGCAAATGGATTTATCGAGAAGGACTGAGGCTTGATAGCAAGCCTTATATGTCAGGAGCTTTAGAAGCCAGAGAAATCCTTGAAGCCTTAAATAACACAGAGCCCCTAAAGAATTTCACACATGGATATGACGGGGGAATTTACAATGGCCCAAAATTTTCCAGGGTTTGGGTAAGCGAGCCTTTATATGGTGTACCCTTCCTCGGGAGTAGCTCCATGCTTAAGTCTGATCTATCCAATTTGCCTCTCTTGAAACGAAAATATGCAGAATCGCAAAAACTGTCTCACCTTCGTTTGAAAAGGGGTACGACACTGATTTCATGCTCTGGAACCATAGGGAAAATGGTCTACTCCAGATTAGATATGGAGGATATGTGGACTTCCCAGCACATCATGAAAATTGTTCCTAATGAGTCAAGAATAAGACCTGGATACTTATATGCTTTTTTGAGTGGAAAATTTGGAGTTCCTTTAATTATCTCAGGAACATATGGTGCAATAATTCAACATATTGAACCTCATCACATTAATAATTTGCCCGTGCCCAGATTTAGCTTAGGGACTGAAGAGAAGGTTCATGATTTGGTAGAGTTAGCATCTCAGAAAAGAACCGCCTCTTTAGATCTTCTTGAAAAATCTCAGCTACTTCTAAGTCAGGAATTCAATTTCCCTGAAGATGAAATCAAGGAGGTAATTTGGACGACTCAAAGCATAATGGCATTAAATCGATTTGATGCTTTTTACTTTTCCGAGGCCAATAAAATGGCTAGAAAAATCTTTGACTCGTCTAATTGCCTATTGGCGATGAAAAAAGTTGCTGATGTCTATATTCCGAATATATTCAAAAGACGTTATGCCGACGATCCAAATTGTGGTTATCCCTATATAACCGGAGCTGATGTATTTGAGCTTGCGCCGATCTCTGACAGGTTTCTTATGAAATCTGTAGCAGAAGAAAATCAACTTGTTCTGCAAAAAGGCATGATCGTTATTCAAGAAGCAGGGCAATTGAGTGGTTTAATAGGTCGCTCTGTTCAAGTTGGGTCCTATCTAGATGGATTCGCTTGTACCAACAACATGGTTCGTGTCACTCCTCATGATCCGTTAGATCGAGGGTACTTATTTACCGTGCTTGCTAGTGAGTATGGTGTCAGACTTATCCAGCGAGAAGCAGCAGGATCAAGCATTCCTCATATTGAGGTTAGTCGAGTTCAAAACCTTGAGATTCCCTGGCCAGATAAAGAAGTTCGGCAAAAGATTGGGAAGCCTGCAATAGAAGCTCAAGACTTACGAGACGAAGCTTGTGAGCTAGAGAATCAGGCAAGAGCGCTTGTCGAAAAAGCAATCGAGGAGGCCGCTTAATGGCAAAGGTGATTGCGATTAGCCAACCCATCAACGATGCCGAACGCCTCGTCATCGCTCACCTGCGCGATCGCCTCCCTGACACCTACACCCTCATCCACAACTTCGAGATCACCCGCCACGGCCAAGACTTTGAAGTCGATATCGCCCTCCTCGCCCCCCACGCCATTTACCTTATCGACGTCAAAGGCACCCGAGGCACCATCAACGTCTACGGCTCCAAATGGTATCCCGAAGGTCGCCAGCCCTTTAGCTCCCCCCTCGGCAAACTCAAAGGCCACGCCCGCGCACTCAAAGGCCTGATCACCGACAGCAACCCCGCCCGCCCCGAGCTCGACCAACTCTACGTCGATGCTGTCGTCATTCTCCCCGCTCCCAACGCCCAGCTCAACGACCCCAGCGGCAAAGACGCCAAAGCCACCACCACCCTCAACCGCGCCGAACGCTTCCTCCAAGACAGCACCCGCCTACCCCACTGGGCAAACCGCAACATCCGTGGCAGCCATCGCCTCGTGCTCAACGCCCTACAAGCCAACAGCCGCCCCATCACCGGCCCCAAACAAATCGGCGACTGGACCGTGCTTGAAGACCTAGGCGGCAGCGAAGACACCTACACTGACTACCGCGTCTACAACACCGCCGCTGGCCCCAAAACCGGCACCGCCCTGCTGCGGGCCTACCGCGCCGATCCCTACCTCACCGACCCAGAGGCGATCGCCCAACAGCAGGCCCGCATTCAAAACGCCTACATCGCCCTCAACCAGATGCCGCCCCACCCCAACATCCTGGGCGTGCGCACTTTCTTCTCTAGCGAAATGAAGGACGCCTTCTACCTCGTCACCGACGACATTCCCGGCAACGTCCTCAAGCTCTACTTCAAAAAGCCC
>VFQQ010003795.1_pt1 | contig 14198 bp, 21 predicted proteins | sample 3512341 | NCBI WGS metagenome assembly VFQQ01 (sample SAMN10412373, study PRJNA504923) | tailings metagenome | isolation source: Relicate 2 Philex TSF1 revegetated site | place: Philippines: Tuba, Benguet | collected 2017-08-29 | reverse complement strand
AACTCGATAGTACCTGCACAATCCATATCTTTGTGCTGGCTGCGCCTCAAGTACCACCCCAACCTGATGCCGTCAGCACACACCTCTGGATTCCTGCTTGCAAAACACGCATCGCATCCTGAAACGTCCCGCAGGCTGCGCCTGAAGTACCGCCCCAACCTCATTTCGCTGGCGGGCGGCATGCAGGAGCTGCCCATCACCAAGCCGGAGGCCCGCGCCATCCCCACCCCGGTGAGCTTTGACTTGCTGATCCTGGGATCGTGCTCCTGCTGCCCAGCCTGTTTGCATGGCTACCACCTGGGTTCGCTGAACAAATGTCCTGCGAACCCACGCCCTGCCATTCCGCCTCTCCCTCTCCCTTGCAGCCCGCCGAGTGGAAGCGCATGCTGAGCGAGGGCGCCAGCAGCGGCAAGCCGCCCATCGTGCTGGACGTGCGCAACTCGTACGAGTGGGACGCGGGCCACTTTGCGGGCGCGGAGCGTCCTCTCGAGGTAAGTTTTGGGGCAGCATTTATTGTGGTGGGGTTCCTAGGATACATGCGTGTCACCAACAGTAATCACGTGAGGTGCTCCGCAGGCAGAGCTTGCTGTATCGCCTCTCGCCTGCCGCAGGACAACTTCCACGAGGCGCAAAGTACGTCGCCATGTTATCCGCAAAACTGCAGTACATCCAGACCAACTGTACCGCCCCGCTCTGCCGCAGGACAACTTCCACGAGACGCCCACCGAGGCGCTGCCCACCCAGATCCCGCCCTACCTGGAGGTCAGTTGTGTGCTGTGTGCTTATCTGGTGCTTGCTTGTTGGGTCACGCATCTTCTCTGCTGGCCGCTGCACTACAAGTCGTTGGCTTGGTCCTCGCCAACAGGAGTGCCATATTTTTACATTTCGCACTGCAGAACGCCGACCCCGACCAGCCGGTCATGATCTACTGCACCGGCGGCATCCGCTGCGACGTGTACGGCACCTACCTGCGCCAGAAGGGGTGAGGGCCTGCTTTCTTGTCTATCAACCCCTATAGTCCCAAGGGTCGCATGAGATGAGGCGATTGCATGGCTGCGGCGTGTACGGCACCTACCTGCGCCAGAAGGGGTGAGCACTGACTTATGACCAGAATGCATCGCAGGTGGGGCTGCTGCGTTTGTCACAACGTGCCTCACGCCGTCTGTTCTGCTGCCCAACTCCAACAAGCTCCACACCATAAGGGCAGCATCGAGCCGTTTGTTTGAACTGTTCAGACCAACTAATGTCTATCGCACCTGCCCAATCAATCCCGCCCAGCTTCAACAAGCTCTACACGCTGGAGGGCGGCATCCAGAACTACATGCGCACCGAGGGCCTGGACCACTGGAATGGTGAGCCACTTTTTGAACCCAGTAAGGAACGGTAGGGGATGATTGCTGAATGCGAATCTGAACCTGCGCACCGAGGGCCTGAACCACTGGAACGGTGAGCCACTATTTGAACCCAGTAAGGAACGGTAGGGGATGATTGCTGAATGCGAATCTGAACCTGCGCACCGAGGGCCTGGACCACTGGAACGGTGAGCACCTTGGGGCTTCAAGGGGTTGATTCCTTGCTGAAGGTGGTCTTAAACTACATGCAAACCAAGGGGCTGGACCACTGGAACGGCGAGCACCAGAATTGGAAACACAGCTGCATCAGGGGCCATATCGTATCGAGAATCGTGTCTGTCAGCATTCCAGATTGTGTGTGCACTACCTGCAAGCCGCCACGCTCATGTGCCTCTCTGATCCTCACCAGCCCTAATCCCCACCCACCTGCTCTGCCCGCTCTCTTTTTGCAGGCTCGCTGTTCGTGTTTGACGGCCGCATGGCCATCCGCCCCAGTGAGTGGACGGATTGCATGCAGCCGCTCTGTATTGGCATCGACAGTCATGGCCGCCCACCCCCAGCCAACGGCAGGAACTGGTGCATGAGGCAGCATGCGCTTGCACATGCACATGTAAGACACCCTGCCTGCCCTACCCTCAGCTCTCCAATCCCATTCTAAGATTTCACCTTTTTTCCTTGTTATTGCCACTTGCAGACAAGGATGAGGACGCCCCGCTGGAGGCCGCCGCCCCCTGCTATATGTGCGGCGCCGAGGCGGTGCTGCCGCACCTGAACTGCGCCAACATCGACGTGAGTGGCGTCAATGCTGTGTGTCTGTGGCAGCATGAGTACCTTCGTTCAGGTTTGTTGAGGCTGTGTTAAACTGCAGCCACCTGAACTGCGCCAACATGGACGGGAGTGCTGCCAGCCAGGTGGCAGTGCCTGCCAACTGGCTTTGGACCTGGGCTGTTGCCTGGACTGGCATCCCCGTTTGCTCGATGATTCGAGGGCTGCTGGTGCTCGCCATCAATGCACAATAGTGTCGCCTGCCGCTCAAAACAGCTTCTATTGCATTCGCTCCCCTGCAGTGCAACAAGCTCTTCATCGCCTGCGACGGCTGCAAGGTGCGGGCTAGGACTGCTTTGCGCTTGGTAGTAATCATTGCAGTCAGGCTTGGGGGGCTAGATACATCAGCAGCTGCTGCGGCGAGTTTGCTGCCGGCTGCCATGACCTGCACAGGCATGCCTTTCTGGCAACAGAACAGGCAACCCATTTGATTGCTCCCAATCGGTGCAGACCACGTACAAGGGCTGCTGCTGCGAGGCGTGCCAGGACGCGCCCCGCCTGCTGCGCCCCGCCAAGACGGCCGGCCTGTACGGCAACTGGAGCCAGTACGCCCAGGGTACGTGCTGTTTCTTTGTCGGGGGTAGAAGAAGAGTGTGTCAGCCTGTACAGCAACTAGAGTCAGTAACCTCGCGTGGTAACCCCACTCTCACTCCTTTGTGTCTCGACATGTTCGCTCTTTCATCGCGCAGACGCTGAGAACGGCACCCCTGCCATGTCGCTGGGCCGGGGCGAGGGCCGCATCTCGCGCCGCCGCAAGCGGCAGCAGGCGATGAAGGTCCGGGAGCAGGCCAAGCGCGCGGTCAAGGTGGGTGGCTGATTCTAGTTTGTGTTGCTGCACAAGGCGGTTGGGCTGCAGCAGGGGGCATCCAGCGATTACCAAAACTATAAAGCAGGCCCCTTGTGCGGTGGAGCATGCAATGCTGCACATTTCCACGTCAGTATCACCGCCATCACTGAATGCATCCCGTCCGTTTATTCAACCCTCGCTGCAGGTGGAGCGGCGGCACCGCGCCAAAGAGCTGATGGCGGCAGCCGAGGAGCGCGGCGAGGTGCCTCCCCCTGGCGGCGCAGCAGAGCAGGCGGAGCGGCTGGCGCGCCTGGAGCGCCTGCGGGAGCTGCGGGAAAGGCTGGCGGGCAGCAGCGCACAGCAGACTGCTGCGGCGTAAGCCAGCTGAGCCATTTAAGCGGCTGGGAAGGCTACGCAGCTGGCGGTATGTTGCCGTGCGCACATGCTGCTGACTGTTTGACGTTGCGCCGCCCATGGCGCCCCACCGAGCGACGGCTGCAGTCCGCCCGCTGGAAACATGCTTGCAAACCCCCTGCACTGATATACAACCCAGCACTGCCGGCGCTGGCCGCCCTTCCTCCAGGCGGCCGCGCCAATCTTTTTTGTGTTAAGCGTTGCCAGCGCATTGCTGGCAATGCCCCACTCGATGTGTGCTCCTTTTCCTTCCCGCTCTCCTCAATGTGTGATGGGCGCGTCCATAAACCTCCAACACTTCCCCTAGCCCTTGCTCCCTACCCTTCCCTCGTTTGTTTTCCCAACGTGTCGATTCCCCCTGCATGCCCACCCGCCATTCCTCGTGCCATGCTCATCGTTGTACACATGTGTGTGAAGCACGCACTAGATGCGGAGCAGTCGATGCGAGCGGGGCAGCTGAAGGAAATGGCAGCATGCAGCTCGTCCGGACACGCAGAGCAAGTGGGCCTGCTGCATTACAGCTTGGCTACAGCAGCCAGCAACGACTTGGTCATGAAAGACTTAGTTGCCTGTGCTGCCGCCTGCAGCTGCTGCTTGCACTCGGCAGCCTCCGAAGGGTACTGCTTCACTAGGCTCAGCAAAAGCTTTGCCAGCTTGGCGCTCCCCGCCAGCTCAACACTTGCCGCCGCCGCCGCGCCACACGCGCCCGCAAGCTGTGCCACTGCCGCACTGCCCATGGGTGGCTTGGCATTGAGGGCCACCTGCAGCACGCCGACTGTGTGCTCATCCCAGCCTGCTCCGCCGGCTGCTGCACCAGGGCCGTTTGTGGGTGCTGCGCAGGCGGCGGCTAGCACCTCGGGCAGCAGTGCCGGTGGAATGCTGGCCTTGAGCACAGCAGACAGCAGCTCGGCTTGGTGCTTGTTGAGGCCAGGCGAGCTGAGCAGCGGGCGCAGGCAGGCTGCTGTGAAAGCTTGGGGGTTGGCCGAGGCTGCGGGGAGGGGTGGGCAAGGAGGGTAACGAGGGACAACAGGGCTGAGTCGAAGGCCATGGTGACGCAAACGAACCAGCTGGCTGGGACACGCTGGCATTCTTCCCAAGGTGGCAGCCACAAGCTCGCTGCACACATGCCAGGCAACCCGCGTGCGTGCAATCCGCAACAGCGCAGCAGCCACAGAAACCACTAGCCACCCACCAGCATGCTGCGTCGCTGCTGCGAGGTCCTGTGGCGCCGGCCCCGCCAGCTCAGACAGCCGCGGCAGCAGCAGCCCCGCCGCTGCGGCACGGCAGCGTGCAAAGCTGCTGGCTGGGCCGATGAGCTCTGAGAGCAGCAGAAGCAGCAGGCTGTCATCATCGAGGCGGCTGAGCCCTGCCTCATCAAGTGCCTTGCTGCCCGATGTGCTGCCCGCCGCAGCGTGCAGCAGCAGAACGTCTAGTGCTGCCCTCAGCGGGGGCGGCACAGCAGTGAGCTCGCCCGCGCCGCCTGCTGCGTGTGCCACCAGCGCTGCCTGCACAGCAGACACAGCAGCGTCCAGCTCAGCTTCCGCGGCAGCCGCTGCGCCTGCTGTGGTCGTGGCTGCGCCAGGCGGCACTGCTGGGCGCGGCCGCTTGGCAGGGCTTGCATCGGATGTTTCATCTGCTGCAGGGCGCTTGCCGCCAGGTGCGGCCGCTGCCGCTGCCGCTGCGCCGCCTGCTGCCGCGTCGCCTGCTGCCTGCCGGGCCTCTTGTTCCTGCTGCTCCCGCCGCCGGGCTTCCTTCAGCTGCCGCTTGTGCAGCGCAGCCGCCGTGGCTGCATCTGTCAGCACTGGCGCCCAGGGGAAGCAGGGCTGCGCCGTGTACAAAAAAGACGGGCAGGGCGGCACAACCGCTGCTGCTGCTGGCTGCCCGATCAGGCTGCCCTCTGCCTCTGCTGCCAACAGCTGCACCAGGCTGGCGTGCTGCGGGTCGTTGGCACCAGCGCTGGCAGCTGCCACATGCTGCAGTCCCTGCAGAAGCGCTGCCTGCTGTGCGGCAGAGAAGCGGTGGGGAGCCGCCCGCAGAAGGAGGAGGAGGTTCAAGTGGGCTGAGGGCGGCAGCGTCGCCAGCGCCGGCAGCGGGCCGCCTTGGCAGGGGGCGCCCAGCACGGACGTCGGCTGCAGCAGATCCTTCACGACAGCGTCCAGGTTTGCAGCCTGTTTAGTTGTGAGCATGGAGCTGGGGCGGAGTGGGTTGGGAGGTGGGCAGACGGCGGCCGCGGCACGGCAGGAAAGTGGCGGCCGCGGCGGCAGCTGGGCCATGCCCAAAAGCGCCATGCGGCAATTTCAGGCGCGTTTTATCGTGCTGCGAATTAGCCTTGAAGCCTCACCGACAGGCTGGCGAGCTCCTGGAGGCCGCTTTGCAAGCCGCCGCACAATAGAGGGCCGCTCATGTCGTATGGCTGATTCCGATCGCTTCGGGGACTCTGTGCAATGCGATCGGAGTACCACACAGCAGGAATGGGGCCCTCTTTCGTCATGCATGAGCAGCCATGTCGGCTTTCCGGCAGACACGGGTCCCAGAGCAGCCTGATCGCGCTACTGGACCAGCGTGATCGCCAGCCGAGGCCGCTGAGGGCCGCCAGCCCCGCGGTCAACTCCAGTGCGGCTCAGTGGCGCTCCCCAGCTGCACCACTGCGCTGTGCGGGTGATCCAGCGGGTCGTAATCACCGCCGCCAGCCTCCCCGGCACCCCAGCTCCAGCCGCCCTCACCCGCCGCCCACCCGCCGCCGCCGCCGCCGCGCCGCCTGCTCCTTCCTCTCGCCCCGGTTGCCGCCATGGCCACCGAGGAGTACCTGAACAAGTTCATTGCGGGCGGTAAGCGCTACGCCGAGCTGCCCGACCGTTTCAAGCTGACGGTGACTGAGGAGGACTGGCGCCGCCGGTGGGTGCTGGGCATGCGCCGGGCGGTGGGCAACATGGGTGCCTTTGTAGCAGGCTTGCCACATGGGTTTGTCGGCTGCCAGGCGGGGCGCAATGCCTCCCGCTTGCCCGCCTTACTATCCTTATCCTGCTGTATGTTCATGATTCCCCGCAGCGTCAAGGACTACTGCATCGAGCGCGGCTTCAGCTGGGCTGTCACTGTGGCCAACACCGTGTGCAATGAGCAGGCATGCAGGAAGGGTTGTTGGCTTGGCAGCTTGTTATAGCAATGTGCCTTGTGACGGCCGGATGCACAGCAGGCAGGCTGGGCTTTCGTGCGCAGTTGCCTTGTGATGCGCAGTTGCCTTGTGCCATGGCGTCTGCTCATCCCTCCCGTGAATCTCCCCATGTCGTTGGTCGCTGCCCATGCCGTATGCATGCTTCAATCTTGGCCTCTGCCCCTGCTTGCGTCTTTTCTTTCTGCCACAGGACTATTACGAGGAGCTGATCCGCCACTTTCGCTACCAGAAGCGGGTGGGGTTCAGCATCACATGGCTGCTGGCACGGCTTGAATGCAGCCATGTGATGCAGTCATGACTAGCATGCCGTCTGCTGCTGGCCTGATATTCATGTCGCCATTGTTGCTGGCATGGAACGCTGCACTTGAGGATGCTCTGCCATGCAGAGCATGGGGAAGGGACTGCCATGTTTCTCAGATCGAGCGGCGGTGCTTACGCAACCCTCTTGGTCCGCCACTCATCCCCTGCAGCTGTTCCCGTACCACCTGGGCGAGTATGTGTGCCGCCAGCTGCGCATGTCGCCTTTCAAGTGAGGCTGAGGGGCGTGGTCAGCTTTGGTTCGGGAGTGCATTGGTGCTGCCCCCGAGCATGGCTGCTGTATGCACCCATGATTGTCGGCATGCGCGACTGACAAGATTAAGACAGCGAACTGCTGTGTCGGTGATGGACTGATGCAGGTACTACACCAACATCCTGTACGACAGCATGAAGGAGGACCAGCCCTACGACTCGATACCCAACTTCACGGTGGGCATGCCAGTCGCCATTGCTGTGCCGTTTTTCCCATGGTTTGATCTGCCTAAGCTTGACGCCGCGCATGACACTTAAATTGCGTCGTTCCTGTGACGCGGACACCAGGCGACCTGGCAGGTAGTGGTGCACCAATGGATGTTCACCTGACCCATTAGGCTGCTCCTTTTCTGCCCCTGCCGGTTGCAGGCCGCCGACATTGTGCGCATCCTGGGCATTGGCCGCAACGAGTACATCGCAACCATGGTGCAGGTGTGCAAGAGGTTGTTTGGGCAGACCCAACACAGCAGGTCTGTGGCTGCCGCTTGCTGAGCTGGCAGACCGCAGTTGAGCCGCTGCTCCGTCCAGCCTTGCAACAGGATTGCATGTTTGTACTGCCATTCATTTCAGGCCAAGTCCAAGAAGCTGATGTGGCGCATGAACAAGGGCATTGTGAAGGACCTGCTGCCCCAGGCGCCACTGCCGCCCCAGATCGGTGGGTGGCCATGCGCAATGCCCTGGTCTGAGCCGCAGTCTGCATCTAATCGGAGCCTGGTCTGGGCTCCGCAGCCGCCCCCCCACATCTGCTTTCAACATAGTTGGGATCTAGCTTCGCTCGTCACGCATGCTCATTTACTGGTCACTGAGCACGTTTTGCCGCCCCACGCTCCGCCTGCCTGCAGACCCCTGGTGGGTGGTGCACGTGGTCAACCTGACTGAGGGGGAATACCGCCAGCTGGACCCCGCAGGCAAGCACTGGCCCCTTAGATGCACGTGTCTGGCCTCTTTGTTGGTGTGCGATGTCTGGGAAGAGTTCAGGGCTGAAGGGGAGTACCGCCAGCTCTGGACCCGGCAGGCTAGCTTGCGCTGAGCTGGCTGCGAGCACTGAGCTAGGTGGTTGTGCCTGCTGCGAGCGCCGAACTAGGTGGTGTGCACTGCACGAATGCAATAGTTGACAATTATAAGGCGCCCCAAACTTGCGTGCCTGCACACATTCAAATGCCAGTGCATGTGCCCTGCCCATGGCCCTGCAAACCACCCTACTCCATGTCGGGTCGCTCCCCAATGTGCAGAAGCCACGGTGTGCCACATCGCTGCACGGCCTGGCGGCGCGCGGTGCGCATGGGCTGGTGGCAGCAGCTGCTGCGCTGCCGCCTAGCTATGCACAGCGCCTGCGTAGATGATGCATGCGTTGCTGCCGGTGGATCGCCTTGTAGTCGAAGAAGCAACATGTTGACCTCGATGTTCTGCCTGCCCGAGTGCAGGTACTCTGATCTGAACGGCAGTGCTGTGCGCCAGCTGTATGCGCGGGGCCTGGTGTGGCTGGAGGTGCCTGTGCGGCCGGAGGACCACCTCTCCATCCCGCCGCTGGAGGTGGGCACTGCATTGTCGGCTGTGCTTCATTGGCAGATGTGCTTGTCATGCAGCTGGGATGTCGAGGGCGCTGCTGCTGGACCCTGCTATAGCATATGCTCATGACTCGACGGCATTTCTCACCACGGCGCTCTCGCCTCACCGGCTTTGTGTCCTGCTAGGCCACCACGCCGCCTCGGATCCGCGCATGGCCTGGTTGCTGGTCAACCGCCACTGCCACTCACCCTCTCCCGCAGGGCTTTGTATCCAACAAGACCACCGCCGCCGCCGCGGCGGACCCGCTGGAGACGCTGCTGTACCAGATCTTTGTGGCAGGTGGGCTGGCACGTTTGGTGTTTGGTTTGTGCAGCGTGCAAGCGCCGTTTGCAAGGCGTTGGCTTCGTGCACTGGCTTTCTGTCCGAGCGTCTCCCTGTGTTACTCCTCCCGCTGTTCCATCTCTCCCTGAGTGGGCCGGGTCCATGGGCACGGTGGGGGTAGACACTAGTGGGCCATGCTGCAGCACATGTGCAGCAGAACGGTTTGCCAATAGGGCATTGGGTTTGTGCTCAGTGGTGATCCCTGCCTCCCACCTTCTGCCTTACGCAGCCTCTGACCGGGTGACAGTTGCCAAGCTGGCCGACATCCTCAACGTGGATGTGCCCACGCTGCGGTAAGGTTGTTTTTTCCTTGCATGCTTTGAGCCGCAGGTTTGCAAAGTTTGGTCTCCTTTCATCGTTGACATTCGTTTGGCCTGCTGCTGCACTCCTGCCAGATTTTGCCAACATTTGCATTGTTGTGTTCTAACGTTCGTTTTATCTGCAGGGTTGCAATCTCGATGGCTTGCCGCCTGCGCTTCTGCCGCAAGCTGGACGGCGGCGGCGAGGAGGCGGCTGCTGGAGGAGCGCTGCTGTCCCCCGGCGGCCTGGCTGGGGCGATGGATCAGCTGGATTTGGACGCCATGCTGCGGTGAGTGGTGCTGTTAATTAGTTCTGGTAAAGTGATGGAAACGTTCCATTGAAGGACCATTGAAGGACAGCCTGGCTGGACCAGCTGGATTTGGATGCCATGCTGCGGTGAGTGATGCTGCTAATTAGTTTGCCGGGTGACGAGACAGTGAATCTGCATGCCATGCTTCGGTAAGTAATGCTGTCGATTAAATTTTTTTTCGGTGATGCGACAGTGAATCTGCAGTCGCTGTAAGTCTGGCTGGGGCGATGGATCAGCTGGATTTGGACGCCATGCTGCGGTGAGTGGATGCTGCTATTGGATTTGCCGAGGAGTTTGGCCTGCGTTTCATTTGCGCTGCACGCCCCTCCATGGCAGATCGTTGGTCCTGGCTTTGGTCCGGCTCACTTTGCACACGCTTGCTTCCCATTCCATGTGCACCATTACAGCACCCCAGACATGGGCACCGAAGCCTCCCCTCTGGAGTCTGCTCACGAGGCAGCAGAGGGCGGTGCTGCGGCAGCTGGAGGCGGCGGCGGCAGCGAGGGCGGCACGGGGGTGGCATTCGTGGTGGATGCAGAGGCGAGTGCTGGGGTGCATCTAGAAGCCTTGCTATGGTGCTTGCTCTTGCAGCAGTGGCTGTTGTGTAGCCAGTTGGGCCACATGCCAAGCTGCACATTGAAAGGCAGAGTGGCTGCAGCAGGCATGTTGCATCAGCACGGCACTGCCTTTGTGACCAGACCTGCTCAGCAGAAACATCTCTTGCCTTTGCAACCACCTGCAGGTGACCGGCTACCTGATGATGGGAGCCCTGACCCCCAACTGCAAGAAGCATTCAGGTGGGCGCACACGCCTGCTGGCCGGCCTGCCACCGCCACCTATGCCTGCGACACTTGGCATGCTGCTTGGTTTGCTGGATGTGTACGTTTGAACAACAGCAGCATGGGCTCCACACCACCACCTTTGCCCCGTCTCGCCTCCCGTGCAGTCACTCTATTTGAGGGCGGGCGCGTATACGGCCAGGATGTCATCAATGAACTGATAGATGAGCTGCACGCATCCGTGGGTGAGTGGGGCTACAGCTCACCTCCGTTGGGGGAGATTACTTGGGCTTTGCTTGCCAGGCTCGCAAGGCAAGCTGATAGATGAGCTGCATGCAATCACGGGTGAGCGAACTGGGCCAGTCTGAGTGAGGGGCCGCCAGCTGCCTATGATGTGGAGTGCTTCACTGCATGAGCTGCTGCTTGGCTTCATGTCGCGCACACGGTGAAGGCCCACAGGCACCCAAGACCACCTGCCATGCCGCCTGCTTGGTCATTGCCAACTGCAGAAATGAGCGCCGGGTTTGAAGGAGAGATGAAGAGTCTGGTGGACTATGCGCGGTGAGCGGTGCGGCTTGGTGTGAGCGGCTCGGCTTGGTTTGGCATGTGCTGGTTTATGCAGCTGGTGTTAGCACGGCAACAAGCTGAGGTTGCCCTGGGTGGAACCAAGCTTCCGCTGGCGCACATCGCTGCACAGACCCTTGCTGGTGCGCTTGCGCACGTGTGCACCCAATGCTGCCCTACCTACTCACTGCCTGCAGCTCGCTGGCTCTGGTGCTGGAGTGCATTCGGGCGAGTGCCGGCGGGCGGCCCATTGAGCTGCTGCGCAAGGAGAGCCTGGCATCCATGCCTCCTCCCCAGGTGGGCCAGCTGGTTTACAATGGCTTGCCTCTGCAACACCGCGTGTTTGACTGTGCACATGCAAGGCGGGCAGGCGCCGCCTACCAGAAGTGTGCAGCGATGGGCTCGGCACGCCGGCTGTTGCTGCAACGTATTGCCTGCCGCGGGCCTTTGGCAGCTGAGCTGCGCTGCTTTGCCCACCCCTCCCGCAGGCCTTCCGCATCCTGAGCCACAGCTACGGCGCGGTGGTGCCAATCACTTCCCTGGCCTTCCCGCCCCTGCCGTTGTCCCTCGCCCGCCCCACCTCGCCAGCCAGCTACGGCCCCCTGCCCGCGGCACAGACGCCCTGGCTGCAGCTGGCTCTGTACACCGCCCTGGGAGCAGGCCCACGCTGCCTGGTGCTGGCGGCGGGGCAGCGCCTGTCGCGCCTGCCGCCGCAGCTGCGCGGCGCCTCACACGCGCTGCTGTGGCCCTGGGATGCAGCGGCTGTCAAGGCACAGGTGGGTGTTTGAGCTGGGCAGACCACACATTGTGGAGCACTGGATGTGCGTGTTGCTGTGTTTGGTGATTCTGGGCCACACCGGCAGCTGCGCTGGATGCCGAAGAGCTGCAGGCGCCACCGCTCACACCATGGCCTGCTGCTACAGCTCAGTGCCAGCCTGCTGCCTGCCACTCTGTGTGTGCGTCAGTAGCTTTGCTGCTGGCCGGCTGTCGTACTCAATCCCGGCCTGCTGTGCTAACTCTTCACATACATTTGCAGGAGCTGCCGGTGGTGGTGGAGGCAGGCACGCTTCTGTACGCCCTGAATGAATACCTTGCCCGGTGAGCTAAGCGGCTGGGGTCACTCAATGGAGGTGGAGTTGCACATGTGGCTCTGGCAAGTTCCTGCTCTGCCGCAGGGGCCCCTGGCCCTGCTTCCTGACGGCCCCTTTATTCTCAACCCGTCCACGCATCCCTGCAGCACCGCTCTGCTGGTCCAGCCGCTGCGCCTGCCGCCCGCCAGCGCGGCAGCCGGCAGCAGCTCCTCTCGCCCGCAGCTGTCCGAGGCAGCCCCCATCACAACCATTGATGTGCCGCTGCCGCTGACCCTGCTGCCGGGAGGTGAGGGAGCTGAGCCCGGTAGCAGGCAGGGCGCAGCAGCCGGGCCCGCAGCACCAGCAGCAGCAGACAGCTGGAACCCATTTGAGAATGGCGGCGGCAGCAGCGGCAACGGGGCCAGCAGCGGCAGTGGCGTTAGCAGTGGCAGCAACAGCCAGCCGGCCAGAGCGGTTGGCTACCTGCCCAGCGGGGATGCTCAGGAAGTTGTGCTGCCGCCGGGCCTGCCGGCTGCGCTGCAGCAGCTGGGGCTGGGCGGCGCTCTTGGCTTCCTGCGGCTGCTGGCAGAGGCTCCAGAAGGCACGGCAGCTGGCACAGCAGACGAGGATGCGGTTGGAGGTGCAGCAGGCGGCGCCAGCGCTAGCGAGCAGCAGCAGCAGCAGGCGGCAGGGGGGCAGCAGGGGGAGCAGCGCTGGCTGCCGCTGGCGCTGTGGCTAGGCATGCCCATGCAGCCCTGCCAGCTGTGCCGCGCGGTGTGCAACGCGGCGCTGGACCGCGGCTTTCTGGAGCGCGCTGCGCTGCGCTCCCAGCGTGAGGGCCAGGCAGCCCTGGCGGCAGCGCTGGCAGCCCAGGCGGCGGCACACGGCGCATGCAGCACCGCATTTGCGGGCGGCGGGCGGGACGATGACCTGGGCAGCTATGTGGACCGGCCGGTGCAAAATTTGGAGCTTGTGGGCGGGCGGCTGGTGCCGGCGGATCTGGGCGGGGCAGCTGAGGGCGCACCCCTGCTGCTAGCCTAGCAGCATGGCACAAGGTGGTGGTGGGCGCAGCTTTGTGAGCTCATGCTCCCTTTGCTTGGCAGCATAACTCAACATAACATTCTTGATCCCAAGCATTGATGGTTCATGCACCTTGAGGCTCCACCAGTGCTGCCCCGCTGCCCTGTAACTTTCTGTGGACTCTGTGTTGACCCAGCTTTGCGTTGAGCTCATTACAAGCTGGGATAAATAGGGGGTGCTGGGTGGAAAAGAGGCGAATTGGATGCGCGGGGGAGGCATCACACCTTCGCATGAAATGGGGGCGGGTGTTGGGAAGTGCAGTGCGGCCAGTGCCAGGAGCTGAAGGGGACGGATGATACAGGTAGTGCAGGGAGAATGTTGGTACAGGGACAGCCCGAGAGGCAGGGGCACACTGTGGTGCGGTGGGGGGCAGGGTAGGTTCAACCAGGCAAGCACCGGGGGCCAAAAGCCAGGGGTGGCTGGAAAATCGGGCCGGTGCAACAGAAGCAGGCTCGTGTGCGGGTGAGGTGGGATTCGATTTGGGGCGGAAGCGGAGTGGGGCAGAAGCTCTGCAAGTTGGGACGGGGGGGGGCGGAAGGCGCAAAGGCGCCCCGAAAAAAGTGGCATTCATTCGCGGCTGGGAGCGCGCCGCACACAAGTGTTGTTTTTTTTGGGTGGGAATTTTTCGAGTATCGAGCAAAACGATCGGGGATCAGCGGCCGCAATGGCCTGCCGCCGCCTTCCGAGGGGGACCCCAGCATGCATGGCACAGCATGCACAGCATGCACGGCACAGCGTGAGACAGGAGAGGCACGGAGGCGGCTCGAGAGAGCTGCTAGGTGAGACAGTGGCAGCAGATGCAAAAGGGGGCGTTGGCAGCCCCAACAAAACCAAGAAGGGTTCGTGCGTAGGGCTTGGATGGGCAGCGCGAGGACAGGGGGGGACAAAAGCTGGAAGGAGTGCAGGGGGGAGGGGCGCAGCGGCGCCGCGCCGGCGGCCGGTGTCGCGGCCCGCACAGGCGGGGCGCGCTGTGCACCCTGAAATGCGTGCATAGCGTAGAAAAGACGGGTGCTGACGGGTACTGCGTGGTACCGAAAGCGGATGGGGGATGGGCGGGGGCGGGGGTGGCAAGGGGATTCCCAGTG
>VFQQ010003794.1_pt1 | contig 14201 bp, 29 predicted proteins | sample 3512341 | NCBI WGS metagenome assembly VFQQ01 (sample SAMN10412373, study PRJNA504923) | tailings metagenome | isolation source: Relicate 2 Philex TSF1 revegetated site | place: Philippines: Tuba, Benguet | collected 2017-08-29 | reverse complement strand
AGTAGTGCATAGGGACGCTCAGAGTGCAATGCAAGCGGGCGCGGCCCGCAGGGACCGCCGCAGCCGCCGAGGGACCCATCTGCATGCTGCACCCATCAACATGCATGGAACACATGCAGGTCGGCGCCCGGCATGAGGTGACGGGCAAGGGCCTGTCGCGACCATCGGACCAACCACAGCAAAGGAGCGCGCGTGCAGATTGCGTGAAAGCCAGTCGATCGGCAAGCAGGCTTGCACGCACTATGGCGGTGAGCGGCGGGGCCTGGGGAACGCCGCCGCCACGGGTTTCAGCGGGTGCACGACGACGTGGAGCCGATCCGGATCAGCAGCAGCTTCCGCCCTGCCGCCCTGCCGCTACCAGAGCCGCCGCCGCCGCCGCTGCCGCCGCTCGTGCCGCCGCCGCCGGCTATTCGCCACCGCCGCCGTCGCCGCTGCCCGCTGAGCCAATTCGGGCACCCTGTTAGCCGGCATACGAGCGCTCATCGACGTTGGCCAGCTGCCGCCTGCTTGCGGCTCGCAGGACACGGCCGGCAAGCCCATTCAGTGCAAGGCGGCCATCGCCTGGGAGGCCAACAAGCCTCTGGAGGTGGGAAGCTGCTGCTGCGGTGCTTGTGTGGGAGTTCAGCTGATGGATTTGGAGTGGGGTTGGGGGTGGCAAACATTAGGGCATCGGGAAGCACACCGTGGCTGCTGCCGGAGGGGAAGTGCTGCTTCCAATGCCTGCAATGCACTGCTGAGGCGTGCCGCCCAGCACGCAGCCTCGCTTTTCGGCACGACTCGCCCCCTCCTGCCTTGTCTGTGGTGCGCGCCCATGTGGAGGAAAGACCACTTCTTACCTCTGTTCATCTCCAACTCCCTCCCCAGGTGGCCACCGTGGTGGTGGACCCCCCTCAGGAGGGCGAGGTGCGCATCAAAATCATCGCCACCGCGCTGTGCCACACAGGTGGGCCGGGGCGGGCCCGCTAGCTGCACCTTGTCACTGCATTGTGCCTACAGCGCTGTGCCACACAGGCCAGCAGGGTGGGCACACTGGGCACATCCGCTGCTGGCTCTTGCCTCGAGGGTTGTCGCCAGCCTGGCCGCGTGAGGTGGTGCTGCTAAGAAGGGTGCCTGGAAGCTGCACAAGCGACAGCAGACCGGCCTCTGCTCCTGTAACAAACAGCGTGCAAGTGCCGTTGCACGGTGCCTTGTGCAGGTTGCCAACGTAATGCCAACATCGTGCTGCATGGCTGTCGCTGAATGGATGGCCTACACACACAATTTTCCCCCGGCACATTGCTGGCCCTGGCTGCAGATGCGTACACGCTGGATGGGCTGGACCCCGAGGGCCTCTTCCCCTGGTGAGGCCACAGGCAGCAATCAACTGTCGATTGTGGAGTGCAGGTGTAATGGCAGTGAGAGGGGACACAGCAAACACGGGACACTGGGTCATGCGCTCGAAGAATGCGAAGAACTTGAATGGCAGCCTTACCCCGCTGCACCGGCCTCTGCTCCATTCCTACCAACCCGCTCATTCCCACCGCCTCCCCCTCCCCTGTTCTCATCACAGCATCCTGGGCCACGAGGCGGCGGGTGTGGTGGAGAGCGTGGGCCCTGGTGTGACCAGCGTGGCGCCGGGGGACCACGTCATCCCCTGCTATCAGGTGGGTGGGTGCGTGCGCTTGGAAATCCTAATCTACACGAAATCTGTCATCCAGGGCCGAGCAAGTGGGCAATGCCTGTTGCTGGGTTCAGTTCTTTCAATTCTCGAGTCCCCTGCCCGGACCCTCCTGCCTTATCTTCCCAGGCCTACTGCGGCGACTGTATGTTCTGCAAGCACCCCAAGAGCAACCTGTGCACTTCGGGTGAGGCTGGGTTCTGGAGCTTTTGGGTTGCAGCAGTCAAACCTTGCTGATCTACCGCAGCGCCGCTCTGCAACGCCAAACACGAGCTGTCCAGTGCAATATATTGTTCTCTGCTCGCTTACTGGCAGTGCAGTGCGCGCGTGCACGGGCAAGGACATGATCTGGCTGGCTGGCAGTTGCTGCTCTAGCTCCTCCAGGCCCCATCCTGCCCCTCTGCATACTGCACAACCTCCCCGCAGTGCGCGAGTTCACGGGCAAGGGCGCGATGAAGGCGCACTGTTAGCCCTCCCTTCAGCCCAGGTTGTTACATCCAGCCTGACCCCTCCCCGCCCTCCAACTTGCAGTGCGCGCGTTCACGGGCAAGGGCGTAATGAAGTCGGACAGCCAGCCGCGGTTCCGCACGCTGGACGGCAAGCCGCTGTACCACTTCATGGGCACATCCACCTTCTCGGGTGGGCAGCTCTTGGCTGCGGTTTGCAAATGAATGCCTGAAAAGTGCTGACGAATGCTAGGAATGTCACATCCATTGGGCGGGGTTTGGAGGTTCACTCTGGATAACTGGCTCCTGTCTGTGCCTGGCAGCAGCAGAGCACGAGGTGTTGCAAGAAATCCTTCTCGCTGCACAACACACTCTGATCCTCCTGCCTCGGTCATTCACCCTGCAGAGTACACCGTGGTGCACGAGGTGTCGGTGGCCAAGATCGACAAGTCGGCGCCCCTGGAGTCGGTCTGCCTGTTGGGCTGCGGTGAGCTGGGGCAGCCTCTGCCTGGTGCCTGGTGCCTGCTCACCGCTCAGTCCATGCCGATGGATTGTTCGGTGCGGACCGCCAGACCAGTAACAGGGCCTCCCTGCTGCCCGGCATGGCGGCGCAGCAACTTCGTTTGTGCATACTTGCTGCAAGCTTTTAGCTGGCTGCGGTCTACTCAACACCTGCTTCCTCCAACCCCGCAGGCGTGGCCACGGGCTGGGGCGCGGTGTACAACACGGCGCAGGTGCAGCCCGGCACCAGCGTGGCGGTCTTCGGCCTGGGAGCCGTGGGCCTGGCGGTGAGTGTGCAGAACGGGGGGTTGTAGAGTGCGGCTGCAGCTGTCAGGTCTTTGGTCTGGGTGCCGTGGGCCTGGCGGTGAGCGCAGGATGGGGCATGGCAGCTGTTTGGGGTATTTGGCTTTGGCAGTGGGCCTGGCGGTGAGGATTGGAAGGGCGCTGTGGGTAGGCCTGGCAGGAACCAAATGAAGGTTGCTCAGCCGTGGGTGCAGGCCTAGCGGTGTGGACAAGCTGCTACACGTATCGTCACATTCCTCAAGGGCTGTTGCTATTTGCATCTTGCCCCCGCCAGGTCATTGAGGCCGCCAAGCGGGCGGGCGCCTCCCGCATCTTTGCGGTCGACATCAACCCTGGTGAGTGTGGGTGGGTTAACTTGTCCCTGTCAACCAGCTTCTCAGCCACCCATCTTATTCCGCTAGCCGGCGGCTGGGCAGTCATGCAGGTGTTTGGTGGGAGGGGAGCCCACTCTGCTCCCCTCTCACAAGCCCACAGCAGCCTGAAGGCTCGCACATGCCAAATTCCCCAACTCCTGGCTGCACGCAAACATGCACATTTTGCTTGCTGCCCGCAGAGAAGTTTGAGGCGGCCAAGAAGTGGGGCGCCACCGACTGCGTGAACCCCAAGGACTACGACAAGCCTATCCAGCAGGTGGGGGTGGGGGGGGGCAGGCGGGGCAGTTGGTGCTTGACGCCAAGCTGGCGCATGTGCTTGACACTGACATTTCTTGCACGGGTGTCCCTGGTTCGCTGCCTTGCCGTCGCTGGTTTGCAGCAGCCATTTGACCTTAGCATTGGCTCCTGCCCCTGCCCGTCCGCCTCTTCAGGTGCTGGTGGAGCAGACCCCAGCGATTTGTTAGTCTCAGCTGGCAAGCTGTAGCTGGGATGCGGAGCCAATCGCCAATGCTTCGCCCCACCTCACTTCTCTGCTTTGTAGGTGCTGGTGGAGCAGAGCCCCAGCGGCTGGGGCATCGACTACACCTTTGAGTGCATCGGCAACGTGGAGGTGGGTGGTGTTGCATTTTGTCATCGCAGCTATGACGGGAGTCGGTTTGCGGAGATGCGGAGCTAAGGAAGGGACATGTGCAATCCATGGCGGGCAGCGCTTGCAGTTGCAGCTGAGGCGGAGGGTCCATGCACGGCACGTTCCAAGGTGCCTTGCTTCATTCCGACGCACTGCACACCATGCCTGTGTGCCTGCGCAACCCTTCCCACCTCTGCAGGTCATGCGCGCGGCGCTGGAGTGCGCGCACCGCGGCTGGGGCGAGTCAGTGGTCATCGGTGTGGCGGCAGCGGGCAAGGAGCTGGCAACGCGGCCCTTCCAGGTGAGATCGCACCTGCTTTGCAACGGCATGTTGCCGCGGCTTGGAAAGGTTTGCTGCTGTCCTGATGCTTGCCGATGCTTGCTTGCTGGCGAGAGTTGCAATGAGTCTGGCTGTGTGACTAGACCCTCACCAGCAGTGCTCCCTGCCCACCACACCCGCAGCTGGTGACCGGCCGCGTGTGGAAGGGCACTGCGTTTGGTGGCTACAAGTCGCGCGTGCAGGTGGGCGTTGGGGGTTATTCTGTAGAACAGCAAGCAAGCTTGCGTGCCCTTGAACGTAGTGCAGTCCTTCGGCCTGCTCTGTGGCATCATCACAACCACTGCAGCCGTACAGCCGTAGCAGCCCTCGCTCCTCCTTCCATACGCCGGAAAATTATTACGCCACCTACCTCCCAACTGTTCTGCCTGCTGCCCCGCAGGTGCCCGACCTGGTGGAGCTGTACCAGCGCATTTGTTGGTTTTCTGATGGCCTTTCAACTGTGTCTTCCCATTCCATTTTTTTATTTTGCACAGGTGCCCGACCTGGTGGAGCTGTACCAGCGGGGCGAGACGATGCTGGACGAGTACATCACCCACCGCCTGCCCTTTGACGGTGCGTGCTGTGCAGCGCAGTGCAGTTTGGGCAGATTTTGCAAAGCACCCTCTAGTAAAACAGCTTGCCCTTTGCTTGCCGCTTGGTGTCGCCCCTCGCGCGACCTGCACGTCAGAGCCTGGGAACTATCTTCCTCTCATCCTGCCACCCATCTCGGCCCACACCCTTCCTCTTCCCTCCACCTCCCTTCAGAGATCAACAAGGCGTTTGAGCTGCTGCACGGCGGCCAGTGCCTGCGCTGCGTGCTCACCTTCCAGTGAGGCGGCGGCAAACGGCTAGGCAGCCAACAGTACACTGGCGAATAAGAAGCTCTGGCGGCGTGCCATCATCCGCCGCTTGAAGCGTGATGCGGCTGCTTACATTGTTGAGCGAGGTGGTGGAGCCAGTTGAGAATGCATCCGCGCTGTGAATGGACCCCCCATGCCGTCTGTTGGTTGCTTGCTCATGTGTACAAAAAGATGCGGTCGCGTCGTCACAGACAGGCAATGCAAGTGCAGAGTTGGTGGCACAGAAGTGCTAGAGAAAACGGGCAGCACGGCTGCGCCGTGCACGTGGGCAGGGTTGCTGTTGCTCTCACAGTTGCTGCCCCCAGCGCACGTCCCTGCTAGGGTTTAGATGCTGCCGCTCACAGGCACTGCCCGCGGCGCAGGCTGATGTCTCCGTACGGCTCCTCCTGCTCCAGCTGCAGGAAGCCGTGGGAGCGCGCCACTGCAGCAAGGGTTTGGCAGGGGGGACAGCAGGGGTGAGCCTCTGAGACACAGCGGAGCTGCAGGAGGCGGTGATGGGAGCGTGCCACCGCAAAAGGGAGCAGGAGAGCACAGACGGCCTTGGCGGCATCCAGCCGGCCCAGCCGATTACCCCCCTTCATTCCAACCAGCTCATTCATGAACACGACCAATCCCGTGCTGCTCACCCAGGGCAGCGTAAAAGGCCTTGGCGGCGTCCAGGCGTCCCAGCCGCTCGGTCATGTCGTGCAGCGACAGCTCAGCAGGTGCCTCTTCCTCCTCGCCACCCTCCAGCTGGCTCTCTGCTGCATCAAACCGCTGGCGCATCAGGCTGGGGGGGGGAGGGTGGGAGTGGGTGGGCAGAAGTGTGGGTTAACGGGTGGACAAGGGAGTGGCAGGGGGGACTGGTTGAGAGAGCAGCACAGGGCAGGGCAACAGGAGCTGCAAACGTCACGGCGTATGGGCTGAACCTGGCAGAGCAGCTGTCACGATCTCCACACACACAGCTCACTTGACAAACGCCAGCGTGGCCTTGGTCAGGTGGTCGCCCGCCGCCGGGCCGGCGCCGCCGCCGGCAGCAAAGCCGCCCACCTCCTGCGCAGGGCGGGAGCAGAGCAGTGGGCTCTGACGGTTGGCCGGAATGGGAGCTTGCTGCTAATGAGGCTCTCTCTCCTGCCGTGCATCTCAAGCTGCCCCTGCAGGTCGCCAACACCAGCAGCCCATCCCAGCCAGCACTACCAAATCAGCCACACACCTGCGTGGGCCCCGAGGCCTCCAGCAGCTCAAACTGGGACAGGCCGTTGCCGCTGGCCTCGCCCTGCGAGCATGGCAGACCAAAGGGTCAGCAAACATCAGGTTTACTGTCAAATCAGCAGGTGTGCAGCATTGCGCAGCATGCCGTGCGGCCAGCCAGCAGCCGCTATATTCCTCGGATCCCTCTGCCTCCCCATGCTCACCGAGCGGCGGCGCTTGGCGCTGCCCCCCTCGCTGCCCTCCTCCTCCTCCTCCTCAAGCTCCTCCTCCTCTCCCACAGCCGGCAGCATGGCGCCCAGCTCGGCGCCGCTCAGCGGCGCGTCCTCCAGAAGGTCCGACAGCCGGCTACCGCCGCGCCGCTCGGAGGACCTGCGGGCGGTGGGTGGTGTGGGTGGGTGGGGAGAGTGTGTCAACGGCAGAAGGCTGATTGTTGGGAGTAGCAGGGGGCAGGCACCGGCGGGCTGGCAGCGCTGAGCATGCTGCGTGACACAGCACCGCCCAGCACAGCAGGTCAACTGCATCTGTTTATAGGTGCATGCTTCACACCCTCACTGCATCATCTATACCCACAACCCACTCACTTCTCCGACAGCACGCCCTGGCTCTCCGAGTCGCGGCGCAGCGCCGAGGAGCCGCGCTTGCGGCGGCCGCCCAGTCCGGCGGCCGCCCCGCCCATGTCTGGCGCTGAGCCGGGGGTGAGGCCCAGGTAGAAGGGCTCCCCCATGCCCTGCGTGCTGTTGAGCGCCGCGCGCAGGCTGCAGCGGGGGAGGGAGGGCGAGCGGGCGAGGGGGTCAGGGGATGCTGGGTACCATGTGGCATTTTTGAATTCAACCCACCGTCAGCATGCCGCTGAAGCCAGCACCGCTGCCAACCCAAGTCAGCCGCTTGAAGGCAGCCACCTCCCCAATCGAGCAGTCACATGCAAGCACACATAAGAACAACAGCTCACCGCTCCGTCTCCACATCAAACTCCTCTTCGGACTCCTCGTCGCCGCTGGGCGCCCGCAGCGCGGCGCGCCGGGCAAATTGGTTGCTGGGGCCCGCGCCGTCTGAGGGGCGGGGAATGGGAGGAGCAGGGCAGATGTTGGCCATGCTGTTGGTGAATGAAGGTGCCGGCGGCTGTACTGCGCAACAGCAGCGCCGAACAGGGAGCCCTGCTACACCCCTTCCCTTGCTCACCTGCACCCAGCGCGGCCTCCTCTGCATAGCCGCCATAGCCGTCCATGCCCACATCCAGGTACCTGCCATTTATATAGGGCGGAAACAGCAGCGCTTGAAAGGGAATGAATGGGCAGGGCAAGGTTGAGTCTGGAGGTAGCATCCAGGCGCGTTTAGAACTGCTGGTTGCCCAGACACACCGCTGTGCAGCCTGCGAGGCCAAGCCTGCCACCCACCCACTGTCGCCCTCCGCCTTTCCTCACCCGCCGTCCATGAAGCCGGGGGCGCCGAAGCCGGCCTCTCCGCCCGCAAAGCCCAGGCCGTCGTCGGCCAGCAGCGTGCCGCGGCCGCCCGCCGCCATCTCGTCCAGGTAACGCTCCTGTGGGCAGGTGGCTGAATGATATGAAGAGACATGTGAATTGTGCTTTGCAGAGCAGCCCAGCTCGTCCAGGTAGCGCTCCTGTGGGTGGGTGGAACGCTGGTGATGATGAGAGTAATGCGGTGCATGATTCGGGTACGAGGCGCAGACCCCATGCAGGAGACACAGACCAAACCAGGGTGATGCGAACTCCTTCAGAAGTGCACAACATCCAGTCGCCCACCTGCTCCTCCAGCACGTCCTCCTTCTCCTGGCCCTTGCCGCCCTTCTTGCCCTTCTCTGCAGACCACGAGTGGAGTGTGAGGATCATGTGAGCATGCGTGCCCACAGTGGGCACGGATAGTGGCTGCAGAAGCCAAGGTGCAATGGGTGACAATGCCTGCCTGATGCCCAGCCATGCGTAATGCAAACAGCTGCTGCACGGTGCAGCCCTCCTGTTGCTGTCCACTCACTGGGGCGGGCACCCTCCGCCTTGGGCAGCACAGCGTGGCGCATGAAAAGCTCCTGAAGCGAAGGAGAGGCGAGGCAGCAGGGTGGAAGGTGGGCAAGTGACACCGCAAGGCTCCTAAAAGCGCAAACCATTCCGTTTGAGCAGGCAAGAAAGTCGCCCTGCAGCAAGCCGTCACCAACTTGCATCACCCTTGAAGCATTCAGCACCCTCATTCCCACTTCCGAGTTTCTCCCAGCACCCACCAGCAGCTCCTCTGGCCAGGCGCCGCCGGGCATGGCAGCCGCGGTGGCCGGCGCCACCACCAGCGCCGACTTGGCGCCCGCTGTGCCCGCTGCGCCGGCGCCCAGCGAGCGCTGTGGTCGCGCCACCAGGATGTCGCCCCGCTCGTTCATCCAGTCGCGGTAGTCCTGCCAGGTGGGAGTGTGGGAGAGCAGAGGATGTGGTTCAGTCGGGGAGGCAGGGGGAAGTTGCCAACGTGCGAGCAGGCCGGCACGGGTCGACCCTGGCTGAGGGCGGAGAGTGGCATGGTGGTGTCTCTGGGGAATGGTTGCCATGCTTGCACGCAGCACAGCGCCTCAACAACTCAGTCAACAAAGCACCCACCCGCCCCCGGATCTGCAGGGTGTCCAAATCATCCACCGTGGCCTTGCCCCGCTTCTTGCCGCCCCGGCGCCGCGGCTTGGTCTTGGGCGCGGCGCCGCCGCCCAGGCTGCCGCTGCGCTCGCCACTGCTCTGCGGCGTCTGGCTGGCGGGCGGCTGGTCTACGCCTTGCAGGTCGGCGGGGGCAGCCTCGCCCAGCAGGTCTGGTGGGAGGGAGGATAAGAGGGGCATGGTGTGGGGGTGGTGTGGAAGGCAGGGTCAGTGCAGGGCATGCATGGCGCGCGGCACCAGCGCCTTGACAGGGCAAGCAGTAGATAGGCCCTGCCATACAATGGCTCGTGCCGCTGACTGCCGCACCCAGCATTGCCCATCCATGCCGCCCCACCGCAGCTGCCTCACCCGCACCTGAGGGCACAGGCAGCAGGTCGTCTGGCAGGGCGTCCCCCAGTGCTGGCCCTCCAAAGAAGTCCATGCCCGGCAGGTCGATGTCGGGCACAGCAAACGTCTCGGGCTGGTCCCTGCAGTGGCAAAAGGCGGTGGGGTGGGTTGACGAAAGGGCCGGATGCAATCCTGAAAACAACGGTTCAGTACCCACCGCGCGCCTTGCGGCCTCCAAGCACCTCTGGCACAACACCCACCAACGCTGCAGTGCCCCCAGGGCACCCAGAATCGGCAAGTCATCACCCAACCACCAAAGCTAACAGCAGCTCCAAGTTGGCACAGCACCCAGCAAACCAAGGCCCAATCCGCATAGCTCACAGCAGCTCCAGGTCGTGTCGCGGCAGGCCGTCCAGGCTGAGAGCCATCTCCTCCTGCCCCTGCCCCAGCAGCAGCCCACCGCCAAAGCCGCCGCCCTCCACCGCCGCCGCCTCGCTGGCGCCGCCGCTGCGCTTGCCGGAGCGGCCGGTGCGGCGGCTGCCGCTGGCGCCGCCGCTCACCGCCTCCTCGCCCAGGGCGTCAGGCAGGGAGGGCATGACAAACAGGCCGTCGCCCACCTGGGAAGAATGTGGGCAGGGAGTTGCGAGAGGCTGTGCATGTCTGGACGTGCCTGCCACTGCGCCCCACGTTGGCCGGCTGGCAAGGCAGGAAAAGCTACTCATGTAAGGGGACGCCTGCACCAAACGGGCATCCCTCACCTGCTGCGAGCGGCCCGAGTGTGCGCCGCCCTCGCTGGTGGTGGGCATCTGGCTGGGGAAGGCGGGGAACAGCTCGCCCAGGTTGAGCAGGGCCAGGTCGCCTGCACATGCGGGTGGTGGGTGGGCGGGTCAGGGTGAAGGTGGCATGAGGCACGAGGCAGATGTGCCTGGGTGAACGAAGGGGCATGCTGCACGTGACAGGTCTGCAGCCCAGCTGCATGCAGCACGAGTGCCAAGCAAGGAGTTGGGGCGCACCGTTGAGGGGCAGGGTGATGGCCTCCTCCCGCGCCGCACGCTTCTCGCCGCCCAGTGTGACCTTGGCGGCCGCCGCCTCTCCCGCCGCCTCGCTGCCCAGCGAGCGCAGGCGGCGCTGCAGTAGAGGGGAGACAGGCAGGGCGAACCAGGTAAGTTGAGCGGTGGCGGAGGCCCTGTGCATCACCCACAAAGCCGACTGGACCAGGGCTGGCACGATGCACAGCACCCACGTCCCATCTCTTGCCCTGCCCCAGCCCTCAACCCACATGCGTTTTAACAATGCCGGTCGCCCCCTGCCGCGGCAGCACCCACCAGCATCTCCTGCACGTCCTCCAGCAGGAAGTACTGCTGCTTGGCGTGCACAAACACGATGCCGCCCACCTGGATAGCAGGCAGCAGGGGGAGGGCGAGGGAGGCAGTGAGGCAGCGGCGGAAGGGTGAGTTGGGGTTGATTGTGGCGCGGGCGGCGACAGGCAGGGCAGGGCGGGTCGCAGCAGCTGCACCACCGTGCCTGCAGGTCCAGCAGGCTGTTGTACCACCCAGCTTGCACAGCATCACAGCGTCGGGAAGCAACTGCACTACGCAGGCCAGGAAGGCAAGGCAAGGTGCAGGCAGCAGGATCGCTCACTAGGATGGCCTGCAGGCGCAGCGCGTGCGGTGCCTCCGGGTCGATCACTTTGTCGCTGCCGACGAACAGAAGTTGGGCAGGGGAGGCATGATTCAGGGAGGTGAACCAAGCTCAGTGCAATGCAACACAGTTTGGGTTGACCGCCTTGGGGCGGAAGTCGAGTGGGCACAGTGCACCTGGCTTCGAGCTGGTGCACTGCTTGCTGTGCAGACGTTGTGGATTGCGCCTGAACTGCAAACAAACGCAGGATTGCCTCAAACAGGCGGAAGGCCATGCAGGCCTGCAGGTTTTGGCCTGTGCCAAACTCGAGCGGCAGCAAGCCACAGCAACCCCTCTGCCGCACCAAGCCTCTGCAATGTTGACCTTCATGATGCTGCCCTTGTTCAGCTTCTTGCCGTGCGCCGCCACCCTGCGGAAGAGGATGTTGTGTTGTGTGAGCAGGGGCGGCCGGCGGCCGGCGAGCGCTGGAGCCGTTCAAACTATGGCGGGCGGCGGCGGGGGCGGCAGCGGCTGTGCCCTACTCTGAGTCGCACGCACCACACGGCGGCCAGGGCCGTCTTCTTGCCCAGCAGATCATGGCTCCAGAACATGGTGGCGCTCCCTCCTGGCCTGCAGGCGCCGCCTGGCTGTCCTGCTGCGCAAGAGGGGCAGCGGGAGGAGCAATGGGCTTGAGCTGGTGAGATCAAGCAGCGAGCAGTGCTGCCCACCGCTGCAGCGAGCAAATAGCCAGTGCTGGAAGACAGGCGCACCTCAGCTGCTCCACTGACGCTGGAGGCTGCAGGATCAGTCACAGCAAAGAATGCAGGTGGAGATGAAGCACGAGTGAGCAGGGGCGACTGGAGGCATGGTCCGCATGCAGCGCTGTTCAACTTGACACCTTGCCGCCCTTTACATTGCTCAAGCCGGCCTCAGGGAAATGCATGATCGCATGGCCTGCTGAACCCGCACTCAGCTGACCGCGCCCCTCTGCCTCCACTTGCGCCGCCGCTGCAGCCGCCGCCTCTCGCGCTCTTCTGCCAATCCCAGCGCTTTACAGGTGCGCCGCCGCACGCTTCGGCATGGCGGGAACAAAATGCAAATTGTACAACTGGACAAGGGGGGTATGTAGCATGACCATTCAATATTGCGTCGGCGGGACGCGTGCAATGCTCTCAACGGTGTCGAAGGGGAGGGAAGTGGGGGAGGGTTGGCCAGAGACCCACCTTCCGAAGTGGCAAAAAAGAAGGGCAGGATGAAATCGTGGGAGTGCCGCGTCTTGTGTTGGGTTAAATCTCAGCTTTGGGAGGGGGTGGGGGAGAAGGGCGCGCGATTGGGCACCGCTGGCGGAAAAGAGAGGGCGCCGCATGGGGGCGAGCAGCCGGGTTGGGGCGCTTCCATCAGCACGTCAGGCTACCACACTGCGCCGCGGCCTGGCCGCCCTACAGCGATCCTCCGCAGGCTGCGTGCTGGCTGCAGGGTGATGTCAGCACACCGTCGGGCCACGCGCTGCTTGGCTAGCGGGGCTGCTTCACATCGCCTTGCTGGCTGCGTCACACTGCCTTGCTGGCGCTGCTTCAAATCGCCTTGTTGGCGCTGCTCACGCCTTGTTGGCGAACTCCACGCCGGTCTGGATGTTCTTCTGCAGCAGGTCCTTCATCTTGACCAGGCCCTGCGGCAGGATGGGGACGTCACAGCGAATCTGAGCGCACTTGCCACCAGTTGGGCGGACTTGTGACTGCAGTGTGCAGCCAGCAGGCCAGTCGCCCTTGAGCACGGCTGCCACTGGCGGGTGAGGCTCAACACCACCAATCTGCTGCACTCCACAGCAACAGCAGCAGCAGCAGCAGCAGCAGCGGCGGCAGCAGCAGCGGGCGCACCTCCTGCTCGAACTCGGACAGGGGGCCCAGGGGCAGGAAGGACTCCACGCCGTTGCGGCCCAGCACCACCTGCGCAGAGGTGAGCAGAGGGCAACAGCGCAGGCAGGTGAGGCAGCCGGCTGGTAGCTGCAAGCTCCCAGTCCGACGAGAGCACCCTCTCCAGTAAGCGTTTGAGTGTGTGATGCTGTCTTGTGGGTGGCTGCGACTGCCACAAAACAAGCAGCTTGCGCAGTGTGTTTGCTCCCAGCTGCACAGTCATCACCCACCCCGTCCCATCCCCAGCCCACCTTGCTGGCAAAGTACTGGAAGTCGGGGTGCACGTCCGACTCCACAAACGTGCACTCCACAATGCCCTGCTCGCCCTCCAGGCCCAGCAGCACGCTCTCAGCCATGCGGGCGGCCGCGTACGCCATGGACAGCGTGGCGGAGCCTGCGAGTGGGGAAGTGCGAGAGGCAGTTGAAGCGAAGGCAGCCAAAGGCATGGGTGTGGATGTGAGGCAGGTTTTGTATGCCCACTGCAAGGCATGCCCTCCTGCCGGGGACAGTCATCTGCCCACCCAGCCTCCCTTCTCCGCCCAGCCCTGTGCTCCGCTCACCAGCGCCGGCCTTGGCCTCGACGACCTCAGTGCCCGCGTTCTGGATACGCACCTGCACCACAACCGGTTTGCAGGCACAGGGCGTTGGTTTAAGGGTTGACAGGTGAGGAGCGGGGCAGCGGGCAAGAAAGTTGCGGCAGAAGATGCCACCAGGAGGGAGTGACATTCCCTGTCAAACAGCAACAGCAAGCGATCAGCCCCAATTGCTCTTCGGCGCCCCACAGCCACATACAAAGCATTACACTCACGGTCAGCTTCTCAATCTCCTCCTTGGTGAACCAGGGCAGCACCTTGGGGGTGGTCTGCGGGGCAGCAGGGCGAGCAGGCACCCACAATCAGCGATGATACGCCTCGGCTGCGGCTGAACACGCAGAAGTAACCGTCCGTGCATGGCCACTGGCTGATTGGGGCGTCCCCGTAGCATGCAACAGCAGCCACAGCCTGTGCATGCAGCCTCACACCTGGGAGATGAGGGGCAGGATGGTCTCGCCGGCGTGGCCGCCAATCACGGGCACATCCACATCACGGGTGTCCAGGCCCTTGGCCTGCGGGAGCAGGACAGGAGCAGCGGTGCAGATTTTGCAGATGAGCATGAAGATCACATCAGCGAGTGAGAGCATAAGAGAAGTGGTGGATGTTGGCTGTCGTGCGCTGTGCACAGCCACGCAAGGCCCCTAACAGGAGCACTGGTAACGCCAGCAGCAGCCGCCACAGCATCAGCAGTTGTGCAAGCAGTGCCAGCACATGGCTGCCCATCGCAAAGCGCACCTCGGCGATGAAGGTGTTGGCGCGCACCACATCCAGGGTGGTCACGCCCATGACCTGCAATGGTTTTGGGGGGGGGGGGGGGGGGGGGGGGTTAC
>VFQQ010003792.1_pt1 | contig 14215 bp, 7 predicted proteins | sample 3512341 | NCBI WGS metagenome assembly VFQQ01 (sample SAMN10412373, study PRJNA504923) | tailings metagenome | isolation source: Relicate 2 Philex TSF1 revegetated site | place: Philippines: Tuba, Benguet | collected 2017-08-29 | reverse complement strand
ACAAGGAAGCCATCGAGAGCAAGACCAATGCCCTGATGGAAGCCTCCCAGAAGCTGGGCGAAAAAGTCTACGCTGCAAGCCAGGCTGAAGCCGGTGCCGCTGAACAAGGCGAGCCACAGGAAAAGACCGTGGACGCTGAAGTGGTGGATGCCGAGTTCGAGGAAGTCAAGGATGACAAGAAGTAATTCCTTTACCATGTAACCTCATGAGGCACACAGGGCTTTCCCTGCTGTGCCTCATTTATTGTTAGTAGAGAAATATGGCAAAAAGAGATTATTACGAGATACTGGGCGTCAACCGCGACGCTTCGGATGATGAAATCAAGAAGGCTTACCGCAAGCTGGCGATGAAATTCCATCCGGACCGCAACCCGGACAACCCCAAGGCCGAAGAAAGCTTCAAGGAAGCCAAGGAAGCCTACGAAATCCTGTCTGATGACCAGAAACGTGGCGCTTACGACCAATATGGCCATGCTGGTGTAGACCCAAGCGCGGGCGCTGGTGCTGGCGGTGCTGGCTTCGGTAACTTTGCCGATGCCTTTGGCGACATCTTTGGTGATATTTTCGGCGGTGGCGGCGGTGGAGGCAATCGACGTTCCAACGTCTACCGTGGTGCAGACCTGCGCTACAATATGGAAATCTCGCTTGAGGATGCTGCACGCGGCACCGAGACCAAGATCCGTATTCCCGTCATGGCAGAATGTGAAACCTGTCACGGCTCCGGCGCCCGCCCCGGCACACAACCCGTCACCTGCACCACCTGTGGCGGCCACGGCCAGGTGCGTATGCAGCAAGGATTCTTCTCCGTACAACAGACCTGCCCCAAGTGTCACGGCTCCGGCAAGATGGTGAAAGAGCCATGCCCCACCTGCCACGGCGGTGGTCGCGTCAAGCAGCACAAAACACTGTCGGTCAAGATTCCAGCCGGTGTGGACGAAGGTGATCGCATCCGCCTCTCAGGCGAAGGCGAAGCTGGCGTCAACGGCGGTCCTCCAGGCGACCTCTATGTCGTAGTGCATTTGAAGAAGCACGAAATCTTCGAGCGTGACGGCGCTAACCTGCATTGCGAAATGCCGATCAGCTTCACCACCGCAGCACTGGGTGGCGAGATCGAAATCCCGACCCTGGATGGTCATGCCAAGATGAAGGTGCCCGCAGAAACGCAAACCGGCGCGGTATTCCGCCTACGCGGCAAGGGCATCAAGCCATTGCGTAGCAGCGACATGGGCGACCTCATGTGCCACGTCGTGGTAGAAACGCCCGTCAAGCTCACCGAACGGCAGAAAGAACTATTGAAAGAGCTAGAAGACATCAACCAGCAGGACTCCGGGAAACACAGCCCACGGGCGAAATCCTGGATGACGAAGGTGAAAGATTTCTTTCAATAAGCCTTTTGTAATGATTGAAAGTAAAAAAAGCACGGCTAGTCCGTGCTTTTTTATTGCTGTATGCAGTGCTGATATTATCGGCTACCTTAACCTTAAAATCCTTAATCTGGAAAACAGCGCCATCTCGACGTCACGTTGCATCTCGCACCTTACTTAAACTACATCAATTTTCCATGGCAAATAACTCCACCAACACATCAAATCTATCGCTGCTCAGCGGCTGGCTGCTCCTGCTAGGCGCCCTCACCGGCCTCGCACCATTATCAATAGACATGTATCTCCCTGGCTTTCCCGCCATTGAGAAAAGCCTGCTCGCGCAAGCAGGCAGTGCGGAATTAACGCTGGCAAGTTATTTTATTGGCTTGGCAATCGGGCAGCTGTTCTATGGCCCACTCAGTGACCGCTTTGGGCGCCGCTTGCCATTGATGGTAGGGCTGGTGATTTATATTGCCGCATCCATTGGCTGCGCCTTCGCAGGCAGTATTCCGGAACTGATTATCTGGCGTTTTCTACAGGCACTGGGCGGCTGTGCAGGGATGGTCGTGACACTCGCCATCATCCGTGACCGCTGTAGCGCCAATGACGCGGCACGGGCACTCTCGATGCTCATCTTGGTGATGGGCCTGGCACCGATTCTTGCCCCGCTCATTGGCGGCTGGATCGTGACCACGTTCGATTGGCGCGCCCTATTCCTCACCTTGGCATTCGCAGGCAGCCTAGGATTATTAGCCGTGTATTTCCACCTTGAGGAAACACACGATACGCGCAACGAGCCTCCGCTGGTATTGCGTCACGTACTGCGTAATTACGGCAGGCTGATGATAGACCGCAGCTTTATCGGTTATACCTTAAGCGGCGGCTTGGCGCGCGCAGGGATGTTTGCTTATATCGCAGGCTCGCCATTTGTTTTCATTGAGTATTATGAAATTCCCGCACAGCATTATGGCTGGATTTTCGGCATCAATGCAGCCGGATTAATCCTCTTTAGCCAGATCAATGCATGGCGCCTGAAAAAGCATGATGCAACGGTGCTGCTCTCACGGGCATTGTGGCTGCCTGGCGGCATTGGCCTCATTCTGCTTGGTTTATCGCTGACAGGCCATATCACCTTGCCGCTATTGCTAGTAGTTATTTTCTGCTTCGTTGCCAGTATCGGTTATATTGGCCCCAACTCCAGTGCGGCAACATTGGCCACTCACGGGCAGCAGGCAGGGACTGCCTCTGCATTGATGGGCTCATTGCAATTCGGCCTCGCTACACTGGCAGGTGGCTTAGTCAATCTACTGCATGACGGCACAACATGTCCGATGGCAATTGTAATGGCAGGGTGCGGAATTGGGGCATGGCTGGCACACCGCCTGATCATCGTCAAACCTGTTTCTCATGCTAATTGACGCTGGCTTGAGCTGAAGTAAAAAAGCCCACCAGGGTAACCCCTGGTGGGCTTTTCATGTTTGCTCGGTCAGAGCAAAGGCAGAGTTATGACAACAAGAACGATTGTTTTGCCTCAGCACCCAAGCGCTGATACAAGCGGTTAATGCCACTGATCACCGCTAGGATGGAGGCCGTCACGAGATTATCGTGTATGCCTGCCCCGTACACCGTACCAGGCTGCCCGTCGGTCTCAAGCTCGGCAAAGGCCACCGCCTTGGCTGCCGCGCCTGCACCCAGCGCACGCTCTTCGTAATCATGGATACGGAACTTGCTGCCAAATGCATGTGCCAAGGCATCGATTGGGCCGTTGCCCTTGCCTTGCAGCACGGTTTCAACACCATGAATCCTTGCCGTAAGCTTGATGTGCTGAATGCCATCTCGTTCGTCCAGCGTATGGTCGATGTAGTGCACGGGGGCATTGGCAGCGATGTACTCCTCGTTAAACAATTGCCAGATACCCTCAGCATTCACTTCTTGCCCGCTGCTATCGGTCAATCGCTGCACGGCGCTGCTGAACTCAACCTGCATGCGGCGTGGCATGGCGAGGCCATAGCCTGACTCCAGCAAGTAAGCGATGCCGCCCTTGCCCGATTGGCTGTTGACGCGAATGATGGAATCATAGGTACGGCCCACGTCATGTGGGTCTATAGGCAAATACGGCACTTGCCAGAGCGCCTCTGGCTGCTGTACGGCAAAGCCTTTCTTGATCGCATCCTGATGCGAGCCGGAGAAAGCGGTAAACACCAAGTCACCGGCATACGGGTGGCGCGCATGCACCGGCAACTGCGTGCAATCTTCCACCGTGCGGGCAATGCTGTTGATCTGGGAAAAATCCAGGCCTGGATCAACGCCCTGGGTATAAAGATTGAGCGCCAAGGTCACGAGGTCAACATTGCCAGTACGCTCGCCATGCCCGAATAAACAGCCCTCAATACGGTCTGCCCCCGCCATCACTGCCAGCTCGGCTGCCGCCACTGCGGTACCTCGATCATTGTGTGGGTGCACACTAATGATGACGCTATCGCGGCGAGCAAGGTTGGTATGCATCCACTCGATCTGGTCGGCATAGTAGTTAGGCGTACCCACTTCAACCGTGGCCGGCAGGTTGAGGATAACCTTGCGCTCAGGTGTCGCCTGCCAGATGTCTGTCACGGCATCGCACACGTCCTTGGCGAAATCCAGCTCGGTTGCAGTAAAGGTTTCCGGGCTATATTGAAACACCCACTCGGTCTCGGGGCGCTCATCGGCTAATTGCTTGATCAAGCGGGCACTATCGGTGGCAATCTTCTTGGCGCCGGCCTTATCAGTGCGAAACACCGTCTCGCGGAATACTGGCGACGTCGCATTGTAAACGTGCACGATGGCACGCCGCGCACCTTGCAGGGACTCAAACGTACGGCGGATCAAGTCTTCGCGCGCCTGAGTGAGCACCTCGATGGTGACATCATCGGGAATGTGACCGTTCTCGATCAAGTTTCGCACAAAATCGAAGTCAGTCTGCGATGCAGAAGGAAATGCCACCTCGATTTCCTTGAAGCCGATCTCCACCAGCATCTTGAACATGCGCAGCTTGCGTTCAGCATTCATGGGCTCGAACAAGGCCTGATTACCATCGCGCAGGTCTGTGCTCATCCAGATGGGCGCACGGGTAATGGTACGCATCGGCCATTGGCGATTTGGCAAGTTGATCGGCGTAAACGGGCGGTATTTGCTGCTTGGATTCTTCAACATCATATTTCTTTCAAAAGTTCAGTTCGCGGACTGCGGTATCTAGATCGTGATCCAGGGCTGCCAGGCTACCGCTCACGCAAGGCCTGACAACCGCGTGGCAGTCGGAATACTCTTAAACAATATGTTATATGACACATGATGCAAATATCCTATGGGATGAAGCGAAACTCAATCAATCGTTATTGCCCTTTGGACAACAAGGACAACTCAATAAAACCGGCAGGAGGAGGTAAGAATTAGATGCGCGCGGAGCGCAGCAGCAGACCTAGGCTTAGGAGGGCCTGGGCGGAAAACACAAACAATGTGGTCTGCTGGATTTGCATAGTGGGGCCATGATAAACAGAAGGCATACTGACTGTCAAACCCCAGAGACGCTTGCTTCAAACCTACTTGCTGTCAAACCAAAAACACGCTTGAGAATAACTGCGTTAACTTGCGGCACAGCTTTGCGCCAAGGCGAACATGGTTGTGCATTGACTAGGCACAGCCACGTTCGCCTGATGCAGGATGTTGAGATATGCTAGATATGCTTACGTATCTCGCCCGCTGCCTGCATGATGGATGCATAGGTTTGTGGGGTCTTGGCAAGCGGATTGAGCAAGCCGAAATCATGAATCGCACCCAGGTAACGCGTACAGGTAACACTGACCCCGGCATCGGTCAGCAGATGTGCATAGGCCTCTGCCTCGTCACGTAACACGTCGAACTCTGCCGTTTGTATCAATGCTGGTGGCAGGTCAGCCAAGTGCTCCAGGCTGGCATTGAGCGGTGAGGCATAGGGCTCCTCACGGGCACCCTTGTTTTCCAGGTAGTTATCCCAGAACCACTTCATCATCTCGCGGGTGAGGAAATAGCCATCCGCAAACTGCTGGTAGGACTCGGTATTGAACTTTGCATCGGTCACTGGCCAGAACAAGGTCTGGTGCTTGATGAAGGGCTCGCGCTTTTCCTTTGCCATCATGCAAACCACGGCGGCCATATTCCCACCAACGCTATTGCCAGCCACGGCCAGACGCTGGCTATCTATGCCGATCTCCTCGCCATGCTGCGCCACCCACTTGGTGGCAAGATAGCACTCGACAATTGCCGTCGGGTACTTCGCCTCTGGAGAACGCGTGTAATCAACAAACACCACGGCACAGTTAGATGCCACACAGAGATCGTGCACCAAGCGCTGGTGCGTAGGGAAATCCCCCAGCACCCAACCACCACCATGGAAGAACATGATCACGGGCGGCTTGATGGCAATGTCAGCAGGCTTCACGATAAAGAGATGGATGGAATGACCTTCAATGGCGACCTCACGTTCCTCAACACTGACACCATCCAGATTGACTTCAACACTGGCCTGCAAATCACTCAAGACCTTGCGGGCCTCGGCAGGTGCCAGTTCTTCCACTGGCGTACTGTCTGCGGCTGCCAACTCTTCGAGAAAGGCACGGGTACGCGGCTCCATGCCGCTATATTCCTGCTTATCGGAAGCAAATGAATGCAGAATGGGGTCGAGAATATTCACGGTACATCTCCTGTACAGGTAGTAGTGAATATGCATTTTGCGCCCATGACGCAGCGTGGTATGTCAGCAGGACGCTGACGTGCTTGTAGGAAGCGGGCTATTCCTGCTCAGGCAAACCTTCCCAGCCACCACCCAGCGCAGCGATTAACTGTACGCTGTTGATCAGCCGACTTTGTTGCAAGGTCAGCAAGGTACGCTCGCTGCTGAGCGCAGTGGTTTGCGCCGTGACGACATCAAGAAAACCAATCAGCCCCACGCGGTATTGATTGGTATATTGCTTCAGCGCCTTGCGCGCTGCAGCGACGGATTCTTCACGCAATGCAGATTCCTCACCCAGTGTATGCAAAGCCACTAGGTAATCCTCCACCTCCTTGAATGCGGTCAAGACTGTCTGGCGATAGGTGGCTACCGCCGCATCATAGCTAGCCTCGGATTGCACGACGTTATATTTGTTCTGCAAGCCATTGAACAAGGTCATCGCCAATTGCGGCCCAACAGACCAATAGCGGTTTGGTAATGTCATCCAGTCGTTGAAGGTGCTGCTGCGATAACCGCCGGTAGCGGATAAGCTCAGGCTAGGGTAATACGCCGACTTCGCCACGCCGATATTGGCATTGGCCGCCATCACGGAGCGCTCGGCAGAGGCCACATCTGGCCTACGCTCCAGCAATTGGCTAGGCACGGAGGCTGGAATGGCAGGCAATTGCGGCACGGCATCGCTTTCGGCCAGGTTGTAATCGGCGGGCGGCACACCAATCAGCACGGCAATGGCATTTTCCAGCTGTGCTCGCTGCCAAACCAAGTCCACTAGATCGGCTTCTGCATTCTTGAGCTGCGTGGTGGCTGCGGCAACATCCGCACTGGCGACCACACCACGCTTGTACTGGCTTTCCGTCAATTGGACGACCCGACGGTAGGTATCGACGGTTTCCTGTAATAGACGCTTCTGCTGGTCCATCACACGGATCTGCAGGTAGTTCTGTACCAACTCGGATTGCATGCTGAGCCGCATGGCAGCCAGCGTCGCAAAGCTGGCATCAGCGCTGGCGCGATTGGCTTCCAGCGTGCGCCTGAGCTTGCCCCAGATATCGAGCTCCCAGCTGGCATTGAGCGCGGCGTTATAAGTGGTGCGTATGCCGCTGATCTGCACGGCTTGGCTAGAGTTCGAGCTACCCGTTCCCTGCCCTGCGCGTGTCTTGCCAACGGTAGCGTTCAGTTGCGGCCATAAGGCACCACGGGCGCCCTGGGCCAGGGCAAAAGCCTGGCGGTATTGCGCCTCGTATTGCGCCACGGTCTGGTTGCTGTCATTCAGCCGTGCCACCAACTGGTTAAGCTCCGCATCGCCGTAGCGCATCCACCACTGTCCTTTCGGCACCTCATCTGCCGGGGCTGCAACGCTCCAGCCCTCTTGATGCTTGAATGCAGCAGGCACGGCACTCTGCGGTCTATGATAATCCGGGCCTACCATGCAGGCAGATAACAGGACGGACAAGCTAACGACACCAAGCTTGGCAGTGGTACTCATTCCATTTTCTCCAACATTGCAGCCTCAGGTTTGCGACGCAAGACCCACAGGCGTAATCGATCCAGGTAAAGATAAACCACTGGCGTGGTGTAAAGGGTGAGCAACTGGCTCAGTAGCAAGCCACCCACGATAGCAATGCCCAGCGGGCGACGCAGGGGGGCATCGCCATCAGTGCCCAGGATCAGCGGGATAGCACCCAGCAAAGCCGCCATGGTCGTCATGAGGATGGGGCGCAATCGCTGTTCACAAGCCTCCATAATGGCTGCCCTTGATGACAAGCCACGCTCACGCTCGGCCACCAGGGCAAAATCAATCATGAGGATGGCATTTTTCTTGACGATACCAATCAGGAGGATGATGCCGATCAACGCGATCAAGGTCAGCGGCGTATCAAACAGGATCAGCGCCAGCAAAGCCCCTACCCCGGCAGATGGCAAGGTAGACAGGATAGTGAGTGGATGCACATAGCTCTCATACAGCATGCCAAGGACGATATACACAGATACCAGCGCCGCCAGAATCAGCCACGGCATTTGCTTGAGCACCTTGCCCTGCGCACTGGCCGTGCCAGAAAAGGTGGCCTGCACATTGAGAGGCATTTTTAAGTCAGCCAGCGCCTGCTTGATCTGCTGCTTGGCCTGCTCCAGGTTGCCGCCTTCCGGCAGATTGAAGGAGTAGGTAATCGAGGCAAACTGCCCCTCATGCTGTACCGAGGCAGGGGCCGTGTTATAGCCCAGCGTGACGATATTGGACAATGGCACACGCGCACCACTGCTGGTTAAGACATACAGGCTGGAAAGGATATCCGGGCTTTGCATATATTGATCAGCCACGCCCATCACAACACGGTATTGGTTCTGGTCCTGATAAATGGTGGAAATCTGGCGCTGTGCATAGGAGTTGTTCAACAGTGCAATCACCATACTCACATCAATGCCCAGGCGTTTGGCTGCTTCGCGATCTATATTGAGGTAAACCTGCACGGAACGGCTGCGACCACCACCGCTCACGTCAGTAATACCAGGTACAGACTGCAAGGTATCCAATACCTTGGTTTCCCAGGTACGCAGGTCTTTGACATCATCACTCTTGAGCGTCATCTGATAGCTGGAATCTGCCGAACGGCCTCCAATGCGCAAATCCTGCATATTGACCAGGAATATCGAAGCGCCTGGCACTTGCGCCAACTTGGGCCGCAGCCTCGCGATCACGGTTTCTGCGGGCTCACGCTGCTTAATATCCTTGAGGATAATAATGAAGTTGCCGGAATTACTTGATGCCCCCGGCCCGCGCCCACCACCCGACATCCCCATCACTTGATCGACGGCGGGGTCTGTCAGCAAGATATTGCGGAAAGCCTCCAGCTTGTGCTGCAACTCATCAAAGGAAACGCCTTGGTCAGCCCGCGCCATGCCAAACAGGCGGCCAGTATCCTGATCCGGGAACATGCCCTTGGGAATAGCAATATAGAGATAGACATTCACAGCAATGGTGAACAGCAACACCACCAGCATCAAGCCAGCATGCTCCAGCGCCCAGGCCAGGCTCTTGCGATAGCCACGCTGCATACGCTGGAACAGTCCGGTATGCGCCTCCTGCCCGGTTGGATGCTCACCTTCCACTGCCAAGGCATCCTTGCGCCTGAGCAAGTAGGCGCACAACATCGGCGTCAATGTCAGCGATACGAACAATGAAATCAAGATGGCAACAGAGAGCGTGACGGCAAATTCGCGGAACAGGCGGCCAGTAATATCTCCCATGAACAGCAGCGGAATAAATACTGCCACCAGCGATATGCTCATGGATATCACCGTAAAGCCGACTTCGCGTGCACCGCACAACGACGCACGGAAAGGATGATCGCCCTGTTCAATACGCTTGCTGATGTGCTCTACCACCACAATGGCATCATCCACAATAAAACCCGTAGAGATAATCAGCGCCATCAAGGTCAAATTGTTGAGCGAATAGCCACACAAATACATCGCCGCAAAGGTCGCGATGAGCGATACCGGCACGGCCAGCGCCGGTATCAGCGTGGCTCTGCCATTCCTGAGAAACAGGAACACGACGAGGATCACCAGTGCCACGGCAATCGCGAGTGTCAGCTCGGCTTCATGCAAGGAAGCACGGATATTAGGGCTGCGGTCTTCCACCACGGTCAGCTTGATATCATCGCCAATGCTGCTCTGGATGCTAGGTAGCTCAGCACGAATGCGATCTATCATTTCGATGATATTCGCGCCCGACTCACGGCTCACCATCAGCAGGATGGCACGCTGCTTATTATGGAAACCGACGTTGCGGATATCCTCCACGGAGTCATAGACACGCGCGACGTCACTGAGGCGTGTGACCGCGCCATTGTGACGCGCAATTACCAGCGAGCGATAATCCTTGGCGCGTAGCAAGCGGTCATCCGCATCCAGCTGCCAGCTATATGCGTCATTTTGCAGATAACCCTTTGGCCCACTGCCATTCGCTGCGCTGATAACGCTGCGCACATCGTCAAGTGCCAGGCCCTGCTGCACCAAGGCATCCGGGTTGATATCCACTCGCACCGCAGGCAGTGAGCTACCTGCCACATTCACCTGGCTTACGCCTTGCACCTGGGCAATCTTGCGCGATACCCGGTTGGATGCCAGATCGTACAGTTCGCCCATTGTCTTGGTTTTGGAAGTCATGGTCAGCACCATGCTAGGCATATCCGCCGGGTTCATCTTGCGATAGCTAGGGCGAGTCGGCATGCCGGTTGGCAGCATACCTGCCGCAGCGTTGATAGCAGCCTGCACTTCACGTGCCGCCACATTGATATCCTTGCTGAGATCAAATTGCAGGGTGATCGACGTACTGCCCAGGGAGCTAGAAGAAGTGATTTCACTGATGCCGGAAATGCGTCCGAGGCTACGCTCCAGCGGCGTGGCCACGGAGGAAGCCATGGTTTCCGGGCTAGCCCCTGCCAGCGAAGCGGTGACATTGATGGTGGGGAAGTCCACCTGCGGCAGTGGCGCAATCGGCAGCAAACCAAACGCCATCCAACCGGCAAGCATCAGCCCAAGCGATACCAGCAGCGTCATTACCGGACGCAGGATAAACAAAGAGGCAGGGCCACGCTCATCCGCCTTGAGCTGCGCCCAGGAAATCATGCGCCTCATGTGCCTGCACTCACGGCTTGCATCACGCCAGTTCCTCGTCTGCGTCGCTGATGCGGGTTGTCAGCTTGGCACGGCGGCGTGTCAATCGATCAAACAGCAGGTAGATCACGGGCGTGGTAAAGATGGTCAACAGTTGCGACAGCAGCAAGCCGCCCACCATGGTGATGCCAAGCGGCTGGCGCAATTCAGCCCCAGCGCCGCTGGCAAACATCAGCGGCAGTGCACCAAACAAAGCCGCCATAGTTGTCATGAGGATGGGGCGAAAGCGCAACAGGCAAGCTTGGTAGATCGCGTCTACCGGCTTGAGCCCTTGTTCGCGCTCGGCAGCCAAGGCGAAGTCGATCATCATGATCGCGTTTTTCTTGACGATGCCGATCAGGAGAATAATGCCGATGATCGCCACCATGCCAATCTCCTGCCCATGTATCCACAAGGCCAGCAAGGCGCCGACGGTCGCCGACGGCAAGGTAGAGAGAATAGTCACGGGATGAATAAAACTCTCATACAGTATGCCCAGCACGATATACATGCATACCAAGGCAGCCAGGATAAGGAACAAGGTATTCGACAAGGAAGCCTCAAACGCCAGCGCTGCGCCCTGGAAGCGCGTCTGCACGCTGCCCGGCAACTGTAGCTCATCAACAGCAGTGCGAATGGCCGCCACCGCATGTCCAAGCGCGACATTGTCGGCAAGGTTGAAGGAGACCGTTGCCGCCGGGAACTGGGCAATATGGTTGATCGTCAGCAAGGTATTGCGCTCTTCCACCCGCACCAGGGCAGTCAGCGGCACCTGCGTTGTCACCACATTGCCAGCGCTATCCGTGCTGCTACCGGGGATATACAGGTTGGCAAGCGCCTCTGGGCCATTACGGAAATTAGGCGGCACCTCCATCACCACGCGATACTGGCTGGCCTGCGTGTAGATAGTGGAAATCAGGCGCTGGCCAAAAGCGTTGTACAAGGCGGCATTAATACTGGACACCGTCACGCCCAGGCGAGCGGCATTGTCGCGGTCTATCACCAGGTAAGCCTGCAAGCCCTTATCCTGCAAATCACTCGCCACATCGGTAATTTCCGGTAACTGGCGCAACTTTTCCATCACGCGTGGCATGGCCGATTGCAACACGGCAATATCAGGGTCAGTGAGCAGGAAACGATACTGCGTGCGGCTGGTCTTGTCTTCTATGCTCAAATCCTGCACGGCTTGCAGGTAAAGCTTGAAATCCGGGATGTCTGCAGTCGCCTGCTTCAGGCGCGCAATGACTTGGCTGGCCGTCACGTCACGCTCGGCATGCGGCTTGAGGTTGATTAGCACGCGGCCGGTGTTCAGCGCCTCGTTGGTGCCATCCACGCCAATATATGACGACACGCTGTCCACTGCAGGGTCTTGCTTGATGATGCGGGCCAGTTGTTCCTGCTTCTTTGCCATGGCAGCAAACGAAACCGATTGTGGCGCTTCACTGACACCCTGGATCAAGCCGGTATCCTGGGTAGGGAAAAAGCCCTTGGGCAGATAAAGATAGAACAGCACGGTAATCACCAGTGTCACCAGCGCCACCATCAGCGTTAAGACCTGATGCGCCAGCACCCATTTCAAGGCTTTAGCATAACGGTCGATCAGGCCTTGCATCATGCGTGCGCCAGCATTGGCAAAACGGCCTTTCTCGCTAGCAGGTGCATGCTTGAGCCACAACGCGCAAAGCATGGGCGTCAAGGTGAGGGAAATCAGCATGGATACCAGGATGGCAATCGCCAGTGTCAGGGCAAACTCACGGAACAAGCGGCCCACCACATCACTCATGAACAGCAGCGGGATCAACACCGCCACCAGCGAAATGGTCAGCGAGATAATGGTGAAACTGATCTGCCTGGAGCCCTTGAGCGCTGCCTGCAAGGGATGGTCGCCCTGCTCGATGTAGCGCTCGATATTTTCCAGCATCACAATCGCATCATCGATGACAAAACCGGTCGCAATCGTCAGCGCCATCAGCGTCAGGTTATTGATGGAAAAACCCGCCAAATACATGACGCCAAATGTCCCGATCAATGAAAGCGGCACAGCCACCGAGGGAATCAGCGTCGCCCGGCCATCTTGCAGGAAGAAGAAAGTCACCAGCACTACCAGTGCAATCGCCAGCAACAATTCAAACTGCGTATCCTTGACCGAGGCCTGGATGGTATGGCTACGGTCGCTGAGGATAGACACCTGCACGTTTTCCGGCAGGCTTTCCTCCAGTGCGGGCAACATCTCCCGCACACGCTCTACCACGTCAATTACGTTGGCGCCCGGCTGGCGCTGGATATTGACGATCACGGCAGGCTTGTCGTTGGCCCAGGCGGCGAGATATTCATTCTCGGCGCCATCATAGGCCTGCGCCACATCCTTGAGGCGTATTGGTGCGCCATTCTGGTAACTCAACACCAGGTTGCGATACTCCTCCGCGCTACGCATCTGGTCATTGGCATCGATGGTCGTGGAACGCGTCGCCCCATTGAAGCTGCCTTTGGAACCATTGAGATTATTGTTGGCGATGGCCGTGCGTATGGATTCAAGGCTAAGGCCATATGCCGCCAGGGCGGTAGAGTTTGCGCTCACGCGCACCGCAGGGCGTTGCCCGCCGCTGATGCTCACCATACCCACGCCGGAAATCTGCGCAATTTTCTGCGCTAGCCGGGTATCGACCAAATCCTGCACCTTGGGCATGGACAGCGCTTCCGAAGTCACCGCCAGCGTGAGGACAGGCACATCCGCCGGGTTGACCTTGCTATACACCGGCTGGCTGGGCAAATCACTGGGCAACAGGTTGGAAGCCGTATTGATCGCTGCTTGCACGCCCTGCTCGGCAATGCCCAGACTGGTATTGAGATTGAAGCGCAGAGTGATGACAGATGCCCCACCAGCGCTGCTGGATGACATTTCATCCAGGCCGGCAATCCGCCCCAACTGGCTTTCCAGTGGTGCTGTGACCATGGCATTGATGACTTCCGGGCTGGCACCGGGATACAGGGTTTTGACCTGCATCGTCGGATATTCCACCTCGGGCAATGAAGCGACGGGCAGCAAGCGGTAACCGAGGATGCCCGAAATCAATAGGGCGAGCATCAGTAGCGTGGTCGCCACTGGCCTTTCAATGAACATCCGCGAGGGGTTCATGAACGTGGGCCTCTACCCTGCCCCATTGAAGCACCATCACCGCCACGACGCTGACCGCCTTGCTGCCATGCGCCGCCCTGTCTACCTTCACCACCACGGCCTGCCGCAGGCTGCGTATCATCCTCGCCTGCCACACGCACCGTCATGCCGTCAGATAGGCGGTCTACACCATCAATGACGATACGCTGCCCTGCATTCAAGCCCTGGCGGATTTCCACCTGCTCTGCCTGGCTGATTCCCACGGTTACGCGCTGCTTGGCCACGATTTTTTCTGCATCAATCACATAGACATACGTGCCTTGGTCATCGCGTT
>VFQQ010003789.1_pt1 | contig 14228 bp, 28 predicted proteins | sample 3512341 | NCBI WGS metagenome assembly VFQQ01 (sample SAMN10412373, study PRJNA504923) | tailings metagenome | isolation source: Relicate 2 Philex TSF1 revegetated site | place: Philippines: Tuba, Benguet | collected 2017-08-29 | reverse complement strand
CGGCGCCCGACTGGAGCGGCGGGAAGTAGGGCACCTGTGGATGTGGCCAGGATAGTGAGGGGTGGGAAGGGTGGGGGGAGATGGGTGGGTAGTGTAAGAGTGGTGAGTGAGAGTGGTATGGTGTGAGAGTGGTGAGTGAGAGGGTGGGACAAAGGGTGTATATGGTGGGGGCGGTGGGCATGGGTGGGGATGAGCTAGCTGCGAATGCTGGGAGCACACACGTGGCGTGCAGACAGGGCAGGCACGCAATCTGGCTGGCCTAAGTTGCAGCAGCAGCACCATCGCACCTGGGCCACAAACTCGCCCTCTGAAATGTTGTGTGCCACCACCACCGCAATGGCCTGCGCAACAGTTGGGAGCCAGGCAGTTGGGAACCAAGCAGTTGAATGCCGGTGAAATGGGCGCCCCTGCAAGCAGCGGCACAGCAGCCCTGCGGGTGCAGGTGGCTGCTGATGAGTGAGAGAAAGCCGGTGCACGGCTGCCTTCAGCCGCTGCCCTGAACAGCTCACCTGGGAGTTGAACACGAAATAGAGCATGCCCTCGCGCCCGCCCGCCCTGAGCGCGGCGCCCAGCTGCGGGGCGGAGGGGGTGGAGGCTTGGCAGCCGTGTTAATCTTGACACTACGCTGGGCAGATAGGCTGGCTACCATCCGCACATGCTGCAGGTGCTCCGAGGCTTAGTGCAAGTGCTAGGGATTGACAAGCCAACACGATGGACAGCGCCTGGAAGGCAGCCAAGCAGAGCTCTCCACCCAGCCCTGTCTCACCTGCGGCGACACAAAGTGGATGTTGATCAGGTGCTGGATGGCGCCAGGGCCGCCCATGCCCACGCCCAGCTGCTGGCGCAGCCCGCCCCTCGCGCCGTCTGCCGCTGCGAGGTACTGGCCTGCACCACGGGACGGACAGGGGTAACGACAGGCCTATCGATTGAATCAGTGCTTTGCTTCAGCGCTTCATAAGGTGGCAAGGTGCGGGCTTGCAAGCGCTCAACCACATAGTGGGCCCTAGAACGAAGCATGATCTGCAGCATCGGCGGGAGCATGAAGAGACACAGGCCTGTGCTGTCCCAGCGCACCTGAGAGGCGATAAATGCCGCCGCTGCCGCCGGCGCCTGACGCCACGTCAACCACCGCTGAAATGCCGCTGGGCGACTGGCTGAAGCTCCGCAGGCTGAGTGGGGTAGTGTGACGTTGAAGAAATGAAATCGGTGTCGTGCGGGGCACCCCAACGCTGGCCGTGCATGAGGCAAGCGTGCCCCAGGCGACCAGCATGTGCACCATCCATGGCACTGCTGCTGCACGTTCCTGCTCCAGCCGCCTTGACACCAGGGCACCCACCCACAACCAACCTGTGGCCCATGCGCAGGTCGATGGCCGGCTCCTTCAGAGCGGCGTCCACCAGCAGCGGCAGCAGGCGGTGCTGCGCCAAGTGCGCAACGGGCTCGGGCGAGATGTCTGGCTGGTAAGGCGTGGTCTGGCCCCTGCGGTGGTGGGAACACAAGAGGGAGGTGTTAATGCGCTGACGATGAGGGCCAAGCAGCTGCCCAAGTCAGCCACCCAATGTGTAGTGCAAGCTGCGGGGCGGCAGCCTCAGCTTTGGGCCACAGTTTTGCCCAACACCACATGCAGACATACGTTGAATGCGTGCTGCAACCCAAGTAGAGACTGAAAATACACAGCACACTCTCACTTGAAGTGGTCCACCATGCCCAGCACCTCCCCCGTCATGCCGGTGCAGTAGACGAAGCGGCGCCATTGCTCCAGCGGAGGCATGTGGGCCACCACCTGGCTGGCAATGTCTGGGTCTGTAGCAATGAGGGGGTACGAATCGATGGCATGAGTCGGGAAACCAATGTAGCAGTTGGTCAAATCCATTGCCCGGCGTTCAAGCTTGCGATGCATGCTATTAAGCCAACAGGAATGGAAGGCCTGCCCTCACCGCCCAGGCCGCGGAACACCTCCATGCACCGCATGTTGATGAAGTGCGCCTGCGCCAGCACAACAGGGTGATGGACCGGCCAGCATCGGCCAAGGGACATCAGCAATATGCAGCTGCACAGCACTGCTGGGCAGCAGTACAAACTCGCCTCCAGCCAGTGAGCTGCACACAAGCAATAAACAGACCATTGAATGAGTATATACCATTCAACTAGATTCAGCACCCACCCACCTGTGGGTGGTCTGTGAGGGTCTGCCGCTTCTCCAGCACCACGCTCCGCACGCCATACTTAGCCAGCAGCAGCGCGGTGGTCAGCCCTGTGGGCCCACCGCCAGCAATGACGACAGGGACCTCCTCAGGTGCAGCCTGTGCGGCTGCTGAGGATGCTCCAGGAGCAGCTGCGCTGGCGGCTGCAAGCGCAGAGGAGTGCAGCCGGCGGCAGAGGGACAGCGCCGCAGCCAGGAAGGCTGCAGAGCTGCTGCTGCCGGCGGCCGCAAGTGCGTCGGAGGCAAGGACGCTCCATAGAGGCGCAATGCCACGTGCGGCAAGCGCCGCTGCGCTGCGGCTCATGCTGCTGTGTACGTGCTGCAAACGCTTGCTTGGCTGCCTGCGTGAAGGGCAGTTGGCGAGGGCACTGGCTGCCCACACCCAGCAGCGCTTTGTCCTGCTGATGCGGCTGCTAGATCTTCAGCTGGCTCAGCAGCTGCTGCAGCTCGTCCTGCTCCTCAGACGTCCGGTTGCTGCAGGCCGGGGGCGGGCAGCAGCAAAGGGAAGCTGTGTTTTCAACGCAGCCAACCAGGCGCACAGGCTGGAGCACGCTCACCAGCAGCAGCTGTGCACGCACAGCATGCAGCAGGGCAACTGTTGCGCAAGGGCAGGACAAGCAGCACAAGCAGTACCTGGCCGACTTGTCCAGCAGTGCCAGCGCCTTTTCCAGCACCCGGATGCGGTGCTGGGCGTACGAAGAGGCGGGCGGCAGCTGCCGGAACACCTCCAGAGCCTGGCAAACAACAGGGGAAGAGGTGCAGCACTGTGATTGTCATGAATTGAGCCTGTTGCAGGCTGGCCATTGATGGCAGTTTGTGGATGGGCAGGGCAGACAACAAGGCAACACAGGCATGCTGCCACTGGCACCCAGCAGCAGGCGGCAGGCCTTGCTAAATAAATACCAGGGGCCTCTGCTCCCACCTGCAGCACCGCGGTGCTCTGCTCCTCCTCGCTGAGGTCCCCTGCGGTCTTGCGCCACGCCTGCCGGAAAGTCTTGCCCTGCCGGCTGCCGCTGGCGCTGCCGCTGGCTGCGGGGCTGGGCTGGAGCGGGGCTGGGCCTTTGGAGATGTCCTTCTTGGCTGCCTGGCTGGCTGCCCGCTTCTTCTTTCGGAGCTCGCTGCCCACTGCAAGCGCAAGCTGCAGCGCGAGGGACAAGGACAGCAACAGGCTTGCCCGGTGGCAGGCAGCAGGCGGCAGGCGGCAGCGGCGGCGGCAGCGGCGGCGGCAGGGCCAGAAGCACCGGCACCGGCCCACTCCAACCGCGCGCATTGCGATATCTACACTACTGTGCATCGTTTAACGCACGGCATGGCTGGCTGTGCTCGTGTGAGGCGACGCAGCAACCCGCACCTGCTCGTCCTCTTCCTGGAGCTCCTGAGGGACCTGGGACATCGGTGGATCCAGGATTGATATCGGGTTGGGCGTTAGACGAGCGCTCCTGGCAAATGCAAACCGGCCCGCATGGGAGCGGCTGCCAACCCTCTCGACAGGCGATCGCCGATCCCAGCATTGTGCTGCGCTCCGTTGATTTCATCGGAGGAGCACCGGCAGCCCCGCTCCACACCCCGCCCCTTTCAAACTCGGTTCGCCGCCTGGCGGCGCAAGGCAGCCCGGCCGGCCCCTGCACCTGACCCGCGCCAGCCCCCACAACCATGAGCGGCCTCAGCCAGCAGGAGCTGCTGAAGCGCATCATGGAGATAAACAAGGACCCCTCGCTGTCGGACGCCGAGAAGGCGGCCGCGCGGCAGGACCTGATGTCGGGGAAGTGGAAGGAGAAGGTGGCGCCCTCCGAGGACACCGAGGGCACCAAGAGCAAGAGTGAGCGGCGGCGCCCGCCCGCCCGTTTCCCGCCGCTGAACGCCGCGCCGCTGCCCTGCCTGCCCGCCTCACTGGCCCGCCCTCCTCGTCCCGCCGCAGCCGAGGACAAGGGCAAGGGCGCTGCCAGCAAGAGCGAGGCGGCTGACAGCCTGCTGGACGACGACACGCTCAAGTGCGCCATCTGCTTCGACCTGTGCGTGCGCCCCGTCACGGTGAGCGCAGCCAGGGACAGCAGCAGCAGAGCTGCGCTTCTGTGTGTGGTCGGTGTGGGTGCCGGAGCTTGCTATCCGCTCCTGGACCTATGCAGACGATATCAGGGCGGTCTGCTTGCTGAAGGCTATGCTGCTGCGGCTCGTGTTGCTGGTGCGTGTTGCTGTTCTCATCAGCAGGCAGCTTGCTGGTGTGACAGTGTATCTGGCTGACATTATGCTTCCACCGCAGGCCCCCTGCCAGCACAACTTCTGCCTCAAGTGCTTCCAGGTGCGGGGGGTGGAAGAGGCTGCTGTCTCCCATGCCGCGGCACAGATTGGGCCCGCCACCTGCTGCTGCCGCCGCTGCTCGCCGGCTACACGCGCTGGCCCTGCTGCGCTGCACTGCCCACTGTCCAACACCTGCTCAGCGTGGGACACAGGCCACTTTGCCGATGCTGAAAGTGCGGCCTGTCTTTGCCTGCTCCTGTGCTCAGGACCTGGTGAACAAGGCCAAGAAGAAGGCCTGCCCCTCCTGCCGCCACGAGTTTGGTGCCAAGGTGCGCCCGCTGCTGCAACAGGATGATTTCTGCAGGCACATCACGGCCACTCTTGCATTGCAGTTGCAAGGTCGTGCCTGCCTGCCGGAGCGCACATGCCAAGGCCTGCAGCCGGGCATGCCCGCCTGCACGGTGGTCGGTTCTGCTACAATCTGTGTCCTCCGCCTCTGACCCCTGCGCAGTTTGCCGCCAACCCGCGCATCAACACCGCGCTGACGGTGGCCATCCGTGCCTTCAAGGCTGGTGACCAGCGCCCCTCCTCCAAGCCCTTTGTGCGGTGAGGGGGGCTGTGAGGGAGCAGCAACAGCGCTGTGAGAGTGGCGGGAGCTGGGGAGCTTGGCGATGCTGCGGTGTTGCCCTGCGCACAGGCCACTGCAACTGCCAATTGGCCGCATGCCGCATGCCACTTTGGCTGGCTGCGGCCTTTCACCTGCAGCTCTGCTGCCCATCGCCGACATAGCCGCTGCCTTCAACCTGCTGTTCTCTCTCGCTCACCCTGCAGCATCAACAACGACGACCGGCCGGATGAGGCGTTCACCACGGAGCGTGCTCAGCGGGCGGGCCGCGCCAACGCCGCCTCCGGTGCGTGCCTGCGCTGGGCCAGCAACCTGCTTGGTCCCGCTGGCTGGCACATACCATATGGCTGGACTGCCTGGGTGGCTGCTGCATCTTCTGGACCCACCCAGGCAGCACAGGCGCTAATGCTCTGCACAGGCAGTGCCAACCCGGCAAGCCAATTGACGTCACTCCTCTGAACAAGCACACTTGTACCCCATGCTGCTGCTGCAGGGCGCATCATGGTCAACATCCCCAACGACCACTTTGGGCCCATCCCCGCTGAGGCCGACCCCCGCGGCCAGGTGCGCAGCTCCTCAGCCCCCTTCAATGGCGGTTGCTGGTTGGATGCTGGAACAAATTTGTGCATGCGCTGCCGAGTGGGCGTGCACATACTGCTGCTGTCAACCCCGACGCCACCCCTGCTGTTATCTTCCCCCCACACACAGGGCATCCGCGTGGGCGAGTGGTGGAAGGACCGGCTGGACTGCCGGCAGTGGGGCGCGCACTTCCCGCATGTGGCGGGCATCGCGGGCCAGTCCAACATGGGCGCGCAGTCGGTGGTGCTGTCCGGCGGGTGAGCTGGTGCTGTCTTCATGAACCATTGCAGCTGCCTGCTGAATGCGCTGGGTTGCTGTGGCCAGTCCAACATGGGCCCGCAGTTGGTGGTCCTGTCCGGCGGGTGAGCTGGTGCTGTCGGTGTGAACAACTAACTGTCTTTGTCAGCTGCCTGCCTGGCTTGCTGCCTGCCCGGCTTGCTGCACCGTCCGCCGCCCTGCTGCCTTTCACGCCAAAACCCTGCCTGCCCTCACCCCTTCCACTCTCCCGCTTCCCTTTACCGCCTGCAGCTACGAGGACGACCGGGACGAGGGCGAGTGGGTGAGCCCCCTGCTGCTTTGGCGGTACTGTCCTGCTGCTGCTGTCAAAGTGCTGCCATGCTGCTGCACCGGCCGTGCTTCTGCACCTGCCGCTGAACTGCCGCGTGGCAGCAGATGGCACAGTGCCGTTGAGCTGCTGCGTAGCAACCCTGGCCCTGTCCACCTTTCCCGCTCCCAGTTCTGGTACACCCGCGCTGGCAAGGAGCCCCTGGATATCAACTGAATTCTAGCATTTGCTGCCAATGATCACCTGCGCGCTTCCTTGCCTTCCACACAGTTCCTGTACACCGGCTCTGGCGGGCGCGACCTGTCGGGCAACAAGCGCACCAACAAGGAGCAGTCGTTCGACCAGGTGGGGCTGAATGGGTGGGCGGGTGGGGGACGGGTGGTTGACAGTTCGTGCGTTCCTGCCACCCGGAGACATGAGCCTGTTGTCTGGGTTGCAGCTGTCAGATCCATGTGGCCCGTGCCCTTGGCGGCATGATACGCTTCTGATGCCGTTTGCACGCAACATGCTGTGCCCGCTTACGTCTGACCAAAATGAAACAGCACCCGCAAACCTGTGCTCGATGGCCCAGCCTGTAACTGAGCCCACACCACTCGCTCCGCCCCCAGACCTTTGACAACATGAACAAGGCGCTGAAGCTGTCGTGCACCAAGGGGCTGCCCGTGCGCGTCGTGCGCTCCTTCAAGGCAAGCTTGCTGGCTGGGGGAGGGATGAGCAGGCTGGCTGGTGCCGGATCAGCAGGCTGGCTGGGGTCGGATGAGCAGGCTGGCTGGGGGAATGTGCGTTGTACACGCCCGACAACACAGCCACTGAGCAGGCTGTTGTTGCTCTAACTGCCCAAAAGCTCACAGCCGATCCGCCCTCCCCATGCCTCAATAATGCTGACTGCAGGAGAAGCGCTCGTCGTACGCGCCCACCGAGGAGACGCCCGTGCGCTACGACGGCATCTACCGCATCGCGCGCTGCTGGCGCACCAAGGGCAAGCAGGTGCGAGCGGCCTTGCTGCGCAGACACTCGGCTGCGATAGCGCATTCGTCCCGCGTCGCCGCCGCCCGCCGTTGCGTGCTGTTGGCGCGCCAAGGGCAGGCATGTGCGGTGTGGGGAGGTGGCCGCGGTGTTATGCTGCCGCTTTGCCGTTCGCCTTTCTGCATGGCCGCCACGACTGCTGAGTGACCCTTCTTGCTGGCCCTTGCCTCCCCTGCCCTCGACTCCTACCCCCAGGGCTTCCTCATGTGCCGCTACCTGTTTGTGCGCTGCGACAACGAGCCCGCGCCCTGGAGCTCCGAGGGTGAGGGGGAGGGAGGGCTGTGCTATGAACACCCTGCTGTGGGTGCCCGCATTCGCTCATTTGGGGTGCCTGTCATGTTTGGTTTGGCTTGTGGCGCCCGCTCACCATCTGGTGGCTCTTGCCTCTCACTCTCTATTGCAATGCAGAGACGGGCGACCGGCCGGGCCTGGAAACACTCCTTCCATGTGACTCACCTGTTGCCCTCCAATGCCATTTGATGCAGAGACGGGCGACCGGCCGGGCCTGGAGACGGACCTGCCCGAGGCGGCCAAGGAGGAGATCAAGAACGCGGACAAGGGGCAGGTGGGCTCACAGCTTAGTGGATGCGCCCTTGACTGGTTGGTTGGGGATCAAGAGCTTGCTGGACGGTGTGTTTCAACGCGGTGGCATGCGGTGGGTTTGGGCATCGCACATTGGGCACACGGCACGCGGCGCCCCATGCTGCTATGGAACCACTCCCCTCTCCGCCCCGCAGGTGGTCTCCATGAGCGACAAGCCGTGGTGGGACTGGAATGCAGAGAAGGAGGTGCGCCGCCGCTGCTTCATCAAGTGGCCTGCTCGGGCGGCTGCTGGTCGAGTCACGTGGCTATGGCGCCTGCTGCTGTTATCAGTGCTTGTGACACTGCTGCCGCCACTGTGGCTTGCGCTGACGTGCACATTGCTTAAACCATCACACCCTGCACGAATCACTCATCTTGCTTGCTTGGCAATTCACGCAGGAGTGGGGCTGGTCCCGCGACCCGCCCGTCAGCCAGAAGACCGGCGGCGGCACCGGCGCGCGCTCGGCGCGCAAGAAGGTGGGTGCAGGGGTACCCTGCTGCTGGAGAGCTTTTGTTGGCGGCGCTGGGTAGATTAGACAGCCAGGACAAAATACAGAGCTGGAGCATGTGACCCCAGCAGTGTTCCTCAATTGAGCAACGCTGCGGATTCGGCCCGTGCCTGGCCTTGCTTGTGACGGCCGGTTCCGTTTCCATGCCTCACCTGCCGCGCAGGTCAGCGAGCAGGAGAAGGCGCTGCGCGAGTTTGCCTGCGGCATCTGCAAGGCGGTGCTGAACGAGCCCTGCTCCACGCCCTGCGGTGCGCGGGCGGCACACTCGCTTGCGCCCCATGCAGTGTGCCACGCGGTTGCTGCACTCAGTCCATCTGCCGGCAGCAGTTCCTCCTGCCGCGCCCTGCGGTGCTGCCTGCTGCCGCCAGTGCCAGCCGGGGCCCACCAACACTCAGCCACGCCCCTCCCTGCAGGCCACAACTTCTGCAAGCCCTGCCTGGAGAAGAAGTTTGGGCACATTGCGGACGAGATTGACGCGGGCGCCGCCACCGGCCGCTCCCTCCGCGTGCGCAAGGTGGTCAAGCCCTGCCCCACCTGCAAGGTCAGTGCTGTGCCTTCTATCAGTGGGGCAGCTGCTTGCCTTGATCCGCTGCGTACCCAAGGTGGCCTAGCTGCCCCACCTGCAAGGTCAGTGCCGCTGCTCATCACAAGCCGGCAGCTGCTTGGCTGTGGCAGAGGGCAGCTTGCCTGGGATGGCTGCGTGGCACAGCGCGCCACGCCCAATTGTCTGCAGGGTTGGCCTGTGGCTCAAGCTGCCGCGTGAATGGGGGCCCACAACCGTTGCTTGGCACCTGTATTTCCGCAGGCGGACATCTGCGACTTCCTCAAGACGGCACGCCCCAACCTGGAGATGGCGGCAGTGATCCGCAAGCTGCAGGCGCGTGCTGGTTGGTTTGCTGTGTGGCCTGCAGGGCACTCTGCCATTGCAAGTGCTGATCCACGTGCTGCAGGCGGCTTTTTCAGAAACTTTTGAGTTGAAACGTCGAAAGAAAGTGTCTTGGCACTGCAGGAGGCGGTTGAGAAGGCAAAGGCCGAGGCCGCCAAGGAGGCGGCTGAGGAGGGTGCTGAGGAGGCCGCTGAGGGTGAGGCGCCGCCAAGTTACCATGCAAACGCGGTGCATCACTCTACTTGCAAAGCTCGTGCAGTAATATGTTGTGCTGGCTGCAATCACGGGTAGCTACCTGCCGGGGTGCTGGCTGTACTTGCGGAGCGCTGGTCGATCGGTGGTGCAGCAGCACGCACCCTCGCTGTGCTCAACTGAACCAACTGCTGTTCATGCAGGCGAGGAGGGCATTGTCGAGGAGGGCGAGGAGCAGGAGGAGCAGCAGCAGCAGCAGCAAGAGGAGGCGCCTGCCAAGCAGGAGCAGCAGGTGCGGGGAGCAGGGGATCAAGAACGACAGGCAAATGCAAGTGGCAGGGCTGCTGTTCAGGACGGCTGAATTGCGCTCCTAGCCAACGACCCATGCAGCCACTGCGTGGCACCTTATCGCACTCACAGAAGCCGCCGAACTGACCTACTGATTCTCCATTCGCTCATACTTGCCTGCCACAGGAGGAGCCTAAGGCTGCCGCCAAGCCGCCCGCCGATTCCCACACCACCACCGCCACTGATGCCAGCGGGGCGAGTGGCGCCAAGGAGGCGGCACTTGCGGACCACCAGGTGTGCTTGTAGGGCTCACAACGGAAGTGATTGAGTGGCTTACATGAGCAGCAAGGGCCAAGCAGGCGGTGCTGCACCAATGTCAATGCCAACGCCAGCTTGAGGCAACAGTGGCACGCAGGGCTATTCCAGCTTCTTCCGCACGACAATTGTCTCCATGCCAGCCCCCTCGCCTGGCCAGACGAGGGCACCACATAACACAAGCTCCGCTCTGCCCTGCCGCCGCGCAGGTGCCCAGCAGCAACCGGCCGCCGGCGGCGGTGGCAGCGGCGCCCGCTGTGAACGCTGAGGCAGCCAAGCGTGGTGAGGCCCCCTTGCAGTCATGCTGTCCTGCGCAGTTGATGGATGGAGCGTGTGCTTTTGAAGCTCAGCAGCAGCAGGAGCAGCATGTTGAGGTCAACGCTGTGGCACCTCGCACATTTGCGTCCCTCTGCCCCACTTTGCATGCTCGCACATTGCCTGCCTGTCCTGCTCGCACAGGCGGCGGCGGCCCAGCTGCCGGCGAGCTCCCTCAGTCCACACTGCACAACCCTCTCTGCTCAACTCACGGCTGCTATGTATGCTCCCATCCCGTTCTCCTTGCAGAGGCGGTGGCGGCCCAGCTGGCCAGCGAGTTCCCCGAGTTTGATGCCGGCCTGATTGCGGAGCTGCTTGCGCAGGAGGACGGCGATGACGGTGAGCTTGTGGTGTCGTATTTGTGTGTCCTGTCTGTACAGTGTTGCTGTGGCTGTGCATGCCCATCACAGCAGTATCGCACACACAGACCAGCGCAGCAGCACATTTGCCCGCTACCTTTGCACTTGTTTGCGCCTCACAGCCCGACGTCCCCCCTCACCTGCCCTCCCCGCTGCTCCCCTCCCACCACCTCCCCGCAGCCGCCGTCAAGTACTGCCTGCGCAAGATGCGAGCGCAAGCGGCTGCCGAAGAGAAGAAGAAGCAGCGCCAGTCCAAGCTGGACGGCGGCGCGGGCAGCGGCAAGGCGGCCGGCTCTGCCGACGCAGAGGAGGCTGAGGTGGCGGCGCAGCCGGAGGCAAAGGCGGCGGCCGGAAAGGCGGCCAAGGGCAAGCGCGGGCGCAGCCGCAGCGCGAGCGCTGAGGTGGAGGCGGAGGGCGCGGCCGCTAAGAAGGTCAAGGCCTGAAGCAGGGCAGAAGGTTTTGGAAGGAGGCGGAGCGACACCCGTGTGCATCGAGGCGGCCGCATGCGCCGCGCCGCAACGGCGCTGAGACGCGCGCTTGCGCCGGCACGTGCGTGCCCAAACTGACAACAACAGCACGTAGGCAGCTAATTTGGAAGGTTAGGCAGGCTTTGTTCTTCGACTTCGATTATCAATTGCAATCAAAGAGATCTAAAGAGAAAGAGAGCTGCACGTTTCTGCGGTGGGAGGGCGAGCCATGAGGCAGCCCGGGGGGAATGGAGCTGCGGACGGCGGGTGGAGGGCAGCTTTCGCAACGCTGCCGGATGAGCGTGGCCATTGCTGGTCGGTCTTGGCCTCCTGCAGCGCCGTTCATGATTGCTGCAACCTTATGAGACTCGCCTGCAGGAGGGGCATGGGGCATGAGAGGGTGCTGGCGGCAGCCATGAGCACACGGCCTGCGGCTGCCTTCCTTGGCACGTTTCTTCGCTTGTGATTGCGTTCGGTGGGGGGCGGGCTGCGTGGATGCGGTCCCTGCGTGGCACACAACGCCTGCGTGGCAGTTTCAAATTGCAGCGCTCTGTGGGCGTCGGCGGGAGCGGCAGCTCCAGCGACGGCACCTGACCCTGACGAATGCTGGCTGTCACTACCGGTTCCTGCTGTTGTGCCCTCCACAGCAATTACTTCACAAAGACGCTACGAGGCCTTCAAACCGACCGGGGCTTGGGGAAGCGGGTCACTCTCACTGAGCCGAGGCGTTCCTCCCTCCCTTCCGATCCCTCCCTTCCCGTGTGGCTCATAGGGCTACAGCAGAGCCCTCAGCCCCGCAATCCAGGCCCCCAGCGCCCCCCTCTCCTCGCCCCAGCTCCCGGCCATGGCCGCCCAAGATCCAACGCTTACTCTAGGGGGAGCAGAAGACCCACAGGGCCAGGGCCAGGGCCTGAGTGAGCTCTTAGCCTGCCGCCACCCGCACTGCCGCAGCCCTGCCGCCTGACGCCCCTCCGGTGCCTGCTCTGCAGAAGTGGGAAGGCTGGGCCTGGAATGCACTACGGCGCAGCTCACTTTCGCTCTGGCGCTGGCATATAACTGCATGCCGCAGTGCGAGCAGGCGGCAGGATGGTGGCACTTCTTTGTCGGTGCAGCCATGGCTGAGGCGGCTGTCACAGCAGCAGTGTGGTGCTGGGCAGCGTGGCGCTACAGCAAAGGCACCATGGCAGCGATGCCCATGCTGGCAGTGATGCTGTGTCAGCTGGCAGGCGCGTGCAGCGACATGCGCAACATTTGGTTGGCGCACAGCTGCGCCCTGTACAACGCACACCTTCTCGCGACCCTGCTGCCGTCCATTGTTACAGGCAAGTATGCCAGGCCCTCCTTTGTCTGCAAGCCCACGGCCAGCAGCTGGGGTTCGGGCTTGGCACCAGCGTGCGCCCATGTGCATGCACGCCCGCACGCTGTCGCGACCAGCTCACGCGCTGCGAGCCTCATGGGCTGGGCGTATGCTGCTCCTGTCCATGCTGTACAGGGCTGGCGCACTTCCTGGCGCACTGCAGCCAGCCGACGCCGACATCTTCGAGCCAGCGCCCCACGGGGTTGGCCCAGTGGCGCTGGCTGCTGCCATATGTGGTGTGGGCATCTGCTGCCACGTCTGTGGCTATGCGCATGCGCTGGACGGCGCTTTGGCTAGTCTGGGTTGCTGCACCCATTGTGGGAGCCATCCTGGGCGGGACCATCTCTGCCCTTGCATGGCAGGCTGTGCAGAAGGGCATCCCCGGGCCTGCCAGCCTGTGGACCTGGACCGACCGTTTTAAAAATGATGGCCTGCTTGCAGGTAGGCAGGCTGTTGGGTGCATGCACAGCCGTGTGTGCCGCCGTCCCCCGCTCAGTGGGCTGTGGCTGCATCTGACGGATATCCAGGCCTGGTTGCCCCCGCACATGCATCCAGCATTAATGGCTTGTGCAAGCTTATGCTGCCACTGCAGACGTGCGTATCGGCCTGGACGCTGTGGAGTTCAACGACCTGTTCATGCTCATCGCGTTGGCATACTTCAGTGAGTGTGGTGGGGGCCACTGGAGGTTGGAGAGAATGGAGGCACGAGAGGAAAAGTAGCGCGCGGCAGGCATGCTGCAACCGCTGGCAGCTGGTTCAACCATGACATGGCAGACAGGCTGTGCCTTGCCGGAATGGAAAACCAGCCATTCGGCAGCCATTGAGCAGCTCTGCCATACCTGTACCCCTTCTGAAATTCCTGCACGGTGGATTGTTGTCTATGAGACACCCATCACAACAAAGCACCTGCGTTCCTGCTCCCCTGGCGCAGTCAATGCGAGCGTCAACGCGGCCGAGCTATTCGGGGTGCAGCTGCCAGATTGGCTGCTGGCCGCGGTCCGGGGCAATGCATTGCAGCCCATGGGGTCTGCCCCAGCCCCAGCCCCAACTCACTCTGAGTGACCTGCTGGGCAGGTACCAGAGAGACAGAGGCAGCACTGGACGGCCGCATCCCGCCCTGAAGCAAAGGCGGCAGCTCATGCCCTGCTGGCACCGGCGCTGCTGCCGCTGTGCTAGTGTCCTTAGCGCTGCTGTCGAGCCCAGCTACCCCACTTACCTCACTGGCATGTCAATTTGCTGAGTGCTGTCGTATGGCTGCTGCCTGTGCCGTGCTGCCAGCGGCCAGGCATGTACTCACAGGGGGAACTCCAGACCTCACTGTGAGCTCACTGGAACCTCACTGGAACCTCACCGGGGTGACCTCAATTTGAACTCACTCTGTGACATCATTTGACACCTGCTGACTTCACGCGCTAGGTCAAGTGAGTTCACTGGCTGTGATGTCTGATAGCCCCCTGTGAGTTCACTAGACATCACAACTGGCCTCTCTTTAGTTCACTGGCATCACACTGACCTTTCTTGCAATCAAACCGGCGAGCGGCATTAATGGGAAGCATAATGCAGTCGCATGTCAACATGCCGCAGCCGGCTCTGTGCCGGGAGGGCCCCTCAGGCACCGCCCGCTCGCTTGCGCTAGGACGGTGCCTGCTGCATGCCGTCCTTGGCCTGCTGCTGTCACCTTGGTGCCTCCAAGTGGTGGCTTCAACTGCACTGTTGAGGTTG
>VFQQ010003788.1_pt1 | contig 14231 bp, 15 predicted proteins | sample 3512341 | NCBI WGS metagenome assembly VFQQ01 (sample SAMN10412373, study PRJNA504923) | tailings metagenome | isolation source: Relicate 2 Philex TSF1 revegetated site | place: Philippines: Tuba, Benguet | collected 2017-08-29 | reverse complement strand
CGGCGGCGTCTGCGCGAGCTGAAGCAGAGCACCAGCCGCGTCTTCAGCAGAAGCAGAAGATGGGACGAAGAAACACGTCGCTGGTCATGGCGGCGGCGTCTGAAACCGGCGCAGGTCGAAGAGGCCCTCGAAGAAATTCCCGAACAGCACGAGGCCGAGGACAGGCGCGCCGGCTGGCCGCTTTTTCGGCGTAGCGTGAAGCCGGGATATTTTGAGCGACGACAGCAGGAACTGCAGAACGCGCGTAAGGCGGAAGTGGAAAAGGAGGTGCTGGAGCAACTCCATCCCGACCCGCAAAGCGTCGAGCGCGAACTGCTGGATATAATCGAGGAAAGCGCGCCGAGACCGGCAACGCTCAAGGCGAAATCCTCTCCCCCGTCAAGGCAATCGACAAGGATCGATCCGCCGCGCAGCGAAATACGCAAGGCTGAGAAGGAAAAAACCGGCTGGCGTCCGTTCCAGCGTGCCAAGCCCGCCGCCGTCGCCGCACCAAAACCCAGGCCCACGCCTGCCCGGGCGGCGCCCATGCGCCCGACGGTGCCGGTCAAGGCTCTCCGCAACCCGGATCGCCGCAGCGATCTGGTCATTGCCGGCCTTGGTGTCGGGCTTGGCCTCTTCTGCGCGCTTTTTCCCTGGTATGTCTTCCTCAATCAGGAGAAATTCGGCGTCCAGGCCATGCAGTTCAGCGGCAGCGGCCAGGGCACGCGTCCCGCCCGCATAGCTTTCTCCTCGCGCTATGAAACTGTCGAGGCGCCCTTCGCCGACGAGGATCTTCCCTTCGGCAAGCTCGATCCCTTCGTCACGGCTTCCTTGCCGAGCGACGATGCGCCGAGGGCGGCGGCGGCACTTGCCGATCAGCCCTTCCCCGGGGACGAGGCGACGTTCAGCCTGGTCCATGTCGTCAACGGCCGCGCCATGATCGAGGACGAGACCGGTCTTTGGGTCGTCCAGCGCGGCTCGCTCCTGCCCGACAACAGCCGCGTCGCCAGCATCGAACTGCGCGGCAAGAAGTGGGTGCTCATCACCAGCGCCGACAAGATCGTCGAGCTTTCGCAGCGGTGAACCTCACGCTGGCCGCAAGGCCCGCGCAAGACTGGCTGCCTACAGTGTGGAAATCTGCCCGGAGATTTCTATGCAGCCTGTCAATTTGTTCAATCTCGCTTCCCAGCAATCGGACTGGCTTGCCGTCCGCCAGTCGGCGATCGCCGGCAACATTGCCAATGTGAACACGCCCGGCTACGGCACCGCTGAGATCGAGCCTTTCGAGAAGGTTCTCGACAAGCGCCGCGTCGCCATGAGCGCCACGCAGGAAGGCCATTTCAGCGGCGGCACCACCAAGGCCGCCTATGCCGTTCGCAACGAGGACGGCAAGAACTCGGTGCTGCCTTCGGAAAACACCGTCGTGCTCGAAAACGAGTTGATGAAGGCCGGCGAAGTGCGCCGCACCTTCGAGTTGAACACCGCGATCGTCAAGGCGTTCCACCGCATGATGATGACCACCGTGAAAGGCTGATCCTGATGGACGCACTCACCGCCACGCTCAAGGTCGCGGCCTCCGGCCTCACCGCCCAGTCGGAAAGACTGCGCATCGTTTCGGAAAACCTCGCCAATGCGCAGTCGACCGGCAGCACGCCCGGCGCCGACCCCTATCAGCGCAAGACGATCATCTTCTCCGCCGAGGTCGACCGCGCTGTCGGCGCATCGACTGTGGATGTCGCCTCGATCAACCGCGACCAGTCGGCCTATCCGATCGAGTTCCTGCCCGGCCATGAGGCTGCGGACGAGAACGGCTACGTCAAGATGCCGAACGTCAATGTGCTGGTCGAAATGGCCGACATGACGGAGGCCAACCGCTCCTACGAAGCAAATCTCCAGGTCGTCAAACAAGCGCGCGACCTCATTTCCATGACCATCGACCTGATGAGAGGCAACTGATGATCACCGGCATCGGCGCAATAGGCCCGAAACTCCAGCCGAGCGGTGTCGAAAACACCATCGGCCTCTCCCCCAGCAATCTCGGACAGACCGCCGGCACCGACATCGGCCAGTCCTTCGCGACGATGGTTTCGGAAGCCGCCAACCGCACCATCGACACGCTGAAGGGTGCCGAGAACGTATCGGTCCAGGCGCTTCAGGGCGACGCCGATATGCGCAAGGTTGCCGATGCGGTGATGACCGCCGAGCAGTCTCTCCAGGCGGCTGTCGCCATTCGCGACAAGATCGTCACCGCCTATCTCGAAGTCAGCCGCATGGCGATCTGAGGACAATAGATCATGAAAGCACTCGCCATCGCCGCCACCGGCATGAACGCCCAGCAGACCAATCTGGAAGTCATCGCCAACAACATCGCCAACATCAACACCACCGGTTTCAAGCGCGCACGCGCCGAATTTTCCGACCTGCTCTATCAGGTCGACCGCATGCAGGGCGTGCCCAACCGCGCCAATGCCAATGTCGTGCCCGAAGGCGTCACCATCGGGCTTGGCGTCAAGACGGCCGCCGTGCGCAACGTCCACGTTCAGGGCGGCCTCACCAGCACCGGCAACAAGCTCGACCTCGCGCTCACCGGCACCGGCTGGTTCCAGGTCGAGGGCGCCGATGGCGGCACGCTCTATACTCGCGCCGGCTCCTTCAACACCAACGCCACCGGCCAGCTCGTCACCGTCGACGGCTTCAACGTCCAGCCGGCGATCACCGTGCCTGCCGATGCCGTCGAGGTCGTGGTCAACAAGACCGGCCAGGTGTTTGCCCGCATCGACGGTCAGGCCGACCTTCAGGACCTCGGCCAGCTGACGCTGGCGACCTTCGCCAACGAGGCCGGCCTTGCGCCGCTCGGCGACAATCTCTTCCAGGAAACGCCTGCCTCAGGTGCTGCCAATGTCGGCGTGCCGGGCGATCCCGGCTATGCCACGGTCGAGCAGGGCTACCTCGAAAACTCCAACGTCGATCCGGTCAAGGAAATCACCGAGCTGATCTCGGCCCAGCGCGCCTACGAGATGAATTCCAAGGTCATTCAGGCCGCCGACGAAATGGCTGCCGTGGTCTCCAAGAACATAAGGTGACGAGAATGATGCCGCGCGCATTTCACAGCCTGATTGTTGCGGCCGCCGCCGGACTGGCGCTGCTGACGGGCGCGGCCGTTTCCTCTGCCGGCGAGAGGGTGACCATCCCCAATCGCGTCATCTATCCCGGCGAAACCATTCCTGCCGAAGCGCTCAAGGAAGTCACCTTGAGCCAGGGCAAGCAGCCGCCGGCTGCCGTTGCCATGGCAAGGACCGACATCGAGGGCAAGATCGCCCGCCGCACGCTGCTGCCGGGCCGTTACATCCCGCTCGCTGCGGTGCGGAACGCCTATCTGATCGAACAGGGCACCGCCATCCAGGCGCTTTTCGTTTCCGGGCCTCTGGTCATCTCGGCTGCCGCCGTGTCGCTGGAGCCGGGCTCGGCCGGCGATATGATCAAGGTGCGCAACGTCGACAGCGGCAAGGTGCTTTCCGGCACCATCATGGCCGATGGTTCCGTACGGGTCGGCGGCCTATGATGCGCATCATTGCACTGGTTCTGGCTTTCCTGATCGGGCTTCAGCCGGCCCTGGCCGACGGCCCCGAGGGAAAAATCCCCGGACGCGGTGTCAATGGCGCAGCCATCGACACCAACGCGCGCGTACTTGCCGCCACCGGCGGCGCGGGCGGTGCCTATGGCGACGAAGGCTATGACAATCGCGGCCGGCGCCTGCCCGGCGGCAACGGCCCGATCTCGCGCATCAAGGACATTGCCCGGCTGCAGAGCGCCCGCGACAATCAGCTCGTCGGATATGGCCTCGTCATCGGCCTGCAAGGGTCCGGCGACAGCCTGCGCAATTCGCCCTTTACCGAACAATCGATCCGCGCCATGCTCGAAAATCTCGGCATCGCATCCGAGGGCGGTCGCGCCCGCGCCAAGAACGTCGCCGCCGTCATCGTCACCGCCAACCTGCCGCCCTTCGTCCAGTCCGGCGCGCGCATCGATGTCAGCGTCTCCTCGATGGGCGATGCGATTTCGCTGGCCGGCGGCACGCTGATCATGACGCCGCTGAAGGCAGCCGACGGCGAAATCTATGCCGTGGCGCAAGGCCCCGTCTTCATTGCCGGCTTCGAAGCGCAAGGCCAGGCCGAGCGGGTGACGCAAGGCGTGCCGACCGCCGGCCGCGTCCCCAACGGCGCCATCGTCGAACGTCAGGTGCAGGCGGCAATGGGCGACCAGTCGCTGCTCACCCTTCAGCTGCTCAACGCCGACTTCTCCACCGCTGTGCGCGTCACCGACGTCATCAACGACTATTCCCGCGCCCGCTTCGGCAAGCGCGTCGCCAGCGAGCAGGATTCGCGCACCGTCATGATCCGCAAGCCGGAGGGCATCTCCCCGGCGCGTTTCTACGCCGAGCTTGAAAATCTGGTCGTGGAATCCGACGTGCCGGCCCGCGTCGTCGTCGACGAGCGCACCGGCACGATCGTCATCGGCCAGGATGTGCGCATTTCGCGCGTCGCCATCAGCCACGGCACGCTGACGGTGCGCATCACCGAGACGCCGACCGTCGTCCAGCCGGAACCCTTCTCGCGCGGCGTGACTGCCATCGAGCCGAACACCGCCATCGACATCAGCCAGCCAGACGCAAGGGTGGCGCTTCTCGACGGACCAGATCTCGAAACGCTGGTCTCCGGCCTGAACCGGCTCGGCGTCAAGCCGGCAGGCATCATCGCTATCCTTCAGGGCATCAAATCCGCCGGCGCCCTGCAGGCCGATCTCGTGCTTCAATAGGTGAACGCCGATGAGCGCTGAACCGCATCACATGACATGGCCAAGGCGAAACGCCAGCCGCATACTCGCGACTGCCGCGCTCATGGCAATGCTGAGCGCCAGCGGCCCTGCGGCAACGCAGGCCATCGTCAATACCGCTACTCCCACCGACGGCTCCGAGACCGAAGTCGAGCGCTTCTGTTCCAACATAGCCGACGCCGCCCGCGACCGCCGCTACGCACTCCAGGCGCAGGAACTCGAGACGCTGCAGAAGGACATCGACCAGCGCATGAAGCTGCTCGAGGAAAAGCGCGCCGAATATGAGGAGTGGCTGAAGCGCCGCGACGACTTCCTGTCGAAGGCCGAAGACAACGTCGTCAAGATCTACGCCGCGATGAAGCCCGATGCCGCAGCCGAACGGCTGGCCGAGGTCAACATCAATGTTGCCGCCGGCATTATGATGAAGCTCGATTCGCGCAAGGCCGGCGTCATCCTCAACGAAATGGACCGCAAGGCGGCAGCTGCTCTCACCGGCATCATGGCGAGTGCCGCCCGCAAGGAAGACCCGTCATGATCCGATTTGCCCTCGTCGCACTTGCCGCTGCAACGGTTTCCGGCTGCGCCACCAGAGTTGAAGAAATCGGCAAAGAGCCGGCGATGTCGCCGGTCGGGTCCGGTATCGCCTCACAATCGGTCTACCAGTATCCGGAGCCGCCCGCCCAGCCCGTCAAGCGCTTCTCGCTGTGGGATGATCGCCAGAAGCGGCTCTTCACCGATCCGCGCGCGCTGGCGCCGGGCGACATCCTCACCGTCAAGATCGAGATCAACGACCGCGCCCGCTTCAAGAACGAGTCCGACCGCGACCGCAAGGTCAACCGCACGCTGGGCGCAGGCATGGATTTCGGCTGGAACGGCAGCAAGCAGAGCGGCTCCTTCGACGCCGACGTCGGCTCGAACACCTCCACCAAGGGCTCCGGCAAGACCGAGCGCTCGGAAAGCATCGAGCTTTCGGTCGCCGCCGTCGTCAGCGACGTGCTGCCCAACGGCAATCTGGTCATCAATGGTTCGCAGGAAGTGCGGGTGAATGCCGAACTGCGCATCCTGACCATCGCCGGCATCGTCCGTCCGACCGACATCGGCCCCTACAACACCATTTCCTACGAACGCATCGCCGAGGCCCGCATCTCTTATGGCGGTCGCGGGCGCCTGACCGAGGTTCAGCAGCCGCCCTATGGCCAGCAGATCCTCGACAACGTGCTTCCATTCTAGGAAAGAAACGCCGCCGCCATGTCCGTAACCGAAGAAGCCCCTCCCCAGCCCAAAGGCCCGTCGCTGGTCATTCAGGCAGCGGTCCTTCTGGGCATGACGGCCGCCGCGATCGGTCTCGGCTGGGTTTCGGGCCAGTATCTCTACGGGCGCGAGAGCGCGGCCAAGGCGGAGGTCGCCGCAGGCGAAGGACATGAAGCACCGGTAAAGGCCGAAGGCGACCACGGCAAGGCCACACCTGGCCTCGAGGTTGCCTTGCCGCCGATCACCACCAATCTGGCCGCGCCGAGCGACATGTGGGTTCGCATGGAGGCTTCCGTCGTCTTCGACGCCCCCCAGCCGCAATCGCTTGTCGACGATATCCATCAGGACCTTCTCGCCTTCCTTCGCACCGTCAAGGTTCACCAGATCGAAGGCGCCAGCGGGTTCCAGCATCTGAAAGCCGACCTCGAAGAGCGGGCGAAGATCCGCAGTGAGGGCCACGTCAGGCAGGTGCTCATCCGGACACTGCTTTTCGAATGAGAAAACTTCTCCTCACGGGCTTAGCGCTGATCGCCACCGCAACGGTGGCGCACGCCCAGCAACTAAATCTTGGTCCGATCGGCCAGGCTGACGGCACGACTGTGGGCTACATCATCCAGATGTTCGGCCTGCTGACGGTATTGTCTATTGCGCCGGGCCTGCTCATCATGGTGACGAGCTTCACCCGCTTCGTCATCGCGTTTTCGATCCTGCGCGTCGGCATAGGCCTGCAGACGACGCCCGCCAACATGATCATCATCAGCCTGTCGCTGTTCATGACCTTCTACGTCATGGCCCCGACCTTCGACCAGGCGTGGGCCAATGGCGTGCGCCCGCTGATGAACAATGAGATCAACCAGGACGAGGCGCTGGAGCGGATTTCCGATCCGTTCCGGCAGTTCATGGTCAAGCATGTCCGCGACAAGGATTTCGACCTGTTCGCCGACCTTGCGCGCGAACGCGGCCAGACGGTTTCGCGTGAAAATGTCGATCTGCGCGTGCTCGTACCCGCCTTCATGATTTCGGAAATCCGGCGCGGCTTCGAGATCGGCTTTCTCATCGTCCTGCCCTTTCTCGTCATCGACCTGATCGTCGCCACCATCACCATGGCCATGGGCATGATGATGCTGCCACCGACGGTCGTGTCGCTGCCGTTCAAGATCCTGTTCTTCGTGCTTATCGACGGCTGGAACCTGCTCGTCGGCAGCCTGGTCAGATCGTTTAATTAGCGTCGGGGCCTTTAATTTGGCCGCGATGGTAAAGAAATCTTTTCCGCGACAAAAAGACTCATCCAAACAATGGGATGGAAGATTTTGCAGGTTGTAGCGAAGCGACCTGGCCCATAAATTCACAAAACTGAATTATCCTTTTGGTAGGGATTGCCCGCCATAAAGGCACCATACAGGACGGATTGGCCCAATCAGGGCCATAGGCATGATGCCGCTCCGCTCTCGCCGGTAAATTCCGGCATGTTCCTCACAAATTGCACATCACAAGGAACACGGCTCATGGCTAGCCTTCTCACCAACGCATCTGCAATGACCGCCCTGCAGACGCTCACGCAGACCAACAAGAACCTCGCCACCACCCAGAACCGCATCGCCACCGGCCAGGCCGTTTCGACCGCTTCGGACAACGCCGCTTACTGGTCGATCGCAACCGGCATGCGCGCGCAGAATTCCATCAACCAGTCGGTCAAGGACTCGCTGGGCTTCGGTTCGGCAGTCGTCGACGTCGCCTACACCGGTCTGGAAGAGTCCATCAAGCTCGGCGAGAAGATCGTGTCCAAGCTTGCTTCTATGGGACAGGACGGCATCGACGATGCAACTGTCCAGAAGGAAGTTGACGCGCTCACCGCACAGATCGCGCAGATCGCCACTTCGGCCGACTTCGAAGGCCAGAACCTGCTGAGCACCGCCGGCACCGCCCTGACCGTCGTTGCAGGCTACGTCAAGGATTCGGGCACTCTCGACACGATCACCGTTGCCAAGTATGATCTCGAAGCAGCTGACTTCACCGACCTTGCGACGGCGGAGACCACGCTCAAGGCCATGCGCGATGCCGCAGCCGACCTCGGCGCCTCGAAGATCCGCGTCGACTCGCAGCTCTCCTTCACCTCGAAGCTGATGGACGCAGTCGATCGCGGCGTCGGCGCACTCGTCGATGCCGACATGAACGCTGAATCGGCTCGCCTTTCGGCTCTGCAGACGCAGCAGCAGCTCGGCATTCAGGCACTGTCGATCGCCAATTCGAGCTCGCAGTCGATCCTGTCGCTCTTCCGCTAATAGCGGCTTGGGTTAAAGGACGGGGCATTACCGGGTCGCGCTCTTTCGGGAGCGCGGCCCGATTTCATTTTCGCACAAGCTTCGACCTCTAGTGTTTCTGCGGACAGACATGCAGGAGCCTTTGAGCCGTGCCGCAGCAAATTCAGACCATTCTTTCGAACCTGCAGGGTTTCGGCCCGCGCCGGCTGGCAATAATGGGCGGTGTCGCCGCATTGGTGATGGCCATTATCGGCCTCGGCGCCTTCTATCTCAACCGCCCTGCCTATGAGACGCTGTATGTCGGGCTCGAACGATCCGATGTGAACCAGATCGGCCTTGCGCTCAACGAAGCGGGCATCGGCTTCGATGTCGGCTCCGACGGCACAAGCGTTCTCGTTCCAACCGGCAAGACCGCCACCGCACGCATGCTGCTCGCCGAAAAAGGCCTGCCAACCAGCGCCAATGCCGGCTACGAACTGTTCGACAATGTCGGCTCGCTCGGCCTGACCTCCTTCATGCAGCAGATCACCCGCGTGCGCGCACTCGAAGGCGAGATTGCCCGCACCATCCAGTCCATCAACGGCATCCGCGCCGCCCGCGTCCACATCGTCCTGTCCGAACGCGCCAATTTCCGCCGCGATGAGCAGGAACCGTCGGCTTCGGTCGTCATCCGCGCCTCCGGCATCGACGAGGTCAAGAGCGCGATGTCCATCCGCCATCTCGTCGCCGCCGCCGTCCCCGGCCTGAATGCCGAGAAGGTGACCGTGCTCGACTCCGCCGGCACGCTTCTGGCTGCCGGCGACGACCCGATCAATTCCAGCGCCAGCCGCTCGCTCGGCGTCGAGCAGACGGTGGAATCACAGATCGAGGCCAACATCCGCCGCGCGCTGACGCCCTATCTCGGGCCGGACAATTTCCGCGCCAGCGTCAAGGCCGACGTAAACACCGACACCAGGCAGACCGAAGAGACGATCTTCGATCCGGAATCGCGTGTCGAGCGCTCGGTTCAGGTCGTGCGCGCCAACGAAAGCGCCAACCGCCGCTCAGCCGCAGCACCCGCCACCGTCGAGCAGAACCTGCCGGAAGCAAACCTCGCACCGGTGGACGGTCCGCAATCCTCCGAAAACAGCGATCGCAAGGAAGAGACGACCAACTACGAGATGAATTCCAAGCGCATCGCCACCGTCAGCAACGGCTATACGGTGACCAAGATGTCGGTGGCAGTCGTCGTCAACCAGCAGCGTCTCGCTGCCATCCTCGGCGAAGGCGCGACGGCAGAGCAGATCAATGGCCGCATCGCCGAAATCCAGAGGGTGGTTTCCACAGCGGCTGGCCTCGATACGGCGCGCGGCGACGTGGTCAACGTCTCGGCCGTCGAGTTCATCGATGGTCTTGACGGTGTCGAGATCGCCGCTCCCGGCTTCCTCGACAAGCTCGGCCAGCAGACCGGAACGATCATCAACGCCGTCGCCTTCGTCGTCGTCGTCTTCCTGGTTGCCTTCTTCGGGCTCCGCCCGATGGTGGCGTCCCTGTCCAAGCCGGCCGAGATCGCCGGTCCGAGTTTCGACGACGTGCAACGTTCGCTGCCGACGCCGGACGCAGCCTCCGGTGAGGCCGAGGCACTGCCGCAACCGCCGCGCACCAATCCGCTCGACGACCTGCGCCGCAAGCTCCGGCCGGCGCCACAGGAACGTCTTGCCCGCATGGTCGACCTCAATGAGGAACGCACCGCGCTCATCCTGCGCAAATGGGCTCATCAGGAAGCCGCCTGATGAGCGCGCTTGCCCTTTTCGAGCTTCTTCAGGATTTCGGCAAAAGCCCCGTCCGGCCGACCGAACCCGGACGCACGCCGGAGCCGCAACGCAAGGCGGCTTCCCCGGCTTTTTCTCCGTCGACCGCAGCCCCCGACTACTCCGACATGATCAGCGCCGAAGTTGCCCGCGCTGAAGCCGCGCTTACGGAGCGTCTCGCGGCCGAACACGCCGTCGAAATGGAAGCCGAACGCCTGCGCCACGCAACCGAGATGGAAGAAGTTCTTCAACGCTTCGGGCAGGAAGCCGGCGCGACAATCACTGCCGGCATCGCCGAGATGGAGGCGCGCGTCACCGAACTCACCACGACGGCCACGGCACGCATCGTCAGCGGCATCCTGAGCGAGGACATCCAGAAGCGTTCGCTCGAAGCGCTCGCCCAGTCGATCAAGACCGCCACCGCCGATCCCGAGGCGGTGCGCATCCGCGTTTCCGGCCCGCAATCGCTGTTCGAGGCACTGAGAACCGCCATGCCGGAGCGGGAGCACAATTTCGACTATGTCGAGGCACCCGGCTTCGACCTTACGGTCACGATTGACGGCGACATATTCGAAACGCGGATCGCCGAATGGTCCACGGCAATCTCGGAGATCCTGTCTTGAGCAGCGTGGAGATCGACAACGTCAAGCACGAGATCGTCATCGTCAGGCGTGGCCACGGCGGTGAAGACGACGCCCATCACGGCGGCGTCTGGAAGATCGCCTTCGCCGACTTCATGACCGCGATGATGTGCTTCTTCCTCGTCATGTGGCTGATCAGCGCCGCCGACGAGAAGACGAAGAAATCCGTCGCCAACTATTTCAACCCCGTGCAGCTTATGGACAACACCACAAGCAGCCGGGGCCTCGAAAGCGAGAGCGAAGGTCTGCCCGCCGAAAAACCGGAAGATTCCACCAGCGCGGGCGAAGGCACCGGCCGCGCCAAATCCGGCCCGTCGACGCAGCAGAATTCCGCCGATGCAGCCGATACCGATCAACGCTCGGATGAGAACCTTTTCGCCGATCCCTACGCGGTGCTGGCCGAAATCGCCGCCAATTCCGGCGTGCGCCAGAACGTCAGCGACAAAGGCGACGGCGGCGTGCAGGAGGCAGGCCCCGCGACCGGTGCATCCGGCGGTGAATCCTACCGCGATCCGTTCGCGCCGGACTTCTGGTCCCAGCAGGTGGCAACACCGCTGGCCGAGGCAAGTGCCGAGCGCTCCAAGCCCGAGGCGGAAACCGCCAAGGCCGATATCACTGCCCCCAAGGATGTCGCTCCACTGGAAGAACTCGCCGAGACAAAGGTGGAAGCCAAGTCCGAAAAGCCTGTCGCCGAAAAACCCGCCGACACTGCGCCCAAGCAGGACAAGCCCAGTGCTGCCGACGCCAGGAAGGCGGAACAGCTGCGCAAGGAACTTGCCGCCGCATTCCCTGCCGGTGACAAGCTGCATGATGGCATCTCGGTCGAGGCGACAGCCAAAGGCGTGATCATCTCGGTCACCGACCAGCTCGATTTCGGCATGTTCGAGATCGGCTCGGCCGTTCCCCGCCGCGAGCTCATTCTGGCGATGGAGAAGATCAGCCAGGCTTTGAACGAGCAGAAGGGTGTGATCACCATCAGCGGCCATACCGATGCACGCCCGTTCAGGAACGCAACCTATGACAACTGGCGGCTTTCGTCCGCCCGAGCCCATTCTGCCTATTACATGCTGGTGCGCGGCGGTCTCGACGAGCGCCGTGTCACCGAAGTGGGCGGCTTCGCCGATCGCAAGCCGAAGAACGCCGCCGACCCGCTGGCCGCCGTCAATCGCCGCATAGAGATCGTGCTGGAGAACGGCGGATGAGGCTCGCCCGCCCGCTGCATGGTCTGATCGGCATGGCGCTGCTTGCGGCGGCCGCCTTGCCCGCATCCGCGCGCGCCGAAACCCAGCTCCAGCCTTTCCAGATGGTGCGTTCGCTGCAACTGGTGCAGGACCGTATCGCCTCGGGCGACCATGCCGCGCTGCCGATGCAGCGCAAGCTGCTCGAAATGATAGACGATCGCCTGCGCAAGACCGGGCAGGAAGGCTTCGACGATCCGCGCAACTATCGCGCCATGCTGGTCTATGCCATGAGCGGCGGAAATCCGGCGACGATCGACACGGTGCTGTCGCGCCTCGTGCTCGACGAAGAGAACCTCGGCATCGGCAAGGGCCTGCTCGACTATCTCAACGGCCAGGCCGTCAGCGCGCGAACGACGCTCGGGCCTGTCGACCCGATGAAGCAGCCGCCCGAACTCGGCGCATTCCTGGCGCTGGTCAAGGGCTCGCTCGCTGCCAACGACAATCCGCAAGGCGCGCTGAAGCTGTTCGACCAGGCAAGGCTGCTCGGCCCCGGCACATTGGTCGAGGAAGCAGCGCTTCGCCGCTCCATCGGCCTTGCCACCACGCATGGCGATGCCGGGCGCTTCACGCTCGCCTCCACGCAGTATGTCGAGCGCTATCTCCGCTCGCCCTATGCCAGCCAGTTCGCCGACTCCTTCGTGGCGGGCGTCATAGCGCTTCACGATTCGATCGATCTCGCCAAGGTCGGCGAAATCACCGCGATGATGGACGCCGAGCAGGAACGGGTGATCCATCTGCGCATCGCCCGCGTCGCCGGCATCGACGGTTACAAGGAACTGTCCGCCTTTGCCTCGGCAAAAGCCGAGAAAAATCTGGGTGGCGACCCGGTTGCCAGCGAAGACCCCCGTGCCGTGCTCTATGCCAGCCTTGCCTCGGTGACCTCCGGCACCGATGAGGAAATCAGGGCCATGCTTGCGAAAATCGATCGCGCCAGGCTGTCGGCAGGCGATCGCAAGCTGTTCGATGCCGTTGCAGCCGTCGCTTCCAAATTGACCGGCACCCTGCCTGCACCTGCAAGGCAGGAGGAGCGTCAGGCAATTCCCATCACTGCCACCGCCGACGAAAGCGACCCTCTGGTGGTCGAAGCCGATCCGCTGCCGCTGGACGCGGTCGAAGAACAGCAGCCTCAGGACATTGTGGAAGCGGCACCAGCGATAGCCCCGGCAGAAAGCACACCTTCCCAGGCCGTCACGCAAACGCCGCCTGACCCCACCGATGAAAAGCTGGTCGCAAATCGCAAGAAGCTGGAAGAAATCGACAAGATGCTGGGAGACACGCAATGACGATCAGCATCAATCAGGCCCCTGTGTCTGCCGGCTCGGTTCCGACGGTGCCGGGCAAATCGGGTAAGCCGGGCGCCAAGGGTCAGGACAGCAGCAGCACATTCGGCAGCGTGGTCGGCCTTCCCGGCACGAAAGGCAAAGGCGGCGAGATGACATCGAGCACGGGGATCGGCCTGCAGAAACCGGAAAAGCTTGCGCAGCAAAAGACCCCCGTCGTGTCTTCCGAGCAGGGACAGTCACGCTGGCTTCGCCCGGGCGCGCAATTCGACAAGGTTATCGACGTCGCCCTGAAGGCAACCACTGATGAGGCTGACGCCTCAGGCGAAACCTTGCCGGAAGACGATGCCGCCGGGAACGACGCTGACAGCACCGCAGAGACTCGCGCTCTAAAAGTCGGCGGTGATCCACTGTCGGCGATCATGATGGCGAGCAGGCTGGAAGCGCGAGGCGACCAGTCCGGCAATGCAAAGACCGGTTCCGAAAAATCCGGTACTGCCGAAACGTCAACGGCGCGAGAAGCAACCGCCGCGAAAATCCCGCTCGAAGGCGATACCGCATCGCTTGCAGACGCTGCACGCACGGCACGCAGCGGCGAGGGCAAAGATCAACCGGCCGCAACCAATTTCCGGTTGCCCGGACAGGTTTCCGGCGAGATGGCCACACTTTCCGTCACGCGCGCTGATGTAAAAAACGCCGCCAAGTCGGCGACAGCATCGCTTACCGTCTCGCTTTCTCAAATGACTGCCGTCGGAGATGCAGCAGAGGGCGCCGAACCGGCAATTCAAACTGTCGGCGACGACCTTCGTCAAAGCCTCGAGACCGGCAGCCGCGGCGGCCAACAGTCCGATACGTCGGGCAGGCGGCCGGACGGCAAGGCCGAGCGCGTGACGGTGGTGAACCAGCAGAACATACCGGCGCCGATCGCCCAGTCACCCGTTTCCACCGCCTCGGC
>VFQQ010003787.1_pt1 | contig 14233 bp, 13 predicted proteins | sample 3512341 | NCBI WGS metagenome assembly VFQQ01 (sample SAMN10412373, study PRJNA504923) | tailings metagenome | isolation source: Relicate 2 Philex TSF1 revegetated site | place: Philippines: Tuba, Benguet | collected 2017-08-29 | reverse complement strand
AGGTCGTTGAGCAGCGCGCTCGATTCCACGTCCAGCCCCAGGTGCCAGCGCCACGCCGGGTCTTCGACCCGCGCCTCGGGCTGGATCTTCACCTCCACCCCTTGAAAGTGCTGCACCCACAGCTCCAGCACCGCGGCCAGGGCCTTGAGGCCTGAGCGTGCGCGGGTCATGGTGAGCGTGAGGCCGTGCGGCAACTCGTTCTGGACTTCATGGGTCAGGTCCAGCACGAAGTTGAAGCGTCCAGCCCCCTGGCGGCTGCGCAGGTAGCGCTCGGCGTTGTCCTCGCCCAGCACCTCGATCTGCGTCTGCGCCAAGGCAGCGCCGCCCTGCAGGAGCAGGCGGCCCACCTCGCCCAGCCCACCGGTCTGGTTGAGCATGTCCAGCACCTCGCTGTCGCCGCTGAGCACCCGCCCGTCCTGCACGCTCACGCGCTGGCGCCGGAACAACAGCTCGGCCGCGCGCCACCGCCAGGGATCGGCGTCGTCGGCCAGCAGGTGGGCCACCATGGCCTGCACCATGAGGTCCAGGAACAGGGGAGGCACCTGGATGGCACCGGCCTTGAAGAAGCCCGCGTAGGCCGCTTCCAGCGAACCCGCAGCGATCACCGCGTCGCGCCAGCCCAGGAACAGGCGGTGGTTGGCGCGCGCGTCCTCGTCCTCCAGCGCATCCAGCTCGTGCGCGGGCACGGCCCGTTCGGGCGCCTGCACCAGGGCGGCGTGCAATGCGCGTTCGGCGGGGCAGGACTCATCGACCAGCGCCAGCTCGGGCCGCGACAGCCAGAAACGCCAGTAGTCGGCGGTGGGCATCAACCAGCCCCGGGCGTTGCGAGCAAGGCGGTCGTGACCGCAGGAGGACCAGAAAACGGAAGGATCGGACATCAGCGGATTGTCGTGCACGCCCTCAAGGCGCCGTGTTCCACCACAATGGCGCCATGCAACAAGACATCAGCCTCATCGGCGTGCCCACCGACATCGGCGCCGGCGCGCGTGGCGCCTCCATGGGGCCGGAAGCCCTGCGCGTGGCCAACCTGGCCAGCGTACTCGAAGGCCAGGGCCTGCGCGTGATCGACCGCGGCAACCTGGCCGGCCCCTCCAACCCCTGGCAACCACCCACCGAGGGCTACCGGCATCTGGAGGAGGTGGCGACGTGGAACGAGCGCCTGCACGAGGCGGTGCACGCCGAACTGGTGCAGGGCCGCCTGCCCATCGTGCTGGGCGGTGACCACTGCCTGGGGCTGGGCTCCATCAGCGCCGTGGCGCGGCACTGCCGCACATCGGGCAAGAAGCTGCGCGTGCTCTGGCTCGACGCCCATGCCGACTTCAACACCGCCGCGCTCACCCCCAGCGGCAACATCCACGGCATGCCGGTGGCCCTGCTCTGCGGCATGGGCCCGCCCGAACTCACCGGCATCGGCGGCACCACGCCGGCCATCGATGCGGCGGTGGTGCGGCAGATCGGCATCCGCAGCGTGGACGCGGGCGAGAAGCGCCTGGTGCACCAGGCCGGTCTGGAGGTGTTCGACATGCGCTACATCGACGAGATGGGCATGCGCCACACGATGCAGCAGGCGCTCAAGGAGGTGGACGAGAACACCCACCTGCACGTGAGCTTCGACGTGGACTTCCTCGATCCCGAGATCGCACCCGGCGTGGGCACCACCGTGCTCGGCGGCCCGACCTACCGGGAGGCGCAACTGTGCATGGAGATGATCGCCGACACCGGGCGCCTGGCCTCACTGGACGTGATGGAGCTCAACCCCGCGCTGGACGTTCGCAACCGCACCGCCGAGCTGGCCGTCGACCTGATCGAGAGCCTGTTCGGCAAGTCCACGCTGATGAGGAAGTGAATCCTCCCGGATCATGTCGACGGCCTTCTCGGCCATCATGATCACCGGGGCGTTCGTGTTGCCACCGACCACTTCGGGCATCACCGACGCATCCACCACCCGCAGCCCCGCCACGCCGTGCACGCGCAGGCGTGCATCGACCACGTCCATCGGACCGGGCCCCATGCGGCAGGTGCCCACGGGGTGGTAGATGGTGTCGGCGTGGTTGCGGATGAACTGTTCGATCTGGGCATCGCTCTGCGCCTGGGCCGACGAGGCCGACTCGGTGCCACCGTGGCGCGTGAGCGCGGGTTGCTGCAGCAGGCCGCGCATCAACTTGAAGCCACGCAGCAGGCGCGCCATGTCGTCCGGGTCCTGCAGGAAGGCGGGGTCGATGAGCGGGGCGGCCTGGGGATCGGCGCTGGAGAGGCGCAGCGTACCCCGGCTCTTCGGACGCAACAGGCAGACGTGGCACGAGTAGCCGTGCCCGAACACCGTCTTGCGGCCATGGTCCACCAGCTTGCCCACGACAAAATGCAATTGCAGGTCGGGGATGGGTTCGTCCGGTGCGCTCTTGATGAAACCACCGGCCTCGGCGAAGTTGGTGGTGAGCATGCCGCTGCGCTGGCGCCGCCACTCGAAGACGCCTCGTACCATGCGGGCGACGCCGCCGAGCGACAGGCCGAACAGGTCCCTCACCTTCGGCGCGTTGACCACCAGCACCACATCGACGTGGTCGTGGAGGTTCTGGCCCACGCCCGGCAGGTCGCGCACGGAGCGGATGCCGTGCCCGGTCAGGTGATCGGCGGGGCCGATGCCCGAGAGCATGAGCAGTTGCGGCGAGCCGAAGGCGCCGGCGCTCAGCACCACTTCGCCACCCTCGCGCAGCCGCAGGGTCTGCAGCGGGCCACGCCCACCATGGCCCCGGTACTCCACGCCCACCGCGCGCGGCGGGCTGGCCTCTTCGTCCATCACCACGCGGGTGGTGAGGGTGTTGGTGATCACCTGGAGGTTGCTTCGCCCGAGGTGCGGCGTGAGGTAAGCCTTGGCCGCACTGAAGCGTTCGCCGTTCTTGTGCGTGACCTGGTAGACGCCCACCCCTTCTTGCTGCGGGCCGTTGAAATCGGCGTTCAAGGGGTAGCCCGCCTGCACGCCCGCCTCGACGAACGCGGGCAGGAAGCTGCTGGGGCTGCGCAGGTCCATCACGTTGAGCGGGCCACCCTGGCCATGCAGCGCATCGGCACCGCGTTCGTTGTGCTCCGCGCGCTTGAAATACGGCAGCACCTCCGCGAACGACCAGCCCGGGTTGCCCTGCGCGGCCCAGGCGTCGTAGTCGCTGGCGTGGCCGCGCGCGTAGATCATGGCGTTGACCGAGCTCGATCCGCCCAGCACCTTGCCGCGCGGCTGGTAGCCGCGCCGGCCGTTCAGGCCGGGTTGCGGCACGGTGCCGTAGCCCCAGCCGTTGAGCTCGAAGCGGGCCATGGCGGCCAGGCCCGCCGGGCAGTGGATCAGCACGCTGCGGTCGCTCGGACCGGCTTCGATGAGGGCGACGCGGACCGCCGGGTCTTCGCTCAGGCGAGCGGCGAGCACGCAGCCGGCCGATCCGCCCCCGACGATGATGTAGTCGAACATGGGTGTCTCCGTGTGGGTCGTGCGCCGAAGCCGGTGCGCGACAATCCTGGGGCAAGTTAGCACAGGCGGCCCGCCGCCAGTAGGCAGTCGCGCCTAGGAAAGACACCCCCGTGACGTCGGGAAAACCCCCATCCACAACCTCACTCAAGCACAGGAGTTGGCATTCATGAACACGATCCAGACCGTCGGCATCATCGGCTCGGGCACCATGGGCAACGGCATCGCGCAGGCTTGCGCCACCCGGGGCGTCCGCGTGGTGATGGTCGACATCGCGCAAGCCGCCGTCGACAAGGGCCTGGCCACCGTGGCCGGCAGCCTGGACCGGCTGATCAAGAAGGAGAAGATCAGCGCCGCCGACAAGGACGCGGCGCTCGCGCTCATCCAGGGTTCGACGAATTACGAAGACCTCAAGGGCGCGCAACTGGTCATCGAGGCCGCCACCGAGAACGAAGGCCTGAAGGTCAAGATCCTGCAGCAGCTCGACGGCCTGCTCGCGCCCGAGGTGATCGTGGCCACCAACACCAGCTCGATCAGCATCACCAAGCTGGCCGCCGCCACGCAGCGCGCCGACCGCTTCATCGGCATGCACTTCTTCAACCCGGTGCCCATGATGGCGCTGGTGGAGATCATCCGCGGCCTGCAGACCAGCGACGCCACGCACGACACCGTGAAGGCGCTGGCCGAGGCGCTCGGCAAGTCGCCCATCACGGTGAAGAACGCGCCGGGCTTCGTGGTCAACCGCATCCTGGTGCCCATGATCAACGAAGCCTTCTTCGTGCTGGCCGAAGGCATCGCCACGCCGGAGGACATCGACGCCGGCATGAAGCTGGGCACCAACCAGCCGATCGGGCCGCTGGCGCTGGCGGACATGATCGGGCTGGACGTGTGCCTGGCGGTGATGAACGTCTACATCGCCGAGTTCAACGACAGCAAGTACCGCCCGGCGCCGCTGCTGAAGGAGATGGTGGCTGCCGGCTGGCTCGGCCGCAAGACCGGCAAAGGGGTGTACACGTATTGAGATGAGCCTGCGCCAGCACCGACATTCCCGCAGACGTAACATCGGCCTCCGATTGCCAAGGGACCTATCCGCATGAGCGCTTCATTCGACTTCGACCTTTTCGTCATCGGCGGTGGCAGCGGCGGTGTGCGTGCCGCGCGCATGGCCGCGCAGCGCGGTGCGCGCGTGGCGCTGGCCGAGGTGCTGGGCAACGACGGCCTGGGTGGCACCTGCGTGAACGTGGGCTGCATCCCGAAGAAGCTCTACAGCTTCGCGGCGCACTACGGGGAAGCGTTCGAGGAATCGCATGGCTTCGGCTGGGAAGGCGACAAACCCACCTTCAACTGGGCCACGCTCAAGGCCAACCGCGCGCGCGAGATCACCCGCCTCAACGGCATCTATGGCAACCTGCTGCGCGGCTCTGGCGTGACGGTGTTCGAGGCCTTTGCGCGCATCACGGGTGCACACGGCATCGCGCTGTCCACGCTGAATGCGGACGGCTCGCCCGGCCACCAGGAGTTCACCGCGAAACACATCCTGATCGCCACCGGCGGCACGCCTCATGTGCCGCACTTCGTCGGGCGCGAACACGTCGTGACCTCCAACGAGATGTTCGACCTGGAGCCCTTTCCCCGGCGGCTGGTGGTGGTGGGCGGCGGCTACATCGCCAGCGAGTTCGCCTCGATCTTCAATGGCCTGGGATCCAAGGTCACGCAGCTCTACCGGGGCGACCAGATCCTGCGCGGCTTCGACGACGAGATCCGCCATTTCGTGGCGGCCGAGATGATCAAGGCTGGCGTGGACCTGCACCTCAACGCCGGCGTGGTGGACATCCGCCAGGCCGACGACGGCCTGCGCGTGGAGTGCGAAGGTGGTGCTTTGGTCATGGCCGACGCCGTGCTGTACGCGACCGGTCGCGTGCCCAACGTGGCCGATCTGGGGCTCGAAGCCGTGGGCGTGGCCCTGGGCGCCAAGGGCGAGGTCATCGTCAACGAGCACTACCAGACCAACGTGCCCTCCATCTACGCGCTGGGCGATGTCACCAACCGCCTGCAGCTCACGCCCGTGGCGCTGGGTGAGGCGATGGTGGTGGTGGATCAGCTTTTCGGCCCTGCCGCCGGCAAGGCGCCGCGCAGCATGGCCTACGAGTTCGTGCCCACCGCCGTGTTCACCCACCCGTCCATCGGCACGGTGGGCTACAGCGAAGAGAAGGCGCGGGAGAAATTCGGCGAGGTGACCATCTTCCGCAGCGAGTTCAAGGCCCTGAAGCACACGCTGTCGGGCAGCACCGAACGCACGCTGATGAAGCTGGTGGTGGACACGAAGAGCGACCGTGTGGTGGGCCTGCACATGGTGGGTGCCGAAGCCGGCGAGATCGTGCAGGGCTTCGCGGTGGCCCTGAAGGCCGGTGCCACCAAGGCGGTGTTCGACAGCACGATCGGCATCCATCCGACGGCGGCGGAAGAATTCGTGACGATGAGGGAACCCCGAGCAGCGCCACAATAGCGCCATGCAAAAGACGCCCGACTTCACCGCCCCCCTCGTCTTCACCGATCCCGCCCAGGCGCTGGCCCAGGTGCAGCGGATCTACCAGGACAACGTGGAATTCCTGCGCCAGGCCATGCGCGACTACGTGGCCGGTGGCGCGTTCGCCGACACCCATGTGCGCGCCTGCTACCCCTACGTCCGGCTGCACACGCACAGCAACACGCGTCGGGGCGCAGCGCCCGACAGCCCGGCCATCAAGAAGCTGAGCTACGGCTTCGTGGCTGGCCCGGGTCGGTTCGAGACCACGCTCACCCGCCCCGACCTGTATGGCGACTACTACCTGCAGCAGTTCAGTCTGCTGCTGGCGAACCACGGCGGCGAACTGGAAGTGGGCACCAGCACCCAACCCATCCCGATCCATTTCTCGTTCGCCGAGCACGACCATGTCGAGGGCGCCATGGACGTGGCGCGCCGCGCCTTCATGCGCGACGTGTTCGACCTGCCCGACCTCACGGCCATGGACGACGGCATCGCCAACGGCACGCACGAACCCCGGCCCGGCGAATCGCACCCGCTCTCGCTGTTCACGGCGCCGCGTGTGGACTACTCGCTGCAGCGCCTGCGCCACTACACCGGCACGGCGCCCGAGTGGTTCCAGAACTTCGTCCTGTTCACGAACTACCAGTTCTACATCGACGAGTTCATCAAGCTCGGCCACGCCGAGATGGCCAACCCGGACAGCGAGTACATCGCCTTCGTGGAGCCGGGCAACGTGGTGATGCGCCGCACCGGACTGGCCGCCGAGCCGATCGACGCCCTGGGACATGCGCCACCGCGCCTGCCGCAGATGCCGGCCTACCACCTCATGCGCGCCGACCGCAGCGGCATCACCATGGTCAACATCGGCGTGGGCCCGGCCAATGCCAAGACCATCACCGACCACATCGCCGTGCTGCGTCCGCACGCCTGGCTCATGCTCGGTCATTGCGCCGGCCTGCGCACGGCCCAGCAACTCGGCGACTACGTGCTGGCGCACGCCTACGTGCGCGAAGACCATGTGCTCGACGAAGAGCTGCCGCTGTGGGTGCCGATTCCCGCGCTGGCCGAGATCCAGCTCGCGCTGGAGGGCGCCGTGGCCGACGTGACCGGCCTGCCGCCCCAAGACCTCAAGCGCATCATGCGCACCGGCACCGTGGCCAGCACCGACAACCGCAACTGGGAACTGCTGCCCGACAACATGCCGCAGCGCCGCTTCTCGCAATCGCGCGCGGTGGCGCTCGATATGGAAAGCGCCACCATCGCCGCCAACGGCTTCCGCTTCCGCGTGCCCTACGGCACCCTGCTCTGCGTGAGCGACAAGCCGCTGCACGGCGAGATCAAGCTGCCGGGCATGGCCAACCACTTCTACCGCGAACGGGTGGACCAGCACCTGCGCATCGGCATCCGCGCCATCGACATCCTGCGCGAAGGCGGCACCGACCAGTTGCACAGCCGCAAGCTGCGCAGCTTTGCGGAGGTGGCGTTCCAGTGAACGCCTGCCGGATCAGGTCAGCCTGACCGCCCGCCCGATGTAGAGGATGGGCCCGGTGGGCCGTCCGGTGGGCGAGCCGGCGTAGGGCTCCAGCGTGATCTCGAACAACTGGTTGGGCACCAGCGGGGGCAACTGGTCGAGCTTCACTTCCAGCGGCTGCCCGGGTTGCACCAGGCCCAGCGAGACCGGTGCGTTCCAGTCGTCGGCCTTGGTCCAGAACTGCAGCGAGCGCTGCTCGGGCACCGCTGTGGTGCCCAGCGGCACCAGGCGCAGCGTGTCGCGGCCGCTGGTCTGCACCACCCAGCCGGGCGCCGTGCCGTTCGGCGCCACCAGCACCACCATGTATTGCGTCGCCGCGGGGGCGAACAAGCCGGTGGACGGCAGCAGCATCGCCACCGAGGCGGCCACGAAGCCCGTGGCGGCCGCAGCGCGCCAGAAATTGACGCTGCGCCACCAGTGCTGCCAGGCGCTGACCGGCGCGGCCTTTCGCACCGGTGCTCGCGGCAACGCGTTCTCGATGCGCGTCCACAGCGCCGCCGTCGGCTCCACCGGCTCCACCAGGGCGGTCAGCGGCAGCAGACGCGCTTCCCAGGCATCGACCGCGTGGCGCAGCGGCGCGTCGTTCGGCAGCCTGTCCTGCACCTCACGTCGGCGCGCACCCGACAGGGTGCCCAGCACATAGGCCGAGGCCAATGCGTCGATGTCGTCTTCTGGTGTGCTCATGCCAGGCACTCCCGCAGCGAGGCCAGGCCGCGCCGGATCCAGGCCTTCACCGAGCCCAGCGGCGCGCCCAGGCGCTCGGCGATCTCGGGATGGGTGCAGCCGTCCAGATACGCGTAGAGCACGCAATTGCGCTTGGGCGTGTCCAGGCGGGCCAGGCAGTCGTCGAGCCGGCCCAGGTCGGCGCGCAGGGCGAAGGCGTCGACCATGTCGGGCGCGGCGGGTGGGTCGGTGGCTTGCAGCGCGTCCAGGTCGTCTTCGTCGGCGGACACCGTGCGCGAGCCGGCACGCACCGCATCGAGCGCCCGGTGGCGCACGATGCCATACATCCAGCCCCGGCCCGCGCCGCGGCTGGCGTCGAAGCTGGCGGCCCGGGTCCAGATGTTCATGAATGCGTCGTGCAACACGTCTTCGGCGGTGGCGCGGTCGCGCACGATGCGCAAGGCCACGCCCAACAGGTAACGGCCTTCGCGCTCGTAGAGGCGGCGCAGGGCCGCACGATCGCCCCGCGCACAGGCGGCCAGGGCGGCATCGTGGTCGAACGGTTCGGAATCGGTGGTCGGCAAGGGCATTCGGGCCAGCAGGGGCGGAAGAGACGGGGCCCGGCGCGTTGCGGCGCCAGGCCCCGGGACTGCCGGCCATACTAGCCGAAGACCGCTCAGGAAGCCTTGTAGAAGATGTAGTCGGCCTGGTATTGCACGATCTGCTTGGCGCCCACGTTGCTGGCGCCGCAAGGCGAGTTCGGGGCGATGCCGCCCTTGGTGGCCACGCGCTGGGTGTAGGTCACGCCGCTCATGGCGCCCATGCCCATGGCCGGGTTGGCCTTCACGAGCTGCAGCGGGATGTTGGCTTCACCGGCGGGCGCCACGGCGATCTGCGTGGCGGTGAACTTCGAGCCGTCGTTCGCTTCCCAGGTGGCGGGCGGGCCGTAGTACTTGCCGACCTGCTTGCCGGCGCGGTCCATCAGCTTGGCGTCGGGACCGCCGAACACCCATTCGAACTGGCCCGGCATGTTGGCCTTGACCTTGCACTCATAGGTGATCTGGCCGACGCCCACGGTTTCCATGGCCACGCGGTTGCCCGCAGGCACCTTCACGGCGTCGGGCAGGCCAGCCTGCGAAAACGCCATCGCCGGGGTGCCCGTGGTGGGGCTGCCCATCGAGGGGGTGTTCACGGCGGAACTGTTCATATTGGAGCCGCCCATATTGGAGGCACAGGCGGTCAGGGCGAGGGCCGCAGCAGCGGCCAGGGTGGATTTGACGATCATGGAAAACTCCTCGATGGTGGGTTATGGGCAGCGGCGCAAAAACAGCGCCACTGCTTCCACTACGCACTGAGGAGGCGATTGGATGCAGCCGGATGGAAAAATCCGGCCCCCGCGCTTCAGGCCGTGCGCGGCCGCACCTTCGACGCCGCCAGCTTGGCCTGGGCGCGCGCCTTCTCCACGTCGGCATCAAAGGCCAGGGCCACGCCCATGCGCCGCTTGGTGAAGCTCTCGGGCTTGCCGAACAGGCGGATGTCGGTCTGCGGCACGCGCAGCGCCTCGTCCACGCCGTCGAAGGCGATGCCCCGGGCTTCCACGCCGCCGTAGATGACGGCGCTGGCGCCCGGGCTCTTGAGCGCGGTGGAGACCGGCAGGCCCAGGATGGCGCGGGCGTGCAGCTCGAACTCGTTCTGCCACTGGGTGATCATGGTGACCATGCCGGTGTCGTGCGGGCGCGGGCTGACCTCGCTGAACCACACCTGGTCGCCCTTGACGAACAGCTCGACGCCGAACAGGCCCTGGCCTCCCAGGTCGTCGGTGACGGCCTTGGCGATGTCGCGCGACTTCTGCAGCGCGGCGGGTGTCATGGGATGCGGTTGCCAGCTCTCCACATAGTCACCACTCACCTGCACGTGGCCGATCGGGTCGCAGAAGTGCGTTTCCACCTGGCCGTCGGCGCCCAGGGCGCGCACCGTGAGCTGGGTGATCTCGTAGTCGAAGTCGATGAAACCTTCCACGATGACGCGGCCGGGGCCAACGCGCCCGCCGGACATCGCGTAGTCCCATGCCGTTTTCACATCCGCAGGGCCGTCGATCTTGCTCTGGCCCTTGCCGCTGCTGCTCATGACCGGCTTGACGATGCAGGGGTAGCCGATGCCGGCATCGATGGCGGCCTGCAGCTCGTCCAGCGAATCGCAGAATTTGTAGGGGCTGGTCGGCAGCCCCAGCGTCTCGGCTGCCAGACGGCGGATGCCTTCGCGGTCCATGGTCAGGCGCGCGGCGCGCGCGGTGGGAATCACGCGCACCACGCCGGCGGCCTCGAGCTCCTGCAGCATGGGCGTGGCGATGGCCTCGATCTCGGGCACCACCAGCAGCGGGCGCTCGGCCTCGATCAGCGCCTTGAGTTGCGCCGGGTCGCTCATGGTGATGGTGCGGGCGTGGTGCGCCACCTGGTGGCCCGGTGCGTTCTCGTAGCGGTCGACCGCAATGGTCTCCGCGCCCAGACGTTGCAGGGCGATGAGCACCTCCTTGCCGAGCTCGCCCGAGCCGAGCAGCATGACGCGGGTGGCCGAGGGCGACAGAGGGGTACCGAGCGTGGTCATGAATGGAAGGTTCCTGAGAGGTTCTACAAGGCGTCGCCCATGGGCTCGCCCATTTTCACGGCGGCTTCGGGCGCCCAGTCGGGGTTGAAGGCGATGGTGTCGCGCGGCCAGAGCAGCACCACCGTGGAGCCCAGCAGGAAGCGGCCCATTTCCTCGCCTTGCTGCAGGTGCACCGCGGCGCCGTCGTAGCGCCAGTCGCGCACGTGGCCGGGCCGGGGCGGGTTCACCACGCCATGCCAGGTGGTGGCCATGCTGCCGACGATGGTGGCGCCCACCAGCACCTGCACGAAAGGCACCGTGGTCTCGCCCACCTGCAGGTCGAACACGCAGACCACACGCTCGTTGCGCGCGAACAGCCCGGGCACGCCCTGGGCCGTGGCCGGGTTCACCGAGAACAGGTCGCCCGGCACGTGGATCATGCGGCGCAGCGTGGCCGCCGCCGGCATGTGGATGCGGTGGTAGTCCTTCGGGCTGAGGTAGATGGTGGCGAAGGCACCGTCGTCGAAGAGCGCGGCCAGCGCGGCGTCACCGCCCACCAGCGCGCGCGTGCTGTAGGTGTGGCCCTTGGCCTGGTAGATCTGGTCGCGCGCGATCGCGCCGAACTGGCTGATGGCGCCGTCCACCGGGCAGACGAAGGCGGCGTTCGCCAGGGGCCGCGCGTCGGCGCGCAGGGCGCGGGTGAAAAACTCATTGAAGCTGGCGTAGGCCTTCGGGTCCGGATCGGCGGCCTCGGCCATGTTGACGCGGTACTTGCGGATGAAGCGCCGGATGATCCATTGCGTGAGGGCGCCCCAGCGGCCATTGGCCACCCAGCCACCGAACACAGTGAGCGCGCGCTTCGGGAAAAGGTATTGCAGGGAAACGGCGAGGGACATGGGCGAAGGGTGCGATGGGGCAAGACCCTGGCGGGCAGCTCCGCATTGTAGGGGCGGGGCCTGGTCGGCTCTGTGCCAGCGGGCACAATGCCGGCACATGAATCCCACCCTGTTCGAATGCCACCACCTCGTCAAGCGCTACGGCGAAAGCACCGTGGTGGACGACCTGAGCTTCTCCATCGAACCCGGCGAATGCCTGGGCGTGATCGGCCCCAACGGCGCGGGCAAGACCACCACCATCCGCATGTGCCTCGGGCTGACCGCACCCGACGCCGGCCGCATCACCGCCTTCGGCCTGGACATGCCGCGCGACGCGCTGGCCATCAAGGCCCAGCTGGGTGTGGTGAGCCAGATGGACACGCTCGACCCCGACTTCTCCTGCGCCGAGAACCTGCTGGTCTACGGCCGTTACTTCGGCCTGCCGAAAAGCACCATCCAGTCGCGCATTCCGCAGTTGCTGGATTTCGCCGCGCTCTCGCACAAGGCCGAGGCCAAGCCGGGCGAGCTCTCGGGCGGCATGAAGCGGCGCCTGTCGCTGGCGCGCGCGCTGGTGAACGACCCACGCCTGCTCATGCTCGACGAACCCACCACCGGCCTGGACCCGCAGGCGCGCCACCTGATGTGGGAACGCCTGCAGATGCTGCTGCAGCAGGGCAAGAGCATCCTGCTGACCACCCACTTCATGGACGAGGCCGAGCGCCTGTGCTCGCGCCTGCTGGTGCTGGACCATGGCCGCAAGATCGCCGAAGGCCGGCCGCGCGAGCTGATCGCCCAGCACCTGGAGCCCGACGTGGTGGAGGTCTACGGCAACGGTGCCCTCGCGCTCGCCCAGGCGGAGGAACACGCTGCGCTGCGTGCGCTGGCGGCCCGCGTGGAGGTGAGCGGCGAGACCGTGTTCTTCTACACCGCGCAGGCCATGCCGCTGCTGGCTGCCCTGGGTGAGCGCCATCACCACCTGCGCGCCCTGCACCGCCCGGCGAACCTGGAGGACCTGTTCCTCAAGCTCACCGGCCGACAGATCCGAGAGGACGGCTGAACCATGAACACCACCTCCACCACCCTGCCCCGACCGCCCTCTGCGTGGGCACCGCCACGCCTGTCCAGGCGCTGGTGGCCGGTCTTCCTGCGCAACCTGCTGGTCTGGCGCAAGCTCGCCATCCCCAGCCTGGTGGGCAACATCGCCGAGCCGCTGATGTGGCTGATCGCCTTCGGCTACGGCATGGGCGCGCTGGTCGGGCAAGTCACCATGAGCACGCCGCAAGGCAGCGTGGCCGTGCCCTACATCCTGTTCCTCGCCAGCGGCAGCATCTGCATGAGCGCCATGAACGCGGCCACGTTCGAGGCCCTGTACTCGGCGTTCTCGCGCATGCACGTGCAGAAGACCTGGGACGGCATCATGAACGCGCCCGTGAGCCTGGACGACGTGGTGCTGGCGGAGATGCTGTGGGCGGCCTTCAAGGCCCTGTTCTCGGTGACGGCCATCATGGTGGTGATGCTCGGGCTGGGCATCAGCCATTCGCCCAAGCTGCTGCTGGCCTTGCCGGTGCTGCTGGGGGCGGGCATCACGTTCTCGTGCATTGCCCTGGTGTTCAACGCCCTGGCCAAGGGCTATGACTTCTTCACCTACTACTTCACGCTGTTCCTCACGCCCATGATGTTCCTGTCAGGGGTGTTCTTCCCTCGGGAACAGTTGCCGGCGGTGGTGCGCCACGTCTCGGACTGGCTGCCCCTGACCAGCGCGGTGGAACTGGTGCGGCCCTTGTTCATGGACCAGTGGCCTGCACAGGGCTGGCTGCATGCCGGTGTGCTGCTGGCCTACACCGTGGGGGCGTTCTGGCTGGCCCTTGCGCTCACGCGCAAAAGGTTCGCCCGGTAGCTTTTCAGTGAACGGCTTGCAGCGCAGGCTGGGCTTCGCAGTACAGCTCGCTGCCGGTGTCGATGAAGTCTTCGGCTTCGATCACGGCGTCGTAGGCCCGCGCGGCGGCGTCGAATATCTTGGGGATCAGGGGCTTGTCCAGCGGGCGGCAGACGCGGGCACGCAGGCCGCGCAGGTTGGCGCTGGTTTCCATGGCGCTGATCACGGCTTCCGGATCGAGCATCAGGACGAAGGGGTTGAGGCGGGTGGCGGTGGTGGACATGGCGGCGACTTCCTGAAGGTGAATAAGGCGGGATTCGATGAAACAAACTGTATTCCCCGCCCCGTCCCACGTTAAGTCGGCGCCCCCCCATTCACGCTGTAGGAACTTCGCTGACACCGCGTGCAAATGCCCTACGCGCCGTTCGTGACATCGATCACGGGCCGTGCCGCAGAGACTCCACACTCGACCGCACAACCGACTGCACGCTGCCGCTTTCCTTGTAACGGTTGCGCAGGAAGGTGGCGTGGTTGCCCACGCGCGCGGCCGTGCGCTCGATCTCGTCGAGCGCGGCCATGGAGTTCAGGGCCTGGCCATGATGGCCCAGGTGCCGCAGCGTGGCCAGGATGTCTTCGCGGATGCTGATCTGCTCGCGGGTCTTGGGATTCACCATCATGCCGTCCAGGCCGAAGCGGCAGGCCTGGAAACGGTTGTAGGTGTAGA
>VFQQ010003786.1_pt1 | contig 14242 bp, 13 predicted proteins | sample 3512341 | NCBI WGS metagenome assembly VFQQ01 (sample SAMN10412373, study PRJNA504923) | tailings metagenome | isolation source: Relicate 2 Philex TSF1 revegetated site | place: Philippines: Tuba, Benguet | collected 2017-08-29 | reverse complement strand
GCCTAGTATCGCATGATCATGAATATCCACATGACCTGCCAATGACGAATTATTGGCCAGTATCGTGTGATTCCCTACATCACAATCATGGGCAATGTGAACATAGGCCATGACCCAGTTGTCATTGCCCAGTTTTGTTGTTCCCTTATCCTGCACTGTCCCTCGATTAAAGGTGCAAAATTCGCGTATTGTATTACCATCACCAATTTCCAGGGTGGTCGGCTCATTACGATATTTTTTATCCTGCGGGGCCTCACCGAGCGAGGAAAAGTGAAAAATTCGATTGTTTTGGCCGATAGTCGTCGGCCCATTGATCACGACATGATTACCAATCGTCGTTCCGGCCGCAATACGCACGCCAGCACCGATCGTCGTATAGGCGCCAACTACAACACTACTATCGAGTTCAGCCCCAGAATCAATGATGGCTGTGGGGTGAATCAGTGATTCAGGCATAAGTAACCGTCTGTCTTTTACTCTGTTTTACTATTAAATAAAGGGAGGAATTTCGCAATATGTTCACATCTCGATGCATTTATTTCTCAATAGCCTTCAGAATACACATAAATTCAGCCTCGGCTACAACTGTGCCATCCACAGTAGCCTGACCAACATATTTCCAAATACCACGCAGAATCCGGTCAATTTTCACATTCAAGACCAGCTGATCCCCAGGTGAAACCGGCTTTTTGAAACGAGCTTTGTCTATGCCGGCAAAATAATAGACTGAATCGTCACTCGGCTTGCTGCCCATGGTCTTGAACGAGACAATCGCTGCGGCTTGCGCCATGGCCTCAATAATCAAGACACCTGGCATGACTGGATGATAAGGAAAGTGGCCGGGGAAAAATGGCTCATTAATGGTCACATTTTTGATTGCTGTAATTTCCTTGCCTACTTCATAGGAAACTACGCGGTCCACCAGTACAAATGGATATCGATGCGGAAGGTGATCAAGAATTTCATGGATATCCATGCTCGTATCTACTGGCTCTGTCATGGTGCTTCCTCAATGCTTTCCGTTTTCATTCGGCTTTTCTGTTGATTTTAGTATATTTTCCAACTGCTTGATGCGATCAGACAATTCACTTAAATGTCTGATACTGGCCGCTGTCTTTCGCCAATCTTCATGTGTTTGAAATGGCATGAGGGCTGTGTAAGTATCGGCTTTTTTCAATGATTTAGTGATCATGGTACCAGGGGAAATGGTCGCCCCGTCCGCGATCTCCAAATGTCCGAGTATCATTGCTGCACCGCCGATTTTACAATGTTTGCCGATTTTTGCACTGCCAGCAATACCAACACAGCCGGCAATTACAGTATGCGCCCCGATACGACAATTGTGTCCAATCTGAATCAGGTTATCCAGTTTACATCCCTGCTCAATGATGGTGTCATCTAGCGCCCCGCGATCTATCGTCGTATTAGCACCAATTTCAACATCATCCTCAATAACGACCCTGCCAACCTGAGGGATCTTGACCCAGATGCCTTTTTCTTCAGCGTAGCCAAATCCGTCAGCCCCAATGACCGTGCCAGCAGCAATCGCGCATCTGCTGCCAATTACACAATCAAAATAGATGACTACATTCGAGGCTATCCAGGTGCCTGCACCAATTGTCACACCGTCACCGATGACAGCACCCGCGCAAATCGTAACATTTTCGCCGAGGATGACATCTTTTCCAATGCTGACGTGAGCGCCGATAGCACAACTCTCTGGCACAGATGCTGACGCATCAATTGTCGCACCAGCATGTCTCCCCGCTTGCATCTGCGGGAGCGGATTCATTAATGCAGATAATCTGGCAAAGTAGGCATAAGGATTATCTGTGATGATTCTAGGTAAATCAGTGGCGCTCTGGTGATCTGGATTAAGAATGACTGCACTGGCCTTGGTTGTACTGAGCTGATGCAGATATTTTCCATTACTCAGAAAAGAAATCTGGCCTTCCACAGCATGGGCGAGAGATGCAAGTCTATGCACTACTTGGTCAGAGCGACCTATCAGTTCGCCGCCCAGCTTCGCTACAATTTCACCCAGTGTGTATCCATGTCTTGCCACAAAACAGCAACCTGCTTATTTCTTACCGAGTGCTTTTAGCACCTTGTCAGTAATATCAATTTTCTTGCTAGCAAATGCAACGCCACCGTAAACCACAAGATCATAGCCTTCAGCCTCTGCAACTGTTGTCACCGCTTTATTGATACGATCCTGTAACGTACCCAGCTCTTCGTTCTTGCGCATATTGATATCTTCACGCAGCTCACGCTGCTTGCGCTGGAAATCAATTTTCAGGTTCGAAACATCACGTTCCTTATTTCTACGATCTGTCTCCGAAATTGTCAGGCTATCCTTATCAAGTTGGTTTTCAATGTCGCGTATCTGCTTTTGCAGACGCTCTAACTCTTGCGTACGTGGACTGAATTCCTTTTCAAGCTTTTTACCTGTCTCAGCAGTTTGTGGTGCCTCCTGCAGAATTTTATCCACTTGCACATAGCCAATTTTGAGCTCGGCTGCATACGCACCAACACCGTATACAAGGAAACTAGCCATCAATAAGGAATTTAAAAACTTTTTCAATTGATATCTCCTGGTTTAAATCGGTAAATTCTAATAGACCACGCTTTAGAACATTGTACCTAGCTGAAATTGCAGTACCTGAGTTCTGTCGCCATCTTCTTTCCTGATGGGTTTGGCAAAAACAAGTTTAATCGGACCAAATGGCGAGAACCAGCTAACGCCAATGCCTGCTGATGCTCTTAAACCATCGATACTGTAAGATTCATCTGCGGCGTAAACACTACCAACATCAACAAATGTACTAAGCCTTAATTGTTTTGATTCTTTCATACCTGGGACAGGGAAATAAATTTCGGCATTTCCGAGCAAACGTTTGGTACCACCAATGGGGAATTCAAAACCTCTTGTCGGATCAACATCACGCGGACCAATAGCACTTACCTCAAAGCCACGCACAGAGTTCACACCACCAATATAAAAGTTCTTGAAAAATGGGAAATCTCGGTCACCATAAGTATCCCCATACCCAATTTCACCATTCAGCATCAAGGTCACATTGTCTTTCACAGGGTAAAACCATGAGTGCTTATATTCAACTTTGTAATACTCAAGATCTAGACCCGGCAGACCAACTTCTGTGGTAATCCTTTGCAAAATACCGCTGTTCGGGAACATGATGTTATCACGTGTATCGTGTGTCCATCCAAGGTTCAACATCAAACTGTTGTTAGTACAACCTGTAGTATTATTCCGTCCACAATATAATGCAAATTGTCGAGGACTACTCGGATTCAACTCGACTTCTGTGCTATCAAAGGTGAGACCCACATTAATGGTATCCCGTTCACTGATTGGAATACCGAACCTCACGCCAGCACCATATGAAGAACTTTTATAGCTGGCAATTGCAAGAAAGCTCGTATCGATGTCGCGCCGATAGATATCAAAACCACGGCTGATGCCATCTGGAGTAAAAAACGGATCAGTGAACGAGAGTGAATAAACGGTATTCACTCTCCCAGTGTTCACCTGAGCACTGACGCGATTACCGGTACCAAGAAAGTTGTTCTGGTTAACTGTAACCCCCAGAATCACGCCTTCATTACTCGAAAGACCTGCACCAAACTGCACGCTACCTGTTGATCGTTCTGTCACATTAATATTCAGATCTACCTGATCCGTTGTGCCCGGCACCGCTGGTGTTTCAACATTCACATCATCAAAATATTGCAGGCGATCCAAACGTTGCTTGGACAAGGTAATCTTGTCAGCCGCATACCATGCTGATTCCAGTTGACGCATCTCGCGGCGCAGCACTTCATCGCGCGTTCTGGTGTTACCCGTCAGATTGATTCTTCTGACATAAACGCGCTTGCCTGGGTCTACGTAAAACGTGAATCCAACCGTATGGTTGTCCTTGTCCACATTGGGCGCTGCATTCACATTTGCAAAGGCATATCCATCGTTACCAAGACGATCGCTGATGGCCTTGCTGGAATCTGTGACTTTTTGACGGTTGAAATACTCCCCGGGAACCACATTGATCAACGCCAATGCTTCTTCTTCTGGCAGCAGAATTTCACCTGCCAACTTTACTTCACTCACCTTGTATTTCGGGCCTTCGGTGATGTTCACAGTGATATAAATATCGCGTTTGTCGGGTGTAATCGAAACCTGAGTTGAGTCCACATTGAACTCAAGGTAACCCTGATTCATGTAAAAAGAACGCAAAGATTCCAGATCAGCCGTCAACTTTTGCTTGGAATACTGATCATCCTTATTCCACCAGCTCAGCCAATTAGGGGTTGTAAGTTTGAACTGCTCTAGCAGGACCTCATCTTCAAAATCGCGGTTACCCACAATGTTGATCCCACGGATTTTGGAAACCGCCCCTTCTTCGATATCAAAGCGGATGGCAACACGATTGCGTTCCATTGGACTGACGACCGTTTTCACCGTAGCTGCATACTTACCTTGTGAGAGGTACTGGCGCTTGATTTCTTGCTCAGCCCTGTCCAACATGGAGCGGTCAAAGATCAAACCTTCAGCCAGACCAATCTGCGTTAATCCCTCTTTCATCTTGTCGCTAGGAAAGGCCTTATTGCCTGCAAAGCTGATCTGCGATATGGAGGCACGTTCCTGTACCAGTACGACCAGCACCCCATCGTCAGCTTCAATTCTGACATCCTTGAAGAAACCGGTACCGTAAAGGGCTTTAATGGCCTGCGTTGCCTTCTCATCATTCATGGTTTCGCCGACTTTGACCGGCAAATAATTGAAGATGGTACCTGGCTCGGTCCGCTGAATTCCCTCTACACGAATATCCTGTACAACAAAGGGGTCGATAGCAAACGCAGATGAAACATATGCGCCGATAAATAAAGGTAATACCTGATGAAGACGGATCTTAAATCCCATTAAGTTCAGCCTGTGACGAATCGATTAATATCATTATAGAAAGCGATGACCATAAGTATCCCCAGCAGAAAAAAGCCAACTCGCTGGCCCGCCTCCATTACTTTTTCGGATACTGGACTGCCCTTAAAAATTTCCACCATATAATACATCAAATGACCGCCGTCCAATATGGGGATTGGCAATAGATTAAGCACGCCCAGACTAATACTGATCAATGCCAAAAACCCGATAAATGCCTTAAGTCCAACATTGGCGCTCTGGCCTGCATAACTTGCAATGGTCACGGGCCCACTCACACCCCTCCATGACACGTCGCCAGTAATCATACTGCCCAGCATTTTCAAGCTGAACAACGATGTTTCCCAGGTCTTGACAGTCGCCTTCATCAGGCCATCCAGAGGGCCGTATTGCACATTCACCAGCAAACGATCCATCATGCTTGGATCCATCTGGTACATGGCACCAATCCGCCCAATTTTTTCTTCGCCCTCATATTGCGTCTCGGGTGTGATCGGAAACTTGAGCAATTGCTCATCGCGCAACACTTCCAACTTGAGCGTCCGTTCCGGACTTCTGCGGATGATACTGACAAACTGCTCCCAATGATCAATCCTGTTTCCATCCACGGTTCTAATCTCGTCGCCTTGCATTAATCCTGCTTTCTCAGCAGGACTACCACTCACAACATCACCAATCATCGGTGAAATATCTGGCCTATAAGGTTTCAATCCCAGCTTATCCAGAAAATCACCTTCGTAATCATCTTTACCAATGCTATCGAGCCGGAGACGATGGACATGTACAGCATTTCCATCTTCCGCAGCTTCAATTTCTATCGCGTCCGCATTCAAACTTTCCTTTAGCAAGATCCAGCGCACATCTTGCCATGTTGAGGTAGGTGAACCACCTACCTTCTGGATCAACTGACCAGACTTAAGGTTAGCTTGGGCTGCAGGGCTACCTTGAGGCACCTCTCCAAGTAGTGGCCGCATCCCCATCACGCCGTGCATAAACAACAGCCAATAGAGGAATATAGCAAGGAGCAAATTGGCGGCAGGGCCGGCAGAAACAATAGCAATCCGCTTCCATACCGATTGTCGGTTAAACGCACGACTCACATCTTCATCTGGAGGCAACTCGGATTCACGTTCATCCAGCATTTTCACATAGCCACCGAAAGGCAAGGCAGCAATGACAAATTCACATTGATCACGCCCAAACCGTTTGGTGAAGAGTGGTTTACCAAAGCCAATGGAGAAGCGCAGCACCTTGACGCCGCACCAACGTGCCACTTGGAAATGACCATATTCGTGCACTGCAATCAATATGCTCAAAGTGACGATGAATGCTAGCAAGGTCATCATGTTTGACGCGCCACCCAGTCTGTCGATACTTGGCGAGCCAACTGGTCAGCCTCAATCAACATCTGCATATCACGCACTTCGTCAATCTTTGATGCGCTCAATACCGATTCAATTAACAAAGGAATGTCCATAAATCCTATTTTTTCATTCAGGAATGCTGCAACCGCAATCTCGTTAGCAGCATTCAGGATCGCCGGCGCAGTCCCGCCAGTCTCAAGCGCCTCGAATGCAAGACGCAAGCATGGAAACTTAATGGTATCTGGTGACAGGAAGTCAAAACGACCAATTTTGACCAGATCAAGTGAACTAACGCCGCTATTGAGGCGATCAGGATAGCCGAGTGCATATGCAATGGGTGTTCTCATATCAGGATTACCCATCTGCGCCAGCACAGAACCGTCAATGTATTCCACCATGGAGTGAATCACGCTTTGGGGATGGACCACGACTTCAATTTGCGCGGGCGACGCATTGAACAGCCAATGCGCCTCAATGACCTCCAGCCCCTTATTCATTAAGGTTGCTGAATCTATCGTGATTTTAGGGCCCATCACCCAATTGGGGTGGTTTAATGCTTCAGCTGGTGTCACCTGCTGCAACTTCTCAAGCGCTGTATTCCTGAATGGCCCGCCAGAAGCGGTCAAGAGGATGCGCTTGATGCCAGAAACCTCAAATCCCTGTGCTTTATCCGCAGGCATGACCTGAAAAATGGCATTGTGCTCACTGTCGATCGGCAGCAACTGAGCACCATCTGTCATCACTGCCTGCATAAATAGTCTGCCAGCCATCACAAGGGTTTCTTTATTGGCCAGCAGGATGCGTTTTCCTGCATGAGCTGCAGCCATTGCTGGCTGCAAGCCGGCAGCACCCACAATAGCCGCCATGATGGTATCTACATCAGGATGTGCACTAACAAAATTCAGGGCATCAGGGCCATGCAGAACTTTGGTTGGGCAATTTGAGGCAGAAAGTACCTTCTCAAGGCGTTCAGCCGCAGCGGAGTCCAGCAATACGGCAAACCTTGGTTGGTGCTCGAGACAGATTGCCTGCAGTGCCACATCATTACCGTTGGCAGTCACAGCAAAGAGTGAAAACCTCTCCGGATGGCGCGTCATCACATCGAGTGTCTGCTTACCAATGGTGCCTGTGGCGCCCAGGATGGTAACGTTTTGCGACTTTATCATGATTGGGATGGTACCAACAGTATCCAAGCTTGATAGTACAAGGGAAAATAGACAAAGAATGTGACCAACGGTAATGAAGAGGTCAATCCATCAATACGGTCCAGCACGCCCCCATGCCCGGGAAGCAATGCACCGCTGTCCTTGATATCTGAATGCCGCTTCATCAGAGATTCAAACAAGTCTCCCATAATACTGAGTACCGTAATTCCCCAGAGGGCAACAACCAGCCAGCAACTGACATCGAGAAAGTAACAAAGCGCCGCACCATACAAACCAACCACTATCCAGGCACCCAGCACCCCTTCCCAGGTTTTCCCTGGGCTGATTTGAGGGGCAAGCTTGTGCTTACCAAACCGTTTGCCAGAAAAATAAGCGGCAGAGTCTGCAATCCAGACTGTCACCAAAACGACCAGCAACAGCCAGATGGCTGCTTGCTGCAAACTTACCAAGGCCAAAAATGAAGCCGATTTTAGAAGCGTGAGGGCAAGCCAGGTTGGAATCAGCACAACCCACCCAACAAACCCCAGAACCAATTTGTTGCGTATCTGCGCACGCGTAACCAGCCATGATGGCACAACAAGCAGCCAGAAAAAAGCAGCGGTAAGTATCCCGTAAAACACTAAATAAGATTGCAGCTGCTCAAGGCCCGGCAACTCTGTCAGGATGAGCCCCCCAAAAATGAGCATGCTGACAATCGCATAGCCCAGTTGCCCTGGCCTCGAAAGCCGCATGAACCCGCCCCACTCTGCCAACGCCAGACCTATGATAAGCAAGGTCAATAATGCCCAATAATGATCAGGTAGATAGAACAAACCCGCAAGGAGACCTGCAATTAAAACAAGCGAAGTGATAATACGCGCCAGTAACATGAGATCAGGCTTCCTGAGCAGAAGTCTGGCTCAGCTGCTCACTGGTGCGTCCAAAGCGGCGCTCACGTTGCTGGTAGGATTGAATAGCAAGGTCAAATGCTGCCTGATCGAAATCGGGCCACAATGTATCGGTGAAATAAAGCTCCGTGTAAGCAAGCTGCCACAAAAGGAAGTTGCTGATGCGCTTCTCACCGCCAGTGCGTATGAATAAATCCGGCTCTGGGGCGTAATGCATGGCCAGATATTTTGCCAGATCTGCCTCAGAATACTCACCAGCCACACCCAGTTCGCTGATCATGCGATTGGTTGCCTGCAAAATATCCCAACGCCCACCATAATTGGCTGCTATGGTTAATGTCAGTCCAGTATTTTTTGCAGTCAGCTGCTCGGCTGATTCAATACGTTGGCACAAGTCCTTGCTGAAATTGGCACGATCACCAATCACTAACACGCGGATATTGTTTTCATGCAGCTTATTCACTTCCACGCTGAGCGCCTCCATAAAAAGCCCCATCAAAAACGAGACTTCTTCCGGCGGTCTACGCCAATTTTCACTGCTGAAGGCGAATAAGGTCAGGAATTCAACACCAACCGTAGCACAGGATTTGACCATGCTACGCACAGCCTCAACGCCACGTTTGTGGCCTGCCACTCTGGGTAATATCCGTTTTTTTGCCCAACGCCCATTGCCATCCATGATCACGGCAATATGCCTGGGAACAGCCGCAGGGTTTGGAATGGCGGTCGTTGAACTGCTAAAAATCGCCATTGGCTGAAATGCCCGAAAAAAATAAAATCATGTCGTTGTTGACTGGCTTAATTAAACCGCCATCAACTCGGCTTCTTTTGCCTGCAGCAGCTTATCCACTTCTGCGACATAACGATCCGTGATTTTTTGCACTTCATCTTGTGCACGACGTTCGTCATCTTCACTGATTTCCTTGTCCTTGGTGAGCTTTTTCAAGCCATCGTTGGCATCGCGGCGTACGTTACGAATTGCCACCTTGGCATTCTCACCTTCTGTACGGACCACCTTGGTAAGATCACGTCGACGTTCTTCTGTCAGCATGGGCATTGGTACACGGATAATATCGCCATTGGTCGCTGGATTTAAACCCAAATCAGAATCACGGATGGCTTTTTCAACTTTGGAAATCATGTTTTTTTCATACGGCTGAACATTGAGCGTACGCGCATCACCAAGATTGACATTTGCAACTTGATTGACGGCCACCATGGAGCCGTAGTACTCCACCATCACATGATCCAGAAGGCCGGTATGGGCACGGCCAGTACGGATTTTGGCAAGATCCGTCTTTAAGGCATCAAGTGACTTTTGCATTTTCATTTCAGCGTTTTTTGTCACGTCTGCAAGCACATTTTCCTCCTTGATATTGCTTATCAGTGTATCAGACTTCAGGGCAGCACTTTGGTGCCTTCATCTTCCCCCATGACGACCCGCTTGAGCGCGCCCTGTTTGAAAATGCTGAAGACTGAGATTGATAGTTTCTGGTCGCGACACAAGGTCAGCGCCGTCGCGTCCATGACCTTGAGGTTTTTGATGATGGCCTCGTCAAAACTGATGGTTTTATAACGCATGGCATCTGGATGAGTTTTGGGGTCGTCTGTATACACTCCATCAACTTTGGTTGCCTTCAGCACGATATCAACATTCATTTCCATGCCACGTAATGCCGCTGCCGTGTCAGTTGTAAAGAATGGATTTCCAGTTCCCGCACCAAAGATAACAACTCGCCCATCCTCAAGATATCGAATTGCCTTGCCGCGGATATAAGGTTCTGCCACCTGCTCAATATTTAGCGCCGACTGCACGCGCGCCTTAAGACCAATATGACGCATGGCATCCTGTAAAGCCAACGCGTTCATCACAGTAGCCATCATGCCCATATAATCAGCAGTTGCGCGATCCATGCCTGCCGCTGCTGGTGCAACCCCACGAAAAATGTTGCCACCACCAATGACAATGGCGACCTGCACGCCCAAATCCACCACTTCCTTGATTTCACCGACAATACGGGTAATGGTTTCACGATTAATTCCGTAATGATCATCACCCATCAACGCTTCTCCTGAGAGCTTGAGGAGAATACGCTTAAAAGCAGGCTTGCCGGTTGAAGTCAGAGATGCGTCGGACATAACACTCCCGTTGAAAATTGATCAATTTTTATTATAGATAAACGTATAGTTTATCGCGAAAAAACGTTAACTGTGCGGATCATCATGCGCAGTTAACGTTTTATCTTAAAAGTATCTCAAGCGGGGCTGAGACTTAAACTTTTGCTGCTGCAGCAACTTCTGCTGCAAAGTCAGTCACTTTCTTTTCAATGCCCTCACCAACCACATACATACTGAATGCGGCAACACTGGCGTTGTTAGCTTTCAGCAGCTGCTCAATCGTTTGTTTGTCATCTTTAACAAATGGCTGATCCAGCAGTGAAACTTCCTTCAGATACTTTTGTACTGAGCCTTCTACCATTTTCTGAGCGATATCTTCAGGCTTGCCTGACTCAACTGCTTTTTGCTGAGCAATAGAACGCTCTTTCTCGATCAACTCTGCAGGCACATCATTGCGTGAAAGCGCAACAGGCTTGGATGCTGCAATATGCATAGCAATATCTTTTGCCAGCACTTCATCGCCGCCAACCAGATCAACCAATACACCAATCTTGCCGCCATGGATATAGCTGGCAAGCTTGCCTTGCGCATTAAAGCGTGAAAAACGACGAATCGTAATATTTTCACCAATTTTACCAATCAGTTGAGCACGGATATCTTCGATCTGATCGCCGCCGATTTTCATGCCTGACAAGGTTGCAACATCTGCAGGATTTTCATGTGAAATCACTTCTGCGAGGTTGCGGCTCAATGCGACAAAATCATCATTTTTGGCCACAAAATCAGTTTCACAATTAACTTCAACAATTGCGCCCAATTTACTGTTATCACTTACGAATATGCCAATTGTTCCCTCTGCAGCAACCCGGCCTGCTGCTTTGCTGAGCTTGCTGCCAAGACGCGCACGCAACAGCTCTTCAGCCTTCGCCATATCACCACCCGCTTCTGTCAGGACTTTTTTGCAATCCATCATGGGGGCATCAGTGCGTTCACGCAATTCTTTAACCATGCCTGCTGTAATTTCAGCCATGTCTTTACTCCTAATTATTCAGATTTAATATCAGATTCAAATAACAGATATAAAAAAGGGGGCTATTGCCCCCTTTTTAGGGTTATTCCGCCGCGGCCTCTTCAAGCTCGACAAACTCTTCTTCAGCACCTGCTTTCACAATCTCGGTAATCGCTTGGCTACGGCCTTCCAGCACCGCATCAGCAATACCGCGTGCATACAATCGGATTGCACGACTGGAGTCATCGTTACCCGGGATAACGTAAGCAATGCCATCAGGAGAATTATTAGTATCTACAACACCAATCACCGGAATACCGAGCTTTGCCGCTTCAGTGACTGCGCCACTTTCGTGACCCACATCAATGATGAAGATGGCATCTGGCAAGCCACCCATTTCCTTGATGCCTCCGATAGAGCGCTGCAACTTCTCAATTTCACGCTTGTATCCCAAGGCTTCTTTCTTACCAAACTTCTCCAGACTACCGTCCTGCAGCATAGTCTCAAAATCGTTCAGACGCTTGATCGACTGTTTAACAGTTTTAAAGTTTGTCAGCATGCCACCTAACCAACGGTGGTTAACATAAGCACAGCCTGCACGGCTTGCTTCTTCCTTAATGATTTCTCTTGCTTGACGCTTGGTGCCAACAAACAGGATGCGACCCTTATTTGCAGCAAGTTGACGCACGTACTTCAATGCGTCCTCGAACATCGGCAGGGATTTTTCCAGGTAGACGATATGAATCTTGTTGCGGTCGCCGAAAATAAACGGCGCCATCTTGGGGTTCCAGTAACGGGTTTGATGGCCGAAGTGAACCCCGGCTTCCAGCATTTGTCGCATTGTGACCGACATATTAATCTCCAGTAAGGGTTAATGCTTCCACACTCCCAACAACACCAGCCTTGACTGGCACCCTGTACGGGGAATGTGTGCAGATTTCCATCAGCAGGGGAATTCCTGCTAAATGGGTGCAATATGTTACCATAAGCGATTGTTTGGACTCAAGGATATTTAGGCTTTTCCATCGCAATCCATGCGCTCCAACCGGATACTGGCAAGAAAGCACTCAAGGACAATATGGCAATCAGCATCAAAAACCAAGAAGACATTGAAAAAATGCGTGTAGCAGGCAAACTGGCTTCTGAAGTTCTGGATTTTATTACCCCACATGTGAAACCTGGCATCACCACTGAAGCACTGGATCAACTTTGCCATGATTACATGGTGAATGTGCAGAAAACAATCCCTGCCCCTTTGAATTACGCACCACCCGGGCACAGGCCTTACCCAAAATCAATCTGCACCTCGGTCAATCATCAGATTTGCCATGGTGTACCCGGAGAAAAGGTGTTGAAAAACGGCGATATCGTCAACATCGACATTACGGTGATCAAGGATGGATATCATGGCGACACCAGCCGAATGTTTTATGTAGGGGAGCCCTCAATTCAAGCGCGCCGACTTTGCGACATCACTTATGAATGTATGTGGCTTGGCATTGATAAAGTCAGACCAGGCGCAACGTTGGGGGATATCGGCCACGCTATACAGTCGCATGCTGAAAAAAACGGTTTCAGTGTCGTGCGTGAATTTTGCGGGCATGGGATTGGTAAAAAGTTTCATGAAGATCCTCAAGTCCTGCATTATGGAAAACCGGGGGCCGGGCTGAAGTTGCAAAGCGGCATGATTTTCACCATTGAGCCGATGATTAATGCGGGTAAGCGCGACGTCAAACAGCTCAATGATGGCTGGACGATCGTGACCAAGGATCACAGTCTTTCAGCACAGTGGGAACATACCGTGCTCGTTACGCCTGATGGTTATGAAGTCTTGACCGTCTCGGATGGCGCGCCACATAAACCCTCACTAATTTAGTCGGAGTTTTTGTGGTTGCCAAATCTACGCCTTTAAAACCGCCACTCACTGGGCTTGACAACTATGCGAAGGATTGGCGCCAACACATCAGCAGCGTACAGAGCGCCTTGCAATCGCAATTCAACAGCGACCACAACACTCCCCGGTTATTGCGCCAACATTGCAAGCTTGTGGATCAGGTGCTTCATGACTTGTGGCGCAATGCCAATATCTCATCAGAAGCTTGCCTCGTTGCAGTTGGCGGCTATGGCCGGGGTGAACTGTTCCCTTATTCTGATGTTGATCTGCTGATTCTGCTTCCAGAACACACAGATGCGCAGCTTAACCAATCCATTGAATCGCTGGTCGGTCTATTCTGGGACATTGGCCTAGCTGTTGGGCACAGCGTTAGGAATTTACGTGAGTGCATTGAAGAAGCCTCAAAAGATGCCACTGTTCAGACCAACCTGCTGGAAGCCCGCTTCCTGACAGGTAATAAGGCTCTTTACAGGCAGTTTGAATCGCATATCGCCGCATGCATCGTGGCTGAGGATTTCTACCGGGCAAAAATGCAGGAACAGGCATTACGTCATAGTCGATTTAATGATACTGCACACAACCTTGAACCCAACATCAAGGAGAGTCCGGGTGGCTTGAGAGATTTGCAGAACGTACTCTGGATTGCGCGCAGCATGGGAATCGGCGCAAGCTGGGCAGCCCTTGTCAGTGCAGGATTAATCAGTGCTAGCGAAGCCAGACAGATAAGACGCCATGAACATCACCTGCAAATGCTGCGCGTGCGGCTTCACTACCTTGCCAAGCGCAGGGAAGATCGCCTGATTTTTGACTTTCAAAATGACCTGGCAGCGCAGCTGGGTTTTCA
>VFQQ010003785.1_pt1 | contig 14244 bp, 10 predicted proteins | sample 3512341 | NCBI WGS metagenome assembly VFQQ01 (sample SAMN10412373, study PRJNA504923) | tailings metagenome | isolation source: Relicate 2 Philex TSF1 revegetated site | place: Philippines: Tuba, Benguet | collected 2017-08-29 | reverse complement strand
GACGCGGGATGGAGCAGTCTGGTAGCTCGTCGGGCTCATAACCCGAAGGTCGTAGGTTCAAATCCTGCTCCCGCAACCACCTTCAGAAAAAGGCCACTCAAGCGAGTGGCCTTTTTCGTTTCCGCTCCTTGGCCAGCACTGGTCAAGCGTATGATCCGCCGCTAGAATTGCGCACTTTTTGATCAGAGGCGCCGCCCCAGGTGCCCTTAGAGGTTAGCCCGCATGTCCACCGCCACTCCCAAAGTAGGCTTCGTCTCCCTTGGCTGTCCCAAGGCCACGGTCGACTCCGAACGCATCCTGACCCAGCTGCGCATGGAAGGTTACGAGATCGTGCCGACCTACCAGGATGCCGATGTGGTGGTGGTCAACACCTGTGGTTTCATCGACAGCGCCAAGGCCGAGTCGCTGGACGCCATCGGCGAGGCACTGGCCGAGAACGGCAAGGTGATCGTCACCGGCTGCATGGGCGTGGCCGAAGACAGCATCCGCGACGTGCACCCCAGCGTGCTGGCCGTCACCGGCCCGCAGCAGTACGAGCAGGTGGTCAGCGCGGTGCATGAAGTGGTACCACCGAAGACCGAACACAACCCGCTGATCGACCTGGTGCCGCCGCAGGGCATCAAGCTCACGCCGCGTCACTACGCCTACCTGAAGATTTCCGAGGGCTGCAACCACAGCTGCAGCTTCTGCATCATCCCGTCGATGCGCGGCAAGCTGGTCAGCCGCCCGGTGGGCGACGTGCTCAGCGAGGCCGAGCGCCTGGTCAAGGCCGGGGTCAAGGAGCTGCTGGTGATCAGCCAGGACACCAGCGCCTACGGCGTCGACATGAAGTACAAGCTGGACTTCTGGAACGGCCAGCCGGTAAAGACGCGCATGCTCGAGCTGTGCGAGGCGCTGTCGTCGATGGGCGTGTGGGTGCGCCTGCACTACGTCTACCCCTACCCCAACGTCGACGACGTGATCCCGCTGATGGCCGCCGGCAAGCTGCTGCCGTACCTGGATATCCCCTTCCAGCACGCCAGCCCGAAAGTACTCAAGTCGATGAAGCGTCCGGCCTTCGAAGACAAGACCCTGGCGCGCATCAAGAAGTGGCGCGAGATCTGCCCGGAGCTGACCATCCGCTCCACCTTCATCGTCGGCTTCCCCGGCGAGACCGAAGAGGACTTCCAGTACCTGCTGGACTGGCTGACCGAAGCCCAGCTCGACCGCGTCGGCTGCTTCCAGTACTCGCCGGTTGAAGGCGCTCCGGCCAACGACCTGGGCCTGGAGCCGGTACCGGATGACGTCAAGCAGGAACGCTGGGAGCGTTTCATGGCGCATCAGCAGGCCATCAGCTCGGCACGCCTGCAGGCCAAGATCGGCCTGGAAATGGACGTGCTGGTCGACGAAGTGGATGGCGAAGGTGCCGTGGCCCGCTCCTGGGCCGACGCCCCGGAAATCGACGGCAGCGTGTTCATCGACTCCCCCAACGTCAAGCCGGGCGACAAGGTGCGTGTACGCATCGTCGATGCCGACGAGTACGACATGTGGGGCGAGCTGGTTTAGCACCTAGCTGCCTAAAAAAACCCGCTCGATGCGGTAATTCTGTTTACTTAAGGTTGTACACGCTTCGTTCCCCTCTCCCCAGAGGGGCGAGGGGACTGATTGCGCTCGACCCTTTCTTATGTAAACGGCATTACGCTCGATGCGGGGTTTGTTTTACCTGTTGGCGCGCAGCGGCGCGCCCCAGGGGCGATAACCCAGGGAGAACACGGCTTCGGCGTGGCACTGCGGGTAGATGTGCCTGGGTTCGGCCGGCTCGGCGCGAAACGGCTCGCCATCGGCGCTGACCTGACGGAAGGCCTCTCGGATGATGCCCACCTCGCAAGGCAACGCTCGGCCATAGGCGCGGCGCACCACCTTCGGCAGGCTGCCGGTGCCCTCGCCATCCTGCCACCACACCGACAATCCCAGCGATTGCAGTTCATAGAGCCAGGCGGCATAGACATCGGGCGCCAGCTGCGCGCCGGTGTAGGCGCTCAGGTGCAGTGGCGCGTCCAGCTGGGCGGCGAAGTCCTGCAACTGGCGATACAGGGTCCGGCGCCGCTCGGCGGCCTGAAACTGCACATCATCGAGCTCCATCGGCAGGTACCAGCCAGCCACCGGCAATTGCCACTGCTCGCGCAGCACGCGCTGCTGCGCCAGGGAAAGCCCCAACTGGTGCTGCCAGTAAGCCTCCAGCCCGGGGCCGTCGAGCTGCGCATGGCGCTGGTAGTAGGCCGGGTCCATATACAGGCCCAGTACCAGTTGCAGGCCCTGCTCGCGGGCCAGGCGCAGGCTGTTGGCCAGCCAGCCGTCGCGACCGCCGAAGGTCGACTCACCGTGGGCGGTCCATTGCACCACCACCACCTTAACGCCGGCCTTGGCGGTATCACGCCAGATGCTGCGCCAGGTCTGTTGATCGAGACTGCTGTCGACGTTCAGCGGCTGGAAGAACAGGCGCTCCTCGGCCTCTGCCTGCACCATGGCCAGGCTCAGCAGGATGCCTATCATTAGACGGCGCATCAGAAATTGACCTCCATTCCGAGCAGCCAGCCATTGGCGCGCTCGTACAGATTGCCGCCCAGGCCCAACTGGTACTCGGTGCGCACCGTGACATGGGCAGGAAAGGCGTTATAACGACTGTCGCCATACCACAGTTGCCAGCGTAGCCCGATTCCACTGCGCAGGTCCTGCCGCCAGTCGTTATCCGGGTCCTGCGTGCTGAATTCGCCGAAGCCATAGACCATCAGCGTCTGCGCGCTCTCGCCGTACAGTTTCCACACATGCCCTTGCTGGAAGCGCGACAGCCACTGATGATCGCCAGCCTTGGTCCACCAGGCGGCATCCAGATACAGCGAGCGTTCGTTCCACTGCTGTTCGTCGACGCGCCAGTCGTTGCGGTACTCGCCCTGATCGAGGAAGGATGCGGTGGCGCGCAGCAGGTAGTCGGTGGAAGTCTGCGCATAGTGCTCGCGGTCACGTACGCGCCGCTCGAACTTCTCCGGCGTCCAGATTTTGCTCCAGCGCTCGCCGTCGAAGCCGCCGTCGGGGTACTCGTTCTGCTTGTAGAGTTCGCCGTAGAGGTTCAGGTTGAGATCGCCAACGGGCTTGTAGCGTAGCCCGACGCCGGCGGCGAGGTACTGGTTGTAGAGCTTGCGCCCGGTGGCGCCGGCCAGGGCGCGCCCATAGACGGACAGGCTGCTGCCGTTGCGCGTCGGTTCTTCACCCAGAGCGTGATCCCAGATCGCCATTTGCACGTTCTGAGAAGAGGCGCGCCGAGCGCTGCCGGTGGGCGTCGCCACGGTCGCCACGCCGGCCGGTGACCAGGTGCTGGCGAGGGTGAAGCTGTCACGCCGCGACAGGGTTTCATGGGCGCGGCGCTGACGATAGCGACGCGCCTCCATGCTGCCGTATTCGTCGTCGGCGGCGACCGGATTCTGCTCCAGGTCGATCACCCGGCGCAGTTCATCGCGTGCCGCAGCGCTGTTCTCCACCTCGTCGTAGCGCCAGGCCAGCGTCTCGCCCAGACGATAGTCTTCGGGGTAGTCACGCGTGGCCCGCTCCAGCCTGGCAATGGATGCGCGTCGCTCCTGCGGCGTGGGTGCTGCGGCCAGGCGCATCGCGTAATCGGCGTTGTAACGCGGATGATCCGGATCGAGGCGCACGGCCTCGGCAAGCCAGTCGCTGCTTTGTCGCGTCTCGCCTGCCGCCTGCGCAGTCGCCGCTGCACCATAGTAATGGCCTGCCACAGGCTGTCGGCTCAGCGCCGTGCGCTGGCGCTGCAGGGCCAAGGGCAGATCGTCACGCGCCTGGGCGATGGCCGCTCCGAGCGCCCAGTCATCAGCCGACCGGGCTTCGCTGCTGCGCCAGTAGCGTTCGGCTGCTGCCGAATCGCGCGCCGCCAATGCACTACGGGCGGCGGTCAGACGGGCAATGTGGTCGAGCTGCGAGATCGGCAGTTGGCGCCAGATGCTCCAGGCGCCCGGGGCATCGCCGGCTGCCTCCAGCGCGTAGGCCAACGGCAGGCGACTGGCTTCGTCGCCCTGAGCCAGGGCCGTACGATAGTGCACCACCGCCTCACCGGGCCGCTGCGGCATGGCGCAACGTCCGAGCACTCGCCACTCGCCCGGGGTTCGTGGTGAATCGCCGATGCTCTCGCGCACCCAGGCGCAGTCGCCGGTTTCGGCCAGTCGCCCGAGCAGCGCCACACGGCCTGGCGCGTCCAGATAGGGCACCAGCCCGCGTGCGCGCAGCGGATCGAAGGTCGACCCCGTTTCTGTGTAGAGCCCGCCCAGACGCTGCAGCAGTGGCAGCGGGAGGCGTTGGCGATGTTTCTCGAACGCCTCATCCAGCCACTGCAGAGCCTCCTCGCGCCGCCCGGCCTGAAGCGCCAGGAAGCTGGCCTGATCCAGCGCCTGCAGATCCCCCGTACGCCGGTAGAGGTCCAGCCACTGGCGCTCGGCCTCCTGCAGCCGCCCGGAGGCCTGCAGCAATTCGGCACGGCGCCGCGACAGCGCCGGCGTCTGCGGCTGACGCGCCAGCCAGGCCAGGGCCAGATCGTCGCGTCCCTGCGCATGCCAGGCTTCCAGCAAGCGTGCCTGACGCGAGGCTTCCCAGGGCTCGGGGAGCGTCTGACGCGCCAGCAGGTCGGTGGCCCCCAGACGCTGAGCCAGCACCAGCCAGGTCTGCGGGTCCTCTTCTGCGCGACAGCTGCGCAACTGCTGCAACGCCGACTCGCGTTCATGGCGGGAAAGCCATTCGGCCGTTTCCAGGCATGGCCGCCCGAGCTGTTCGCTCAACACGCGTACCTGCTGGCTGTTGCCGCCCTGACGAGCCAGCTCCCAGACGCGCGTACGCTCCTTCGTGCCACGGTCCGCTTCGGGCAGGGTATCCAGCCAGCGCTGTGCCATCTCCGGACGCTCCAGCGCCACGGCGCGGTCGAGCATCGCCAGGCGCACGCGCCGTTCCGCAGCGGGCGATGGCGGCCGCTCGAGCAGACGCTGCAGCCCCGCTTCATCGAGCAACTGCACGCGGGCATTGGCCAGCCGCTGCCAGTCGTCGGGCTGGAGGCCACCCTCGGCCTCCAGCGGCGCCAGCTGCTCCTCGCTGGTCTGCCAGTCACGCAGGCGCTCGGCCCAGTTGGCGCGTGCCAGGCGCATGGCCATGCCGTCACCCCGTACCGGCACCTGATTGAGCCAGTCCAGCGCGCGCTTGGCGCCGCCGAACTTGGCCAGCGTCAGGCTGTAGGCCTGCCACAAACGCACCCGCTGATCGCCTTCGCTCTCTTCCAGCCAGCGCTCCACCATCTCGCTGGTGGGCGGGTCCTGTTCGATCCAGGCCATACGCAGTTCGAACAGCGCCTCGTGGCTATTGTTCAGTTGCGCTGCCAGGGCTTCGGAATCCCGATAACGCCGCTGCTTGGCCAGGGCCTCGACCAGCAGGCTGCGCCCTTCGTCGTTGTTCGGCACGCGCTCGAGCAACTGGCGCATGAGCCGCTCCACTTCCACCCAGTTGTGGCGCTCGGCCTCACGGTAGGCACGATCAAGAAAGGGGTAACTGCGAAACTGCTGGAAACCGCTGAGCGCTTCGGTGGCGAACGCGGTCGGTGCGAACAGGCAGGCCGCCAGGGAAAAACCGAGCAATCGCCTCATGCCATGGCCTCCACCGCGCGATACGACTCGCGCTGTTCCTCGGCCTGCTCGCGCAACGCCTGCTGCAATACGTCTTCGGTGATCACGCCGCGCTGCAGCAGGTGCTGGCCGAGCGAATGCTGCTCAGGATCGAAGTCGATCAGCGCCTGGTTGAACAGCGACGGCGGGAGCAGGCCACGGACCTGCAGCAGGTCGCCGAACAGCACCTGATGCTTGCACACCTCTTCCAGCAACGCCTCGTCCCCCGCGTGACGCTCGAGCACTTCCAGCAATCTGCGCACCTCCTCGCCGGCATGTCGACCGCCATACCAGTATCGCAAGCCGAGCGTTACCCGCCCCTGCTGCGCCAGCTGCCAACGCACCGGCCGCCCCAGTTGACGACTGATGGCACCGACCGATACCTGGCTGAGCAGGCGCTCGCAGGCCAGCACCAGGGTGTCGCCGTCCTCCTCCACCGGCAGCACCGCGTAGCGCAGCGCCAGGCGTCGCGGAAAGGCGCGGACAAGGCGTTCATCGATACGAAAAGGATTGAGCGGCGCCCAGGGCTCGTCCAACTGCTCGGCCAATGCCTGCACCAGTTGCCGACTGTCGAGCAGCCCGTCGAGCAGCAGTTGCCGGCCCAGGCGACGCCGCACCGGGTTGGTCAGCGCGGCGCCCAGTTGCTCTTCACTGATCAGCCCCTGCTCCACCAGACGCTGGCCCAGTGGCGTCTGCTGGTTCTGGCCCAGCGAGGGGAATTCGTGAGTGGTCTTGTCCCAGGCCACTCGCCGCGAGTCGCCCATCGCCAGCACCTGCTTGAGCGCCCGCACATTGGCGAAGAAGTTGACGAAGTTGCTCCACATCATCCTCGGTGCGGACAAGAGCCCCTGGCCGATGCCATAGAAACGGGTGACGAAGTAGGCACGCTGGAACAGGCGATTGAGCAGCAGCACGCCGTTGAGCCAGAGCAGCGTGCTGAGCAGCGGGCTGCCGGACAGGATCGACGGGAAGTGCCAGGCATCGGGATTGAACAGGCCGACCAGCCACATGCCGAGCAATACCACCAGCAGCATGTTGACCAGGAAACTCAGCAGGTAGGCCAGGAGGCCGCGGCGATCGCGCCAGAGGAAGTAGTTGAGTGTCTTGCGCGAGCTCCAGCCGAGATTGGTGGTGCCCTGAAAGACGATACCGGTGATCCAGCGCGACTTCTGCCGCACGGCATGCGACCAGGTGCGCGGGAAGTGTTCGCGTACGCAGATCACCTGGGAGAAACGCTTGCTCATGCCCCAGCCGGATTCCTGGGCCAGGGCCAGCTTCGGATCGCTGACCGGGAAACGGGCGAAGATGCACTTCATGCCCTTGGCCTTCAGGCGAAAACCTATGTCGTAGTCCTCGGTCAGGCTCTGCACGTCGAAGGCGATGCCATCGCCGTCTTCCAGCAGTGCGGCGACGGCACGCCGGCTGAAGCAGGTACCGACCCCGGCGCTGGGCACCTGACCGGTGAGCGCCTCGCGCACCACCACGTCCTTGCCATGGTTCTCGGCGAATTCATCGACGTAATGCCCCGCGGTGAAGCCGCTCCACTCCGGCGCGTAGGGATAGACCGGCACCTGGATCAGGTCCTTGTTCGGCAGCAGGTAGTTGAACAGGCGCAGTTCCAGCGGGGAAATCACGTCCTCGGCGTCGTGCAGGATGAAACCGGCGAACTCGACGCGCGCCTCGGCCTCGAAACGCAAGATCGCATCGATCACGTTGTTCAGGCAGTCGGCCTTGCTGGTCGGGCCGGGGCGCGCGCACACCACCTTGTGCACGTTGGGGTAATGCAGGCACACCGCGTCGACATCGCGCTGGGTATCGGGATCGTTGGGGTAGGTGCCGACGAAGATCTGATAGTTCTCGTAGTCCAGGGTGGAAGCAGCCAGGCGCGCCATCTCGCCCACCACACCGACCTCCTGCCAGGCCGGCACCATGATCGCCAGCGGTTTTTCCGGCGTGCCGTAGAGCAGTTTCTCGTCGGCGCGCTTGCGCCCGGAATAGATGCGAAAGCGCCGGATCAGCGCGCGCCCCCAATAGACCAGGTCGATGAACAGATCATCCAGGCCCAGCAGGAGCATCAGTGCGGCCAGGGCTATGGCCACGAATTTCAGGGCATAGAGTACGTAGGCCAGCAGATCGACCAGTTCCAGGCTCATGCGCGCCTCACTTGCCGTGACGTTCTGCAGCCCAACGCATCAGGCGTTGCGCGATCTTCTCGCTGGCATGGCCGTCGCCATAGGGGCTGAACACCCGGCTCATCGACTGGTAGGCCTGCGCGTCATCCAGCAGGCGCGTGGTCTGCTCGACGATGCGCGCGGGGTCGGTGCCCACCAGCAGCACCGTACCGCCCTCCAGCACCGAGGGCCGCTCGGTCACCTCGCGCAGTACCAGCAGCGGTTTGCCCAGTGCCGGCGCCTCCTCCTGCACACCACCGGAGTCGGTCAGAATCAGATAGGCGCGATCCATCAGCCAGACGAAGTGCTGATAGTCCTGTGGCGCAATCAGATGGATGTTGCCGTAGCCGCCCAGCAGCGCACGCACCGGCCCCTGCACCTGCGGATTGAGATGCACGGGGTAGACGAACTGCACGTCAGGGTAACGCCCGGCCAGTTCCGCCAGTGCCTGGCAGATATGCTCGAAGCCCTTGCCGAAGTTCTCCCGGCGATGGCCGGTGATCAGCACCAGGCGCTGCTGCGGGTCGAGCTTCGCCAGCGGTGAATCCGCCGCGGGATGCCACTGAGTCTGCTGCAGGTGATCGCGCATCCACAGCAACGCGTCGATCACCGTATTGCCCGTCACCTCGATCTGATCGGCGCTACGCCCCTCACGAATCAGGTCGTCGCGCGCCTTGCCGATGGGGGCGAAATGCAGATCGGCCAGCACGCCGGTGAGGGTGCGGTTGCCCTCTTCCGGCCAGGGCGAGCGCAGGTTGCCGGTGCGCAAGCCTGCCTCGACATGGCCGATGGCGATCTGCCGGTGATAGGCGGCCAAGGCCGCGATGAAGCTGGTGGTGGTGTCGCCGTGTACCAGCACGATATCCGGGCGTACCCGCGCGTAGCTCTCGTCGAGCCGCTGCAGCAACTGCTGCGACAGGCCGTTGAGGGTCTGCCCCTGGGTCATGACATCGAGGTCTTCGTCCACCTTCAGCTCGAAAGCGTCGAGTACCTGCTGCAGCATTTCCCGGTGCTGCCCGGTGGAGCAGACGAACAGGTCGATTCCCGGCCAGTGTTTCAGCACCCGTGCCAGCGGCGCCATCTTGATCGCCTCGGGGCGAGTACCGAAGACCATCTGTACCTTGAGGGACATGCACAGCTCCTTGGCTGAAAGCTTCCGTCGATAACGATTATTGACGTCCATCCTAGGGCAAGAGTTCGTCAGGGCAAGCAAAAGTCTGGCTCAAATTCTGTCCATGACGGTTTTGTGCGCGCCCCGGCAGGCACGGCGCTACAATAACGCCCCCCTACTTCGAGCCAGCCCATGAGCGAACCTACCCGCCTGTCCAAACGCGTCATCGAACTGTTCGGCTGTTCCCGGCGCGAGGCTGATCTGTACATCACCGGCGGCTGGGTCGCGGTGGACGGCCAGGTGGTCGAGGCGCCGCAGTTCAAGGTCACGGAGCAACGTGTCGAGCTGCTGCCAGGCGCCAGCCTCGAGCCGGTAGAGCCGGTCACCCTGCTGCTGCACTGCCCGGCCAATACCAGCGCCGCGCAACTGCAGCATCTGCTGGTGCGCGAGCGGCACTGGGAGGACGATCCGCACGCCCAGCGTATCCTGCATGGCCATTTCCTGCGTCAGGAACAGAGCCTGCCACTGCAGAACGGCGCCAGCGGCCTGGTGGTGCTCAGCCAGGACTGGCGCGCCCAGCGCAAGCTGCGCGAGGACGGCGCCAAGCTGGAGCAGGAGTATCTGGTCGATGTCACCGGCGAACTGCCGGCCGGCGCCCTGGAGCGCCTGAAGAAAGGCCTGATTCACAAGGGCACGCAGTTCCCGCCGTGCAAGGCCAGTTGGCAGAGCGAGCAACGCCTGCGCTTCGCCCTGAAGAATCCGCCAGCCGAACTGCTGCAGCAGATCTGCAAGGCACTGGGCCTGCAAGTCAAAGCCATGAAACGCATCCGTATCGGCGGCGTGCCGATGGCCAAGCTGCCAGCCGGGCAATGGCGCTACCTGGGCGACAAGGAACGATTCTGAGGCCATGTTAGGCTGTGCCCGTCACGCTCTGGAGGCAATCATCATGCGCACCCTGCTCCTCACCGCCCTGCTCGCCCTGAGCCTGCCCAGCCTCGCTGCGCCAGCACCCTTCTTCCTCTGGCAGAGCAAGGTCGACGGCCACCTGACCTGTGCCCAGACCAGCCCCGGCGAGGGCTGGATCGCCTTCACCGGGCCGTTCCGCGACGCAGGCTGCCGGGTGCCGTACGACGCCCCGGTCAACCGCCGCTAAGCAACACACCATGCAGCATCTGGTCTCCCCGGTCGGCATCGTCCGCTCCTGCTTCAAGGAAAAGTTCGCCATCCCTCGTCAGCCGCATCTGGCCCCCGCCGCCCGCGGCGTGCTGGAACTGCTGCCGCCCTTCGATCAGGGCGAGGCCGTCCAGGGTCTGCAGCAGGTCAGCCACGTCTGGCTGCTGTTTCTCTTTCACCAGGCGCTGGAAGACAAGCCACGCCTGAAGGTGCGTCCGCCACGCCTGGGTGGCAATCAGTCGGTCGGCGTATTCAGCACACGCGCCACCCATCGCCCCAACGGCATCGGCCAGTCGGTGGTGCGCCTGGAACGCGTGGAGCCGGGGCGACTGCACCTGTCCGGCATCGACCTGCTCGACGGCACGCCGGTACTGGATATCAAGCCTTACGTGCCCTATGCCGATGCCGTGGCCGACGCCCGTAACGAGATGGCCGATGCCCCGCCGCCGCTGATTCCGGTGGACTGGCAGGACGATGCCCTGGCAGCTGCGCGCAGTCACGGGCTGCGTTTGGACGAACCGCTGGTGGCGCTGATCGAGCAATGCCTGGCGCAGGACCCGCGCCCGGCCTACCAGCAACCGCAGCCCGAGCGGCGCTACGGCGCGCGCTTCTGGGATTTGGACGTACACTGGCATTACCCGCAACCAGGGCGTATTCGTGTGCTGGATGTGCAGATGGCGAGTCGCGGCTAAAGCCCCTCCCACAGTGCATCGATTGCATGGAAGGGGCTTTGGCCGCGACAAGGCAAAACGCATGAATCGTCATTTCGACCGGCAATAGTGCCTGATTTACCTGGCGCCAGGTTCTAGGGTGAAGACCTCATCATTCATCGAGGCCTTCCCATGCATCCGTACTTTTCCCTTGTCGGCCGCACCGCCCTGATCACCGGCGGCACCCGCGGCATCGGCCTGATGATTGCCAAAGCCTTCGTCGAGGCCGGCGCCCATGTCTACGTCTGCGCCCGTGACAGCCAAGCCTGTGCGCAGACCGCCGCCGAGCTCTCGGCACTGGGCCGGTGCACCGGCATAGCTGCCAACCTGGCCAGCGAGGAAGGCGTACAGGCACTGGCCGCCGAGCTAACCGGGCGGATCGACAAGCTGGATATCCTGGTCAACAACGCCGGCACCACCTGGGGCGCGCCGCTGGAAAGCTACCCGGCCAAGGGCTGGGAGAAGGTCATGCAGCTCAACGTCATCTCGGTGTTCGGCTGCATCCAGCAGTTGCTGCCGCTGCTGCGCAGGGCCGGCTCGGCCGAATGTCCGGCACGGGTGATCAACATCGGCTCGGTGGCCGGCATCAGCGCCATGGGTGAACAGGCTTACGCCTACGGGCCGAGCAAGGCCGCGCTACACCAGCTGTCGCGCATGCTGGCCAAGGAACTGGTGAGCGAGCACATCAACGTCAACGTGATCGCGCCGGGGCGCTTTCCGAGCAAGATGACCCGCTTCATCGCCGAGGACGAAGCAGCGCTGGCCGCCGACACGGCGGTGATTCCGATGAAGCGCTGGGGCCGCGAGGAGGAGATGGCCGCCCTGGCGCTGAGCCTGGCGGGCAGCGCCGGCGCCTACATGACCGGCGCCATCATCCCCATCGACGGCGGTTTTCACCTGAGTTGAGGGTCAGGTGCGGAACTGCCGCACCAACCCCTGCAGTTCCACGCCCAGACGCGCCAGCTCGGCGCTGGAGGCGGCGGTCTGTTCGCTGGCCGCGGCACTCTGCTCGCCGATGTCACGCACGCGGGTAACGCTTTCGTTGATCGCCTCGGCCACCGCGCTCTGCTCCTCGGCGGCGGCGGCGATCTGCTGGTTCATCTGCTCGATGGTGCTGACGGCCTGGGTGATGCGACCCAGCGCGTCACCGGCCTCGCCGGCCAGTTCGACGGTGCGGCGGGTCAGGTCGCGGCTGCTGTCCATCTGCTGCACCGCGCCCTTGGCCATGCGCTGCAGCCCGGCGATCAGGTTCTCGATCTCTTCGGTGCTGTCCTGGGCACGCTTGGCCAATGCCCTGACCTCGTCGGCGACCACGGCGAAACCGCGGCCCTGCTCTCCGGCCCGTGCGGCTTCGATGGCGGCGTTGAGCGCCAGCAGGTTGGTCTGCTCGGCGACGTTGCGGATAACCTCCAGGACGCTGCCGATGCGCGCGCTTTCCTGATTGAGGTCGGCGATGGCCTTGGCCGACTGCTCCACCTCGTTGGCCAGGCTGTCGATCTGATCCACCGCCTGTTGCACCACACGGTTGCCCTGTTGCGCCTCCAGGTCGGCATCGCGCGCCGCCAGCGAGGCCTGCTCGGCGTTCTGCGCCACCTCCTGCACGGTGGCCGCCATCTGGTGCATGGCGGTGGCAGTCTGTTCGGTTTCCAGTTTCTGCGTCTGCACCCCGGCGCTGGTCTGCGCGGTGATCGCGGACAGCTGCTCGGCAGCCGCGGCGATCTGCCCGACGCCGCCACCGATGCGGCTGACCAGGTTGCGCAGGCTGAGGGTCATGTCCTGCATGGCAGCGAGTAGCTGCCCGACTTCATCGGCGCGATCCTGCGGGATGTCCTGGCTGAGGTCGCCCGCGGCAATACGCTGGGCGAAGACCACCGACTGGCGCAGCGGCGCAACGATCAGGCGGGTGATCAGCAGCGCGGCGCACAGGCCCAGCACCACGGCAGCGAAGCCCATGATGCCGAGCATCACCAGCGCACGCTCACTGTCGCCGAGCATGCCCTGCTCGGCAGCGGCCTGGGCGGCCTCGGCCAGATCGACGACAGAGCGCGCCCGTTCGATCATGGCCTGCTCGGTGGCCTGGTTCTGCTCACGAAGCTGCTGGTAGTAGAGGAAGGAGCGCTGATAAAGGGTCAGCGCCTGCAAGGCGGTGTCGATGGACGCTTTCTGGTCATCGTCGAGCCAGACCTTCAGGCTGCTGGCAACGGTCTGCAGGTCTTCGCTGACGTAGGCCCACTCCTTCAGCGCTTCGGCGGCCCCGTCGATGATGTAGAGGCTTTCATGCCCCCGCAGGTCGAGCATGCGTTTGCTCAGCCCGGACGCGGTTTCCGCCAGGGTCAGCGGATCGCTGCCACGCAGGCGATCGCCCTGCAGACGCAGCTCGCGCACCGCGTCGTACATGTCCAGCTCGATCACCTCGAACTGATCGCGGGCCTCAGCCGCGGCGGTGCGCATGTCCTGACGGGCTTCGCGTGCCTTGCCCTGCTGCTCGACATAGTTGTCGAACTGCTTGAGGTACTCGGTGGTGGCTTGCTGCATGGTCTGCACGCGCGAACCCTCGGCCACCTGCTTGCCGAGCTGCTCCAGCATGCTCTGCACCTTGAGCAGGCTGTCGCGCACGCGAGCGGCGTTTTCCTGGGTCTGCTCGATGGCGAAACTGCGCTCCAGACGACGCGCCTGGAGAATTTCCTGATTCACCTGCGCCAGCTGTCCGACCTGCTCGTGTCCCTTCAATACCGCTTGCACGGCCAGGTAGCCGCTGACCGTCATGGCAGCGGTGAGCAGTAGCACCAGGCCGAAACCGATGAAGAGTTTCTTGCCTACGGCAAGGTTGGCGAAAAAACGTGCGGCAGGCTTGAACATAGGGTAACTCCGGGTTCTTCTTATACAGCCGCGCCTCGTGAGCGCGACCTGGTCGATTGGCAAGGCAACAGCTATGCCATGTCGAGTCCATGCTATCGGCAGCAGAGTGGCGCCGCTTGAGTGCTGGCAATTCGCCAATCCACCTCTTGCAGCATAGCCAGCGGATCGACGGCAGACGGGAAAACTCGGCAACTATCCGCTTATTGACGCCCAATAACTGGCGATTTATCGCCGATCGACCAATCCCATCCCACAAAAAAGGTTCTTCGCGTTCTCGCGGGGAAGATGCGCTTGACACCGGACGGGCAAGTTTGTGTGCGTATCGCTTACTGACTTAGCACTATCCATTACCGTGTGTACTGAGCGTTTGGGTTGCGCCCCTTACGGGCGCCACACCTTTCTTGCTTGCCCAAGAAAGGTGTGCCAAAGAAGGGCACCCCGACATCCGGGTTTCGCTACGCGAAACTTCCCTCGCTCCGGTGCTGCTCCGGGGGCCGGCTTACAAGGGCCATCCATGGCCCTTTAAGCCT
>VFQQ010003783.1_pt1 | contig 14247 bp, 9 predicted proteins | sample 3512341 | NCBI WGS metagenome assembly VFQQ01 (sample SAMN10412373, study PRJNA504923) | tailings metagenome | isolation source: Relicate 2 Philex TSF1 revegetated site | place: Philippines: Tuba, Benguet | collected 2017-08-29 | reverse complement strand
GCCTCAATCCCCGCCAGCGCCCTCGAATCGGAAGTCAAATCCGCAACTTTCATGGGCCCACTTTCAAGCAAAATCAAGGCATGTCAACTGTGATTCTGCAACACAGTTGACACTGTCATTGCTCTTGCCCGGCACTTGGCAGGGACCATCACGAGTCTTCGCCAGCGTTCACCGCCCGCAACGCCCCCAAGGTCCAAATCATCGGGTACAGCTCCTCATGGTACCAGAGCCGGGCGAAGTACAGGCCGATGGGGCTGGCGTGGAAACGGGTGCCGCCCGCGGTCGCCTGCTGCAGCCAGTCCGCACCCTTTCGCAACACCGAGTCCGGCACTTCCAGCAGCTTGCGTTCACGCAGCGCTGCCAACGCCCGCAAGCTCAGGGCTGTCTCCTCCACGGTGCCACGAGCATTTTCGTCACCGCCCCAAGCGCCTGCCGTTTGTTGGCAGCGCAGGAGGTAGGCGCCGGCACTTCGCAAAAGCGCCGCGCTTTCCGCGACCAGCGAATCGGCGGAGCACAGATAAGCCACTACCTGGGAGGTGCCATAGACTGGATTCTCCTCGTCGCGCGCATGCTCGTTGCCAAACCAAAGCGGCAGCCAACTGCCGTCGGCGCGCTGCTGTCGGCGCAGATAGGCGAGCGCGCGAGTCGTCGCCGCTCTGACCTGATCGCGCAATGCAACAGGCAACTCCGTCTCCCAAGCCTGCCAGGCTGCCAGCGCATGCGCGGTCAGTTCCGGCGTGCTGCGATCAAAAGGCAGCGTGCCCCAGCCGCGGCAAAAGGTCGGCATGCCGCCATCGCGATTTTGCAGGTCCAGCAGCCAGCCGGTGCCGGCGGCCACCGCCGCGCTCACTCGCGGACCGCGCACACCGAGCCGGTGCAGCGCCAGCAGCGCGCCCGGGGTATCATCGGCATCCGGCACCCCGCCTGGGAGATCCGTCCAAGCCCAGCCTCCGGGCGCGGCGTTGGTGAAGGGATGCGTCTCCTGGTATTGCTGATCGAGCAGCCAGTCGGCGACACGCTCCCGCTCCTCCTCAGGCAGGGCGATGCCGCTATTCACCGTCAGCGTGGTCACCCAGGTGGCGAGATTGGTGTCGATGGGCCAACTGCCATCCGCGCGCAATGACCGCCGCAAAAACGTCACCGCCAAGGCCACGCAGGGATGCTTACGCTCCCCCGACGCGGCCAATGCCATCGTCACGAAGGCCGTCAGCGGCGTCGCTTCCAGATAACCTCCGCTGGATGGCTGCAACGTCTTGAGCAAGGGCCGGATGCGCGGCCACAAACCCGCGCGCAGCCAGCGCAGTGGATTCCACCAAGCCGGTGGCGCGTGATGGAACCGCGCATGACCGATGGCGATCAACGCCGGCAGCGCGTAGCTGACGACAGGCAACCCGATGGCACCGAACCAAGCGCGCGGCAGCGCCGCCAGTTCGAACGGCAGTGGCAGCACGCGTCGCCAAGCGGTCGCACGGTCGCCGAGCGTGCCGCCGATGGCGCAAAGCATCAGGATCGGCACTGAAAACGTCTTGTCCTTGCCGTAGCGTGCCACCACCGCGCGCTGCAGGGGCTCCGGCTCCAGGCTGCCGACACGCTCGCTCACCCAGGTCTCCGCGCGCGCGATGGCGTCAGCGGCGCCTCCGCAAAGCCGCAACGCGCTCCAGCATAGAAGAGTGGTGGAGAGGTTGCTCAGGCTGAGAGTGGTGTCTCCCCAGCCGCCGTCCGCGTTTTGATGCGTCGCCAGCCAGCGTGCTCCCGCCTTGATCTCCGCCCCATGCGTCACCGTGTCCGCCTCATGCAGCGCCACCATCGCCGTGGCGGTGGACAGCGCGCTGCTGGAGAGCCGGCCCTGCCAGACCCCGCGCTCGTCGCGACGGACGCGCAGTTGATTTTCGACGTTGACAATGACTTCCGCCCAGAGCATCCCCGATCAAAGGCGAAAGCGCGACGCGCACAACCTCAAGAAGCCCGATTCTGTGGATATTGCACTTATTCACAGTTTTAAGAAGGACTTCCGGCGGCGTGATCGACGAGCTGTCAAGGGCGTTTTTGCTAAAATTTTGATAATTTTAGGCGGTTTTTCATTCTCAAACCTGAAAATGATCCCTTGTTTTTGCAAAAACAACCGGCAAGGGTTGACGTGCCGACAGAACTTTTTAACATATGGTGTCTGTTGAGGTTCTTCTTCGCGGACCATGAATGACCCGGCTTCCTCGGCTGAGCCATCTCGTGAAACGGTCCCTATCGTTGTTGGTTGCTGGATCGTTGGCCCTGCGGCTCCGCATGCCGCAGGGCCTCTTTTTTTTTCGCTGGATGAGGCGTGTTAATGTGAGCGCCCTTCTCATTTCATCCGAAAGACTCCTCTCGCTATCGCGGTTGCTTGGGGATGAAGTTCGCCGCTCTGCTTTTCACTCTGCTCTCCGCCACCGCCGCGCTCGCTGAAATCCACCACGCCCAAGGCGAATTGGCGGGCGAAGTGACAGCGACCTCGGTGCTGCTGCAATCGCGTCTGACCGCGATCCCCGGCCCGGAACTTGATGCGAATGGCGATGTGCCGGGCGCGCCGGGGGTGGCGCGGTTCGAGTGGAGCGAGTCGGTGGATTTCCAAAACGCGCGCCACACCGAATGGCTGCGCGCGACGCCGGAGCGCGACTTCATCGTGCGCGCGCAGCTCAACGGGCTGCGGCCCGCCACCGTGCATCATTACCGGCTGGTCTTTGGCGCCAGCGAGCAGCAAAGCCAGACCGGTCCCGCGCGCTCCTTCAAGACGCTGCCCACCGCCGACAGCAAGGCGGAACTGAACTTCTGCATGGGGAGCTGCATGAACTACCATTCCTTCATGGCGGGCAAGTCGAACGGCGGCGGACCGGTGACGGCGACAGCGGAGGACAAACGCCTGGGCTATCCTGCCTTCGCGGCAATGCTGGGCCTGCGCCCGGACTTTTTCATCGGTGCCGGCGACATCGTGTACTACGACCACCCGGCGCAGACGGCGGCGCAAACGGGGCCGGAACTGCGCCGCAAATGGCACGAGCAATTCCGCTTCCCGCGCATGATCGAGTTTTTCGCGCGCACGCCGGCCTTCTGGCTGAAGGACGACCACGACTTCCGCTACAACGACGCCGACCTGCGCGGCGAGCGGTTGCCGGACGTGGCGACCGGCATTGATCTCTTCCGCGAGCAGTTGCCGCTGCTGCCGGCCGACGACAGGACTTCGCCCACCTACCGCACGCATCGACCGCACCGCCATTTGCAACTCTGGTTTGTCGAGGGCCGGGATTATCGCTCGCCGAACCAAATGGCGGACGGACCGGACAAAAGCATCTGGGGCGCCGAGCAGCGCGCGTGGCTGCAGCAGACCTTGAAGGCCAGCGATGCGAAATGGAAGGTGATCGTCTCGCCCACGCCCATGGTCGGTCCCGACCGCAACAGCAAGACCGACAACCACGCCAATCTGGCCGGATTCAAGCATGAGGCGGACACCTTTTTCCAATGGCTGGTCACTGAAAACATCCGCGATGTGCTCGTCTTTTGCGGCGACCGCCATTGGCAGTACCACAGCATTCATCCGCAAGGCGTGGAGGAGTTCTCCGTCGGCGCGCTCAACGACGAGAATGCCATCAAAGGCGAAAAACCAGGCGGCCCGAAGACCACCGATCCCGAGGGCAAAATCCGCCAGCCTTACCTGTATCCGAAACCAACCGGCGGCTTTCTGCAGGTGACCGTCAGCGAGGCCGACGGCCAGCCGCGCCTGCGTCTGCGCCATTACGACGATGAGGGGAAAATCGGCTACGAAGTGCGGAAATGAAACATAAGAAGCCGCCAACTATTCGCTGATTCACACGCACTCCATCCCATCGTTTCGTCGCAAATTCATTTGGCAGGGCTCTGCCGCCTCACCATGGCTTGTGCGGGGTTTTCACAACCGGCGAATTGGCTGCGATGAAAGCCCATGGACAAACCGCGGCTATTGACTGGCGGATCCCCTCTTTGCCGGTTTCACCCGCCCAGCCGGGCTGAACCAGGCCCAGACTTCCTCCCGCCCGCCCTCATGCCAGTCTCACTCGCGGTTGATGAACTCGTCGAGATTCATCAGCACGCGGCCAAGAGCGACAAGGGTGGCAGCTTCGGCGGCGGCGGCGGGCGGCACCTTATCCTGGATGAGGCCGAGCACTTTCAGCGCCTCCGCCCCGCCGGCCTGGACGCGCGCGCTTTGCTCGTGATGAAAGGCTTGCAGGCGCGCGAGCTCGTCAGGACGTGGTGAGCGGTTCAGCGCGAGGCGGAAAAGCAGGCGCAGGCGCTCGTCGCGCTGGTCCGGGGTCTCGCGCAGGGCGCGCAGGGCGAGGATCTGCGCGGCCTCGACAAAGGCGGGGTCGTTCAGCATGGTGAGCGCCTGCAGCGGGGTGTTGCTGCGCTCGCGTTTGACGCAAGCCTCGGCGGCGTCGGGCGCGTCAAAGGTGGTGAGCAGGGGATAAAGCACGCTGCGCAGGGTGATGATGTAGAGGCTGCGGCGGTAGATTTCCGCGCCCGTGTCCGCCTGCCAGCCCTTGGAGCGGCCCACCTCGAACACGTCCTCCGGCAGCGGCGGTCGGAAGCTGGGGCCACCCACACGGCGGGTGAGCAGGCCGCTGACGGCGAGCGCGGAGTCGCGCAGGATTTCGGCGTCGAGACGCAACCGGTTCTGCCGCGCCAGCAGCCGGTTCAGCGGATCGATGACCTCGAGATCCTCGCGATGCGCGGAGGACTGGCGGTAGGTGGCGCTGGTGACGATTTGTTTGATGAGCTGCTTGCGGCTCCAGCCGCCGCGCATGAACTCGGAGGCCAGCCAGTCGAGCAGTTCGGGATGGGAGGGAGGTTCGCCGGTGGCGCCGAAGTCATCCGGCGTACTGACCAAGCCGATGCCGAACAGCTTGCTCCAAATGTGGTTGACGGCGACGCGGCTGGTGAGCGGGTGCTCGGGCGAGATCAGCCAGCGCGCGAGGTCGAGCCGGGTGGGTTCCGTTTGCTGCAGCGCGGGCCGCATCGGCGGCAGGGCGGAGAGGCTGGCGGGCATCACGTCAGGTCCGCGGCGCGCGTAGTCGCCAGCTTGATGGACGTAGGTCTGGCGACGGTCCAAAGCGACCTCGGCGAGGATCGGAGCCTTCGCGCCGGGCGCGTCGAGATCAGCGGTGTTGTTGAAGAAGGCGTAGAAGCTGTAGTAATCGCGGATGGTGATGGGGTCGTACTTGTGCGTGTGGCACTGGGCGCAGCCGAGAGTGAGTCCCAGCCAGACACGCCCGGTGGTGTTGACCCGGTCGGCCAAATTTTGAAATCGCGCCTCCTCCTTGTCCACGCCGGCCTCGGTGTTGAGCGCGGCGTTGCGATGAAAACCGGTGGCGACGAGAGCGGCGAGTTGCGTGTCCGCCGGCGGTCCCGCCGCCGCGTCCGCCGCCTGCCGGGCCCGCAGATCTCCGGCAAGCTGCTGCACGGTAAACTCGTCGTATGGCAGGTCGCGGTTGACGGCGTCAATGACCCAGTCGCGATACTTCCAGGCGTTCGGACGCAAGCCGTCGCCGAGGAAACCATTGGAGTCGGCGTAGCGCGCCATGTCCAGCCAGTGGCGGCCCCAGCGCTCGCCGAAGTGCGGGGAGGCGAGCAGATGATCGACGAGCGCATCAAAATCGAAAGTCGAAAGTCGAAAGTCGAGTTCGTCCGCGCTGGGCGGCAGGCCGGTGAGGTCGAGATATACGCGTCGGATCAAGGTGGCGCGGTCCGCCTCCGGCGCGGGTGCCAAGCCGTGCTTGTCCAGTTCCGCCCGGATGAAGGCATCGATGGGATTTCGCGCGTCGAATTTCGAATTTCGAATTTCCGGCACCACCGGCCCTGTGACCGGTTTGAACGACCAGTGCTCCTGGTATTCCGCGCCCTGAGCAATCCACTGGCGGAACAACTCGCGTTCGCGCTCCGTCAACGGCTTGGGCGAGGACGGTGGCGGCATCACGTCGCGCGGATCGTGGGCGGTGACGCGTTTCCAGAACTCGCTGGCCTCCGGCTTGCCCGGCACAATGGCCGCCTTCACTGCTTCCGCGCGCACGTCAAGGCGAAGGCCAGCCTCGCGCTTGTCCTCGTCCGGCCCGTGGCAGGCGTAGCACTTGGCGGCCAGCACGGGGCGGATGTCGCGGTTGAACTCCACGCCCGCCGCGCGCAGTCCGCCACCGCCGCTGAGCAGACAGAAGCCGGGCAGCAGGAGCTGGAGGAAAATCGCGCGCATGGGAAAAGTCAGGAAACGTACCATACGGCGATGGAACCCCGCGGCTTTCTTTTCCTGGGCTGGCCGCGGCTGAGTGCCATGCCGGTCCGGCGTCTTTCCGCCGTTTGATGGCAGTTCGGCGGCGCAACAGCCGCGGTGGAAGACCGCTCCTCATGGTGGAACAAGGTGTGCTGCTGGGGAAGCCCGCAAGCGCCCCCGAAACCTATTTTTTGCGCGCAAACAGCGCTGGCGATGATAGACTGATGGCGCGCCGCAACGCCCCCCTCTCGCATGAACTTGCCCCAGCTCGGACTCACCCGCAATGTCGTCAAGCCCGCCTACGCGCTGCTCACCCCGGATGGCCAGGTGGCGGGCACCCTGCCGGGCTGGACGGGCTGCGCGCCCATCGTGCAAATTTCAGCGGCGCTTGGCGCGGCCTTCTCCCAACTGCTCATTCTGATGGACGGCGCAGGACGCGGCGCGGGCTCGACGGAGGACGAGACATGGTTCTTCTACGTGGTCAGCGGCAAGATCAAACTCAACGGTCAGGCGCTGCCGGCGGGCGGGTTCGCCTGCGCGCCGCCGGACACGGGCTACGCGGTGCGCGGCGCGGCAAAGAACACGCGCCTGCTGATTTTCCGCAAACCTTACGAGTGGCTGGAAGGACAGGCGCCGGCGCCGTTTTTCACCGGTCACGTTGATGACGTCCCTGGCGCGCCCTTTCTCGGCGATCCGCGCGCGCGCCTGCAAACGCTGATCCCGGACAGCTTGGCGGCGGACATGGCGGTGAACGTTTTCACCTACGATCCCGGCGCCACGCTGCCTTTTGTGGAAACCCATGTCATGGAGCACGGCATGCTGTTTCTTTCCGGCGGCGGCGTGTATCGGCTGGCCAATGACTGGCATCCTGTGACCGCTGGCGACGCGCTCTGGATCGCGCCTTACTGCCCGCAATGGTTCATCGCTTCCGGCCCGAATCCTGCGTGCTACATCTATTACAAAGACGTCAACCGCCTGCCCTGAGCCATGCCCTCCGATCTCCGCGCCAGCCTCACCGAAGCCGATTGGCGGCCCGTTCACGCCGAGCTGCGCGCGGCCAACGAGCGTTTTCTGACCCGTTACCCCGGCGAGTCGCACGCCCGCCAGCCAGTGCACACGGTTTATGGCGGCGGTCATTTGTTCAAAGCGGACAGCGCCGGCAAACTCGGCGAAGTGGCGCTGCGAGCACTGGCGGAATACGCGCCGGACACGGACGCCTTCGCGCAAGCCTTTGAGTTGGACGCGGAGAAGACGGATGTCCCGGCGCTCTACGCGCGGGTCCGGGACAAACTGCAAAACGAGCCGGTGGAGGATTTCCGCCTCGACTACGAGGATGGTTACGGCAACCGCCTCGACGCGGAGGAGGACGCGCACGCGGCGCAGGGCGCGGTGGAGGTGGCAAAGGGACTCGCCGCCGGCACGCTGCCGCCTTTCATCGGCATTCGCATCAAGCCGATGAACGAGGACCTGCGTTTGCGCGCAACGCGCACGCTGGATATCTTCCTTTCCACCCTGCTGGCGGAAACCGCAGGCGCGCTGCCGCCGGGTTTCGTGGTGACGGTGCCCAAGGTGCAGATCGCCGCGCAGGTGACCGCCGTGGTGCGCCTGCTGGAACTATTGGAATCGCGCAACGGTATGCCCGGCGGAGCGCTGAAGATGGAACTGATGCTGGAGACACCGCAGGCGATCATCGGCGCGGATGGCCGGCTGCCGCTGCCTTCCTTGATCGACGCCGCGCAGGGCCGCTGCATGGGCGTGCACTTCGGCGTCTATGACTACACGGCCTCCCGCAACATCACGGCCGCTTATCAAGCAATGGGGCACGCGGTGTGCGACTTCGCGCGCGAAGTGATGGCGGTGTCCCTGGCTGGCACCGGCATTTTCATGTCCGATGGCGCGACCAACATCCTGCCGGTCGGGCCGCATCGCGCCGCGCCGGACGGCGCGCTCAGCGCCGCGCAACAATCCGAAAACCGCGCGGTGGTGCATCAGGCATGGCGGCTGGCGTATCGCGACACCCAGCACTCGCTGGTCAACGGCATCTACCAAGGCTGGGACCTGCATCCGGCGCAGCTCGTGGCGCGCTACGCGGCGGTGTACGAATTCTTCCAGCGCGGTCAGGCCGCCGCCAGCGCGCGCTTGCATGCCTTCGTCGGCAAAGCGGCGCTCGCCTCGCTGCATGGCGATGTCTTCGATGACGCCGCCACCGGCCAGGGCCTGTTAAACTTCTTTTTGCGCGGCCTCAGTTGCGGCGCGGTGAGCGAGAGCGACTGCCTGGCCACCGGGCTGAGCATGGACGAAATCCGTACGCGCTCGTTTTTGAAAATCCTGCAAGGCCGGCGGGCGGCGGGCTGAGGTGGCGCCAGCTTCCAGCATGGCTTGTTAGGCTGATACTCTGGAGGAATTTTTTCTTCCCTGATGGCCGCCGCTTTTGTGTAATGACGCAGGGTGGCCCTGCCCCCGTCAACTCCAGCCTGCCCTTCTTATGATTCAAGAACTGCGCGACTTTGTCATGACGCACAAGTTTGAACTGGCCAGCATTGAACGGGTGGCGGAAATGCTGCCGGATGAGGATGGCGCGCTGGATGCTTTGATTGAGGAAGCGGTGAAGAAGGCGGATATTAACGTGTTCCTCTACGTCCTGACAGCCGCGCTGGCGCGTGGCCGCTGCGTGGATGGGCGTCACTTGCGGGAGGGGGCGTGCCTGATGCCCAATGGGGAATTTATGGGAACGCTGTTTTGGCACATGCAGGGGGAGGAGAAGCTCGACGCGCTGGCCTGGGCCCTTTGCCATCATGCGATGGCCACCGAGATCCACGCGCATGGATTGTTGGCCGCCGCGGGCTGGTGCCGGCTGCATCATGAAGGCAAGTGGCCACCGGACTTGCTGCGGGCCGCACGCGAATTGATGCGCCGCAAACTGAGGCCCGACCAGTCCATGGCGATCCTCCACGCGCTGGCCTCTTATTTGGATGATCCAGACATCACCACGCTGCTTTATGAGCATCAGGGCAAATACATGCAGAACGAGACGGTTCATAAAGCCGCCCAGCAGGTGGCGGAGGCCAACTTGGAAATTTACAAGCTGCCCGTGATGAGGCTGGTGCCCAAAGTCAACCGAACATTGGGCACCGGAACCCATTTGCGGCGCTCCCTGCCCAAACTCAGCCGCAACGAGCCGTGTCACTGCGGCAGCGGGCAGAAATACAAACGCTGCTGCCTGGAAAAAGACCAGGAGCGGGGCCGCTCACTTTCCGTGGTTGAAGGCAAAACTCAGGCGGAACTGGAGGAGTCCCGCGAGCCCCACCTCACTCCAGACAACATCAAGAAGCTAAGCCGGGGCCAGATGCGGAAACTCGATCCGGAGAAGATCAGCGAGAAGATATTGCCCTGGTATTTCCTGATCCTCGGCTCGCACGGCCTGTTTGAGGAAGCCGCCACCGCCTTCGAGAAGCTGGGCTGGCGAGCGGATGTTGAGAATTACCAGGCGGCCTGGAACAACGTGGTCACTTTTGCCACTTGGAAGGGTGAGAACGAAATCATTGAGCGCCTGATCCGTGTGCGTTTTCCCGACGGAATTGTGCCAGAGAACACGCTGGATCCCGGCACAGACCTGCTTCGTTTGTTCCCCTTCCCCGATCGCTACTTAACCAAACTAAACGTCCTGGCGCATGAAGCCCTGCTCTGCCAGGACATGGAGAGACAGCAAGAGCTGGCTTACGCATTCCTGTCCCCCCTCCACCCCGCGCTCTCCCTTCTGATCGTGCAGGGCATGCTGCCCGTCATCTCGAAGCAAAAAGCCATGAAGGTACTGGACTTCATGCAGAAGCTTCGAGACCAGTTGCTGTTGCCCGCGGAGGATCCTTTCGTCGAAATCCTGGAGCGCCGGTTTATGGATGCCGCCAGCAGCCAGCAAGGCAAAGACGCTCAAAAACTGCGCGACGCCAATGACCGTCTCCAGGTCAAGTCCGGCTTGGTGAACCAGTTGCACGAGCAGTTGGAGCAGGCCCGCCGCGAGTTGCGCCTGAAGGAAAAGGCCGCCCAAAAACAGCATGCGGCGGACGCCGCCTCTCCAAGTCTGGATACCGAAGCCATGCGGGAGCTGCGGGAAAAAGTCCGAACCCTCAAATCCAACATCAACGAGCACTCCCAAGAGCGCGCCTCCCTCCGCCGTGAATTAGCCGCCGCCTACTCGGAACTGCAAACCCTGCGCAGCCAGCCCGCCAACCAAAGCGCGGCGGATATCCATGAAGTCGAGGACGACGAAAGCTTGTTGCAAGCCGCCGCGCTGCAGGAGGTTCAACCGCTTCGCCTGATTGAGTACCCCAAAAAATTTCACGAGACTCTTTTGAGCCTGCCACGTCACGTCAGCCGCGCCGCGCAGGTGCTGCTGGGCCGGCTCTCGGCAGGAGATCCCCCGGCATTCGTTGGCATCGTGGCTTTGCGCGCCCGGCCTGACACGCTGCGCCAGCGGGTTGGCTCCGACCACCGCCTGCTATTCCGTCTGCATCCCGCGCGTCTTGAAGTCGTGGACCTCATCAACCGCCGCGATCTGGATCGCCGCGTCAAATCCCTGTGACTCCACAAAAATCGATCACACCTCCCTGCCGAGATTGGCATAACACGCGGCCATCCGGCGCGCGTGCTCGTCGTAGGCGGCCTCAAACAATGCGGTGGCTTTTTCCGCGCCGATGAGGGCGCCGGCGGTCAGCACCTTGGGCGGTTGACCGGCCTGCGTCAGCAGCTCCGCCACTTCGGCTTTGATGGCGTTGACAAGCAGGCAGCCGCCGATGGTGGATCCCGGCGCGACGGGCGTTTCCAAACCGTCGATGCTGACCATGGCGTCTCCCACCGGCGCGCCGGTGTCCAGCACCACGTCGGCGCAGTCCATGAGTTTGATGCCCTGAGAATGTCGCGAAGTGCTGGCTTGCGCGTGCGCGAGACTGACCACCGCCACCACGCGCACACCGCGCGCGCGCAGCAGCTCCGCCATTTCCACCGGCACCACGTTGCAACCGCTGGAGCTGGCGATCAGGGCGGAGTCGGCGGAGGTGATGTCGAAGTTCCGCAGGATGCGCCCGGCTAGGCCACTGACGTTTTCCAGGAACATGGCCTGGCGCTGGCCGTTGGCGCCGACGACGAGATTGTGAAAGGTCAGGGACAGCTCGACGATCGGGTTGAAACCGGGAAAGGAACCGTAACGCGGCCACATTTCCTCCACCAAAATGCGGCTGTGCCCGGAGCCGAACAGATGCACCAGCCGCCCCGCCAGGATGCTGTCCGCGAACCAGCGCGCCGCCTGCCGCACGGCGGGCATTTGCTCCCGCACCCTTTGGTGCAGGGCTTCCGTCTGCGTCAGATAGCGCTCGCCGGGAGATGCCGTTTTCTCGCTCATGCGCATCGCTTAGCGCGGGGAGGCGCGACGCACAAGCCGGATGGTGAGGAGTGGCGCAACCGGACCGGTTGCCGCCAGATATCACGGCGAGCCAGCGGCTCGCCCCACGGCTACAACTCATGAACCGCGCCGCAAACACCAGCCCATTCTCCCGCCTCCGCCGGCAGCACCGGAACCGCCGCGCCGTCGGGCCGCCATTCCACCTCGTCCAGGTGCTGACGCAGGGGGGCAAACAAAAGCTCGCCCGCGCCGCTGGCGATGCCGCCGCCCACGATCACGCGCTCCGGGTCGAGCACGTTGATGAGGGAGGCGATCGCCACGGCAAGCCGCCGCACCGAGGTCTCCCACCAGATTGACGCTTCCACATCGCCCGCCGCCACCGCCGCCAGCAAATCAAGCGTGCTGGTGAAGCGCCCGCCGGTGCGCTCGCGGATGGTTTGATTGCCGATGGCCTGCTCCAGGCTGCCGGGGGTATTGCAGGCGTCGCGAGGCAGCTCCGCGTTCACTGACACATGACCGAGATGACCGGCGCGGCCCATCCTCCCGGTCAGCAGCCGGCCACCGCTCACCACCGCGCCGCCGACCCCGGTGCCGAGCGTGAGCATCATCACATCCCGGCAACCGCGTCCGGCGCCGGTCCAGACCTCGCCGAGCAAGGCCGCCTGCGCGTCGTTGAGCACGCGCACAGGCCGGTCCAGGACTTGTGCCCACCTCAGGCCTTCCAAGCCGGCCATGCGACCGGGCATCCAGCGGATGCGGGAACCATCGGGCGCCGCCAACCCCGGCGCGGCCAAACCGGTGCGCAAACCGTTTTGGCCTGCTTTGGCCTCCAAAGCGGCGATGACCTCGCGCACGCCGCTGATGAAGGCGGGCTGTCCGTCGGCGCTTTCGCCATCGCGCGTGGGCAAAGTGAGCCGCTCGAGAATTTCTCCGCTGTCGGCGGCGACCAAGCCGGCCTTGATGAAGGTGCCGCCCAAGTCGATGCCAATTGCGGGAGCCATCGGCGGACTACTGCGGACTCGCCTGCTCGAAGGCCGCGTTTTGTGCCTCGACGGCGTCTTGCGGCAGCTCGGCCACCGGCAGCGCCTCGGCCTCCAGCGCGATCGGATCTGTCGCGACCGGCGTCTTCGCCGGCGCGTGTTGCGCCTCCAGGTTGATCAACTGCGTCACCGTCACCATGTGATAGCCGCGCGCGATGAGCACGTCGAGCGTGGCAGGCATCGCAGCCACCGTGGTTTCGTGAATGTCATGCAGCAGCACGATGGAGCCCGGCTTGGTGGCGGCAAGCACGCGGTCGTACACTTTTTGCACCGAGCGCGGTGATTGCCAGTCGAGCGGATCGACATCCCAAAGGATCGTCGGATAGCCAAAACGCTCCTGGATGGTCCGGCGCTGGGTCAGGCGCGCACCGCCGTAAGGGGGACGGTAGAGCAGCGGCTCGACGCCGCCAGACTTGGTGATGGCGTCGTGAGCGCGGCGCAATTGGGAGTCCACGCCTTCGTTGCCATAGGAGGTCAGCAGCGGATGCGCCCAGGTGTGGTTGGCCACCTCGTGCCCTTCCTCGACCATGCGCCGCACGATGCTCGGATAAGCTGCGGCATTGCGCCCCACCATGAAGAAAGTGGCCTTGATGTCGCGCTCCTTCAACGTGTCCAGCAGACGCGGGGTAAACTCGGGATGGGGACCGTCGTCAAAAGTGATGGCCACGACCGGCCCCGGCACCTCGCAGCGGGTGTAGGTGATGTGCGTCTTCTCCGGCAACGTGCGGGGCAGCGCCGCGATCTGCGGCGGCAGCGCCTGCGGAATGACCACGTCCTCCTCCACCACAATGGCCCGCCGGATTTCAACCTCCGGTTCCTGCGCGCTGAGGATGCAGGTGGCATGCAATAACAACAAGGCCCGGCGGGCGGCGAAATGGACAGGCATGAACAAGATGGAGTTCGGTCAATTTGCCTTCAGACTTGGCAAAAGCAAGCCATCTGCGCTCCCCCGTCTCGGGAAGCGAAAGTGTGCAACCACTCATGGAATTTTGCCGGATGACTTGCTGGGCGGGATGGCCGCGATACCGAACAAGGGACTTCCACGAAAGTTTTTGAGGTGGCGAGTGACCATGCAAGAACAACGCACGGCAACGGCAAATTGCAAAACCCTGTCACCATCAGGATCAAATGGAAGGCGGCTCCTCAGCCCGAACTTGCGAATCGCGTACGCCTTGCCACGAAAATCGGCGCTGCGCGTCCCCGCCTTCGGCGGGCTTCCACTTTCCACCTCTCACCGAAGAGGTTTCGATTCGCCTGAAACACCTTCTCCACAAACTCATTCGAGCCAAGCACCAGGCGCTCGCCACCAACCCGTCTTCTGGCAGACCTCCGCCAGTGTGGCGAGCAGCATTTCCCGGTCGGCATAGTCAAGCACAACGACCTCCCTCCGGTCGCCACGAGCGGTGACGTGATAAAACGCACCGGGTGACTGAATGCGATGCTGCCTGGCATGGCCGCGAGCCCGGCAAAAGGCATCACTTGTCAAGTATCCTCGGGCTGTTGCCGGAATAGGTGAGTTATGACATCGAAGTGGCCAGAGTTTTCTT
>VFQQ010003782.1_pt1 | contig 14250 bp, 16 predicted proteins | sample 3512341 | NCBI WGS metagenome assembly VFQQ01 (sample SAMN10412373, study PRJNA504923) | tailings metagenome | isolation source: Relicate 2 Philex TSF1 revegetated site | place: Philippines: Tuba, Benguet | collected 2017-08-29 | reverse complement strand
TACTGGACGCAGGGCCCCGCGGCGGAGAAGGCCGCCCAACGCATACCCCAGATCCCGGTTCGAAGCGTGTTCGGTCAGCACATGACGGTGTTCCCCACGTGTTCGTTCCTGCCGGGCATCAACACGATCCGCACCTGGCATCCGCGCGGCCCCAACGAGGTGGAGGTCTGGGCGTTCGTGCTGGTCGATGCCGATGCGCCCGACGACATCAAGGAGGAGTTCCGTCTGCAGAACATCCGCACCTTCAACGCGGGTGGTGTCTTCGAGCAGGACGACGGGGAGAACTGGGTGGAAATTCAACGTGTGCTGCGTGGCCACAAGGCGCGGAGCACATCGCTGTGCGCCAAGATGGGCCTCAACGTGCCCAACAAGAGCAACCCCGACTTTCCAGGCAAGACGGCCTATGTCTACGCTGAAGAGGCCGCGCGCGGCATGTACCACCATTGGGGACGCATGATGTCCGAGCCGAGCTGGAACACGCTCAAGCCTTGAGTGCGCCCTGAATTGGCATCTACCAAAACTTCCCAGGAGACCCGCCGTGACATCCGCCGACCTGCTCAAGGAATTCGATTGGCCGACGAAGAGCGTCAGCCCCGAGTTGCAGCACCAGATCGAACAGTTCTATTACCGTGAAGCGCAGTTGCTGGACCATCACGCCTTCGAGGCATGGTTCGCGTTGCTGGCCGAGGACATCCACTACTGGATGCCCATCCGGACGGTCCGCACCTCCAGGGAGAAGCAGTTCGAATACGTCCCCGCTGGCGCCAATGCCCATTTCGACGACACGCGCGCGACCATGTACGGACGCATCCGCCAGAAGACCTCGGATCTGAACTGGGCGGAAGATCCGCCTTCCCGAACCCGGCACCTGGTTTCCAACGTCATCGTCCGCGAGACCCAGACGCCCGGCACCGTGGAAGTGGCATCAGCCTTTCTGCTGTACCGCAGCCGCCTTGAGCGGCAGGTGGACGTGTTCGCGGGCGAACGCCGCGACGTGCTGCGGCGGGCAGACAACGCCCTCGGGTTCCAGATCGCCAAGCGCACGATCCTGCTCGATCAGAGCACCGTGCTGGCCAACAACCTGAGCGTGTTCTTCTGAGTCGTCAACTGCTGCGAGACGGTCCGGGAGCTTCGCCATGAGAAACGTTCGCGTGTTTCTGCTCGCGGTGGGCGTGTTCTACCTGCTCAACTTCCTCGGCACGCTGCCGTTCGAGGCCCTGGGCCTCTTCGACATGATGTATCCCGGGATGCAAGTGAACGGCGGGTTGCCGCTGTTCACCCTGCTGCAGGATGCGTGGCTGGCCGTCGGTGCCCAGTTGGCCGCGATCGGCGTGGTTGCCCTGTGGGGCGCCCGCGACCCGGCGCGCTGCATGCCAGTCGTGCAGATCGTCGTCGCAACGGAGGTCGCGACGGGTCTCTGGGATCTCTACAGCGTGGCGGCGGGGCGAATGGCGCCAGCCCCCTGGCTTGTCTTGCTGATCATTCACGCAGCCTGGATCTTCTGGGGCGTGCGTGTCCTCAAGGCAGGAAGCCCCGAGCCCCGCGCGATGGTGACAGGCAGAAGCACGTAGTGGCTTGAATGCCCGAATGGCCGCCGCCAAGAGCAACGAATGGATGGATGGATATGGGATTCACCCGAGTTTGTGGTCTGACCGATGTTCCCGAGGGTGAGACCCTGAAGGTCGAGCGTGGCGCCGAAGCTGTCGCGATCTTCAATGTCGCTGGCGATTTCTTTGCGACGCAGGATCAGTGCACGCATGGCCAGTGGTCTCTTGCCGAGGGCGGGTACCTCGACGGCGATGTCGTGGAATGCTCATTGCACATGGGAAAGTTCTGTGTCCGCACGGGCAAGGTGAAGTCCCCGCCGCCCTGCCTGCCGTTGAAGATTTTCCCGATTCGAGTCGATGGCGACGACGTGTTGGTCGATTTCGATGGCGGACACATTTCGCCATGATCGAGACGGCGCTCATTGCCATCGGTCCGCCGGCTACGGCTTGCGGTTGGCTGACTGCCGACCATGGCCAATCGTCCTGCAAGAAGGACGTATTTCAATTCACAACGAAAGAGGTGAGACATGAAACTGACAGCTGAAGTGGCGCTGATCACTGGAGGTGCTTCAGGCTTGGGGCGTGCGTTGGTGGACCGGTTCGTGGCCGAAGGCGCGCGCGTGGCCGTGCTCGACAAATCGGCGGAGCGGCTGCGCGAACTGGAGTCGGCCCACGGCGGCAAGGTCATCGGCATCGCCGGCGACGTGCGCTCCTTGCAGGACCAGAAGCGGGCCGCCGAGCGCTGCGTCGCCGAATTCGGGAAGATCGATGCGCTCATTCCGAACGCCGGCATCTGGGACTACTCCACCGCCTTGGTCGATCTTCCTGACGATCGGATCGATGCCGCCTTCGACGACATGTTTCACGTCAACGTCAAGGGCTACCTCCTCGCGGTCAAGGCTTGCCTGCCTGCGCTGGTGGCCAGCCGCGGCAGCGTCATCTTCACGATCTCCAATGCCGGCTTCTATCCCAACGGCGGTGGCCCGCTGTACACCGCGACCAAGCATGCGGTGGTGGGCTTGGTGCGCGAACTGGCGTTCGAGCTGGCGCCGCACGTCCGTGTCAATGGCGTGGCACCGGGCGGCATGAACACCGACTTGCGCGGCCCCGCATCGCTGGGCTTGAGCGATCAATCGATCTCCGCCGTTCCGCTTGCCGACATGTTGAAGTCCGTGCTGCCGATCGGCCGGATGCCGGCGCTGGAGGAGTACACCGGCGCCTATGTGTTCTTCGCCACGCGCAGCGACTCCTTGCCCGCGACGGGCGCCCTGCTGAACTACGACGGCGGCATGGGCGTGCGCGGGTTTTTCGCGGCCGCGGGCGGCACCGACCTCCCGGCCAAACTCAATATCACGATCGGAGACAAACATGGGCATTGAGAGCTTGGGTTACCTGGGCTTCGCGGTACGGGATGTACCGGCCTGGCGCGCCTTCCTGAGCCAGAAACTGGGCTTGATGGACGCGGGCGCCGCCGATGACGCTGCCCTGTTCCGCGTCGATTCGCGCGCATGGCGCATCGCGGTCCACAAAGGCGACGCCGACGACCTGGCCTACGCGGGATACGAGGTTGCCGATGCGGCCGCGTTGGCAGCGATGCGCGACAAGCTTCAGAAAGCCGGCATCGAGGTCCGCACCGCCGACAGCGCGCTGCTGCGGCGTCGCGGCGTGCTGGGCCTGATTTCACTCACCGACCCGTTCGGTCTGCCGCTCGAAATCTACTACGGCGGCAGCGAGGTGTTCGAGCGCCCCCTGGTGCCGGCCGCCGGCGTGTCGGGGTTCCTAACCGGCGAGCAGGGCCTGGGTCATTTCGTGCGCTGCGTGCCGGATTCGGAGAAGGCACTCGCCTTCTACGTGGAGGTGCTCGGGTTCCGGCTCTCCGATGTCATCGACATGAAGATGGGTCCGGAGGTCACGATTCCCATCTATTTCCTGCATTGCAACGAACGCCACCACACGCTGGCCATCGCAGCCTTTCCGCTGCCCAAGCGCATCCACCACTTCATGCTGGAAGTCCACTCGATCGACGAGGTGGGGTTTGCGTACGACCGGCTCGATGCCGACGGCCTGATCACCTCGACCCTGGGGCGCCATACCAACGATCACATGGTGTCGTTCTACGCGGCGACCCCATCCGCCGGTGTCGACGTCGAATTCGGCTGGGGTGCGCGCACGGTGGACCGCTCATGGGCGGTGGCGCGGCACGACAGCCCCAGCATGTGGGGCCACAAACAGGCACGCGACAGGAAGTGACCGCTGTGACCATCGGCCCTTCGGCGGCGAGCAGGCGTGCGCAGTTGCGGCTGCCCACATCGTCGAATGCCGAGCACTCGATTTGACACTCTCGCTCTAGGACAGGAAATCGAACGTGTTTACCGAAACCAGTACCAGCAAGTTCGCGAAGATCAACGAGAAGGGGCTGCCCGACTTCCAGATTCACTACAACGAAGCGGGCAGCGGTGAGGCCGTCATCATGCTGCACGGCGGCGGCCCCGGTGCCGGCGGATGGAGCAACTACTACCGCAACATCGGCCCGATTGTGGACGCCGGTTACCGGGTCATCCTGAAGGACTCGCCGGGCTTCAACAAGTCCGCCGCAGTCGTGATGGACGAGCAGCGCGGGCTCGTCAATGCCCGCGCCGTCAAGGGCCTGATGGACGCCCTCGGCATCGAGCGGGCACACCTGATCGGCAACTCGATGGGGGGCGCGACGGCGCTGAACTTCGCCATCGAATACCCCGATCGCATCGGCAAGCTGGTGCTCATGGGCCCCGGCGGCCTGGGCCCGAGCCTGTACGCGCCGATGCCCATGGAAGGCATCAAGTTGCTGTTCAAGCTGTATGCCGAGCCGTCGTACGACACGCTCAAGCAGATGATCCAGGTGTTTCTGTACGACCAGTCTCACATCACCGAGGAACTGCTGCAGGGCCGCTGGGAAGCCATCCAGCGCCACCCGGCGCACCTGAAGAACTTCCTGATCAGCGCTCAGAAGGCGCCCCTCTCGACCTGGGACGTATCGGGCAGGCTCGGCGAGATCAAGGCCAAGACGCTGATCACCTGGGGGCGCGACGACCGCTTCGTTCCGCTGGACCATGGCCTGAAGCTGGTCTGGGGCATCGACAACGCGCGCCTGCATGTGTTTTCCAAGTGCGGTCACTGGGCCCAGTGGGAACAGGCCGACGAGTTCAACCGCCTGGCCATCGACTTTCTGCAACGGACCTGAGCGCGCGACGCGGCGCTCGCACTTCTCGGTCGGGACGAACACTCGTTGAGCTGCAAGCAACGGTGTGGGTTCCTACTTGCCTCACTACAAACAATCGGAGACAAAGACTCATGAAATTGCATGCTTCCACGCTGGCCGCGCTTGTGATCGGCGCGTCCTCGGGCATTGCCTCAGCCCAATCCTCCAATGCGGGCTCGTCGCCCTGGTCCGTGGCCGTCGGCGCGGTGCATCTGAAGTTCCATCCCTCCGCCGATGTGTCCTTTGCCGGCGCCGCGGTGCCCGGTGCCGCGGTCACGGTAGACAGCGATACGGTCCTGGGCATCGAGATCGGCTATGCACTGACGCCGAGTTGGACCGCCCGGCTGGACATCGGCTCGCCGGTGGAAACCAGCATTCGTGGCGAAGGGGCCGCGTTGGGGCCGCTGGGCACATTGGGCGGCGTCAAGGGCGGCCCCGCGATCCTCTCGTTCACCTACTCACCCGGCAGGCTGGGGCCCATCCGTCCGTTCCTCGGCGGCGGCGCGACGTACCTCAAGGTCTTCAGCACCCGCGACGGCGCCGTGCAGAACCTCAAGGTCGGGAACAAGTTCGGCACCGCGCTGACCGTCGGTGCCGACTGGCCCTTGGCCGACGGCTACAGCATCGCGCTGTCGGTCCAGAAGCTCTACCTGAAGGCAGAGGCGACCGGGACGGCCGGGGGAGCGCCGGTCAAGGCCGACCTGAAACTGGATCCGGTCGTGACGTTCCTGTCGGTGCGCAAGCAGTTCTGATCGATCGGCCTCGCTGCGCCGGGCATTCGGTCAGCTCACGGCGACAGTACAGCCGCGACCTGGCGTGCGATCTCCGCAGCCGTACTGGTGCTGTCTGCGTCCACGATCCGGACACCCTCTGGGGTGTGCGCCCTTGCGCGGTCGCACACCCACACCGCGGCCTCGGTCTTGCATCCCTCCGCCTCCAGGATGAGCTCCGCGGCCTCTTCGGCCGCTTCGACGCGCCCATCAAGGAACACCGCGATGATCTCGACCCGTGCTTTCCACTGGTCGACCAGGACGCCCAGCAGCTGCATGCTGGAGCCGAACACGAAACAGCGGCTGAGAGGAGGGCGCGATTGACTCAGGTGTTCGAGAATCTGATCGACGAAGGGCTCCGGCACGCCCATGAACACCAGCGGTCGCGTTGTGTCTTCCATCGTGGCTCAAGGGCGCGGCGGCACAGGTGCAGGCAGTGCACCGCAATTTAGAAAGGAAACACGACATAGCGCGGCAGGGCGTCGGCGTCGTACACCGCGCGCCTCTGCCGCAGCCGGGCTCCGGCAGGCGACACCTCGATCAGGTCGTGGTAGACGCCGGTGGTCAGCAGGGTCGAGACGCCACCCTCAGGCGTCATGGCGATCGAGAAGTTCGACATCACCTCGAAGCAGCCGGCCGACACCTCGCTGCACCTCAGACGCTGGTAGAAGTGGCGCGTGCGATAGCTCTGGTAGGTTCCGGCCCAGACCTTGGTGACGATGGCCACCCGGTCTTCGAGCCGCGCACGGCTGTCGTCCATCATGAGCGCAATGGACAGGCCACGCTGCTCGTTCTCTGCCGAGATACAGATGTACGACGCCTCAGGGTCGGTCGAGAAGGTCGCCAGCCAGCCGGCCATGTCGCGATCATCCAGCGCGGCGATGCAGCGCGTCTGCACGGCGTCGATGGCGTTCAGGGTCTCGGCGTTCATGCTTCGGCCTCCCGCTTGAAGCCCATCAGCTTGCGGTAGTACTCCCACTTCGGCAACTGGCCCGTCTCGTCGTTCTGCTTGACGTCGAACGACGGCTCCTTGCCGCCGGTGACGCCCTTCTGAAACTCCGCATACCCGGGGGTGAAGCTGCCGATGTGGATGCGCTGGAAGATCGCCGCGTCTTCCATGCTGACCATGCCGCAGGGACCGAGCAAGTTGGACGACTGGCGCAAGCGGTGGCGCACCATCGCCTCGTCGTCGTCGGCGTGCGAGAAGTAGGCGTAATGCACCTCGGTGACGTCGTGGCTGCGCGCGATCGCGAAGCGCAGGTTGATCACGTCCAGGTGCTTGACGAGCACGCTCACCGGGAAGAGCTCGACGACGCACGAACCCTTCTCCGGGTTCTGCCCCTTGAACTCGATCAGCGACGGATCCTTCAGGAAGCCGCTGCTCTGGATCGGCTTGAGCTGTGCTTCGATGGCGATGTGGCCGTTCGGCGTCATGAACTGCGCGCCCTGCCCGCCTTGCCAGTTCAGCAGCCGGAAGCCGGTGTGCAGCAGCGGTGCATGAAAGCCGTCGTTGTCGTTGTAGGCCTTCCAGTTGACCGCGTAGCGCACCTTCTGGTACCCCAGCAGCTTCAGGCGCCCGTCGCCGCCCAGCACCACGCGCAGGGTCGAACGCATGCTCTCGCCCAGCCACTCGTCCAGCGGCGGCGTGGCCTTGCCCAGCGTGACGAACAGCAGGCCCAGGTACTCGGCGGTGCGCACCTGCTTCAGGCCGAAGTTCTTCTTGTCGAAGTCGGGCGCGAACTCCTTCGAGCCCGGGCAGCCGACCAGGTCGCCTTCGAGGGCGAACAACCAGCGGTGATAAGGGCACTCGAACTCCGGCCGGTTGCCGCAGGTCGCGGTTTCCACCTGCGTGCCGCGATGGGTGCAGCTGTTCAGGAACACGCGCAGTGCGCGGTCCTTGCCGCGCGCGATCAGCAAGGGCATGCGGCCGAGGTCGAAGGTCTTGAAGTCGCCGACTTCGGGCAACTCCCCGGCATGAGCGACGGGGTGCCAGCAGTCGCCGTAGTAGATGGTCTCGAGTTCCTGCTCGAACAGCGGCTCGCTGACGAACACCTCCTTCGGAACCTGGCTGATGCGGGCGGACCACACCAGCGGCTGGGTGCGAACGTCTAGATGCGTGGGCGTGTGCATGTCGTGACCTCTGGAGAAAGGAGCCATGAACGGTCAGACCTTGCCGGTCTGAAGGAAACGACGGACCACCGCGTTGAACTCGTCCGGCGCCTCGTACTGCGGCCAATGCGCCGCGTCGGCCTGCATGACATACAACTGCGCGCCGGGCACCTGCGCGCAGGCCGCGGTCGCGGCCTCGAGGTCGTGGACCGGGTTGAACCGCGTCCACAGGAACAGCGTCTCGCAGTCCAGCTTGCCGAGCTCGATCATCCCCGGCGCACCCGCCCCGGAGTCGGCCGACTTGAGCAGTGCGAGCACCTTCGGCGCGGCGCGCTGGAAATCCGGCCTCAGGTACATGGCCAGCCGCGATCCGACGAGTTCGTCGTCGAGCAACGGCCAGTTGGACTCGTGCATCAGCCATTGCATCCGCCTGCGCACCGTGCCGAGCGTCGGCGCCTGGCCGACATTCTTTCGACTGAGCTCTTCGAGATGCTGCAGGTCGCGCCGGCCCTTCTCGCTGACGATCGGGATTCCCCCTGTCGTGTTCAGGATCAGCCGCCTGACGCGAAACGGAAACATCGCCGCGAAGGTGCCGGCCACCCACCCCCCCAGCGACTCGCCCGAGAGGTGCGCACGCGCGATGCCCAGCGCATCCATGAGTTCGCAGAGCTGTCGCGCGTAGGTGGCAGGCAGGTAGTCGATGTCGAGCGGCTTGTCGGACAGGCCGTGGCCGACGAAGTCGAAGGCGACGACGTGATAGTCGGCCGACAACGCCAGCACGTTTTTCGCGTAGGCCTCGAGGTGGCCGCCGATGCCGTGCATCAGCAGCAGCGCTTCAGGGTTGCCCATGCCGGCCTCGACGATGCGGACGTGGCCGAAGCTCGGTGTCTCGACGTGGCGCACCGTGGCGCCCAGCAGGTCCAACCACAGACTCATGACGTCGTCTCCTCGGGTTCGATGCCGAGGCCGAGATAGGCCTCGCGCACCGTTGGGTCGTTCATCAGATCGGCGCCGACACCGTCGTGCACGACACGCCCGCTTTCAAGCACGTACGCACGGTCGGCCAGCGGCAGCGCCTCGTGCGCGTTCTGCTCCACCAGCAGGATGGTCATGCCTTCGCGGCGCAGCGCGGCGATGATCGAGAAAACCTCTTCGACGATCAGCGGCGCCAGCCCCATCGACGGTTCGTCGAGCAGCAGCAGACGCGGCTGGCTCATCAGCGCGCGGCCGATGGCCAGCATCTGCTGCTGGCCGCCGGACAGCAGGCCCGACAGTTGCGTTCGCTTGTCGGCGAGTGCCGGAAACAGCGCGTACATGCGCTGCAGTCCACGCTGCACCTCGGCTGCCGACCGCGTCTGCCCGCCCAGGCGCAGGTTCTCTTCGACCGACAGATCGCCGAACACGCAGCGCCCTTCCGGGCAGTGCGCGATCCCGAGTCCGACGCGACGGTGCGCGGGCAGGTCCCCCAGCGTGCGGCCGTCGAACGCCACGCTGCCCTGGCGCACGGGCTGCAGGCCGGAGATGGTCTTCAGCAGCGTGGTCTTGCCGGCCCCGTTGCTGCCGATCAGTGCGACCAGCTGACCGGGCAGCACCTCCAGGCTCACGCCGTGCAGGCACTGGATGTGACCGTACCAGCTGTCGACCGCATGCACCCTCAAGAGCGGCTGTCCGGCAGAAGACGGGGCAAGGGCAGCGGCGGCGTGCATCGGGTCTTCTTCAGTGCCGAGTGCCGAGGTACGCGGCGATCACGTCCGGATCGCGCGCCACCTCGGGCGGTGTGCCTTCGGCGATGCGGCGGCCGTGGTTCAGGACCACGACATGGTCCGACACGCCCATCACCAGCTTCATGTCGTGCTCGATCAGCACGACGGTGATGCGCTGCGAGGCCAGCCGCCCGATGAGCCGTCCCATCTCCAGCTTCTCGCGCGGGTTCAGGCCGGCCGCCGGCTCATCCAGCAGCAACAGCTTCGGCTCGTTCATGAGCGCACGGGCCAGGTCGAGGCGCTTGAGCGCGCCATACGACAGCGCGTCGGGCATGGTCTCGGTCGTGACGTCGAGCCCGACCATCGCCATCAGCCCGCACGCGCGCTCGCTCAGTTCACGGTCGCGACGCACCAGCGCGGGCGGCCGGAAGATGCCGGCCCACAGCCCGCCCTGCAAGCCCACGTGCGCGCCGAGCAGCACATTCTCGAGTGCCGTCATGTTGTGGCAGATCTTCAGGTTCTGGAACGTGCGCGCCACGCCCAGCGGCGCCAGTTCGTGCGGCGCCAGCGCCGCAAGGTCATGCCCTTCGATCAGCACCCTGCCCGCACTTGGCCGGTACAGGCAACTGACGACGTTGAGCAACGTGGTCTTGCCGGCGCCGTTGGGCCCGATCAGCGAATGCACATGGTCGCGCTTCAGCGCGAACGTCACGTCGTCGAGCACCTTCGGGCCGCCGAAGTCCTTGTGCACGCCTTCGACGCGCACGATCTCCGCGTCGCGCGCGGGCACGGCCGTCGGCACCGTCTGCGCGGTCTGCGTGCTCGTCACGGCTGCACCCTCGCACGGCGAGCGCGCCAGCGGCTGCGCAGCGTCGGCACGATGCCGCGCGGCATGAACAGCACTGCGGCGAACAGCACGATACCGACCACCAGGGTCTCGTACTCGGCCGCGCCGGCCAGCAGGTTGGGGAGCAGGGTCATCATCGCCGCACCCAGCACCGCGCCTGCGATCGAGCCGATGCCGCCGATCACGGCCATCATCAGGAACTGCACGGAGTGGACGAAGGAGGCGGAGGCCGGGGTGATGAAGCCCGCGTAGTGCGCGTACAGCGCGCCCATCAGGCCGGCGATGCCGCCCGACAGCACGAAGATGCGCATCTTGTAGCTGCGCACGTCGACGCCCAGGGTGGTGGCCGCGATCTCCGCATCGTGCAGCGCGCGCAGCGCGCGGCCGGCGGGCGAGCGGAGCAAGTTCAGCGAACCGATGACGACGAGCACCAGCACTGCGAGCAGCAGCCAGTACCAGGCGGCATCGCCGCGCAGCACGTAGCGGCCGACTTCGAGCGGCCCGACCGACATGCCATCCGGCCCGCCGCTGAACCCTTGCTCGTTGCGCAGCACGATGCCCAGCAGCAAACCGATGCCCAGCGTGGCGACTGCCAAGTAGTAACCCGAGAGCTTCAGGAACAGACGGCCCACCGCCCAGGCCAGCAGCGTGCTGCCCAGCACGGCGCACGGCAGCGCCAGCAGCACCGGCCAGCCGCGTGCCACCGACAGGTGGGCCGACAGGTAGGCGCCGCCGGCAAAGAACGCCGCATGGCCCAGGCTCAGCTGGCCCGTGGTGCCGATCAGCAGGGTCAGCGACACCGCCACCGCGGCATTGATGAGGATCAGATTGGCCACCGCCAGGTAGAACGGGTTCGGCACCAGCAACGGCATGAGCGCGGCCAGCACGACCACCGCCGACAATAGCAGGGCGCGAGGGCGGCGACTCGACGGACGCAGCGCCGCCCGGGGCGCCACGGACAAGGCCGCTGCGGGCATGGCGGACGACTCGCGGCTCATCTAGACGCGCTCCACGCGCGGCTTGCCGAACAGCCCGTTCGGCTTGACCATGAACAGCAGCACGATCATCACGAAAGGCACCGCGTCCTTGTAGGCCGACGAGACGTAGCCCGCGGTCATCGCCTCGGCCAGGCCGATCGCGAAGCCGCCGAGCACCGCTCCCAATGGGCTGCCCAGGCCGCCGATGATGGCGGCGATGATCGCCTTCAGGCCGACCATCACGCCCACGTCGTAGTAGGTGTAGGTGATCGGCGCCGTCACGATGCCGCCCACGGCGCCGAGCATGCCGGACAGCGCGAACGCGATCAGCAGCACGCGCTTGACGTCGATGCCCATCAGCTGCGCCGTCACCGGGTCGTGCGACGCGGCGACGAAGCCGCGCCCGGTGCGGCTGCGGCGGAAGAACCAGGCCAGCGCCACGAGCACGAGGGCGGTCACGCCGATCACCCAGACCGCTTGCGGCAGGATGGTGGCCCCGCCGATGCGGATCGGGTCGCTGCCGCTGAACGGCGGGATCGAGCGCGTTTGCGTGCCCCACAGAACGTGGGCCAGGCCGCGCAACACGATGCCGAATGCCACCGTCAGGATGATCACCTGCAGCACGCCTGAGCGCCGCAACGTGCGTGTGAACAGGCCCTGCAGCAGCAGCGAGACGGCGAGAACCACCGCCATCGCGAGCAGCATCGCCACGCCCAGCGGCAGTTGCGCCTGCAGCAGCACTGCGGTCGTCATGCCGCCGAGCATGATCGATTCGCCCTGTGCGAAGTTGAGCGCTCCGCTGGCGTTGAAGATCAGCGTGAAGCCCAGCGCCGCCAGCGCGTAGCGGGCGCCCTCGGTCAGGCCCGAGGACAGGAACTGGATGAAGGCCGCGTCCATCGTCTCGGTCACTCCGGCCCGTTCCGGCTCGCGGCGGTCGGAACCCTCGTCACTCGACCAGCTTCCAGCGACCGCCCTTGACCTGCACGATGCGCAACGACGCGGCGGTGAGTCCGACGTGATCGGTCTCGCTCATCTGGAACGGCCCGGTCACGCCCTTGAAAGAGCTCGCCGCCAGCGCGTCGCGCAGCTTGCCTGAATCGACGCTGCCGGCGCGCTGCACCGCCTCGCGGATCGCCAGCATCGCGTCGTGCGCATTGCCGGCAAAGTACGACGGCGCTTCGCCGTACTTGGCCTGGTAGGCCTTCACGTAGGCCTGCACCACGCCTTGCAGCGGGTCGTTCGCCGGCAACTGGTCCCACACGAGGATCGGCCCGTTGGTCATCACCATGTCCTCGGCCGAGGCGCCGGCGAGCTTGACGAAGGTGTCGGAGGCGAGCGCGTGCGTGCCGTAGTGCGGCAGCGTGATGCCGAGTTGTTTGTAGTTCTTGGTCAGGATCACCGCCGGCTCGCCGAAGCCGCAGTTCAGGATGGCCTGCACGCCGGGGGCCTGGCGCAGGTTGGTGAGCTGCGCGGTCATGTCCGTGTCCTTCACGTTGAAGGACTCCTCGCGCGCGATCTTCACGCCCTTCTCGGGCGCGAGCTTCTGTGCCGCCCCCAGGCAGGCCCGGCCGAAGGCGTCGGTGCCGGCGATCACGCCGATGGTCGCGATCTTGTTCTTCACCATGTGCTCGTACAGCCGGGTGATCGCCATCGCATCGGTCTGGTTCATCTTGAAGACGAACTTCTTGACCGGATCGATGATCACCGTGCCGCCTGCGAGCGAGAGCATCGGCACCCCGGCGCGCTCGACCAGCGGGGCGGCCGACATCGTGGTGCCGGTGGTCGAGCCGCCGATCAGCACCTGCACGCCATCGTTGTCGAGCATGCGCTTGACCAGCGTGTTGGCGCGCGCCGGGTCGGACTCGTCGTCGTAGCGCACCAGCTCGATCTTGCGGCCGTCGATGCCGCCGGATGCGTTCAACGAGTCGACGATCATCTCCACCGTCTTCATCGCACCGGAGCCCAGGTAGGCAGCCGGGCCGGTGACCGAGAGGTAGGCGCCGACCTTCAGCGGCGGCCTGCCCTGCGCCATGGCGTGGGTGGCAACCAGGGAGCCGGCGAGAACGAGGGCGCTGACCGCCCGGTGGCTGAGCTTGTGCAAAAACTGGGGCATGGATGTCTCTTGCTTCGTGTGGTGATGTCGGGGCGTCATTCGACGTTCGTGCTCCAGGGCAGCAGCCCCGGTTCGCGGGCGAGCCATTGCTTCAGCTCGTTCTTCTTCACTTTTGCGTTCGTGGTCTTCGGGAGTTCGGCCGCGAAGACGACGTGCTTGGGTGTTTCGGGGCGGCTCAGGCGGCCATCGCAGAAGCCGACGATGTCGGCGGCGGTGGCCGTAGCGTGCGCCGCCCTGCGCACGACGACGGCCACGACGGCCTCGCCCCATTCCGGGTGCGGCACGCCGACGACCGCCACCTCCTCGACCGCCGGGTGCTCGACCAGCACCGCTTCGACCGAGGTCGGGAACACGTTGACCGCGCCGGTGATGATCATGAACTTCTGGCGGTCCATGAGGTACAGGTAGCCGCGCTCGTCGAGCCGCCCGATGTCGTTGGTGCGTAACCAGCCGTCGACGATGGCTTCGGCGGTGGCCTGCGGCAGGTTGCGGTAGCCCTTCATCAGCGTGTTGCCGCGCAGCCAGATCTCGCCGGCCTCGCCCGCCGGAAGCGGCTGGCCCCGCTCGTCGCGGATCGAGCAGTCGTAGTGCACGCCGATCTTGCCGACCGACTTGAGCAACGCAGGCTCGTCGCGCAGCGCCTTGTCGTGGTCGGCGTTGGTGAGGTAGCTGATCCAGCCGCCGGTCGCCTCGGTCATGGCATACGTCTGGATCAGGGCGACCTTGAACGTCTCCTTGGCGTCGCGGATCAGCTTGGGCGTGGCCGGCGACGAGCCATACATCATGAGGCGCAGCGACGACAGGTCGTAGACCGGGTTGGCCCGCACTTCGGCGATCGCGCGCTGCAGCATCGTCGGCACCAGCAGGCCGACCGTGACCTTGAAGCGTCCGACCTCCTGCAGGTAGGTCTGGATCTGGAACGCGCCATCCGGGATCGCCACCGTCA
>VFQQ010003780.1_pt1 | contig 14254 bp, 15 predicted proteins | sample 3512341 | NCBI WGS metagenome assembly VFQQ01 (sample SAMN10412373, study PRJNA504923) | tailings metagenome | isolation source: Relicate 2 Philex TSF1 revegetated site | place: Philippines: Tuba, Benguet | collected 2017-08-29 | reverse complement strand
CGCGCTCCAACCCCGCCACCTATACCGGCGCCTTCACGCCGATCCGCGACTGGTTCGCCGGGCTCCCGGAGGCGAAGGCGCGCGGCTACGGCCCCGGCCGTTTCTCGTTCAACGTGAAGGGCGGGCGCTGCGAGGCTTGCGAAGGCGATGGCGTCATCAAGATCGAGATGCACTTCCTGCCCGACGTCTATGTCCAGTGCGACGTCTGCAAGGGCCAGCGCTACAATCGCGAGACGCTGGAAGTGAAGTTCAAGGACAAGTCGATCGCCGACATTCTCGACATGACCGTCGAGGACGCCGCCCAGTTCTTCAAGGCGGTGCCGAGCGTGCGCGACAAGATGGAAACTCTGGAGCGCGTCGGCCTCGGCTACATCAAGGTCGGCCAGCAGGCGACGACGCTGTCGGGCGGCGAAGCCCAGCGCATCAAGCTGTCCAAGGAGCTGTCACGGCGCGCCACCGGTCGCACGCTTTACATCCTCGACGAGCCGACCACCGGCCTGCATTTCGAGGATGTCCGCAAACTGCTGGAAGTGCTCCACGAACTCGCCGACCAGGGCAACACCGTCATCGTCATCGAGCACAATCTGGAGGTCATCAAGACCGCCGACTGGATTATCGATCTCGGCCCCGAAGGCGGCGACGGCGGCGGCGAAATCGTCGCGGCCGGCACGCCAGAGGACATCGTAGGCGTAGCGCGGAGCTATACCGGCCAGTTCCTGAAGCCGCTGCTGAAACGCAAGGGTGCCCCTGCCATCGCAGCCCCAGTCAAGCCCGCCAAGCCCAAGCGCGCAGCGAGGGGCTAATCCACGTTCACTCGGGAGGCGGGTCGGTCAGCGTCGCGCTCAGCGCCTGCCCGTTCAGCGCCTTATAGCTGTAGGAAAGTATACCGACACCGATTGCCGTGACGACGACGGTCAGGAGGAAATCCACGACGGCCATCGGGAGCGCGATATCGCGCTGGAGATATAATAGCTGCTTCAGGTCGGTGTCAGCCTGGGCTGCGCCCATCGCTGCCCCGCCACCGCCGACAGCCAGCATCAGAACGAGCGATAAAAAGAAAAGCGGCAGCGAGGCGACCAAATTGGTCCCAACGACCCGCCACCAATTGCCGCTGACCAGTTCGATCGAGCGGCGCGGGTCTATCTTCCCTTCCGCTACGATGATGGGAAACACCATCATCAGGAAGACAGACAAAATCGTCACCAAAACGCCGAACGCCACAATGCCGCCCAGACCCCCAACGCCGCCAGCAGGCAGGCCGGATACAGGCGCGACCAGCATGATCAAAAGCGCAGGCACCATGAAAGCGAGACTGAAGATGATCGACACGAGGACGAATTTCCTTTCTACCGACCCAAACCGTAGCCTGGGCGCGGTCTCGCCGAACAGCACCATGCGGTGCAGGGCGGCGGCGACGACTCCGATGACAGCGGCCTGAAGCAAGGTGCTCGCCAATCCGCTTAGCAGGATCGTCATAGGATATGGCTGATCTTGCCCGCCTTCGAGCGCAGCGATCTGCGCGTCTATCGCCATACGACCCGTGAAGTACTGAAGGACGGCCATAGCCGCGAACGGAATTCCGGACGCGCCTAGAATCGTAACAAACCTGCCGAAAGCGAACCGATAGGCTTCCGCCACGACGTCGAAAACCGGAATCTTGTTTGGATTGGCCATCGCTCCCGCAAGCCTGTCTTGGTCCAGTAAGACCCTGTCTTGTCATTCGCCGCGATCATCATCTCGCTGCGGCGCGCCCAAACGTCTCAGGCCTTCATGGCGCTTTCACCCCGACGAGTGGCAGTGTTTAGTCTCCGAAACCAGATATTTCGGGGGAAACGGCATGACGTTCAAGGAGTACGCGGATTTCGACGGGGTCGGCCTCGCCGAGTTGATCGCCAAGAAGAAGATTTCGGCGGCAGAGGCGCTGGAGGCCGCGATCATGCGGGCCGAGGCGCACAACCCGAAGCTCAACGCCATCATCCTGCAACTCCACGATCAGGCGCGGGCGCGCGCGAAGACCAAGCTGAAAGGCCCCTTCGCCGGTGTGCCGTTCCTCATGAAGGACATCATGGGCGCCATGGTCGGCGTGCCGACGCGACAGGGCTCGGCCTATATGCCCGCCTTCCCCGCGATGCGGGATTCGACCCTGACCACGCGCTTCAACAAGGCCGGCTTCGTCACCTTCGGCAAAACCAACGTGCCGGAATACGGCCTGCTGCCGATCACGGAATCGACGCTCTACGGCCCGGCCCGCAACCCCTGGAACACAGGTCACACGCCTGGCGGCTCCAGCGGCGGTGCCGGCGCGGCCGTAGCGGCCGGCATCGTGCCGATCGCCCACGCGAATGACGGCGGCGGCTCCATCCGCATCCCGGCCTCCAGCTGCGGCCTTGTCGGGCTGAAGCCGACGCGCGGCCGCAATTCCCTCGGGCCTGATTTCGGCGACGTGATGAGCGGCCTCATCGCCGAGGGCGTCGTGACCCGCTCGGTCCGCGACACCGCCGCCGTGCTGGACGCCACTCATGGCGGCGAGCTGGGCGACCCCTACCCTGCACCGCCCGTCGCCTATGCCTATACTGACGAGATCAAGCGCAAGCCGAAGAAGCTGCGCATCGGCTACGCCACCACCGATCTCAGCGGCAAGAAAGTGCATGCCGACTGCATCGCCGCCGTCCGCAGCGTCGCCCAACTTTGCGAAGACCTCGGCCATACGGTTGAAGAAGCCTCACCTCAGCTCGACATCGCAATCCTCTCGGAGTGCTTCATGGCGATCTGGGCGTCGGGCCTCGCCCAGGTCATCGACACCATCGCCATGCTCACCAATACCAAGCCCAGCCTGAAGACGATCCAGGGTCTCACCATGGGCCTCTACGAGACAGGCAAGAAGATCAGCGCCGCGCAGTATCTGAACGCCGTCACCATGCTGCAGGCGGCCGGGCGCACCACCGCCATATGGCACAAGACCTACGATGTCTGGCTGACCCCGACGCTCGGCGCCCCGCCGCTGCCCATCGGCACGGTCGACACGTCGGAGCGAGATCCGCAGAAGGCCTTCGAACCGATCATCGACTATGTGCCCTTCACGGCGATCCAGAACGCCACCGGCCAGCCGGCGATCAACCTGCCGCTGCACTGGAACAAGGCGGGTCTGCCCGTCGGCGTGCAGTTCGTCGGCCGCTTCGGCGACGAGGCGACGCTGCTGCGCATCGCGGCGCAGCTCGAGAAGGCGCGCCCCTGGAAAGACAAGCGCCCGCCGATCTACGGCTGAGGGAGACCGCCATGAACTATGAGGAATACGCAAAGCTCGATGGCGTCGCGATGGCGGCGCTAGTGCGCAAAGGCGAGGTGACGCCCGCCGAACTGCTCGAACTCGCGATCACACGCGCCGAAACGGTCAACGCCCGCCTCAACGCCATCGTCTACAAAGGCTATGACGACGCGCGCAAAGCGGCCGCCAAGATTGATCGCGATGCGCCGTTCGCCGGCGTGCCGTTCCTCATAAAGGATCTCTATTGCGACGTCGCCGGCTGGCCGATGTCGAACGGCTCGCGCTTCTTCCGCGACTATGTCTCGCGCGAGGACAGCGAATGGGTCCGCCGCTGCCGCAAGGCGGGGCTCAACATCATGGGCAAGTCGAACACGCCCGAATACGGCATCACCGGCACAACCGAAGGCGCCTATCTCGGCCCTTGCCGCAGTCCCTTCGGTGAGAACCGTATCGCCGGCGGCTCCTCCGGCGGTTCGGCTTCGGCGGTTGCTGCCGGCATCGTCCCGATGGCCCACGCGACCGACGGGCTCGGCTCCATCCGCATCCCCGCCGCCTGCAACGGCCTCGTCGGCCTCAAGGTCACGCGCGGTCGCAACCCCATGGACTGGAACTCGCCCGTCACCGAATTGTCGGTCGGGCATGTCGTTTCGATGTCGGTCCGCGACACGGCGGCGATGCTCGACGCGGTATCCGGCCCTGTCGCCAATGCGCCCTTCGCCTATCCGAACGCGCCCGCCTCGTTTCTGGCGGAGGCGTTGGCGCGACCCAAACATCTAACCATCGCTTACTCGTCCGAGAATCCGTCCGGCACACCGCTACACGATGATGTTGCAGCGGGCTTCGCCGCCACGCTGAAGAAGCTCGAAGAGCTTGGCCACAAGCTGATCGAGCGCCCCATCGAAACCGACTGGAAGAAGCTCTACCGCGCCCAGGGTGCGCACTCTGCCGGCCATTTCGGCGCGGGGATCATTCAGTCCATTGCCGAAGTCGGGCGCGAACCCGAACCCGGCGATTTCGAGCCACTGACCATGACCTACTGGGAGGGCTCCCGCCGCTTCAGCGCCGACAAGGCCGCGTTCGGCACGCTCACCATGCGGACGATGGCGCGCGACATCATCGCCCAGTTCGAACAGTTCGACGTGTTCCTCTCGCCGACCATGATCACGCCGCCGCCGGAGATCGGACTGATCGATACGGTGAACCTGGATTCAAAGGAGCTGAACAAGCGGCAGGCCCGCGTGTTCGGCTACACCCCGCCCTGGAACATGACCGGCCAGCCCTCCATTTCGCTCCCGCTCGCCTGGAGCCGCGACAGCCTGCCCATCGGCATGATGTTCACCGGCCGCTATGCCGATGAGGCGACGCTGCTGAACCTCGCTATCCAGCTTGAACAGGCGATGCCTTGGGCATCCCATCGACCGGTCCGCTGATGTCCGAACACCGCGCCACGATCGTCTGGCGGCGCAGCAGCGCCGACTTCACCTACGACACCTACAACCGCGATCATATCTGGCGCGTGCCGGGCGGTGCCGACATCGCCGCCTCCAGCGCGCCCGAGTATCGCGGCACGCCGGAGCGCATCGACCCTGAACAGGCGCTGGTGGCGGCGCTGTCCAGCTGCCACATGCTGACCTTCCTTGCGATCTGCGCCCGCAAGCGCATTCCGGTGGACGCCTATGAAGACGAAGCGGTCGGCGTCATGACGAAGAACGAGAAAGGCCGACTCTATGTCAGCCGCTGCACATTGCGTCCCAAGATCACATGGAGCGGCGATGCGCCATCAGCCGAGGTGATCGCCGACCTGCATCACAAATCGCATGAAGAATGCTTCATCGCGAACTCGGTGCTGACCGAGGTGGTCGTCGAGGCTTAGGGCATCACCGGCGTTTCGGGGATCCCCGGGTCGTCTTTCACGAAGGCGATCCGGAAGTCCTCACCCGACTCGACGAAGCGCACGGTGAAGTCGGCCAGCCCGCCCACGATCTGCCATTCGCCGCACCCTTCGGGCCTTCCCGCCGAAAGCATCCGCACCCGCAACTCGGCGCGGTTTTCGTCGTCCATGATCTTCACGTTGAAGTCCGGGAACGAGTCGACGATGCGCACCTTCCCCATCAGCCGATGGCCCTGGAATTCACAGGGCCGCTGATCGTTCACGACCCCGCCTGGCGCCTGGGCGCTGGCGGCCGTGACGAGGCAAAAGGCAAGGGCGACGGCACGCATGTCCGAAAGCCTATGCCGCGCCGGTTAAGAAAGCCGGAACCTTAAGGTTCGCCCGGGAAACTCGTCACCATCTGGATCGTGAAATCCGGGAACGACGTTACGTACTGGATCGTGAAGTCGGGAAAACTTTCCACGATCTGCCACTCGCCGCAGTCGTCCGGGAAGCTTTCGACGAACTTGACCTTCAGGTCGGGAAAGCTCGTGACGGCCTGCACTTTGAAGTCGGCGCCGCTCGACACGATCTGCACCTTGCCCTTCAGAACTTTGCCGTGCGCGGCGCAGCCATTCACCTTGTCCCCCGCCGCAGCGGTTCCCGCTAGCGCGGCAAGCGCCGCCAACATCCAGATCGCCCTCATATCAAACGCCCTCCATCCCGACGCGGCGGGTTTCATTCGCCGCCTCACTTCCCTATGTTCCGCGCCGATTATGACCAAATTCAAGCCCATTCATGTCATCGGCGGCGGTCTGGCCGGTTCGGAGGCCGCCTGGCAGGCGGCCGAGGCCGGCGTGCGCGTCGTTCTCCACGAAATGCGCGGCGTGCGCGGGACTGACGCGCACCAGACAGACACCCTGGCGGAACTCGTTTGCTCCAACTCGTTCCGCTCGGACGACTGGGAGAACAACGCCGTCGGCCTGCTGCACGCGGAAATGCGCCGCTGCGGCTCGGTCATCATGGCCGCAGCCGACGCCCACCAAGTTCCCGCCGGCGGCGCGCTCGCGGTTGATCGTCTCGGTTTCTCGGCCGCCGTTCAGGCCAAGATCGAGGCCCATCCGAATATCGAAATCCGCCGCGAGGAGATCGCGGGCCTGCCCCCGGCTGACTGGGACAATGTCATCATCGCCACCGGTCCGCTCACCTCGCCGGCGCTGGCCGAGGCGATCCGCGACCTCAGCGGCGAGGACTCGCTCTCCTTCTTCGACGCCATCGCACCCATCGTGCATCGCGAGTCGATCGACTTCGACATCGCCTGGTTCCAGTCGCGCTACGACAAGTCCGGTCCCGGTGGTGATGGCGCGGACTATGTGAACTGCCCGCTGAACGAGGCCGAATACAACGCCTTCATCGATGCGCTGCTGAACGGCGAAAAGACCGACTTCAAGGAATGGGAGAAGTCGACGCCTTATTTCGAGGGCTGCCTTCCCATCGAAGTCATGGCCGAACGCGGCCGCGAAACGCTCCGCTTCGGCCCGATGAAGCCGGTGGGCCTGCGCGATCCGCGCACGGGCACGCGCCCGCATGCCGTGGTGCAGCTTCGCCAGGACAATGCGCTCGGCACGCTGTTCAACATCGTCGGCTTCCAGACCAAGCTGAAGCACGGGCCGCAGACCGAAGCCTTCCGCATGATCCCCGGCCTGCAGAACGCGCAGTTCGCGCGGCTCGGCGGCATCCACCGCAACACCTTCATCAACAGCCCGCGTTCGCTGAACCGCGATCTCACCATGAAGGCGATGCCGCGCCTGCGCTTCGCCGGCCAGGTGACGGGCGTTGAGGGCTATGTCGAAAGCGCGGCGATGGGCCTGCTCGCCGGACGTTTCGCCGCCGCACAACAGCGTGGCGAAACCCTTGAAGCGCCTCCCGGCGAAACCGCGATGGGGGCGCTGGTGAACCACATCACCGGCGGCGGCGACGCGAAAACCTTTCAGCCGATGAACGTCAATTTCGGCCTCTTTCCGGATCTTGAGATCGGCAAGCTTCCTAAGGGCCATGATCGCGGCAAGGCCCGCAAGCAGGCCATGGCCCGCCGCGCTATCGCCGCGCTCGACGCCTGGCTCGGCATCAAAGCCGAAGCCGCCGAATAACCAATCCAGCAATGTCATCCTCGGGGCCGCGCAGCGGAACCCGTGGACCCATGCCTGAGGCCATTCAGATCTAAAACCGGTTCCTCAGCGCCATCCAAAGCGCCCGCCCATACAGCCGCGTCTGCGTCACCGGATGCTTCGCGTCGAGATAGGTGACGGGCAGATAGGCCGGCAGCTCGCCCTTCCGCGCCCGCCGCTCGCCGCGCCACAATTTCCGCGCCGCTGCCAGCTTGTCGCGATCGCCCGTCGTCAGCGCCGCCGCCACCGCGTCAGCCACCGCATTCGCGCCCGCCGCTGCGCCCAGCACGCGCGCCGCGATCGAAACTGCCTCACCTTCGCCGCCACCCGCCTCGCGCGTATCGACCAGCGCTGCCAGATCGTCCGTCGCGAAACGACCAGCCGCAACCGCAGCACTCAACTCGTCCAACACCGGATGCCCGCGCGACGGCTCCGGCAGACGCGCCACTGCATCGCGCCACCACTGATAGCGCATCGCGACGATCATCGGCTCGCGCGCGGCCTCGGGAATATGCCGCAGCTCGGCGTCCAGCCCATAAAGCGCAAACAACGCCCGCCGTTTCGCCTCCGGTGCGAACAGGGCCGCGACGAAGCGCGCGGGGCTGCGCCGCTTCACCTCTGCCGAAACATGCGCTGCCGCGTCATCGGGCTTCATCAAACAAACCGGGCCGCCCGTCGCCGGGCGGCCCGTTCCTTGTCAGGGCTGACCCGGCGTTAGAAGCCGGTATTGCCGTAATTGGTGCCGCCGCCGGTCATCGCCAGCAGCATCGGGATCGAGAGCATCATGTTGGTGCGCGAGAACAGCATCGCGGTGCGCGCGGCCTTGTCCTTCAGCGGCTGCGCCAGATCCGGATAGGCGTTGTTGATGTTCAGCGCCTTCTTCTGGTTCGGCCAGATCACGAACCAGACGTTGAACCACATGATGATGCCCAGCCACATGCCGACGCCGATGAAGAAGATCGGCAGAACAAAACCGTCCTTCGTGAAGCCCAGCATCAGCGACTCGTGGACATAACCGCGCAGCGTCGCGACGATCAGGCCGGTGACGATCGTCGCCATCGCGGCCCAGCGGAACCACCAGAGCGCTTCCGGCGCGATGAACTTCGACACCGCCGGCTTCTGCTCCGCCGGGATTTTCGGCATCTGAATCATCTGCACGAAGTTGAAGTAGTAGAGGTGGCCGATCCACATGATGCCTGAGGCGACGTGCAGCCACACAAAGATATAGGCCCAGGTGATCGTGCCGCCGAACGCCAGTCCGAAATCGCCTTCGGACAGAACGAACACAGCAGCCAGCAGGATGAACGCAAGCACGAAGCCAGCGCCCACAGTGCGGTAGAGATTGGTCAGAATGACAGCCATGTCCGCCCCCCAGCGGTTAATTCAGCTTAAACCGGCAAAACCTTCGGCTTGCGCCAGCGATACCACGATACAACCATAATGCGCGTGAGCAACACGGCCGTGAACATCGACACCGCGATGCCGATGCCCAGCGTCACGGCGAAGCCGCGCACCGGGCCCGAGCCCAGGTAGAACAGGATCGCGCAAGCCAGCAGCTGCGTCATATTCGCGTCGAAAATGGCGTTTGACGACCCGCTGAAGCCGCCGGCCAGCGAACTCGCCGCCTGCTTGCCCAGCTCCCGCTCTTCGCGCATGCGCTCGTAGAACAGCACGTTGGCGTCGACGGTCATGCCGATCGAGAGGATCAAGCCCGCGATGCCCGGCAAGGTCAGCGTCGCGCCGATCATCGTCATGATCGCCAGCGTGATGATGAGGTTCAGCACAAGGCCGACGACGGCGAAGCTGCCGAAGAGGCCATAGGCCAGCACCAGCAACAGCACGACAATCACGACGCCGACCACGGCGGCGGTCGTACCGTCCTCAATCGAGTCCATGCCGAGTTCGGCGCCCACGGTGCGCTCTTCCACCACGGTCAGCGGCGCGGGCAGCGCACCGGCGCGCAGCAGCACAGCGAGGTCGTTGGCGGATTCGAACGTAAAATTGCCGGTGATCTGGCCCGAACCAGTCAGGATCGGCTCCTGAATACGCGGCGCGCTGATGACGACATTATCCAGCACGATGGCAAACAGCTTGCCGACATTCGCCTTGGTGGCATCGCCGAACCGGCGCGCGCCCTGCGAGTCGAACGTGAACGACACGACCGGCTTGCCCGACCGCTGGTCGACGGCCTGCTGCGCATTGGTCAGCTGCTCGCCGGTTACGATGACGCGCTTTTCGATCAGATACGGGATCTGCTGCCCCGACGGCCCGACTTCATAGAGAAGGTCGTCGCCGACCGGCACACGGCCCTGCAGCGCAGCCTGCACATCGCCCTGCTCGTCCACCATGCGGAAGGCGAGCTTCGCGGTCTTGCCGATCAGATCTTTCAGACGCTGCGGATCATCCAGACCTGGCACCTGCACCAGGATGCGGTTCGCGCCCTGCTGCTGGATCGTCGGTTCCTTCGTGCCCAGTTCGTCGACGCGGCGGCGCACGATCTCGATCGACTGCGACAACGTCTGCGTCCGATAATAGGTCGCCGCGCCTTCCGTCATCGTGAAGGTCAGCGTGCCGTCATTGGCCGACGTCGTCAGCGTATAGTTGTTCGCGCCGCCGCCCAGCAGGCCCGCCTCGACTGAAGAGATCAGCGGCTTCAGGCGCTCTTGCGCCGTCGCCAGGTCCGCCGGGTTGGTCAGCTTCACGACCAGCGCGCTCGTGCCTTGCAGCGTCGTCACATGCTGGATGCGCGGCGCCGCCGTCAGCGCGCGGCGTGCATCGTCACGCGTCGTTTCCAGCTTTTCCTTGAACACTGCATCGACATCGATTTCGAGCAGCAGCTGCGAGCCGCCCTGCAGGTCGAGGCCGAGGCTCAGCGTGTTCTTCGGCAACCAGGATGGCATCGCGTCCCGCCAGGTCTGCGGCAGGACGTTCGGCAACGCCACGAAAACGGCGACGATGCAGATCAGGATCGACGTCCAGATCGTGCGGCGGCTGAAGGTGATCATATCGTATTACTCAGCCGGCTTTTCGACGGCCTTGGTCTCGCGCAGCGGCTCGGTCTTCGAGCGCACGTCCGAGATCGACGAACGCACCAGGCGCACTTCCACGCCCTTCGCCAGTTCCACCGTCACTTCGTCTTCGGCGTCGTGCACCGTCTTGATCTTGCCTATGAAACCGCCGGCCGTGACCACCACGTCGCCGCGGCGCACGGCGGCGACCATTTCGCGATGCTGCTTCATGCGCTTCTGCTGCGGACGGATCAGCAGGAAGTACATGATGACGAAGATCAGGATGAAGGGGACGATCTGGACGAAAATCTCCAGACCGCCGGGCGCGGCGCCCGCTTGGGCATACGCCGGCGTAACGAACATCGAAAACTCCAAAAACCTTGATGACCGGCGAAGCACCAGCCAAAACCGCGCGGAATATAGCTATCGGGGGCGCTTTTTCAAACGCGCATCGCGGCGTATAGCAGGGTCGTGTTCGGGGCGGAAAATCTCATGAATTCAACGGATAACGAGCTGAAGGCCCTGCTCGCGCGCATCGCGGGCGCACTGGAGCGCCTGGCTCCGGCCGAATCCGCAGCCCCGGATTGGGCCTTTGCCGATGCCTGGGTGTGGCACGCCGAGGGTCCGGGCCTAACCCCTGTGCCGAGTGTCTCCCGCGTCGATCTCGCGCTTCTCAAAGGCATCGACCGCGTCCGCGACCTCCTCACCGAGAACACCGAACGCTTCGCTGCCGGGCTTCCCGCCAACAACACGCTGCTGTGGGGTGGGCGCGGCATGGGCAAGTCGTCGCTGGTGAAAGCCGCCCACGCCGCCGTGAATATCGGCCGCGACATTCCCGTCGTCCTCATCGAAATCCACCGCGAGGACATCGCCACCCTGCCCGTCCTCCTGCGCCACCTCCGCGAAGCAGCGCCCCGCCGCTTCATCGTCTTCTGCGACGACCTTTCCTTCGAAGCCGCCGACCAGTCCTACAAATCGCTGAAGGCTGTGCTCGACGGCGGCATCGAAGGCCGCCCGGCGAACGTCGTCTTCTACGCGACCTCCAACCGCCGCCATCTGCTGCCGCGCGACATGATGGAGAACGAGCGCGCCACCGCCATCAACCCGGGTGAGGCCGTGGAGGAGAAAGTCTCCCTCTCGGACCGTTTCGGTCTCTGGCTCGGCTTTCACAACTGCAGCCAGGACGACTACCTCGCCATGTGCGCCGCCTACGCCGCGCATTACGGGCTCGAAGGCGGCGAAGCTCTGAAGGCCGCCGCCATCGAATGGGCGGCCACACGCGGCGGACGCTCGGGCCGCGTCGCCTGGCAGTTCATCCAGGACTATGCGGGGCGCGCGGGCCGGTCGCTGGCTTGAGCTACGCGCAACAGACGCGGGGTGACGCCAACGGGCTGAAACGCTGGGTCCAGAACCGCCGTCTGTCTGACGCCGTCCGTCTTTCGAAACTGGCCGGAACGCCCTCACGCATCGTCGATTACGGCGCAGGCGACGCCGCGCTCTCGCTCGCCCTCGCCGCCGCCTTCCCGACCGCCTCCATCACCTGCTTCGAGCCGATCCCGGCCATGCGCGCCGAGGCCGAGCGCCTCACGGCCGGCCGTTCCGCCATCACCGTCGCCGCCTACGAGGCCGATATCCAAAGCGGTGCTGATCTCATCGTCTGCACAGAGGTGTTCGAACACCTCCCGCCAGCCGCCTTCGATCATGCCCTGAACGAGATCGAGCGCATCGCCGCGCCCGGCGGCCTCATCATTTTCGGCGTCCCTGTCGAAACCGGACCGCCTGCGCTCGCGAAAGGTCTGTTCCGCATGGCACGGCGCTATGGAGCGGAAGATGCGCAGCCGCGCCGCGTCCTCGCCGCCACCTTGGGCCGCCCACCCTCACGCCATCCGCAAACCATCGCCGAGGGGCGGAGCTACCTCCACGCCCATCTCGGCTTCGACCAACGCACGTTCGAACGCGCCATCCGCGCACGCTTCACCCTCGTGAAGCGCCGCTTCAGCCCGTTCAATCTGGGAAGCTGGCTCGCGAGCGAACTCTATCTCGCCGTCCGCAGCCGTTAGCGCTGCGAGACCAGCATCTTTTTTGGGTCGATCGACTTCGTGCCCTTGCGGATCTCGAAGTGGACCTGGGGCGACTTCACGTTGCCCGTCTGCCCCGCCCGCGCGATCACGTCGCCGCGCGCAACCTTCTGGCCGCGCTTCACCGTCAGCGTCTGGTTGTGCGCATAGGCGGTGACATAACCGCCCGTGTGCTCGATGAGCACGAGATTGCCATAGCCGCGCAGCTCATTGCCCGCATAGCGCACCGTGCCGCCCGCCGCAGCCTTCACCGGCGTGCCGGAGGCGACCGAGATATTGATGCCCTCGTTGGTGAGGCCGTCGCTGCCAGAGCCGAAGCTCGAGATCACCTTGCCCGAAACCGGCCAGTCGAAGCGCGGACCATCGGCGCTCGCGGTCTCAACCGGCGCAGGCGCAGCTTTTGAAGGCTTCGGCTGCGGCACTGCCGCCTCGCCTTCCTTCACATACTCGCCCTCGCGCGGCGCCTTGGCTTCGGCCCGGCCAGGGATCTTCAGCTTCTGGCCCGCCTTCAGGCTGTAAGGCGGCTTCAGCGCGTTCGCCTTGATGATATCGACTTCGCGCACGCCATAGGCGTCGGCGACGTCGCTCAGTTCTTCGCCGCTCTTCACCTTGTGCATCGCGCCGGTCGCTTCGGCAGCGGCGGTACCCTTGCTGGTCGTCAGCGTGCGGTCGGCGCGGCCGCGATCTTCGCTCTCCTGCGGATAGCTCGGCTCAGGACGGCGCGGCGCTTCGGCATACTCGCCCGGCGGCGGCAGCGCGGATGATTCAACACGGTCGGTGCCGTAATTACCGTCGCGCGATCCGGCGTTCACCGGCGCGCGGGTGACGCGCTCGGCCGGGGCCGTGTCGCGGCGCGAGACGGCGCGGTCGCCATAGCCGGCCTCGGCGTAGCGATCAGGCTGCTGGTCGCCGCCATAGGCGCCGTCCCACATCTTGGGTGCGGCCGGCGGTCCGTTCGGGTCGCCATCAAAGGGGTTGAAGCCGGAATAGCTCGCGCAGGCCGTCGCGAACTGCATGATCGAAACGACGATGACGGCGCGGAGAATGGCGGCAGGGGCACGCATGACTGGGCTTCCTTATAGGTCCAAGGCCCGCTCAGCCGTCGCGCGCCACCCCCTGCATCATCGGCACAAACGCGACAAAACCGAGGCTATCGACCTCTCCGCCGGCATCCTGCTTGGTTAGCCTTAACAAAACCTGAGCGGCGTCCGGTGGCCCGACCGGACACACCATGATGCCGCCCGGCTTCAACTGGTCGATCAAGTTCTGCGGCAGCTCGGGCGCCGCGCAGGCGACCAGAATACGGTCGAACGGCGCCTGTTCGGGCCAGCCGTCATAGCCATCGCCATGACGGGTCACGACGTTGGAAATCCCTTGTTCCTTAAAGCGTTGCTCGGCGATCTTCATCAACGGCCTGAGCCGTTCGACGGTGTAAACTCGCAGAGCCATGCGGGCGAGGATCGCCGTCTGGTAGCCGGAGCCAGTCCCGACCTCCAGCACCTTCATCCGCTCGCCCAGCCGCAGGGCGTGGGTCATCAGGCCGACGATATAGGGCTGGCTGATGGTCTGGCCGTAACCAATATGGAGCGGCTTGTTCTCATAGGCGGCATGCGCCTGCTCCGGCCCGACATAGGCGCCGCGCGGCACCCGCTCCATCGCGTCCAGCACCCGCGCGTCGGTGACGCCCTGATGCCTCAACTCCATGATGAGGCGGATCAGGTCGGGCGACGGCGCATCGGTCATTGGGTCAGCCGATGATCGCCTTGGGCTGGGGTTTGCCCTTGCGCGGCTTCTTCGGCGGCGTCCCCAGCACCGCTTCGAAGGGCTTCAGCGTCGCCTGTTCGGTCAGGTTCAGGTGCAGCGGC
>VFQQ010003779.1_pt1 | contig 14262 bp, 16 predicted proteins | sample 3512341 | NCBI WGS metagenome assembly VFQQ01 (sample SAMN10412373, study PRJNA504923) | tailings metagenome | isolation source: Relicate 2 Philex TSF1 revegetated site | place: Philippines: Tuba, Benguet | collected 2017-08-29 | reverse complement strand
GGGCAGGCTGTCCTGCGCCAGCAGCCAGAAGGGCTCCTTCAATCCGTTGTCGCAGGGGAAGACTGACTGACTGACTGAGGTTACAGAGGCTGGGCCTGGTCCACAGGCTTGCTGGCTCTGGAAACATCGCAACGTAAATGTGCCACGCAGGGGAAGGTGGGAGATGAAGAGACACAACCTGGCAGGACTCCGCACTGCAGGAAAACTCAATTGTCATCAGCTCGGCAGGTCCAGGCGATCTGAACGACACTCACCATAGCTTAGTTGGAAGAGCGCGAGACTGTAACGCTTGCTCGATATCTCGAGGTCCCCCGTTCGATCCGGGGTGGTGAGATTGTTTTTTGTTTTGGCACACCGTCCACCAATCAGTTCATTACTCTGTCCCCTGCCAACATGTTTTATTCATTTTCGGTTGTGTGGCCGTGCCGGGGCATGCAGTTACATGCCAGGCGGGTGTAACAGCGACAACGAACAACGAACGAAAAGACCAGCTATCGTATCATTTGAACGGGCGCAATGCCGCTTCTGCTGCCTCTTCTTTCCTTTCACCCCGAGCTGCTGCAGCGAGCTAGTTAAACAAAAAATGCTACAAGACAGTGCACCAGGCTATACAGTTTGCAAACTACAGATATGCATCATCGGTGTCCCAGCTGATGTGCCAGCCGTCCTCTGCCATGGCCTCTGCAAAGCCGCTCCGTTCCCACCGGGCCAGGCGCTCTACCGCAGCCTGCGCTTCTGCCTCAGCCTCGGCCAGGGCTGCTTCCGTGGCAGCATTCGCAGCGGCTGCCGTGCGTGCGAGCTCGCCCGCACCCACTGCTGCCTCTGCTACGCTGCTGTCGACAGCGCCGGTTGCTACCTCCGACGCCCGCATGGCTGCTATTAGCGACCGGAGCTGCGCCTCTCGCCTGCGCTTGCGGCCAGCAGCGTTCATGGGGTTCGAGATGCTGAAGCCGAACAGCACCCCCAGCCTGCCCCGCCGCCTGCTGCTGTGCCTGCTGCGCCTGCTGCCTCGGCATGCTGCAGCTGTTGTGCATGCTGCTTTGACTTTGATACGACACGCTGTTCAGCTGCGATTTACTCTATATTATCCCTCTCTTCTAATTCCCTGCTTCCTGAGCCCAGCCATCAGACTGCCTCGGCCTGGCTGCTGCTGCTGCTGCTGCTGCATTTGCCACACGCGAGCAGGCGAGCAAGGGGAAGGGTGTGCACCATGTGCACACATGTCACAGTGCAAGAGAATGTGCGAGCATGCAGCGATGGCAAGACAGGGCAGAGGCATGTGGGGATCAGAAGCAACAGTTTTACAGCATGCGCACGCGAGAGCAAGGAGCAGTGAGCGGGGGATGCAAGGAAGGTGCAATGGACTGGGGTGCAAAGTTGTGCATGCAAGTGGGAGCAAGGGTGGGGAAATGCAAGTGAGGTGCAATGAAATCAATGAAGCAGGTAGCAAGCCGGCCAGCTCCTGGAGCCAGCCAGCCGGCGAGCAGGCGCAGCAGCGCCCCGGCTTGCCATCAGTAACTGCTGCTGCGTGCCGTCATCAGCCGCTCCAGCAAGTCGGTGCGGATGTGGCGCGCCTGCTGCCGCTCGCTGCCATCACTGCCGATAGCTTGTCGACGCATGCGTCACCCGCCAGCCCTTTCAAGTCGCCCACATCCGCATCGGTTAGCACGCCCGGCCACCGCACACCAAGCCCACCGCCGCAGCCCCTGAATATAAGCATGCACCACGCAAAGCGCACCATGGCCAGCACGACGCTGCAATGCAATGATTGGGGGGCGCTGGTCAACTTGACCCAAGCAGTGGGAGGCGCAGGCAGCACGGCAGGCAGCACGGCACGGCAGCACAGCAAAGCACAGCATGCCACGGCAGGCAGCACAGCGCACCCGACGGTTTTCTTTAGCGTGAACTGCTGCTTTCGCCCAGCAGAGTCGCGGACAGCACCAGCAGCGCAATATTTGACCTCGCCTGCAGCGTTGACAACATGCACTTGTCAAACACTGCTTGCTAGTTGATGCATGCTGATGCGGCAACGCAGGCTGCTTGGACCGCAAGGAGGCTGGGATAAAAACTGCCAAGCTGCTCAGCGGCATGGCGGAGCCGTTTGCACTGCACTCAAGAAACACACAGTTCGTCCGGGCATGCGGCAAACATGGCGGACATGCTGCCGAGCGTGCTCAGCAACCACATGTTGCCAGATGCCAGATGCAGCATGCCATGCAGTGCCGCTGCATGCGCTTGCGGTGCCGCCGGCGGCAGCGCAGCATGGACTGCCAGCGTTGCCTGGGCTTCAATTGCCGCTCAAGACTGTCCATAAAGTAAATTGACGAGGAAACCGGAGCGGCACAGGCAGCAGGGCGCACACAGCGCACAGGGAGCCGCTTCGGCCGCCGGCCAGTTTCACAGCGTGACGGCATGCTCCCATACCGCTGAGGCGAGCGCGCCAGTCGACAGACGGCTGTTCCGCCCGGCAGCAGAATGGGCAGCCAGAACACGCCGCTGCAGGCCGCAGGCTTCGCCCTGCTGGTCGTGGTGTTCCTCAGGTAAGCAGGAAGAGCGACGGCGAGCGTGTACCCTGGCCTGCGCCTGGGGGCTGGGCGGCGGCAGCGGCGCATGTGCCGCCTGCCGCTAGTCGCTGCCTGTGCGCATGCCTCAACCGTGCAACCGCCTGCCGCGAGGACATGCACATCTCCGGGCCGTCATGCATATGCAGTTTTTCGACAAACCCACCTGAATCTGCCACTCCCCATGCAGCCTCAACTCGAGCCTGAACCTGCTCAACCGCTGGTCCCTGGGCGTGTACGGCTTTCGTTTCCCCTTCCTCCTCACATCATGTGAGCCAAGCGGTTGCGCCAAGGATTTCAGCCATGCAGAAGCGCAGCGGCACCGAGCCGGCATGCAAGCTGGCTGCAGGAGTTGCAACCATCTCTGCACCTGCCATCTCCCTGGGCACCAAGGACAGCACTGCCCTCGTGTCACCGCAGGCCACATGGCGTTCAGCTTTGTCGTGCTGGCGCCAGTGGCGCTGATGCAGCCGTGGGAGAGCCACCGCCGCACCCTTGAGAAGCAGTGGAAGGGCGTGGTGTACGTGGGATCCTTCATGGTGGGTGGGTGGGTGGGTGGGTGGGTGCTCGGGTGGGTGCGTTTGGTCCCGTGTGCACTGGCCGGTGAAACAGCCGCAAGTGATGCATGATGAAGTCTGCCTCGCATGCAGCTGCTCTGCCTCTTGGCTGCCATGCCTCTGCGGCCATTTGACCTGGAAGCGCTGCCATCTGCATGGGCTTGAGTGCCGTATTTTGCCACTAAGCATGGGCGCACTGCTGCTGCTGCTGCTGCACTTGGCCGTGGTGGGCTTGATGCATGGCGATCCCAGTGCACTGAGGAGGCCCACCCAGCGCCTCCCGGTGCTGTACTTACCACCACAACATCAGCCACAGCCAGCTGCTTCCCCACCAAAACGCATGCAGGCACTCAACATAGCGCTGAACAACATCAGCCTGGTTGACATCAGCCTCACGCTCAACCAAATCATTAGGTGTGGCTGCGCTGGCGGGCCGGCGCTTGGCTAGCGGGCACTTGCCTACTGGCAAGCTCTGCACAGAGGTGGCCCATCAACAAACCCATGCGAGGCTTAGCATTTGCCCCACTCACTCCTCACCTCTAACCATAACACACGATCCCCTCCCCTGGTGCCCCAGGAGCTCCATCCCCGTGGTGGCGTGCGTGCTGGCCATCCTGGTGGAGAGCCGCTACCCCTCCCGCCAGGAGTTTGTGGCGCTGCTCATCCTCACCCTGGGAGTGATGCTGGCTGTGTGGCAGGTGCGCACTTCGCATGCGCTGCGGAATGGCTCATTTACTTTGTGCATGACCACGTGCGTTCTCCGGCCTTGCAGGAGAGCTGTATGCACTGACTTGAGGCCCCGGAGCTGCCACACCAACACTCCCGGTCAATGATGTGCTGCAGGGAACTGTCAGCGGCAAGCCCTATGCCATCTTGTGCTGCCTCATTGCAACCGTGTGCAACGGAGCCATGATGACGTTCAGCAGCAAGGTGCGCGCAGTGCCACAGCACGATGCACGATGCATGCCGGCACCGCCATTGCAGGTTGCATTTCTGCAGGCTGTGCAGCTCTCGGCGCAGTTGGCACCCATTAGGTTTGACCACATGCCCTGCTGCATCCAACTGCCGCAGGTGATGAGTGAAAAGCTCGATGTGGTTCGCCTCACCTTCTACACCGCCCCCGTCTCCCTGACTTGCCTGGCGCCCTTTTACTGGGTGTACGAGGTGCGGAGCCTGTCGCTTCCCCTAAACAGTAGCAGCTGCGGTTGTCGTTGCAGTTGGTGGTGTTGTTGCTGCTGCTGTGGCTACTGCTGTGGGTTCTGCTGGTGCCACTGACCGCTCACGTGCTTGGTGCACCTGCACCACCGAGCTGCTGCCCCCACCTCCATGCCTCGCCGTCTCGGACACGTTGCTGTCTGTAGCATCACTTGCTGCATCGCTCTGCTCAGCCTGCTGCCTTGGCTGGCCTGGTTGAGATGCATGCACGGGCCCTCCTCTCCATCGTCCTCTCTCTTGCGTACCTGCCCTTCCATTCAAACTGTACACCAGTTCTGTGAACTGACGTGCTGCTGCGCTCCTTTCCACCCCGTGTTGCAGCGCGAGCGCTTCTGGGCATACGTGTCCACCCACAGCAACGGCTGGGCGGCCATCGTCCTGGTGTCCTCCGTGAACGCGGTCTGCTACAACATGGTGAGGCTCTGGCCTGTACGCCACAGCGGCATTATGTTGTGAAGTCGACGACCTGGGTGGAACGGGGAGCACGGCATCAATACTGATAAGGCGCCGGTGCCCCTGCCCTCTGCCCTCTCTGCGCAGCTACATAACCTGATGATCAAGACAGCGTCCGCCGTCACGACCACTGTGCTGGGTGAGCGAGGTGGGCTGGAATTTAAGGAACTAGGCAGCCTGCTCCCCAACTGCCAGCCCAAAGGCGCAGCTTGCGCTGCCGCATCAACAGGCCGCAGCAGGTGGTATGGCAGGCAGTGCTTGACGATTGTGTGTGTGCTGTCATTCCGCAGGCGAGGTCAAGATCATTGCGCTGCTGGTGCTGTCTGCGACTCTGCTGGGCGAAAGCAAGGAGTTCACGCTCAAGATGACAGTCGGGTGCGCTGCCTGCTGCTGTGCTGTTCTTGCCATGCAAAGCCGGAGTCTGCATGTGCAGGAGTGCAGGGCTTCTACTACTGCGAGCAACCAGCACGCCACCGCAACGGCCGCAGCAAAGTTGATGCGTCTGCGCTTTCCTTACAGCGGCCGCCTGACAGCCGTGCTGCCTGCGCCTCGACACTGCTTGCCGCCCCCCCGCCCCCCACCCCCCCACCCCCATTCACCCACCCATTGCCTTGCAGCGTTGTGCTAGCCATGGTGGGCTTTGCGCTGTACAGCTACGCCCAGATTCAGAAGCTGCGACAGAGCGGTGAGCGCGCTTGCACTGCTGTGTGTTGCCGTGCCACCTGCAACTGCTGCCGAGGCATCTACAGCCGATGTGTGCGCCGTAGCAATCGCTGCGCCTGGGCGCACCTTGCCCGCCTGGCAGCCTCCTGTATCACAGCCCAGCTAACTCGCCGCCGCCCTGCCCATGCGCAGCGTCGGCTCGAGTGGTCTCTCTGGCTGATGACGACAGCCGAGGCGGCGAGGAGCTGCTGCCTCTGAAGGAGCATGCGGGGCGGTCGGGCGCGAGCGGCAGCTCTGCAGCCCATGCGCGACCAGACATGTGACTGAATTGCCCTCACTGCCAAGCACTGCACTTGACCATGCCCACATGTGCTGTTTGACTGCACTTCAGCCGATCTGAGCCCCTGTTACGGTACTGACGTACAAACCTTGACCGACGTGGGCGGCCATTGGACCGACCGCCCATGAACCAGTGCGCATCCCTTTGGCATTGCAGCGAGAACTCCCGCGCTCGGTTCTGTTCATTGATGGTATGAGCACCCCGGGAGATGTTGCCTGCGAGGCAAAATCCAAATTTCTCCCGCTGCGCCGCGGGCAAACTGACCTCCCGTCTGATCTCGCATGCATGCCGCTCTACTGCAAGCCCCAGCCGCATAGCTGCATTGCCACTCCCGCCCTCAAACCCTCTACAGCGCTTCCTGGCCAGTTAACGACAGCGCCCAGAGACTCCGGCCTGGCCGCGTCGTGGCGTGAGACGGTGAGACGGACCACCGTCCCCGCCGCGCATTCAGGCAGACCGGAAGCATGCTGGCGCTAGGAAAGGGTGGTTGCCCCGGCAGCTGCCTCCGCTGCTGCTGCCGCCGCCGCCGCCTGCAGCCGCCGCCACCGCTTCCTGCCGTTTGACCCTGCATCTTCCCGCCTGAGTTGGCCGACATGCCACCGCTATTGCAGCTGGTTGGCGGCAACGTGGAGGCATGCGCGGTGCTGGGCGGCTGCGCCGCCTGCCTGTGGCGGCGGCCGCATGGGTGCTGTGCCTCACGTGGGTGCTGGCTCCTGGGCGGGCAGAAGCAGACCTGCCGCCGTGCAACCTCAGCCACCTGAGCGGCCTGCTGGACGCCGCCAACGTCTCCTGGAGAGCACCACAGCCTGCCAGCAGCAGTGGCGAAACCCCAGGCAGCAGCGGCACCAGCGGCGGCGGCGGCGGCGATGCGCTGCCTCGGCTGCACCTGAGGCAGTGCAGGCTGCGGCGCTTCACACGAGACGAGGCGCGCGAGTGCCTGGCAGGTGGGTTTTGAACTAGGAGGAGGATGGGGATGCTGGGGAGGGCAGCAAGTGCAGCTGTGGCACTGGTGCTCATCCTGCAACGAGCCCAACGCCTCTGTTGCTGTGGCCGGGCCTGCTGGCGGCTCAGCTCCATGCACTCTCAGCTGAGCTCTTCCAAAACCCGTGCACCGCCCCTGCGCTGCCGCAGACCAGCCCCTAGTGATGGTTGGCGACTCACTGATGCGCTATCAGTTCCTCAGCCTCATTCACTGGCTGGAGCTGGGTGTGTGGCCGCCCCCCACCACTGGAACTCCAGAGCACCCCAGCCCCGTCATCGAGGCGGAGTGGGCCATTAATGAGCAGGACGGCGAGAGCTGGCCCCGCTTCTTCAGAGGTGCGCTGCTCAGCTGGGATGGTTGGAGCAGCAGGGTATGGGGCTGCCGCAATGGGCCCGTGTGTGCATTGCATGTTGCTGGCGCGTTGGGTACCAAGTCGGATAAGCATGAACCTATCTTGCCTGGGATGTAATGTTCCAGATGCGGCTGGGGTGCTGGTGCCCTGCCCCTTGGAAGCCTCTGCTGGATTTTCACCTAGCACCCACAAACACAAGCAAGCAAGCCATGCATTCCCCTGCCCTCCCCTCGCCTGCCGCAGGCACCACCGAGCTGTTCAACGGCACGCAGCAGTGCCACTGCTACCGCAACTGGGACGGAGATCACATCGACATCCGAGAGGACCGCTTTTACCGCAGCGGCCGCCTGTCGGCGAGCTTCTACTGGTGGATGGGGCACCCCTACCAACCGCTGCAGGGCCGCTGGGCGTTCCCGCCCTTCGGCAACGGCACGGCGTGCGAGCCGGGGAGGTGCGGCCCGCAGGCCGACTACGCACTGCCGCTGTACGAGGCAATACGCAAGGTGAGTTGTGGGGCTGACGGGTGGGTGTGCTGATGGCAGACAGGTGTGCCTGATGGCAGACTGCTAGATAGGGCTGGCATGGTGTTCACAATGGCGGTTTGTTTCATGCCCGTGCTCGTGCATGCAAGACTGTAGGGTTCTCCGCCCTGCGCTCCATCCAGCCTGCCTCTGCTCATTTGGCGAGTTGCAGACCACCCATGCCGTGCCCGCCCTGCCCGCTGCGCAGGTCATTGCGCAGCTCAAGCCCTCTGTGTTTGTGTTCAACTCAGGGCTGTGGCGCGCCATGCTGGGTGGCGAGCCCTGGTCTCCAGAGGTGCACGAAGCGCTGCTGTCGGCGGCCGACGCGGCGGTTGCGCCCCAGGGCGGCATGTGCATCTGGAAGACCACCACGTGGCTGACCAACAATGCGGTGCAGCAGGACTGGGATGCGGCCACGCTGCGGCACGCTGCCGACCACGGCTGGAGCGTCATGGACGCCTGGGCGCTGACCAACGCGGCAGGCCGCCTGCAGCCGCCGCCCTTCTGGGACGGCATGCATTCCCTGGGCTACGTGTATGAGGATGTGAACCAATTCCTGCTCAACATGATTTGCCCAGCTGGCGGCGCTGGCCGGGCCGGCGCGGCAGGCAAACACAGCGGCCCGGGGGCCCGCCCATTTTTGCCCGACCGGCCGTCGTGCACGGTCAGCAACAAGCAGTTTGGCGCAGCCCTGTTTGTCCTGGGCGCGCTTGTCCTTGCGTATGTTGGCTCAACAATGCACGGCAAGTGGGGCTCATCCCTCACGTTCTAGACAGCTTACCCGCTCTTGCCTGATATTGTTATTCTCTATTTTGGTACCATTGCCTGATATTGTTATTCTTAACCCAGATTCTGTCCGCATTGGGTGTATATTCCTCCAGTCTGCACCTTTCACCAGGCACCAGGCTTGACCTTGCAGCATTACAGAGGTTAGCAGGACGTGCGTTGGCAGTGCAAAAAGCGCGGGAAGACCAGGCACAGACTGACGAATAAACGCGTGGCAGGTTGATGATGGAAGTGAGCTGAGGAACAGACTGATTAGGGTTGAAGGATGGATCATGAGGGGCAGTGCTGAAACAGACTGGAAGTAACGGATAGCTGGATTTATTGAAGTGGTCAAACATCAGACATGACACGCGTGCGGCAGCGCTAGCAGCCTAGCCTTCAGCAGCGATGGCGGCATTCTTCCCCTTCTTGCCGCGTTTCCTGCCCTTGTCGCTGGTGCTAGCCCCACCGGCGCCGCCGTCAGCGGCAGCGCTTTCTGCCGCCGCCATGTCACGCTTGTCGCGCTCCTCCTGAACGATCGCTCTGCCGGCATCCCGCCCGACATACCTGCGTTGGGCAGGGGGCAACGTTGCATCAAGTTAGCATATCATAAAGCTGGCCGGTTGGGTAGAAGGCCAGCGGCAACAAGCACCAAGCAGCACTCCTCAGCCCAAGTGCAAGCAGGGGCCTCCACACTAGGCACTACAGAGCCTCGCAAGCTCAAAACCTTGCCAGCGCACCAGCAGGCCTGTCCGCCGTCCCGCCAGCACTGTGCCTCCACCACAGCGCCGTGCGCCGAGGCCTTGCGTCCCACTCGCTCTGCCCAGGCCTTGGCCGCTTTTGCCGCACTTGCATTGGCAGGACCGCGGTACAGCTGCACGTACCGGTCAATCACGCGCTGCCAGAAGCGGTACACCCCCGCATCGCCCAGTACCGCCGCCGCAAAGGTGTAGCTGTTGGCGGCCAGCGAGCGAGCGAGCGCCTCGTTGGCGGGGGCGCCGCGCAGCGTGCGCAGCAGGCTCAGCACATCATCCTCCGACTGCCGCCAAAACGGCAGGTAGTGCACGCAGGGCTGCAAGGCGGCGTAATACCTGGATGGCGGACAAAGTAGGGAGTCTAGTCTCAAAATGATTGCAGCACGCTCGGTGCAGGGCTTGGAGGGCAGCGCAGCGGTGCCTGCTGGCGGCGGCGCTGTGGCATGCATTGGGCGTGCACAAACACTGCGTGCAACGCACCATTCCAGCCACTGCGACTCCTGCTTCAGCACGGCGGAGTTGATTGGCAGCAGGCTGCCCAGGCGGCTCGAGGCGGTGTAGCCATCCAGCGCCAGCAGGTACCTAACAGTAGTGAAGGAGGGGAGCAAGGTACGCAGGCCGGCTGGGTGCTTGTGGGCGATTGCAAGGGCACTTGCGATGGCAGGCTAGCCGTCCTGACAAGTGCCAAAAGGCACCACCCAAGTTCCTGCCGCTTAAGCTTCTGGCTGCTTCTCCAGCTGCCATGCTCTGCTGGTGCACTGCTGGCCCACCCACATGTGCGCCGCTCTGCAAGCCACTCCACAGCCTCGCCCACAGGCAAAGTGCTTACTTGAAGTTTGCAAACTCGGCGTGCGGCACGCGCCCCACGCCTTGCCCCAGCAGGCTGCAGTTGAGCAGGTCGGGCCGCTGGCGGGACAGATCTGACAGCACGGCGCGCGAGCAGTTGGCGCCGTGCTTGTCGGCGGTACCGTTGAGCGGGTGCGGCGCGCAATAATTGGTGCCTCTGCGGGGTAGCAATGCAGGCCGATGGGAGAAGCAGGAGCATGGTGGGCCGGCAATCGCACTGCGCATTGCTTGGTGCCGCTGCAGCAGCGCAATGCAGTGGGAGTAGAGTGTGGATGCTGGGCAGGCTGGAAGCTGGCATGGATGCGGTGTGCTAGGGCGAACCAGGAGGTGAGCGGACTCACAGCGGGCATATGCATTGGAGCTGTGGAGCGCTCCGCGGCCCTGCGCTGATGTGCTACGTGTTGCTCCCTGCACCGGAACGAGAGACGCCCTCACCTGAGGAATGCGGGTTCCGATTTGTCCTCCCAAGGCACCCAGTGGACAGCTGCATTTGACACCTATCATCAAAAATGAACGCACAAACCCTCACCTGAAGAATGCGGTGTCCGATTTGTCCTCCCAGGGCACCCAGTACGGCTTGTAGTGGGGGCCAAAGGGCGGCACTAACACGTCTGCATCCTCCGCCCACTTGATGCTGGACAGCAGCGGCGCGGTGCACTGCAGCGAACAGGGCGAACGAAGGGACCTAGGTGGGGTGAGGGAAGGGAAGTTTAGGCCCATGGCAGGTGCATTGTAAGGGCCGGCTGAACGGCGCATTGCGAGCCCAACCGGAGCATGATGACGCAGCTGCCGCAGCCAAGTGGTGGGGCTATACAGCAACACAGCTGCTGGCGCTCACCACGCCTGGCTTGCAGACAGAATAATCGTACACGTTCCTGCAAAGGAATGGGAGGGAGGATGAGAAATTCGGCAGTGTGCCTAACCCTATCACAGCAGCGCCACAACGGTTGGCATGCCCAGACCTAACTGGCCCTTGCCAGCGGCTGCTCTGCATTACCGACGCGCTGCAACGTTGATGTGCGCTGCCTGCGGTACCGTACAGCCGCCCAGCTCACCACAGCATGGGCAGGCCTTCTGGGATGCGCAGCCAGCCGTCCCGCATGCCTCGTTCGATCCCCTCTATCCGCGGCCGAATCCACTCTGCAGCCGGGTGCAGTGGCAGTGGGCAGGAACATCAGGAACCTGGGTCACGAGAACTGGCAACATTGCTGGCAGCATGTCTTGAGCGGCACGCAGGAGGTACTTTTGAGCTGCCACAAACCTCTGCAGCCAGCGCACCATTACAAAACCACTTGCACTCCTGCTTGTCTCGTCGAGGGAAGACGACCGTCTGGTTGCGAATCTGGGAGGGATGGGACAGGCGCAAAGCCGGACGATGATTTCATGTTGTAAACGTGCTAGATGCACGACAGGAAGGTCATTTGCTTGCCCACCCGGTTGGGTCTGACCTGCGGGCGGCTGCACGGCAGGGCGGGCTGTCCCACGAATTAGAGAACAGTGGCATCAGCTAGGGGGCGCAGACAACTGATGCGTGAGGCTCACCTCCACCCAGACATTTCCAAGGCGAAGAACAGTTTCACATAACAGCATACACATCAACACACATCAATCAACTGGCTCACCTCCACCCAGACTTGTGTGTCGTGCGTGCCATCCACGCCCAAGGCATCCGCGGTGGCCATCAAATCCTCCAGAGTGAACCCGCCAGCAAAGGGCGCAAATGCGGCATCCAGGCTTGCTTCCAGCCGCACCCAGGCATCAGCCAGCGCGTCCTGCACGCTGGGCACGCTGCCCGGCCCGCCGCACAGCAGCGGCACATCGCCGCCCACGCTGGCGTGACCGCCGGCTGGCGGCGGCGGCTGCCCCGAGGACTGCTGCTGCTGCTGCTCCTCCTCCTCCTCCTCCTCCTTCTCCTCCTCATGCTGCTGCGTTTGGTTCTGCTGCTGCTGGTCTGTGCCATTTGCTGCCGCGCGCAGGGTTGCGCAGTCGGGGCACTCCAGAGGCTGCTGGGGGCAGATGCTCACGGTGCGCAGCGCGGTGGCGGCGGACGACAGCCGCCCGCTCAGGCCCTGTGTCCCTGTGGCCAGCAGCAGCAGGCCGCCGCTGACGACCAGTCCCAAAATCAGGAAGGCTGCCACAGTGCCCAGGCTGCGTGGAGGGCAGGCTCTGACTTGTCCTGACTGCACCATCTGTGTAGCGGCGGGTGAGAGGCGGGTGCAAGGGCGGTCGGTCAGGTGGGAAAGCCGGGCCAACGGCGGCAGCGGCCATGCATCGAGCCTGCAGCCCTGAGCCGCAGCGAAGGTGCAGATGAGAGGAGAAGGCCCTCACCGCTCGACCTGCACCTTGAGCGCCGCCGCTCGCAGCCCCCAGCGCCTGGCGCTGCCTCCACTTAGCGCAGCCTCGATCGCTGGAGTGCACAATGACACGCGCGCCCCGCACCCAAGACTTCAGCCAGATCCGCCGGCGCACGCTGCGGTGTACCTACCGCTGCATCCATACCCCTGCACTTTGCACGTGATGTCCTGATTCAGACATCCTGCTCAGCGTTGCAGCATTACAGAAATGAAGGGGGCTGCAAGTGGGCAGTGCTGGGACCAGAGGGAGGAAGAGGTGCAGTCTGAGGGAAAAATACAAGCGATCAAAAGCGTAGCAAACAGGAGCGAGCGGGGGAACAGGGAGCAGGGTTGGGTGGTAGCTGATTGAGTTGCAGTGAGGAGGTTGGGGGCTGCGTTGAGCCAGTCGGCCGAGCGCACAGCCAGGGGTCAGATCAGGCGAGCGGTGCGGCGTGGCAGCCTTAGAGGCTGGGCGCAAATGCTGAGAGCGTGTCGCGCACAGCAGCCTCCACGCGGCCTTGGAGCGCATCGTCACGCAGCCCCTGCAAACACACAGAGCGCAAGGAAGGATGCGGGGGCACTGTTGGAGCGTGTGCTGGAGGCACAGCATGGCTGGAGGGTGCCTTTCAGCTCAAAAAGGGGTTGCATGGCCAATCCACAGAACACCGCAGCAAGTCCAAGCAACGTACAGTGCCAATCGGCGTGCAGCATGCACGGGCGCAACGCGGCGCAGCACCACAGCATGCACAAGGGCGCACCTGCACCACCTCGCGGCCAAAGCTGTACACCAGCATTTGGCGTGCCACCTCTGCTGAGATGCCGCGCGCCCTGCAGGGGGGAGTAGTGGGTGCAAGAGAGGGCTCAGGGTGATGTGTGCAGCAGGGCGGGAGGAGTGGGTGCAGGGTGGTTGTGGCATTTCTGTCTTTGTTGGCCTTGCTTACACCGGTGACATCGCGGATGCCACAAGTGCAGCTAGGTAGCCGCATCTCCCCGGTAAGATCCCAGGATCGCACTTTTGGTAATTTTCAGTTTGGTGCTCACCTGAGGTAGAACAGCTCCTCCTCTTCAAGGTCGGACACCGTGCAGCCGTGCGTGCACTTGACGTCGTCGGCAATGATCTGCAAGTGGGGCGGGAAAAGAGGACGGCCAGGTGTGGTGAATGAGAGTGTGCAGCATAATGGTTACGAGGGAGTACACTTGACGTCGTCGACGATGATCTGCAGAGGGTGGGGAAAGATGAGCCATGATTGAGGGCAGGCAGGCGGGCGGGCAGGCGGGTATGCAGCAGGCTTGGATCAAGGGCATATGTTGCCGCAACCGCAGGATACTTGACCACCCGCCATGCAGGCATTCTATGCCGTAAGCAGCTTTGTACATAATCTGCCCAAACAGTCACCTGCAGGTTTGGCTTGACGTTGACCTGCGCGCGCGGCACCAGCAGCAGGTTACGGCTCAGCTGCTGCGCGTCCGTCTTCTGCGCCAGGCGGTTGACCTTCACATTGCCGTCAAACACGCCGCGCCCGCTGGCAGCGGACACGATGCACCTGCGGCAAAGAGGGCAGCCGGGTAGTGGGGCGTGTGTTGAGTGAAGCAAGTGCTAGGGCGGAATACAGACGACGGTGCCCGTTGGGTCGGAAGCAGACACGATGCACCTGCGGCAGGCATCCAGAGAAAAGGATATTTTTAGGCAGGTGGGCGCGACGCGGAGGTGAGGCGGGCGCTAGGGGAACCAGGTACTGGGGCAAATACAGACGACGGTTGACAGCAGGGTGCCCAGAGCGTCGGGGGCAGCGGCGCCACAGCTGCGCAGCTGCTGACTCTGACCCGCTCAACTGTGACCCACTCAGTAGGGCCGACACAGCGCCGCACAGCAGCGTGCCACACAACCGCCAGCGCCGTCGAGCTGCACCGCCAGTGAT